>Ga0224559_1000633_pt1 | contig 22216 bp, 28 predicted proteins | sample 714S33034metaG_FD_180676 | JGI IMG/M metagenome (GOLD analysis project Ga0224559, IMG submission 180676) | Peat soil microbial communities from Stordalen Mire, Sweden - 717 S3 30-34 | ecosystem: Environmental > Terrestrial > Soil > Wetlands > Peat | place: Sweden: Norrbotten County, Stordalen... | reverse complement strand
ACGCCCAGATTGACGAGGCGCGCCAGAATGCCGGCATCTTCGGCCTTATCTACATCGACCTGGATAAATTCAAGCAGGTCAATGACCTCTATGGCCATCACATCGGAGATCTTTATCTGCAGGAAGTAACGCTGCGCCTGAAGCGGCAGTTGCGCCCCCGCGACCTGCTGGCGCGGCTGGGCGGCGATGAGTTTGCCGTGCTGCTGCCAACGGTGCGCAACCGCGCCGGCGTAGATGAGGTCGTCCGGCGGCTGGAACACAGCTTCAACGATCAATTTGTTCTCGAAGGCCACACTATGCAGGGCACAGCCAGCTTCGGCATAGCTCTCTACCCCGAGGACAGCACCACCGGGGACAGCCTCCTGAACGCCGCCGACTCCGCCATGTACGAGGCCAAGAACAGCAAGCGCGGAATCAACAAGCGTCCGGCTCAGAACCCGGCCCCAGAACTCGCGCGCGAGCACCGCGACTGATCGGCAGCCTGCCTGCGGAGGCGCCCCTGCCAGCGACGCAGCAAAAGCCGAGGCCAAAGAGGAACCTGCCTCTACTGTTCCATGACCAGAGCGGCCCGCTCTTCACATCGCGAAGCGGACCGCTGTGTCTCTGCACCCCACCGCAAAAAACATCTGAACACTTCTCGCCCAGCCACCGTCTTAGCGTATGTACGGGGAATGAAGAGGCCCTGACCCGGCATGAATCGTCAGGCAGCAGGTCCCGATGGAGAGCACGCGTCTTGACCACGGACGAGGAAGCGGAGTTCACGGAGCTTGTCCGGCGTCAGTCGCGCTTCGTCTTCCGCGTCGCCTACGCGGTCCTGCTCAACTCGCACGATGCCGAAGACGTGGTTCAGGAGACTTTCTTGAAGCTTTATCGCAATCGCGGATGGCAAAACCTCGACAACGAACTAGCCTTTCTGGCCCGTGTTGCATGGCGGGTCGCCGTCGATAGCCGTTCCCGCTCGACCTGGTCGGCCGGCCCAATCTCCGAACCGGATCAGGCCGGCGAGCTGCCCTCCCCGCACTCCGGTCCCGAGCAAACCCTGCTGACTGCCAACCAGATGGCCATGGTTCACTCCATGATCGACACCCTGCCCGATGAGCTTCGCCTGCCTCTTGCGCTCTCCGCCTTCGACGAACTCAACTCCCGCGAAATCGGCGACATCCTCGGCATCCCTGAGGGAACCGTTCGTACCCGCCTGCAACGCGCGCGCGAAATGCTCCGCAAAAAACTCGGCGCCCGCCGTGACACCTGCCTTCAGGAGACTCGTTATGTCTGACGACGACAACCTCGACCAAATACTCGACGCAGCCCTTTCAACGTACGCTGATCCCGGCCCTGACTCCGGCCTGGACAAGCGCGTTCTGACCCATATCGCCGCCGCCCGCGCTGTGCCTCTGTCGAGGCCAGGGAGAGGCTCCGCAAACCGCCGCCGCTGGTTGCCCTGGGCCATCGCTCTGCCAGCCGCGGCCTGTCTGCTGCTTATCTTTTTTATCCCGAAAACCGCTCCGCTTCGCTCCAGCCAGGCAAAACTGGCCTCGCCGCCGCCTCCCCTTGCCGCCATGCGCGCCGAAAACCTGCTGGCTACAAAATCCGGCACTACACACCGTAAGCCGCAGCTCCAGCCAGTCACGCGCGTGGCCCAGCCCGCGCCTCTGCCCAAGCTCGATGTCTTCCCCACCCCGCGGCCGCTCACCGCCGAGGAGCAGGCTCTGGCCGTCTTCATCAGCCACGCTTCGGACTCGGAGCGCAAAGCCCTCATTGACTCGCAAATTCAGCTTCAAGCGCCGATCAGCATCGCCGCCATTCACATTCCGCCACTCGAACCGCTTAAACCGCTGGATCAAGACACTCCCGATCCAAACAGCAATTAAGGAGACTTTCATGCGCAAGATCACGCTCGTTTGCTGCCTCGTGTTCCTTACCCTGGCCTTCGGACCGAAGAGCTTTGCCCAGGACGACGCCAAGGCTCAAGACGCCGCCAAGACACCTCCTCCTCCGGATCACTACTACCACCTTGACTTCGTGGTCCAGGAAGCCGGCGAGGACGGCAAGCCCGTCAACAGCCGCTCTTACTCGACAACCGTCGTCACCAACTCGCACGAAAGACCCAGCATTCGCGCTAATTCCAGAATTCCAGTTCCAATTGGCATCTTTTCAACGGACGCGAAAGACAATGCAACCGTCAACACGCAATTTCAATATCAGGACGTAGGAGTTCGCTTCGATATCCGAGACGTCCATGACGCCGGACGCTTGCTCACGCTCAACCTGACTGCGGATGTGAGTACCCTCGGCGGAACAGCAATTCTCGGCTCGAACGGCTCGAACACCCATCAGCCCACCATGCGCCAGAACAGATGGGATTCGGCGGTTCTCATTCCCATCGGCAAACCGACCGTCGTTTTCAAATCCGACGAGCTTGACAGCAAAGGCAGTATGCAAGTGGTGGTGACCGCCTCGCTGTTGCAGTAGCGAAGGCCGATTTGCCTTATTGATCCGGCAAGAAAACAGTGACATCGCTTTCCCACCCTTTTCCGCAAAAGGCGCGGAAAAGGATGGGGCACCCTGGCAAATTCGCCACAGGGGTTGAACTTATTTGAAAGGGCGCGGCGTCAACCGTGCCCTTTCAAAACGGCGAACTTTTCCGTAGCCTGTAACGCCCTTACATAACGTCATTACAAGATTCTGGAAGTCAATCGGCGCAGCTCAGTCCCATCCGCTGCCCCGGCCGAGCGCCCGGCAGTTTCTACGTTCGCCCCTCTTCTCGTCTACAATTGCTCTTGTCAGTATCGTGGAGGCTTGCCCTGTTTGCCGCGTTTGTAAACTCTTTAAATCCTATTTCCAGCCTGTGCCGAATCCAGCTTGGCGGCCTGCCCATGCGCCTGGCCGAGTACATGACATTTGCCCCAGCCGGCCTCCGCCATTACCTCAAAATGCAGTACGCCGACCAGACCTTCAAGGGCCTCTACCATTGGAACTGGTTTGATCTGACGATGCTGCTGCCCTACTTTGCGGTGATGATCGCCCTATCGTTTTATGGCGTTCATCGCTACACCATGTGCTACGTCTATTACAGGGACCGCAAGAACTACAATCCCGAGCCGCCGCAGCACTTCAAGGAGCTGCCGCGGGTGACCGTGCAACTGCCCATTTTCAACGAGCAGTTCGTCATCGACCGTCTGATCGAGGCGGTCTGCGGCATGGAATATCCGCGCGAGAAGCTGGATATTCAGGTTCTGGACGACTCCACCGACGAAACCCAGCAGGTGGCCAGGGACATTGTGGCGCGCTATGCGGCGCTGGGCCACCCGATCTCTTACATCCACCGCACCGACCGCACAGGCTACAAGGCTGGGGCGCTGGCCGCCGGCCTTGATGTGGCCAAGGGCGAATTTGTGGCCATCTTCGACGCCGACTTTGTGCCGCCGGCGGACTGGCTGATGAAGGTGATTCACCACTTCGCCGAGCCGCAGATCGGCATGGTGCAGACCCGCTGGACTCACCTCAACCGCGACTACAGCATGTTGACCCGGATCGAAGCCATTCTGCTGGACGCGCACTTTGTGATCGAGCAGGGTTCCCGCTGCCGCTCAGGAGAATTCTTCAACTTCAACGGCACCGCCGGGATGTGGCGCATCAAAGCCATTGCCGACGGCGGCGGCTGGCAGCACGACACACTCACCGAAGACACGGACCTCAGCTACCGCTCGCAGATGGCTGGCTGGAAGTTCAAATACCTTCCCGATGTCGAGTGCCCTTCCGAACTGCCCATTGAGATGACCGCCTTCAAAACGCAGCAGGCGCGCTGGGCCAAGGGATTGATCCAGGTCTCCATCAAGATTCTGCCGGTGGTCTTCAAGTCCGGAGCCTCAAGGCGCAACAAGTGGGAGGCAATCCAGCACCTCACCGCCAATTTGAGCTACCCGCTGATGATCATCATGACGGCGTTCCTGATGCCGGCGATGATTGTGCGCTTCTATCAGGGCTGGTTTCAGATGGTGCTGATCGATTTTCCGCTTTTCACCGCCTCCACCTTCTCCATTGCGGTCTTTTACCTGGCGGCCGAGCGCGTACTTTTCCCAAAAAACTGGTGGAAGACCTTTTTCTATCTTCCCATTCTGATGGCGTTGGGCATTGGCTTGACGGTCACCAACACCAAGGCGGTGATGGAGGCGATCTTCGGCATCAAGAGCGCCTTTGTGCGCACCCCCAAGTACCGCGTGGCCAAGAAGGGCGAAAAGTCGCAGGCCGGCAAGTATCGCAAGCGGCTGGTGCTGGCCCCATGGATCGAGTTGCTCATTGGCGCCTACTTCATGGGCTGCATCCTCTACACCTTCTCGAACCACAACTACTTCACCGCGCCGTTTCTGATTCTGTTCGTCATCGGCTACTGGTATACCGGCCTGATGAGCCTGCTGCAAGGCCGCTTCGACCGCTGGCGCACCGGTGCCCCCGCCGTCGAATCCAGCCCCAAGCCCTTCCCTGTGGGAGTGTAGGAGGGAACCGTGGAAGAGCTTCCCCACTGAGAGGCCCCCTGCCACATCGAACTGGGGGTGTGCTTGTGGTTTCGAAGACCGTTGAAGTGCTGCCCTTGCCCCCTCCGCTACAATAGAGAGAAGCGCCTGCCGCGCCGGGGACTTGATTCCCCGGTCCGCCGGGCGCACCAACGCATATGCTAACCAAAAATCTGCCCGAAGCCCTTACCTTTGATGACGTGTTGCTGGTGCCAGCCTACAGTGATGTAGTGCCAGCGCAGGTCAGCACGCAAACCCAGTTGACCCGCGAAATTACGCTGAACACCCCGCTGCTTTCGGCCGCCATGGACACGGTGACCGAATCGCGCATGGCCATCGCCATGGCCCAGTCGGGCGGCATCGGCATCGTGCACCGCAATCTTTCCATCTCTGACCAGGCGAGCGAGATCGACAAGGTAAAGCGTTCCGAGAGCGGCATGATCGTGGACCCGGTCACCATCGGACCGGATCAGATGATCGGCGACGCGCTCGAGGTGATGCGGCGCTACAAGATCTCCGGCGTTCCCGTCACCAAGGGCAAGCGCCTCGTGGGCATTCTGACCAACCGCGACCTGCGCTTTGAGACCCGCACCGATATTCCCGTCGGCGACGTCATGACCAAGGAAAATCTGATCACCGTGCCCGTGGGGACCACGCTCGAAGAGGCCGAGCAGATTCTGCACCAGCACCGCATTGAGAAGCTGCTGGTGGTTGACGATCAGTACAATCTGAAGGGCCTGATCACGGTCAAGGACATCCAGAAGAAGTTGAAATACCCCAACGCCAGCAAGGACGAAAAGGGCCGGCTGCGCGTGGGCGGAGCGATCGGGGCCACAGGCGACTTTCTGGAGCGGGCGGCAGAGCTGATTCGCGCGCGCGCGGATGTGCTGGCCATCGACTCGGCGCACGCCCATACTTCGCGAGTGCTGGAGGCGGTTCGCGAAATCAAGAAGCACTTCCCCGGAGTAGGCCTGCTGGCGGGCAACGTCGTCACCTATGAGGCCACGCGGGCCCTGATCGACGCCGGCGCAGACGCCATCAAGGTGGGCATCGGGCCGGGCTCGATCTGCACCACGCGCATGGTCACCGGCGCGGGAATGCCGCAGATTACCGCCATCTCAGAGGCTGCGCGGGCCGCGCGCGAGAGCGGGATTCCGATCATCGCCGACGGCGGCATAAAGTACTCGGGCGAGATCACCAAAGCCATCGCGGCCGGAGCCAGTTCGGTGATGATCGGCTCGCTTTTTGCCGGCGTGGACGAGAGCCCAGGCGAGACCATTCTCTACCAGGGCCGCAGCTTCAAGAGCTATCGCGGCATGGGTTCGCTGACCGCCATGAACCAGGGCTCAGGCGAACGCTACTTCCAGAGCGCCGACGACCTGGCCAGGGCCGAGATGGCCGTGGAAAGCGTGATGCAGCGCGAGCACACCAACCAGAACCGGCTGACCAAGTTTGTCCCCGAGGGCATTGAGGGACGCGTGCCATACCGCGGACAGTTGGAAGCCATGGTCTTTCAGCTTGTCGGCGGCTTGCGCTCCGGCATGGGCTACCTGGGCTGCCGCAGCATCGCCGAGCTGCAGGAGAAAGCGCAGTTTGTGCGCATCAGCGGAGCAGGCCTGCGCGAGAGCCACGTGCATGACGTGATCATCACCCGAGAGGCGCCCAACTATCGCGTGGAATAGCGCGCTTGTCTTTGATTGCCGTCTTTGAGCCATTCCGGCCTGCCGCAATGGGGGCCGGTAAGCTCAAGTGGCTTTCCGTGTTCATGATCTTCGGCGACAGGAATTTGCCGCCGGGGTATTAGAAGATATCACCAGCCGCAACGTCAGAAAGGCTGCACAAGTTGGAAGAACGCTCTAGCCGTCATGGCCTCTGGTTCTGGTTGAACGCGTGGCTCCCGGTCGCCGTGGGCATCGGCGTCATTATGATGGAATCCACGGAAATGTTTGGCGCCGATCATACCAGCGGGCCGCTGCGCCGGCTCTGGGAGGCTCTTTTCGGACCCGTCAGCAACTTCCACTGGGATCTGATCCATATGCTGATCCGCAAGTGCGGGCACTTCTTCGGCTATGGAGCAATCGGGCTGCTGTGGCTGCGCGCCTGGTGGATGACGCTGCCTCACTCCCGCTTCCTTGATGACGCTATCCTTGCGCTGCTGGGAACCTCCCTGGTGGCCAGCCTCGACGAACTGCACCAGGCCTACCTGCCCAACCGCACCGGCACGCCCAGGGATGTGCTGCTGGATTGCTGCGGAGCGCTTGTACTGCAATTGGTGGTCTACACCTACTTGCGCCTGACAAGGCCCAACCGGCTGGCCAGAGCCGGCTGATTCCTCGCAGTAGCCCGTGGCATCGCGAGTGCAACACTGTGGGCAACAGATTTCTATTGAATGATATACATCGTAGACGAGCTGGACATGGATAATGTCGATGCGGGGATAAACGGGATATTGTAGGGGAATCGATAGGTGATCGAAACCTGTACGCGGGAACCCGGAGCCTCGCTGTTGCTATCCAGATAATTGACAACTGGGTTCAGCGTCCCGCCGCCGAGATTAGGCAAGCCAATCCCCTTCACATAGGCGACAACACTCGTGGCATCGCTGGCTGTGGTTGAGGCAGCGCAGGAAGCGCCAGCAGAAGTCTCACAGGTTGACCCATGAAAGATGGCATACCGTGTTCCTTCCCGCGACAGCTCGGAAATGTATGCATGCGTGTAAAACGCCAGGCATATCTCCATCAGGCCGAAAACAAAGGTAAGCATAATGGGGAGAACCAGCGCCAATTCAACCAGCGACTGCCCGCTCTGGCAGCGCGCCAGAACTCCGAGCCGGCCTACCGCTCTAGTATGCGGACGGGAATGCCGAACGAAGTTCCGAGTGCGCGCATAGATCCGCCGCAGCTCTGAAGCTAAATCCATAAATGCAATTTTGTAACTCATAGCGGACTTCCTACAACCTGCATTTCTGATGTGCTTGTAAGAGTGAGGGGGGTTGACATTCCGCAACAATGGAAGGGAAGAGTCAAAGGCGCGGTGGCCACTACCTTGATAAATTCCACCTGGTAATCTCCCGTGGTCGAGCAGGAGGGCGTCGAAGCCAGACTTGTATACGTCGTACCCTGAGAGGAAGCGCAAGCATACAACTTAGTTGCAGTCGTGGTCAGATTTGTGCCAAAGCTCCCTGCTTCATTCTGCGCAGCCGTCTGAATTCCGGCGGAATTACCCGCATAGCTCGCACTGGAGTCCTGCATTCCGAAGATCGCACCCGCGTGAGCGGCATTGCCAACCTCGATGGTTGAATAGACCCAGACCGAGAGGTCGGAGGTTCCATAAAATAACGGTACGCCGAATAACCCCAATACCAGTGCGGTTTCAACAAGGGCGTCCCCGCTCTCCACGGAGAGGAGGCGGATCGTCGAGCAAAATCGCGCTATCCATTGAAGAATGTATCGGTTCATCTCTCCCATCCTCACTGCACCAACTCCGCTTTACCAGCCCCGCCGCCAGCGCCACCGATCAGTGTAGTGGCGTAGTCGTTCAAGGTTGCTCCGCCAGCCATCGTCAGCGTCTTCGCGACAAAGTCCGCTTTCGTAGACGTTCCCGTTCCATTGGCGATATTTACGTCCGAGTTGGGCGCCCAGAGAATCCCTGAGAAATTTGAATTCGAGCCACCCTGAATCGATACTGTGCTGGTGGAGTTCGGCAGATAGAACAAGACTCCGGGATTGCCATCGGCGGCGTTCGGAGCCGTCAGATTCATCGTCGTTCCGTTCGCGATATTCAAATTGCCCGAGATGACGAAGGCGACGTTGGTGCCGGTAATCGTCTCGCCGCCGCCGGTGGTGAAATCACCGTTGATGAAGTAGGTGATGCCCGACCCGAAGTTGACTGAAGCCGCGCCGCTCATGTTGAAACCGGTGTAGCAGACTGAACTGTTTACCACCATATCATTTGGGATTAGGTTGCCTGCGCCTCCGGGCGCCCATGCCGCACCATTGAAAGGAAGCGAATAGTTTCCATTCCAACCCGGGTTCAGAGCATAACCCTTGACCGGATTGTTGGCGCAGCTGGTAAGTCCGGAAGGTTTGACTGGCGCCACGATGGGCGAAGAACAGGCTGCCGCGCCTTTGACCTGCTTTGCGGCCGGACAGATGGTGCCGGCATTATTGATGTATGTGCTTCCGCCCCAGGGGTTTGCGACGGCAGCTACGGTGGTACCGCAAACGCTCGCGCTGCCCACAACCGTAATCGCATTGGAACTGGAGGAGTTGACAGTGATCCCGCAGCCAACCGAATTCAGATCAGCGTCATTGCTCATGTTCAGGTCGGTGCCGGTGCCACCGGTAAGGCAAATGCAGGTGGAACTCGGCGCGCCGGCGGCAGCGGTGGCCGAGGCTCCCACAGTCAACGGGGTCGATGCTTTTTTGAAGGCGCTGAGGAAATAGGTTTGAATCGGCGCGGATACGGTCGCGGTAATCCAGGTTTGGGGGACGGCAGCACCGGAGTTCGGATAATTTCCGGATGAGGCTTGGCTCAGGACCGGGGTTACCCCGCTGAAACCATTCTGCGCGGCAGCGACATTGGCGGCGTTCTGGACGGCGGCGGTCGCCGTCGTGTACGAGGTGTTTTGGTTGATCTCACTTGCGGCGGCCAGCGCCGCCGCATCAGCAGCAGCTTGGGCCTGGCGCTTCACTGCAAACAAATGCCCCATATCCACAGCCAAAGCCATGAATCCAAACATGAGAAATCCCAGAACAAGGGCCATGAACAACGTCGTTTGTCCGCTTTCGCTTCTCTGAACCCTCATAGCTTCAGTCCTCACGCTCCTGAGCGTATGCTTCCGCTCTCCCCTATCTGCATTTACAGAGCTGGGAGTAGCCACATCCTGCAACAGGCCTGAATTGTACCACAATTCATCTCTCGCCATTTTACCAGCAGTTGGGCAAGTTTGGCTCTGATACAGGGTTTGTAAGAGATATTCCAGGACAAATAGGCTGGCAGAGTCACTCTCCGCAGGGCCAGACCAGCGCCCTGAGTCCAACGACTCAAGGGCGGAGCCGGCCCCCTTATAAGAAGATTCTTCTAGTACATTGATTCCATAGCTTTTATCTGGATCCACACGTCTGACAATGAACCATGATTCCCGCGCAAGCCACAAACAAACGCGGGCGCATCCCCTCGTTGGGGATGCGCCCGCGTGACCTTTCAAGCGAAGGATGAAACACTGGCAGGACAGCCGCTTTTACGCGGCATCTTCCTTGTTTTCTTCGTCCTTGGCTTCATCTGCCTTGGATTCTTCCATCTGCTTTTCGAGTTCGGCGCGCTTCTTGGCCTTGAGATCGTCGCGCTTCTGGCGCTTGGCATCAAGCTGTTTTTCGGCGCCCAGCAATTCGATGAAGGCCTTTTCGCCTCCATCGCCCTGGCGGAAGCCGGTGCGGATGATGCGCAGATAGCCGCCCTGGCGGTCGCCGTAGCGCGGAGCCACGGTTTCAAACAGCCGCGCGACGGCCTTGTCGGTCATCAGGAAGCTGAGGGCCTGGCGGCGCGAGTGCAGATCCCCCTTCTTGCCCAGGGTGATCATCTTTTCCACGTGCGGACGGACAGCCTTGGCCTTGGTCACGGTGGTCTCCACGCGGTCTTCCATGAGAACGGACGTAGTCAGGTTGCGCAACAGCGCGCGACGGTGGCTGGTGTTGCGTCCGAGCTTGAATCCTGCATTGCGATGGCGCATGACAAAACTCTCTTTCTTCTAGGGACTGAGGGCCTAGGGACCAGGGACTAAGCGCGTAATCGCCTTTATAGTCCCTAGTCCCTGCGTCCCTAGTCCCTGTTCTTAAAAATTTTCAGTCTCGGTGGGCAATTGCAGGTCCACCGAATCCAGCGGTTCGTCCTCTTCGTCGAAGTGGCTGTAGTTGGCAGCCAGGGCGGTGGCGGGCGGAATGCTTGTGGGCCCAGGGACGGCGTTGCCGGCTTCGTCGATCTTCATGCCAAGCGAGAGGCCCATCTGCGCGAGAATTTCCTTGATCTCGTTCAGGCTCTTGCGGCCGAAGTTCTTGGTCTTGAGCATCTCGGCTTCGGTCTTCTGCACCAGCTCGCCGATTGACTGAATGTTGGCGTTCTTCAGGCAGTTGTAACTGCGGACCGACAGCTCCAGCTCTTCGACGGAACGGTTGAGATTATCGTTGTGCAGCAGGGTGCGGCCTTCCTCGCCACGCCCCTCGGTCTCAATCTCTTCCTCGAAGTTGATGAAGATGTTCATGTGGTCCTTGAGCAGCTTGGCAGCCAGGCCGACGGCGTCGGCGGGCAGCACGGCCCCGTTGGTCCACACTTCCAGGGTGAGCTTGTCGAAGTCGGTCATCTGGCCGAGGCGGGCAGCTTCCACCGTATAGTTGACGCGGCGCACCGGCGAGTGAACCGAATCCACGGGAATAAAGCCCAAGCCCAGATCGGCATCGAAGTTCTTGTCGGCGGAGATATAGCCGCGCCCGCGCTTGAGGCGCATTTCCATGTCCAGCTTGCCGCCTTCCGAAACGGTGGCAATATAGATGTTTTTGTCCAGGATTTCGACGTCGCCATCGGCTTCGATCATGCCGGAGGTGATCACGCCGGGCTGGTCAGCGCGCAGATACAGCGCTTTGGGACCGTCGCCCGCAAGCTTGAAGGGAACCTGCTTGAGGTTCAGGATGATGTCAGTGGCATCCTCGACCACGCCGCTGATGGACTGGAACTCGTGGAGCACGCCCTCGATGCGAATCGCGGTGACCGCGGCGCCCTCGATGGAGCTGAGCAGGGTGCGGCGCAATGCGTTGCCGATGGTGGTGCCAAAGCCGCGCTCAAAGGGCTGGGCGCTGAACTTGCCGAAACTGTCGGTGAGCGTCTCGGCATCGACTGCCAGGCGCTTCGGCTTCTGAAATCCTCTCCAAAGCATATCCGTATCTCGTTTCCCGCGCTGCATGTACGTCGCGAAGCATTCTGCGGCGGCAGCGCAAGTTCTCCCTCGGTTGAAATGCAGTGGTCAGTGAACAGTGGTCAGTGGTCAGCAAAAACCCGCTCGGGCAATTACTGATCACTGTCCACTGTCTGCTGTTCACTGTTACTTCGAGTACAGTTCGACGATGAGCTGCTCGTTGATGGGCAAGTTCACGTCCTTGCGCATCGGCAGCGAAAGCACACGTCCGGAAAGGTTCTCGTAGTTGACCTCAAGCCAGACAGGAATGGGGTTGGCCGAAGCGTACTGCACGGCCTGCTCCACGATGAGCATCTTCTTGGCTCCAGCGCGGATGGCGATTTCGTCGTTCGCCTTCACCTGGAAAGAAGGAATGTTGACCTTGCGGCCGTTCACCTCAATCTGGTTGTGGCGGACCACCTGGCGCGCCTGACGGCGGCTGATGGCAAAACCAAGCCGGAAGACCACGTTGTCCAGACGGCGCTCCAGTTGCTGGATAAGCAGTTCGCCGGTAACGCCTGCGCCGCGGTTGGCCTTCTCGAAGTACTCGCGGAACTGGCTTTCCAGCGTAAAGTACATGCGCTTGGCCTTCTGCTTCTCATGCAGTTGCAGACCATAGCCAACGATCTTGGCCCTGCGGTCCTTGCCGTGCTGGCCGGGAGGGAAGTTGCGCTTTTCCAGCGGGCAATGTTCGGAGGCGCACTTGGCGCCCTTCAAGAAAAGCTTGGTTGCCTCACGACGGCAGAGGCGGCAGACTGCTCCGGTATAACGAGCCATTTCTTCTCCTTACTTCGGATGACGGCCGGTTTACGTGTTGGTTGGACATTTCGTCCCGGCCCGGTTGTTCTTGAGGGACTGAGGAATTAGGGACTAAGGGACTAGCACAAACCAAATCTGAGCCGACCCTTTTAGTCCCTAGTCCCTACGTCTCTAGTCCCTGCCACGTCTTATACGCGGCGTCTCTTCGGCGGACGGCAGCCGTTGTGCGGCACTGGCGTCACGTCGCGGATGGTGCGAACCTCAACACCGGCGGCAGCCAGGGCGCGGATAGCGGACTCGCGGCCCGAACCCGGGCCTGAAACCCGCACATCGACCGCGCGCAGACCGTGATCGCGCGCCATGCTGGCGGCGTTTGTAGCCGCCTGCTGCGCCGCGAAGGGCGTGCCCTTGCGCGAGCCGCGGAAGCCCAGCGATCCCGAACTCTTCCAACTGAGCGTGTTGCCCACCTGGTCGGTGATGGTGACGATGGTGTTGTTGAACGTGGCCTGAATGTACGCAATGCCAAACGGCACATTCTTGCGCTCGCGCTTCTTGAACTTCTTGTTCTTGGAGACCTTTCCGGCTCCACTCTTCTGTTCTGGTTTCGCCATTAGGTCTTCGCCGTCGCTTTCTTCTTGCTGGCAACCGTGCCCTTACGGGGGCCCTTGCGGGTGCGAGCATTGGTGTGGGTGCGCTGGCCGTTCACCGGCAGACCACGACGGTGACGCGTGCCGCGATAACTTTGAATGTCGATGAGGCGCTTGATGTGCATCTGGACGTCCTTGCGCAGATCGCCCTCTACGTCTCCCTCGTCTTCAATCACCTGGCGGATGCGGTTGACCTCGTCCTCGCCCAGATTCTGGAGCTTCTTGAAGGCGTCAACATTCGCCTTTTCCAGGATCTTGAGCGCGCGGGAGTCTCCGATGCCGAAGATGTATGTAAGCGCGATTCTTGCCTGCTTGTTAGGGGGCAGATCGACGCCAGCAATACGTGCCATTGAAATTCCTTTGCTGCTTCAGGTTGTGTGCCCCCGGCCTAAACCGGTTCGCACGGGTTGAACGGTAAGCCTCCAGAGGTTCATCGCGAGCCTTGACTCAGGCTAACTAGCCTCTTGCCTTTCGGATTTGTCCGAACTGGCCTTTGGAGGGTTCCGCGTCTTGCCAGTCTCGGCTAGCCCTGGCGCTGCTTGTGCTTTGCGTTCTCGCAGATCACCCGCACCACCCCATGGCGGTTGATGACCTTGCACTTCACGCAAATCTTCTTTACCGATGCACGGACTTTCATCTTTTGCTGCCCTTCCCGAAAGCTGCTAGCTTTTAGCTTCTAGCCTCATTCGTGCAATTACGTACTCTTTCAACTTCGAACAAATCAGCTAATAGCTGGAAGCTGAAGGCTATTTGTAGCGGTAAACGATCCGCCCGCGATTCAGGTCGTAGGGACTCAGCTCCACAGCCACACGGTCGCCCGGAAGAATCTTGATGAAGTTCTTGCGCATCCTTCCAGAGACATGGGTCAGAGCCTCGTGATTGTTCTCGAGCCTGACCTTGAACATGGCATTCGGCAGCGTCTCGGTGACCACCGCCATTACCTCAATCGCATCTTCCTTCGACAAACTGCATCCAGCTTCTGCCGGCGCGCCCATCGCGCCCCCGGCTGGTTAATCCGAGCTTCCTACTCGGTTAAAATTCTCGAACCGGTGGGGGTAACCGCCACCGAGTGCTCAAAATGAGCGCTCATGCTTCCATCCGCGGTGATTGTCGTCCAGCCGTCTTCCAGAACCTCAACTTCCGGCTTGCCCGCATTCACCATGGGCTCGATGGCGATCACCATGCCGGCGCGCAATTTCATGCCCCGGCCTGCAACGCCATAGTTTGGCACCTGCGGATCTTCGTGCATGTGGATGCCGATGCCGTGGCCCACAAAATCCCGTACCACCGAAAATCCCTGGGCCTCGACGAAGTTCTGTACGGCCGAACCCACATCGCCCAAAGTCGCTCCGGGCCGAACCACTTTAATCGCCGCGTAAAGCGAATCTTCGGTCGCTTTCACCAACTGCGCGGTCTTCGCGTCGATCTTGCCCACCGGAACGGTAATGGCCGAATCCCCACACCAGCCGTCCACAAATGCCCCAAAGTCCAGGGAAACAATATCCCCTTCCTTAAGGACTTTCTTGGGGGAGGGAATGCCGTGCACCACTACGCTGTTCACCGAGGCGCACAACACGCAGGGATAACCGCCATAGCCTTTGAAAGCGCCTTTCAAGCCAAGTTCGTCGAGCCGGCCCGCGGCAATCTTCTCCAAATCCATGGTCGAGATGCCCGGCTTCACCGCGGCGCGCAACAATTCCAAAATCTCGCGGGTCGCCTTGCCCGCCAGGCGCATCTTGTCAATTTCCTTGGACGACTTCAGTACTACCGCCAACCAATTACCCTGGCTTTCATTGATCCTTCATCAGTTGTCAATGATCGAGCCAAGCGGCAAAATGACTGACGACCGACAAATCACTCTTCACGCACAAAACCCGCCCTCGCGCTGCGCTACTTGCGCAACTGTTCGACGGCGGCAACAATTCCGGCCGCGATCTCCGCAATCGGCCGGCTTCCATCCACTTCCGCAAAGCGTCCCAAGGCCCGGTAGTGCTCGACAACCGGCGCAGTCGATGCCTCGTAAGCGCGCATGCGCTCTTCGAAGACCTTCTGCGTGTCGTCGGCCCGCTGAACCAGCGCGGCGCCATCCGCGTCACACAAACCATCCTGCTTCGGCGGCTTGCCGTAAATGTTGTAAATGCACTGACAGACAGGACAATTCCTGCGCCCGGTGATACGGCGCAGAAGTTGATTATAGTCTACCTGGATGCTGACAGCAACCACCGGCAGCGCCCCAGCCTGCTTCGTGGCCTGCGCGGCCAGGCGTTCATCCAGCCAGCCTGCCTGCCCAAGCGTACGCGGGAAACCGTCCAGAATGTAGCCGTTAGCCGTATCGGGCGCTTGAAGGCGCGCCGCCACCATCTCATTGACCAGCGAATCGGGAACCAGTTCCCCGCGGCCCATGATCTCCTTGGCCATCCGGCCAAGCTCGGTGCCCTGCGCCACATTGGTGCGCAACAGGTCGCCGGTGGAGATATGCGGAATCCCCCAGAGCTTGATCAGTTCCTTCGCCTGCGTGCCTTTGCCCACGCCCGGCGCTCCCAACAAAAGGACGGGGCCGGGACATGCCTTGCGGCCCGTCTCACGGCCCTGTTCTGCTGTGCTTTCAGATGAAGACATTACCAGGTTTTCCTTCCGCGAATGCGACCGGAACGCGGCGAAAAGCCATCATAGTGGCGCATGATCAACTGCGATTCGATCTGGTTGATGGTATCCATGGCCACACCCACCACGATCAGCAGCGAGGTACCGCCAAAGTAGAAGTTGACGTTCAAACCGTGCGTGATCCAGTTCGGCATCCGTTCGAAGAAGCCGCCGATGAGCCACAACTTGTCGAAACGAAGTCCTGAGATCAGGAAGGTTGGCACCAGCGAAATGATAATCAGGTACATGGCGCCGACCAGCGTAATACGGGTCAGGATGTCGTTGATGAAGTCCGAGGTGCGCTTGCCGGGGCGGATGCCGGGGATGAACGAACCGGACTTGCGGAAGTTGTCGGCAATGTCGTCCGGCTTCATGATGATCGACACGTAGAAATACGCGAAGAAGATGATGGCCAGAATGTAAAGGGCCTCATACCACGGATAGCCGGGCTGGAGGGCCTGAACGATCGGCTGCAGGAACTTGCTATTCTGCACGAACTCGGCCTGGCTGAGCATCAACGGGGCGGAAAGAATGGACGCCGCAAAGATGACCGGCATGACGCCGCCGGAGTTGACCTTGAGAGGCAGATGGCTGGATTGGCCGCCCATCATCCGCCGGCCGACAATGCGCCGGGCGCTCTGAATGGGAATGCGCCGCTCGCTCCGCTCCACATAGACAATGAAGGCCACCACAGCGAACATGAACGCCACCAGCAGGAGGATCGCCACAATGGTGAACGAGCCCCACTGGTTGGTCTGAACCTTCTGGATCAGATCCATCACGCCGCGTGGCAGGCCGGCGATAATGCCGGCAAAGATCAGCAGGCTCATGCCGTTGCCGATGCCGCGGTCGGTAATCTGCTCGCCCAGCCACATGATGAAGGCCGTTCCCGTGGTCAGCGTCAGCACCGTCATCAGGTTGAAGGCCATGCCCGGATGAAGCACCATGCCGCCCCGTGTGAGCATGAACGCGATGCCGATCGACTGAATCATTCCCAGAAGAATCGTCATGTAGCGGGTCCACTGGGTGATCTTGCGACGGCCGAGTTCGCCTTCCTTCTGGATGCGCGCCAGCGGCTCATACACCACGGTCAGCAACTGAAAGATGATCGAGGCCGTAATGTAGGGCATGATGCCCAGCGCGAAGACGGTCATGCGGCGCAGGTTGCCGCCGCCGAACAGGTTCATCAAACCCAGAGCGGAACCGCCCTGCGCGTCGAACATGCGCTCCAGCATCTTGGTGTCAACACCGGGCGTGGGAATCCAGGCGCCCAGGCGATAGACGGCAAGAATGCCGAGCATGAATAGCACCCGCTTGCGCAGATCGGGAATCCGGAAGATATTAAGAAACTTCTCAAGCATGATTGGTTATCCGCTTCAGGGCGTTTGCCGCCACTCGAATCTTTACCATTGACCATCTTACCCGCGCAGGGCCTAGCGTGTCCCAACTGATCCCGCTGCGTGCCCAGTCTCTCAATCTTGAGACTCAGGGAACCAAAACTGCATCCCCGCTAAGCTTCAGCAGGGGCAACCGGGCCACCGAGAACCACAGCCTTGCCGCCGGCCTTTTCAATCTTCTCAATGGCGGACTTGGAAAACTTGTGCGCATGAATGGTGAGCGCCGCGGTCAGTTCGCCGGAGCCGAGAATCTTGATCAGAGCCTTCTTGCTCGAGGACAGGCCCAGCGTCTTGTAATCGTCCAGGCCGATCTCCGTGATGGACTTGCCCGCAATCTGCTCCGTGAGCCGGTCCAGGTTCACTACCGTGTATTCGGTGCGGAAAATGTTGGTGAAGCCGTGCTTGGGCATACGGCGATGCAACGGCATCTGGCCGCCTTCAAATCCGCGCATCAGATGGGAGCCGGTGCGCTGTCCCTGGCCCTTGTGGCCACGCGTTGAAGTCTTGCCCATGCCAGAGCCCATGCCGCGGCCCACACGCTTGCGCCCTGTATTGGCCTTCTTGGGCGCGCGCAGATTCGATAGATTCCTTGCCATTTTTCCCTCGCTATAGCGCCGGATGGGCTTGTACGCCCTGCCGACTCGCGCTGTTAATGCAGTGGTCAGTTGTCAGTGGACAGTGATTCTAGCTTCAACAAACTGTTTTGCTGTTCACTGTCTGCTGTTCACTGTTCTTAGTCTTCCAGAATGCGAACCAGGTGCGGAATCACCTTGACCATTCCACGGACTGATTCGTTATCGACGCGCTCGACGATCTGGTTCATCCGCGTAAAGCCCAGGCCCTTGAGCACCAGCCTCTGCTTGGTGGGCGTGGAGTTCTTCGAGCGGTAGTACTGGATGCGAATTGTCTTTTGTTCCGCCATGTCTAGAGCTCCTCGACCGTTTTGCCGCGCATGTTGGCGACCTCGGCCCGATCACGCAACTGCATCAGAGCGTCGAAGGTGGCCTTGACGACGTTATGGGGATTGGGCGAACCCAGGCTCTTGGTAAACACGTTCTGCACCCCGGCCGAAGTCATCACAGCGCGCACCGCGCCACCGGCGATTACGCCAGTGCCCTCAGGAGCCGGCTTCAGCAGCACCTCTCCGGCGCCGAAACGGCCCACAACCAGATGCGGAATCGTGGTTTCTGTCAGATTGACCCTGATCAGATTCTTCTTGGCCGCTTCGATCCCCTTGCGAATCGCCTGGGGAACTTCCTTGGCCTTGCCCGCGCCGTGGCCCACCACGCCCGCGGCGGGGTCACCCACCACCACCAGCGCGGCAAACGACATGTTCTTGCCGCCCTTGACCACCTTGGTCACGCGGTTGATGGACACCACCTGATCCTTCAGGTTGTACTGGTTGGCATCGAGTTTCTTCTTCAACGTCATCATTGCTCTCTCGTCTCTTCTTGAGCTAACAGCTAACAGCCTACAGCTTACAGTTCGCAGAGATTGACAGCCTCTAAACTGTTCGCTGTCAACTGTTAGCTGTTCGCTGCATTCCTAGAACTCCAGACCCGCCTCGCGGGCTGCGTCGGCCAAAGCCTTGATGCGCCCGTGATAGAGGTAGCCGCCGCGATCGAAGACCACCTTCTTGATGCCCTGCTTGACGGCCTGCTCGGCCACGGCCTTGCCGATCTCCTTGGCTGCCGTCACGTTGCCGCCGGTCTTCACCTTCAGCGCCAGTGTCGAAGCAGAGGCCAGGGTCTCGCCCTTCTGGTCGTCGATCACCTGCACGTAAATGTGGCTGAGCGAGCGGTAGACATTCAGCCGCGGCCGCTCGGCGGTGCCCGCCATCTTCTGCCGGATGCGAGCGTGAATGCGCTGGCGAATTGCGTTTCTCTTGTTCTGCGTGATCATAAGTCTCTCGTTCCTATCGGCGGAGCCACCCTGCAGCCCCGTTCGGTTGTTAAATGCAGGTGTTAGGGGTTAGGGGTTAGGGATTAGGGAAACTTCGCTTGCCGATTTCGTCCAAACTAACCCCTGATCCCTAACCCCTAATCCCTGCCTTTCTTACTTGGCGCCCGTCTTGCCGGCCTTCTTCTTCAGCTTCTCGTCCGAGTAGCGCACGCCCTTGTTCTTGTAGGGATCGGGCTTGCGCAGCGAACGCATGTCCGCGGCCACCTGGCCTACCTTCTGCCGGTCAATGCCGGTGATGGTCAGGTGAAGCTGCTTGGGATCGATGGCCACCTCAATGCCCGACGGCAGCGGAAACTCGATCTGGTGCGAATAACCCAGGGTAAAGACAACCATGCCCTTGCCCTTCAACTCCGCGCGGTAGCCGATGCCCACAATGTCCAGCTCGCGCTTCCAGCCCTTGGTCACGCCTTCGACCGCATTGGAAACCAGCGAGCGCGTCAGCCCATGCATGGCGGACTGGCTGTCATTTTCGCGGTTGACGTGCAGAACGCCGTCTTTGGTCTCAAGCGTAATGCCGGGAGCAATCAGCGCCGAGACCGTGCCCTTGGGGCCCTCGACCACAACCGTGTTGCCCTCGACCTTGTACTTGACGCCCGCGGGAAGCGGGATGAGCTTTTTTCCAATACGCGACATTGAATCAATCCTTCTATGTGGCTTGCGAGTCCCGAGAAACAGCTAACAGCTTTCAGCAAACAGTTGCCGGCTTCTATGTCTCATCGTTCCACTGCAGCCTGTAACACAGCTAACAGTTATTAGCTAACGGCAAACAGTTTTCAGTTTCTTGACTGATAGCTGTCAGTTGTCAACTGTTCGCTGTCCTTACCAAACTTCGCAGAGCAGCTCGCCGCCCACGCCTTCATGGCGCGCCTGACGGCCGGTCATCACGCCCTTGGGCGTGGTGAGAATGCAGATGCCAAGACCGCCCTGGACGCGCTTGATCTCGTCGTGGGCAACGTAGACGCGGCAGCCGGGGCGCGAAATGCGCGCCAGATCCCGGATGGCCGCTTCCTGGCCGCCGTACTTCAGATACACGCGAAGCACCGGCTTGCCTTCCTCTTCCTGAGTCTTGTAGTTCGAGATGTAGCCCTCTTCCTTGAGGATGCGGGCAATCTCGGTCTTCAGCTTCGAAGCCGGAACATCCAGCTTCTGATGACGCGCCCGGATCGCATTCCGGATCCGCGCCAGAAAATCGGCTACTGGGTCGGTCAAACTCATTCCATCTCCTTCATTCCCCGTTCGCTCCCTTTGTATGGGAGAACCTGCAGGAATGCTTACTACAGTGAACAGTGAACAGTGGACAGTGATCAGTAAGGACAGTTCGGTTTTCACCCAAGCAGCCAGTTCAAGCACGAACGAACTGACCACTGTTCACTGTCTGCTGACAACTATCTTGCTACCAGCTCGACTTGACGACGCCGGGAATCTCGCCCTTGAGCGCCAGCCCACGGAAGCACAAACGGCAGATGCCGAACTTCCTCAGAAACCCCCGCGGCCGTCCGCAGAGTTTGCACCGGTTGTGCTTGCGGGAGCTGAACTTCGGCTTCCGCGCGTCCTTCACCCTTTTTGCAGTAGTTGCCATAAATCCCCAAACCCTCTCGTACTACGCGCCCTGCCGGAAAGGCATTCCAAAGTGGCGCAGCAGCGCCCTCGCATGGTTGTCGTCCTTCGCCGTGGTCACGATGGTGATGTTCATTCCCTTCAGCTTCTCCACCTTGGAGTAATCGATCTCCGGGAAGATCAGCTGGTCACGCAGGCCGAGCGTGTAGTTGCCGCGCCCGTCGAAACTCTTTGTGGACACGCCGTGGAAATCGCGCACCCGCGGCAGAGCCGTTGAAATCAGCCGGTCCAGAAACTCGTAAGCCTTTTCGTTGCGCAAGGTCACCATCGCACCGATGGACATGCCCTCGCGAACCTTAAAGGCCGCAATCGACTTCTTCGCCTTGGTGGTCACCGGCTTCTGCCCGGTAATCGCCGCCAGATCGGCCACCAGCGGGTCCAGCAGCTTGGTGTTCTGCGTGGCCTCGCCCAGACCCATGTTGATGACGATCTTATCCAGCCTCGGCACCGCCATCGGGTTCTCAAGCCCCAGCTCCTTTTGAAGAGCCTGCTTGATCTGCTTGTGATACTTCTCTTTCAGTCTTGCAGCCATTGTGCTCTGCTCTCTTTCTTCCGGCGCCCGGGGTGGCGATCAAGCCGTGTACCGTTGCGGAAGGGGTTCGCCGGCCGGCTTTGCGCGCCTTGCGCTCTCGCCGCTCCGGCTTTGGGTCCCACTACTTATTCTTGGTCGGCAGCGGCTGCCCGCACTTCTTGCAAATGCGGACTCTGACACTGCCTTCGGTCTTCGTGCCCACCTTGGCCGGCCCGCAGTTGGGGCAAACCAGCACGACATTCGAAACATTGATGGGCGACTCCTGCTCGGCGATTCCGCCCTTGGTCCGCTGTCCCTGCTTGCTCGAAACCGTCTTCTTGACCACGCGCACATGCTCGACCAGCACGGTTCCCTTGTCGGGGAAGACGCGCAGCACGCGGCCTGTTTTGCCGTTGTCCGCGCCCGTGAGGACCTTGACCGTATCGTTGCGATGAATATTCAAACTCGGCATCTCTTCTCCAAGAACAGCTAACAGTTGTCAGCTAGCAGCTATCAGTGACCAGCTTTTCAACTGTCTGCTGCTAGCTGTCTGCCGCCCACTGCTTCTAAACCACTTCGGGGGCCAGCGAAACGATCTTCAAAAACTTCTTGTCGCGCAGTTCGCGAGCCACCGGCCCGAAAACGCGCGTTCCCACAGGCTCATGATTGTCGTCAATCACCACGGCGGCGTTTTCATCGAAGCGAATGTAGCTGCCGTCGCGGCGCCGATGTGGCAGGCGCGTGCGGACAATGACCGCCTTCACGACCTTGCCCTTCTTCACCGTACCGTCGGGCGAAGATTCCTTCACCGCGGCGGTCACGACGTCTCCCAGACCGGCACTCCTGCCCAATCCTCCGCCCAAGGGATTAATCACTTGCAGCTTGCGCGCGCCGGAGTTGTCGGCCACCGCGAGCATGGTTCTCATTTGCACAGCCATGGGTTCTTCTCCTTACTCGCTCTCGCGCAAGTCAGCAACCTTCGGCGCTACTTCCTCGAGTTGGCCGAGGGCTGAGCGCCTGACAATTTCTTCCAGAGTCCACCGCTTCAGCTTGCTCAGCGGACGGGTCTCGCGGATACGCACCACATCGCCCATCCGCGCCGAACTCTGCTCGTCGTGGGCATAAAACTTCTTCGTCGAGCGCACAATCCGCTTGTACTTCGCATGCGCCTTGCGCATCTCGACCTCGACCACAATGGTCTTCTGCATCTTGGTCGAAAC
>Ga0224559_1000632_pt1 | contig 22235 bp, 20 predicted proteins | sample 714S33034metaG_FD_180676 | JGI IMG/M metagenome (GOLD analysis project Ga0224559, IMG submission 180676) | Peat soil microbial communities from Stordalen Mire, Sweden - 717 S3 30-34 | ecosystem: Environmental > Terrestrial > Soil > Wetlands > Peat | place: Sweden: Norrbotten County, Stordalen... | reverse complement strand
TGCTGCTCACAAAGGTCGGATGTCCAGGCGGTACCCGCATCCGCGGCTTGCTCCACCGCGAGTGGCTTGCCGGAATGGGCAAGAGCGACCTGGCCCGCAAGACGCTGATCGAGCAGTACGCTGGCCGTCCAAAGCAGCAATTAGACCTGACAAACAGCGACCGGTCGTTGGCGCTAGCCGAGCACATGCGCAAAGTCGCCCACGACGCCGCCGAGCTTGCGCTGAAGGTGCTCGGCTCAAGGGTGTACTCGATGACTCCCAAAGAACTGGCCGTGTTTTTTCGCGACTGCACCGGAGACTCGGAGTCGTATCTCAAGATTGCCAAAGATGAGATCGAAGCGCGCGAGGAGTCTGCGCTGGACATCGAGGCAACGGCTGAGCCAGCAGAAGAAACACCAGAACCGGAGACAGCCCAAGACCAGGAATGGCCGCAACCATGAACGCCAACATTCGGGACGCCATCGCCCTGCGCCCGATGGTGGCGGCCGATCATGCGTTCGTTCTCGACTCGTTCCGCCGGCACATCCTGGAGGACGGGATCGCGCTAGAGTCTCTCAATCACGCGGACGTTCGCCCGCATGTAGAGGAGCTTGCTCGATGCCTTCGCAGTGGTATCGCCAGTTGCATGTCGGCCACGCTGGGGACAGACGCGGATCGTATCGTTGGATGGGCCATAGCACGCGACGGCGAAATCGTCTTCACCTATGTACGCTCGGCATTTCGGCGCTGGGGCATCGGGAGCCAACTGACGACAGCCCTCGTAGAATCTGTCCCGATGCCTCTTGTCTATTGGACCTCGCATGCGGAGCGGATTCGCTCCGAGTGTTCCTACCCTCTGTTGTGGGCATGGGAAACATGCAAACGCATACAACGAAAATCCCCAAGGAGATCCAAGAATGAAGATCAAGCTCGTTCGATTCATGCAGTTTGACGGGGCGGCCATGCAGCCGCGAGTTCTTCCCGGTATGGGGCGTATCGGGAGCCTGTCTCCCGGCGATGTGGTGAAAGATCCAGTCGATGGTCAGGCCGTGGTGCACTCGCTCGAATACGAACCGCGAAGCGGGGCGATCATCATCCGCAAAGGGCGACACAAGGATAACCCGACAGATGCCAGTCGGTCGTGGAACCGCAGCGCTGGAGGGAAAGACCCGTCGGCAGATTGGTGCGCGATTGGCATCGGAAATGCCATGATCCTGGGTGACGACGATAACCCGCCACAGCAGCAGGGGCAGCAGAAGATGAAGTGATGCCGCTCATCCAGTCGAGCAAGAAGCTGGCGAGGCTCAAGAACATCGCCACCGAAGTCAAAGCGGGGCGCCCCGTCAAGCAGGCCGTTGCCATTGCATACGACATTCAGCGGAAGGCCAAGAGCAAATGAGTACGAGCAACACGATACGCTCGAAGCCCGTCACGAAGTTGTACAAGGCAGGCCACGAGGCCGCGTTTGGGCGCAAGTGCCGCGGATGTGGTGGGAGCATGAAGCGAGAGCCGGCAGAAGCGACGTGGTGCAAGCGGTGTAAAGAGGATCCACAGTGAAGCCGCGCCTTCGCATCCCGGTCAAAACCTGGAGGGGTTGCCAGTGGTCCAATGGCTCCCCCTTGAGCCACGGGGAGCGCGAACGACTTTCGATTATGCTTGGCAGTGGGCGCGTGCCATTGCTTCCCGGCGAATCGCCTGGCTTGTGGTTTGTGCGGGTGCGGAAAGTGCTCGAAACGGCGTTGTTTAATCCGCGCGTAGCACTTGGCAGCAAGGACAGAGAAGGCGCGCCGTCATGAGCAATCGCGCCTCCAGCTTCGCCCTTGAGCAGCTCGCAGCGGTCGCAGCGAGGCAGACAGGCGCCACGTGGATACCGATTACCGAAGCCGACTCGTTTCCGGCGCAGTGGCAATTCATCCAAGCCGAATCGCGCGCCATCTGCCTCATGTGCAGTCGCCGTGCCGCCAAGACATACGGGGTCAGGCTCCGCACCGTCAAGCGCAGTTCGGAGCGGCCCGGATGGCGCACGCTCATCATCCACCACACCCGCATTCTAGGAAAACAACAGGTCTACGAAACTGGCGATCCGAGGAATCCCGGCATCCGGGAGATCATGGAGTCGCACCACATCCCAGAGGCGCACCACGACTCGACAGAACTAAACATCACCTTCGGAAACGGCAGTTTCGTCCAAGTCGTTGGCTGCGACGACAAAAACGAGGTGGGCAAGAAGCTAGGATTCCTGTGGAACGACATCGTGCTGATCGAGTGCCAAGAATTCGACGACGAGATGCTTCGCCGACTCGTTGACAAGACGATTCTCCCGACACTGATCGACCGTGGAGGCTCGCTCACCCTGGAAGGAACTCCAGCTGACGTAGAGGCGGGCCTCTGGTACGAGGCTGTCATGGGCGACCAATGGGATCGACTCGGGGCCGCTCCCGGTTTGCCTGCGTGGACGTTGCTGGACAATCCGTTCATCGACCGAGACGAGATCGTCAACACAATGAAAATTCGCGGATACGAGATCGACTTCGCGAAGCCGGAACGCAATGATTATCTGATTCAAAGGGAAATCTTCGGCCGCCAAGTCACCGACCCGAGCAAGCTCCTATACGCATACGCCAAGGGGCGCAACGATTGGCCGGTGACAGGCGTTCCATTCCTCACCGACGCGCGGGGGATTCCGCTTACCACGTGGCGCTTTGCCATGGGAATCGACATCGGCGGAGCACGCGAAGGGAACGACAAGGACGCTTGCGTGGTGCTCGGATGGCGCATTGACGATGGAACTCACGCCATCTGGGAGCGCGAGAGCTGGGAAGATCGCCAAGACTCGGAAGCATTTTGTCGGCGTGTGCTGGAGACGTTCAAACGCTGGCAACCCATGCAGGCCATTTGTGCGGACACAGGCGGAGCAGGCGCGGTCAAGATGCTCGAATGGCTCAAGCCGCGACTCATGGGTCTGGATTTCACCCCAAAGCCCACAAGCGTAGAGGTGAGCGAACGCATGCTTAACGATGAATTCCGCAGCGGAAGGCTTAGGGTAAATCCGCTTGGACTCATCGCCAGGGATGCGAAGATTTGCACCAATCCCGAGACATACCACTCGGACGTCATGCCGGCTACTCGATACGCTTTTCACGGTGCTTACAACTGGCTTTCTAAAGAGAAACCGAAACCGAAGAGCATCGACGCAGAACTGGAGCGCCTACGTATTGCGCGCTTCCTCCAACAAGAGAAGGACGCGAGACGACCATGGCAAATCGAACTAAGATAGAGAGAGAAAGTGAAACGGGGCGGATCACTCCCCTTGCGGACCTGAAGGCGCGCATAGCCTTGCTCACGCAGCACGGAGCGACCTACTACAAAGACGGCATGCTTGAGATGCATCTCACGAAGCGCGACGCGGTTAAGACCAAGGACAACCAGACAGGTGACCGCGTCGACGTGGACCTAGGAAAGGTATAAGCGATGGGCAAGCTCAGCAGGCAACGAGGAGAAAAGAACGACTTCACGGGCTCTATTTCGTGGACGAAAGAACCGGAGCGACTCCATCAGGTGGTCGACCAGGTCCAGCAGACGCACGCGACCGAGCTGGTGCTTGCTCGCTGTCTGGGGCGGCAGTATTGGAATCGGCCTCTCGCCGCCGAGATTGTACCGGATACAAACTACACCGACACCCGCGCGCTCCAGAGAACCACGAACAGGGTGCTATCTGAGTTCGGGTTCAACGTCACCCGCGAAGTGATCGACGCCATGACAGCACGGGTATGTCGACAACTCGCCGCGAAGATCATCACTGTCGGCGGAGACAACAAGCTACAGAACCAGGCCACGAAACTTACTCGGTACGTGGACAGCCTGAACAAAGAGCTGAACACGCGCGATGTGCTTCAACGAATGGCCGTGGACGCATGTTCCATGCGCGGGTTCGGGGCGGGGAAGGTGGCGTTCGATACGCTGAACGATTCGATTAGGTTTGACCGCTTGGACCCGCTTGGAGTGTTCTTCCCATTCGAGGAAGGAGAGCGCCCCGTTCACATGTTCGTGCGCTCGGCGGTCCCGCGCGAGAAGATCCAAGACCTTTACCCCAAAAAGGCGGACGCAATCGGCAGGCTGCCAAAGTGGCGGCGTCCGGCCATCGCGGGAATCGAGCCGACGACCAACAACACCTGCGACACCGTGCGCGTCGATGAGGGTTGGAAGATCCAACAAGGTGAAAGCATTCCGGGTCATTACACGATGGCCGCGGACAAGGTCGTGCTGGAAAACGAGAAGTACACACACCCATTTCATCAAGTGGTGCTGATTCGATTCTTCCCCGAGTTCACCGGGGCGGGTGGTGTGGCGGCAGGGCGAATTCTGGCGCCCTATCACCGCTGGAGGAATCAACTCCTGCGCACTATGCACGACTCATTACTTGGGGCTCTGCCCCGCAGACTCATGCGTGTGGACACCATATGCGAGGACAACGGAGACATTCCTTGGCAGGATGTCAAGTGGTCGGGAACGCAGCCTCCTACGCTGGAGGTTCCAAATCCTGTTCCGTCGCAGGTTTTCGACATGTTCCACGAAATCGAAGACGGCGCGTTCAATGAGATGGGCGTATCTCGCTCCATGTCCGCAGCTCAGATGCCCCAGGGAATCACGAGCGGCCAAGCCATCCGCGACTATGCCGGATTCGCCGACGACCGACTGCAAGACCCATCCGAACGCTGGAAGTCCGCGTGGGTCGACGTGGCCCGAGCCATGGTGGGAATCAGCGCGGACGCGTTCGCTGGGAATTCCGTCCTGATGCGAGCGCCCGGCAAGGACTTCTTGGAGGAAATCAAGTGGTCTGATGTCGATATGCGGAAGAACAAATACAAGATCGAATTCACGATCACCAGCGGACTGACTGGAACAGTCTCCGCGAAGATCCAGCAGCTCGTCGACCTCCAAGGGATCGGCTTGGCCGATGCGATGACGTTGGCCAAAGGCCTCGCCGACGACCTCCCCGATTGCGCGGCACTGTTCGACCGACTGACGGCACCGCTCGACCTTGCCACGCGCATGGTGGAAGACGCACTCAATGGAGACTATACCCCGCCGACGGGATTGATGGGTCCGGACTGCCTGAACTACATCAAGCAGATCGGCGCGCAGATGTACTGCCGGGCGCTCGTCAACAAGAACCACACACCGGAGCAACTCGAATGCTTGCGCAAGCTCATGAAGGCGGCGCAGAGGAAAGAGGCCCCGCCGTTGCCGCCCATCCAGCCCGTGCAAAGCGCGCCAGGTCTCAACCCAGGCTCCATTCAAGCCCCCGGCATGCAGGGCCCGCCATCGTGAAGCGAAGAATCTCCAAGAAGGTGTGCGAGCGGGTAATCCGCGCGGCACTTCGAGGAGAAGTCGTCAGCTATCCCAATAGCAAAACCATCCGCGCGGCGTCGCTGCGCATGCTCAAAGAATCGCGAAAGCAAACCCGCACACGTGAGGAAACATGTCAGACCAAGTAACCGCCGCAGCCGTTCCCACTCCCGTCGTTTCCGCCCCGACAACTGAGGCCGCTACCGTCCCAGGCACGCCCCTGCCGGCGCATCCAGAAGCGCCAGGAAAGATCGATCTCAAGGCATTCGTCGAGCAGCGCTACAATGAAAAGCACAAGGTCAACCGCGCGACTCCCGCGACAACCGTGCAATCTCCCAAACCCACTCCGCCCACTGCACCGGCTCCGCTCCCTGCACCGGCCACCGCACTTGGGGATGCACTGGCAAAGGTCGAGCCGAAGCCTGTCGAACTTGCCAAGCCCGTCGAGACCGAGAAGAAAACATCAGAGCAAGACGAGATCGCCGCGCGGCTAGCACGACTTTCCGCCGCGAGTTCGGAGGCTGCTCAGCGCCGAAAACTCCGGGAGCGTGAGCTAGCCGCCGATGCCAAGTCAAAGGCCGCCGAGACAGCGCACGCGAAAGAGATCGAGCTGGCGAGAAAGTTGGAGGCGGCGCGGACCAAGGGAAGCAAGCTCGCCATCCTTGAGGCAGCCGGCTACACGCCAGATGAACTAGAAAAATCCGGCTTCGTGGTCGACCTGCTCGATGAGATGTCGAAGCGAACCGCCCCGCCAACCCTCACGGAAGCCGACGTCGAAAAGAAGATCGCCGAACGCTTGAAGGCCGCCGAGGACGAACGCAAGGCCGCCGAGGAAATCGCGAGGCAGCGTCAGGAGGCCGACAATCTTGTGGCCAAGGAAGAGTTCTATGGTGCTGTCCGTATCGAATACAAAGCCGGCGACTATCCCGCCCTGAAGTCGGACAAGGTTACGCAAGGCCAGCTCGACGCTTTCTACCAGCAGCACTTGCGGGACAAGCCCGGCCAGATTCTCACGGCCAAGGAGCTACTCGACAAGGCGGAAGGCTCCATCCGCGCAACCCTCAAGGCCCAGAAGGAGCGCATTGAAAAGCTCGAAGAGCTGATCAACCCCAAGGACGACAAGAAGCCAACACCACCCGCGGCAGCGGTTCGCACCATCACGCCCTCCGTGACCTCCGATGCCGGTGACGCCATCAAGATCGAACCTGCCAAGCGCGAAAGCCTGCGCGACAAGGAGAAGCGACTCCGGGCAACGGTAGAAGCTCAATTTCAAGCCAGGTCCGCGAAATAGGTTGACGTCCTAACGATTCTGTGAACTACTAAAGGCAACCGACGCCCATGTCGGCGCGAAATCCATAGATCCTGCGATTTTGGGGTCACCTGAATAAGAGGTCCGCAGCACAAGTGATGCTCGGACAAACCACCGGGCCAGCGCGCGAGCGCTGCCCTTGCATCAGGTGACATCATGGGCGCTACTTTCACAGTTGGAGACCTCGGGGGAGTTTTCTCCCAGGTCATGGAGCACCAGAATCGCGACATCGTCGACATCTGGACCCAGGCAATCGACCCTCTTCTGGCCGCTTTCGAGGCTCAATCGAGCAACGATGGTTTGGGCCGAGCCTTCATCACCCGCGTTGAATACGACACGGGTGTCAGCGCGAACGCGCAGTACACCCTGGCGAACGATATCGCCACGTCTACCGACCTCGGGGCCGCCGCTCTCCGAGGCCGCTGGTCGACCAACGCAGCCAAGATCGAAGCCATTGCGATGTGGGATCGCGATTCGATGCTGGCCGCAGTCGGCGACGGTCCTGGCGAAGTTGTCGACATCGTCACCCGCGAGCGCAAGGCGAAGATCGCCTATGTTCGCCACCTGCTGTCCATCATGGCGGCCGAGCGTGGTTGGGGACGAATTTCAACGATCTCCGTAATCGCCTCCGGGCAAAACTACTTCACGGTGCCGCTGTCCGAGGTGAGCCGCTTCCGCATCGGCATGCGGGTCGTGTTCGGTGCCACCGAGGCCACTGGGACTCTGCGCGGAGCCGACGGAACTGGCGATCAGTCCGGGTGGGGCAACGCCTGGACCGTGTCCGGCACCGTTCCGCAGACGGGCAAGGTCGTGCTCGAAACTCGCTCCGCCGACAGTGCCACCAGTCCTTACGACACGGACGCGGTCCGCAACGCCGACACGGTCTTCATTCAGGGCTTCCGACAGAACACCGCGAGCCCCACCGCACAGTGCCCCATCGGTATGCGGGGCTGGGTGGATCCGTCCGGCGTGTCCTCAGGTGAGACGTCCTTCATGGGTCTCGACCGCCGAAACATCTGGCAGCTCTCCGGGATCACCATGGACGCCTCCGCCGGGTCGCTCTCCATCGCCGACGCCCTCATCGAGGGCAACATGCTGGCCGAGCAGTACGACACCGAGATCGACACCTGGATGGTGTCTGTCTATGACTACGCCACCTTGATCCGCGACAAGGAACGGGTCAAGCTGGTGAGCCTCAACATCGGCCCGTACAGCGTGGGATTCGATGGCGTCGAAGTGCTCGGAGGCAAGGGCAAGGTTCGCGTCACCCCGTCCAAGTACATCAGCCAAGGCATCTGCTGGGGCGGCCCGTTCAACTCGGCGGAGTTCGGCCCCATGCTCAAGCACAACGGCGAGTTGGTCAACACCGACAACGCCGACGGCAACGAATACCTGCGCATGCCCACGTCGACGGCATTCCAGCAGAGGCTGTTCTTCCGTGGCGCCATGGTCGTCCCGGGCCCCGGCAAGTTCGTCACCATCTCGAACCTGCCCACCACCTAGTCAACAGTCGGACGGGGCCGGGATAGCTCGGCCCCTTTCGACGAAAGGCAAGCATGGCATTTCAACCCGACAGGCCGCTGGACGATGAGGAAGGCGACAAGCCGCACCTTGCAATCGCCATCGGCGTGAGTCCGAAGAAAACGCGGTCGGCGTTCAAACCAGATGCCCCGCTCGATGGGGAAGAAGATGGCGGCGACGAGACCGACGCGGAGACGCGCGCAAAAGAGGGTTGTGAAATCCTCGCGAAGATGATCAGCGCTGGGAGGGTGGACGCGAAGCGCTTGCAGGAATGCCTGCACAGCGTGTTTCAGGCGTTCGAGGACATGCCCCACAGTGAGAACGAGGAAGGCGAAGAGGAAGACAAGGGCGGCGAATACGACAAGGAAGGGAACTAACCAATGACCGTCACAGCAGTCACGCGAGACCAACTCGAATACCCGGCAGACGTCTACAACGCGACGGCCATCAAGGCATGGGTGGATGCCGTCACCACGGCAGCGAACGCGGGATCGCTCGCAGGAGGGGCCCTTTCTGCGGACGCTCCTGGGCGCGCCGTCATGGCGACCGGCTATTTCAACGCCGCCAAGGCGCTCGACGCTTTCGCGGCGCTGGCCATCGTCAACAGCCTAGTCGCCAACAACACGCTCACGGGCGGCAAGATCGCCGTCGCTGCTGCCGGGAATACCATCCCGGCGGTCCCCGTTGAGTACATCATCTCGGTGCCCGACGGGGCCACGGGAAATATCGACACGACCGTTGACGCCACGGTGGGAAAATTCACCGTAACAAGCATTCGCATTCTCAAGGACGCAAACGCCGGAGGAGCCTCGGACACCATCCAGATCGCAAACGGCACGGTAGTAACTCCGATCACCGAGGCGGTCAGCGTGAATGTCGCGGCAAACACCGTCGTCTCGTCCGCGACGATTCTATCCGCCAACGCCATCGTCAGCTCTGCCGCGGTCCTGCGTGTGATTCGCACGAAGTCTTCTGCGGCCGACGCCGGATGCACCGTCATCGTTCACGGATACAAGACGGCGTAAGGCGCAGCCGTGCCCGTCGCCGAAATGTCAATCGAAGATGCCGTGGCCGCCGTGCGGTCGGCCACGGCGCACGACAATGATCAACAGGTGACGGACGTTCAAATCACCGCCGAGCTTGACCGGGAATACCGGCGCGTTCGGCGGTGGATTTCCACGTTCATGCCCGAATTCTACGCCGTGGAGTATCTGCCTCCTCCCCTGGTTGGTGCCAAGGGGGGGTCCACCATCGCGAAGCCGGACGACTACGAACGTGTGATCCGATTCGAGCGCCAGTTCCCTATGAACTCCTGGTATCCGATGGCCATGAGGTCGATCAAGAACCAGAAGACCGGCATAGCCATCGACGTATCTGGCCAGTACAGGCTGACCTACGTGGCGAGGCCGGTCGACGGATACGACTCCTTCAACGTGCCCGAAGGATGCGAGGATTTGCTTACGCTCCCGGTTGCCGCGTGGCTGCGCGCTCGTCATGACGAAGATCCTTCGTTCCACATGCAGCGCTACGCGGACATCAAGGAAACGGCAATTGCCGACTTGCGCATGCGCTACGGTGCCCATCAGCGCACGGGCTTGCAGTTGTCCCCATTCTGGGGGCCCGAAACGTCGTTCTATGAATCAGGCAGCAACTTTGTGATCTTCTAATGGCTCTTGCGAAGCAGCCCATTACCCTGTTCTACGGTGACACCGATCAGGACACCGGGCGCAAGAGCGTGAAGCTCGGAGATCTGATCGTCGCTAAGAACTGCCAGCAAGTGAAGGGCGGAGAGTTCTCGAAGCGCGACGGCTTTACCGCCATCGGGCAGGGATATGATTATCAGAGCGGGCCTATCACCCCGGATTCGATTCTTTCCCCCGATGGAACGCAAGTCATTACGAGAGACGCAGTCACCGACGCGACCTATGTGCGCGGAACGAGCAACACGTCCAATCAGTACCAGGGTCACGCGACAAGATTCGTAACTCAAGTCAATACGCGCTTTCCTGCCCTTGGAAGTGGTCAGCAAGAATCCCCCATGGCCAAGCAGTCGGGCAATTATGTCGCGTGGCTTATAGACGCGGGACACTTCGTCATCGCGCAGGTCAATCCGGATACGGCCGCGGCTGCCTTCTCTCCGACTGGCGACTGGGAGACCATCATTCAACAAACCGCGCCTATCTCCGTGGCAGCCATCTCTGGCAATGTCAGCTTGCAGATCAAGAGCTTCGCGATCATTGATGCGCCTGTCTTCGATGCCTATAATTTGTGGTTTTGCTGGGTGGATTGGTCAAATCAGATCTTCACGTACAGCGTTCCGCACTCCAATCTATCCTCCGGCTCCTTTCATGTGACGTTTCAGCTTGTCAATTCCGGAACTCTCTACAACGCGTTCACGAGCGTGACCATGGGTATGGTGGATGCAAACAATCTCGCCATTGCGGCGTGCGGCGTCCAGTACGACACCTCGGCGGCATTCGTGGCACCGGGCCAAGCCGGATCGGCAGCTACGGGATTTCGTGCGGCCAGCGGAGAGTCGTGTGGTGCGAGCAATTACGCCAAGTCCATTTCGTCGCACTTCTACCTTGCCCTTTCGGGAGGTCCGGCATCGAGTCCGGTGTCCTATCTCGGAACGCAAGGCAAAGCCGTGGCCGCATGCTGCACCATCGCGAGCGTGGCGGGAGGATTCCAGACGTCGAGCGGGACTTGGTACTATGCCTTTGTTGGTGCCAGCAACGCCGGGGATTGGGCCATCATCCTCCAATCCGTAGATGCCGCCACCCTGGAAGTGACGACCTATGTGGATTCATTCCCGGCTGTTGCTCCCGACGAGTACGGGAGCCCGACTGACTTCGATGCGACGCTGTTCGCGCGCTACGGTTGGTTCTACAATGGGGCCTTGGCGGCCAAGGAAACGACAACCGGGATAGAGATCGCGGTGACGTCCATTCCGTACTACGTGACAACCAATGGAACGTTTCGCACGTGGAATCCTGATTATCTGGCGACGCAATGCTTTGCGTACACCCCCACGCTCGCCAGCTGGTCGCGGAAATGGATAGCACTCGGGGCAAGCGTTGCGCAAGGATGGATCCGCCTGCGCGACTACTCGAACACTGGGGCGCACGCGCTGGAGAGCGGGAACGACTACCTGATCACCCAATGGGAGGACAAGACGGCCTTGCAGCCCTCCTTTCATGTGCGCGAGTGGGACACAGGGGCGATCCTAGCCCAGCTCGCCTACGGGCAGGCGGCACACATCGGCGGGACGGCGACGCGAGACTTGCAAGTGCAGAGCTATTGCAGCGACCTTCACCAGCCTATGGTTAGCGGTGTCCTCTACACGGCTGAAGGCGCTCCGCTCAATATCTACGTTGGATTGCAAAGCGCAAATCAGAACGCGTGCGTCGATATCGCCACTGTGCAGCTTCAAATCTGGGATCAGCGGACGAATGCGCCGCCACTGTGGCAGAACCCCGTCGCGTGGCAAGGGTACTCGCTGGCGCCGGGGCCAATCCCGACGATCTGCAATGGATTCCAGAAAGTGCGAGAAGCTGGGCCACTGGTGTACCCGTCGATGCCGGAAGCGTATATAACGAATGATGTCCGTTGCTTTGGGACATTCGACACTGCGGGCGTATACGATATATCCATGTGGACCAAGCTATCCGGGATAGACGTATATCAGCGCAATGCGAATGGAGCCTTTTTCGGATATCGCCCGTCTGACGGTCCAATGAACCCGACACTGCCAATGAATACGATGGATCAGTTTGCCATCACGGAAGGATACCCAACTGATGGAATTTATACTGTAGTGAACGCGGGTAGTATCTCTACTCAGGCCGTAATTCAGCGATCCGTAAATGCAAATACTTCGGAACTTCTGTTCGGGATCACGTTTCATGTCGTTGGGCCTGGCGGGTCAAACATCGGGACATATTTTCAGGAGACGGTTGGAGTGGGCACTATTGATGTCACCCAGCCGCTCTTTTCTCCAGTGACGTCTGGCTATGTGGCGCCAACGGGAGACACATCGGTAGCTGTCGTATATCGCCTCACAAGTTCGGATGGAACAATTTGGCGCTCATCTCCCTATATTCTTCCGAATAGTCTTGTTTGGGAGTCCATGGCAATCTCGCGACTTCGAGTCCCGACGCTCCGCCACCTGATGGAGGGCACAGCAGCGGAAATTGAAATATACATAGGCCAAGTTGATTTACAGTTGGTCACGGTCATTGTGAATGATTCGACCGTGGACTGGATAGATCAGATTCTAGCCGGTCCGACCGCATCTTATCCCACGATTAGCGCCGCTGTCACGGCGGCCGGGCCCGGTGAACTCCTCTACACCACCGGGGGAGCACTCGAAAATGCTCCCCCGCCGAACGCTCGCGCGGTCTACATCTGGAAAGACCGCGCATTTTGCGCTGATGGAAACCGGATCTGGGTTTCGCAGGAATTCGCCGACGGCATCGGAATTCAGTGGAATGACATCACGTCCATCGAATGGGGCGAGGGGACCGGCGACATCCTTGGCATCTGCCACACAGACTGGAATTATCTCGCATTCTTCAAAAGGGACGCCATCGCAGTCATTTCCGGGCCGGGCCCCGACGGCATGGGATCGGGCAATTACAGCGTGCAGACCTTGAGCACCAAGGCGGGATGCTCGAACCCGAAGAGCCTCATCAACGGGGCCGATGGGTGCTATTTCCAGGACTCGCAGACGGGGCGCCTTATGCTACTCAATGCCTCGCTGCAAGTTGCGGAAGCGGCTCCGGGCGCATTCGACATCACGGCGGGAACGGACCCGTATACAGTGAACCCAATCACGTGCGCGTTGCACGTGGAACAAAAGCGTCAGATGTGGTTCTATGTCGGCGGAGACGCGAGCACGATCATCGTGTTGGACTACAAGCACCGAGGAGAGTCTTGCCCCGCTGGAAGCGTCTACACCTGGGACGTGTCCGCGTTGGGAGCTCCGTGTGGAGCGGCCATCGTTCACAACATTCCGACTTTGATCTTTACGGACGGAAGCGTTGCTGAGCAGACAGCGGCGCAATGCTATGACCAGACGGTGAGTTCCGTGGAGCATGCGATCTTGCAGTCGATGCAGACGTCAGACATCAATCCGCTTGGGTTGCAACGCCAATTCAACCTTTCGAGGATTCAGTTCCTTGGCGAGTTCCAAGACCAGAGCACGATCACGCTGACGACTTATCCGGACTTTTCGGGCTTTGGCAGCACGAGCGGCCCAGTTAACTTGACCACGGGGCCGGCTCAATTCGTCACGAGACCGCCGAATGCTATGCGAATTCAGTCGATTCGCTTTCAGGTGGACGAGGGAGTTTATGCATCCATCTATGGCCGAGGTTTCAAGTTCATTGGCTTTGCGCTTGAAGTACAGGATTGCGGAAAGATCGCAAGCCTTAGCGTTGGGAGGGTCATCTAATGCCAGGACCAATCATAGGATACGATCCCAACGGTGTTCCCATCTACGGACCAGATCCGTTGGCGGCGGCGGCGTCGGGTGGGTCCAGTTCAACTGCGCCTACTGCATTTAATCCCGCTGGGCAGGGAGCGAACCCATATGCCACCCCAACGGCGACCCCGGGGAGTGCACCCCTTAACGTGCAAGGAACGCAGACCGCAACCGGACAGACTCCAACCGGACAGACTCCAATAGTCCAGGCTCAGGGCGGCGGAACCAACATATTTGGCTCGATGCTTAGCGGAGCGACAGGCGGGACCACGCAATCCGGTCCCGGTGGCCAGTATGCTGGAAACGCAAACGGTGTTATCGGTCAGGGAGAAAATACGCTAGCGAGCCTTCCGGGGGGCAGCATTTTCCAGGGGCTTGGTCTTGCGCCTCAAAATCAGAGTTGGAATCCATCGAACGTCAACCCGCAGATCTCACAATCCGAGCAAACTTACGGCGCCGCCATGACGGGCGCCACCGCAGCGGCGGCTGGTCCGAAATACAACACCGTCGGGACGGGGCTACAAACGATCACCCCCCAGCAGGTAGGAAACCTGCCCACGGTAGCACCGACAACCACCGTCGATGCCGGACAGAATATCACCGGCACAAATGCCACGGATTTGAGAGCCCAGCAATTGGCGCAGGCACAGACAGCCGCCAATAGCCCTAGCAGCGCGGCTGCTCAGATGCGCGCGGCAGAGGGGCAGATCGAAAACCAGCAAGCAGGACAGGCGGCGCAAGCCCGCGGAGTTGACCGTGCCGGGGCCCGCCGGGCCGCCATGCTGGCAACCGGGACGCAGGAACAGGGCGCCGCTAGCACCACGGCGGCGCTCGCGGCACAGGAGCAAGCGGCGAAGCAGCAGGCCTACACGGGCGCCCTTGCGGGTGTGCGCGCCGGCGACGTCTCGACTGCCCAAGCGGGCATGCAGGCCCAGCAGGCTAACCAACAGGCAGGCCTGACCGCGCAGCAGGCCAACTTGCAAGCCGGGCTTACGGCTCAGGAGGCCAACCAGAGTGCGGGCATCCAGGCAGGGAATCTCAACAATCAGGCGCTTCTGACGGCTCAGCAAGCCAACCAGGGGGCCGCCATCAATGCCTACACGGCACAGATGGGCGCGACCAACAATTTTCTTGGCACCGCGAATCAGTCCACCGGAGCGGGCAACCAGGCTAACAACACCGTGGCGCAATATCAGGCCAACTGGGATAAGACCAAGCAAGCGAGCATCCAGGGCGGCACGAGCCAGCTGATGAATTCAGCTGGCGGAGTCCTTTCGGCCGTCGGGATGTCTGACGAAAAAACCAAGGCTGAAATCGAACCCATTGGATCGCCCGCCATCGGCGGGGGCTACTCGGATCAGTACAGCCAAATGCTCGGCAGCGCCTATGGGACGTCGTCGAATCCTGAGAAGTTCTCGGATCCGTATCTGACCGCAGCGCCAACCCCGCAGACCAATTTCCTCGCGCCTTCACAGTTCGGCATCTTGCCAGACAATTCGCAGCCAAGCTCGTCGTCTCAAAGCGGTGGGGGCGGTTTGATGGGCATGCTCGGAGGCGGAGGGGGCGGGGAAGGAGGGGGGCTCGGAGACATGCTCTCGGATATATTCGCCAAGGAGGAAGTCAACCGGCTTGGCAAGGGCGACCTGGCGAATTGGGCCGAGTCGGTGCCCACGGCGTCGTTTCGCTACAAGCCGGGTGCCCCGGATACTGACGGCGGAGCTCAATACCACGTCGGCACCGTGGCCCAAGGACTGGAGCGCACGGGCGCGCTCGGGAAGCTACTCACGCACCAGCGCCCCGACGGGCTCAAGGAGGTCGAATACGGACCCCTCGGGCTCATGGTGGGCAAAGGAGCGCTAGAACGCGCGAACGAGGCGAAGCGCGTCGCCCTGGAGGCATACGCATTGGCAACCAAGAAGGGAGTGCGCTAGATGGATCTCCTCACGCCTCCAGCGGTAGATACAACGACGACCACAAGCGGATCGTCGACCACATCGCCAACGGCGATGAACTTCAAAGCGATGCGCGGTCTAACCGATGCTCAGATTGAGCAGCTCCAAGCGCAACAGGGCGTCACCGCCGCCACTCCGCTCACGGCGGACGACGTTGATACTCAGTTGAGGAATGACGCCAACGATCAGGCATTGCAAGCGCGCAACGCCAGCCTTGGCGAACCGCCGATAGCGGCACAGCCAGATCCATTTGACCCAGCCGGAGCGCCCGATGTGGCCGGCGCACTTGCTACCGCCAAGGACTTGGACACCCCGGAGCAGCTCCCTGGCAAGACTGCGGCCGAAACTTTCGCCGCGCGGCCGGCGGCCGGCCAACCGCAATTCGAGAGCCTCGCGGGACCGCGCAACGACATCGAAGCCAAGGATGAAGCGGAGCGATACGCCGCGCTCCAAAAGGAGAAGTTGGCGCGCGAGGTGGAAGCGCGGCAGGCGGAGTTGCAGAAGCAGCTATCCGCCGCCATCGCTCAGCGGGCGCAAATGCTGGCGCAGGCGTCTCACCCGAGTTCGCTCTGGGAAGACAAGTCCACGGCACAGAAGGTTCTGATCGCACTCGGCATGATGGGAGACCGCGGGCTGGAGCTGTGGAAGCATGAGAGCCAGCTGGACTTCGAGCGCAAGAAGCTGAAGCTCGAAAACGCGATCAAGCTCGGTCAGTTGCCCGAGCAGGCGTACCAGCAAGGCATGGCGGAACTGCTGGCCCATCAAAAAGCGCAGACCGACGTCATCGACACGAGCGCTCAGCGTATGTTGGCCCCGTTCCCTGCGGCACAGAAGGCGGCGGCCCAGGCAGCAGCAGAGATGCGCGCCAAGCAGGCCAAGGAAATGTTCGATGCCGTGAAGCAGATCTCCAGTCAGACGTCGACTAGCGGAAGCGCCACCACGCAGAAAATCGGAGGGAAGACGGCGACTTTCAATCCGAAGTCCATCGACGCATTGACGAACGCAGAAGAGGCCGCAAAGGACGCCGAGAGAATCAAGGAACTGGTCGCAGCCGGACATACCCCCACTCAAGATCAACTACGCGAGCTTGCCGATTACCAGAACTCCATCGAACTCCAACAGCAACAAGACAAGGAGAGTGCGGCCCAGCGTGCGAAAAATGAGGGATTGCGGGCCGTAGGGCTCATCCCGTCCGAAGAATTTCCATCGTCTTGGTCTGATGAGCAAAGAGAACTATTCAATTTGCACAACAAGATGGAGCACAGCGAGGTCGTCCGAAGGCTTGGATCGAAGGTGCTTAGTGGACCCATGGCGAAGGCCGTGCTTGACCCGACGTTGGCAGGATTCAGCGACACGGATGCAATGGCGAAAAAGAAGATTCTTGCCGGCGCCGACCGGGCACAACGCGCCTACGAGCACCTCAAAAAGTCATCCACGCCGCCGGAGGCTACGGCAATCGCCCCGACGGTGCGAGATATCGCCGCCAAGGCTCAACAAGTCGTACTGCATCCGCGATTGCACTCAAAGGCGGAGGTCGACGCAGCGAAAGCCGTGATCCGAAAAATTTCCGGGGGGTCGTAAATGAGCGTCGATGATGACGACATCGAAGAGGGAGCAGGTTCCACCGAAGAACCAGCAACGGAGATCACTGGGCCGCCCGCGCCGGAAAAGCCGTTGCTAGACCAGTTCAACGAATTTCTGACCACGACGCCCGTGGTGCCCAAGGCGACGATTACGGCGAAGCAACCCGCCCCAGTAGACCCGGAACGCTCTCAACTGCTCGATCAGTTCCGGCAGTTTCTCGGCGCAACGCCATTGCCAGACCTTCCATCCGCAGGACACTTGGACCTGAAAGGCGGAGCTGGGTACGTACCTGAACACCGCGTGCGTGCCGTGTTCACCGATGAGCCGGGATCATCGTACACGACAGAGGAGCTTGCAGCGGAACTCGCCAAGACATCGGCGGACGAGGTCCGCGAACGAAAGCCGCGCACGTTCAGTCAGTCGATACAAGACTTCGCTACTGGCAAGATGACCGAAAAACAGCGCATGGCCGCCATCGGGGGCGCGCTCCAAGGGGCGACCCTCGGACTCGGAGACGAGGCGGCGGCTGGGATTGGAGCGCTCGCCGGGAAAGGCTCATATCGGCAATTGCGCGACGAGAACCGCGAAGCGGACAAAACCGCGTCGTCATGGGATCGCACCCTATACGGACTTGGCAAACTCGCTGGCAATGCGGTAACCGGATCCGTGCTCGGCCCCGTTGCGGGCAAGCCATTGCTTTCCGGTGCCAATACGATTGCAGCCGCGGAGCTAGGTGGAGTCCAGGGCCTCGGGGAATCCGATGCCGACTTGACCCGAGGGGAAGTCGGGAAATCCATTCGAGACACTATTCTCGGGGCTGGGGCAGGAGTCGCCGCTAACACCGTTCTGGGAGGAGGAGCCAAACTCTCCGAAGGGCTCAAGCGTTACGTGGCGGGGCTACCCGAGGGATTGGCCAAGAAAGCCGACGAGACATTGATAGATGCAGCCACACTCGGAGCCCCCGCAAGCCAGCGGGACGCCCTCATGGGGCCGCTCGGCCAAGACCGCGGCGACGTGCTCAAGCTCATCCGCTCGAATCCGGAAGTGGAAGCTGCTCTTGAGGCTGGCGATAGACCACGGGCGGCCTTGCTGATCCGCCAGGCGCAGGAGCAGCATGCGGCCGCCGAGTCCGATACTATCGGCAAGATCCAAACGGCGAAGGGAAACATTGACGTTCTCCCGGTATTGGAAAAGCTGGAGTCGCAACGAGCCGAGCTTGCGGCTAATCCATCTCTCGAATCTCAGGCCGCCGCCGCTAAGAAGCAAAAGCTGATTGATTCCATTCGCGAAAAGTGGATCCCGGAAGGACCAGAACCTAATCCAGAAGGACCGGCGCTCTTGGCCAAGTTGGCAGAAAAGGCCGACGTTGGCGACAAACAGCGCATTGGAGCGAATGCGAAGAGCTTTTTGGCTGTCGCTGAGAAGCACGGGCTTGGATCTGTGGCGAACGATCCCGAAGCGCTCAATACGAAGATCGCAGATTCTCTCGAAAAGTTAGGGAAGCGGCGCGACTCCATCTATGACAAGGTGAATGAACCGATCAAAATCACTGCCGTCACTGGTCCATTGGCCGAATGGCGAGACGAGCTGGAAAAAAATGGCGCCACCCTTGGCGATGCGCAGAACGTCCAAGGGTTGATCTCCAATATCTGGACAGCGCATGGCTCAAATGGGCGCGTAGAGATGCCCGCCGAAGAGCTGCGCAAGCTCATTTCGGGCGTTCAGGCCAAGGCGTTCTCTGGGGCATATCTAGATCCGTCATTGGGCAAGGACATGCAGCGCAAGGCGGCTGGAATTATCAAGGATGCGCTTGACTCGCACGTGGAGAGGACGGCGGGAGCATCGACAGGAAAGAAGCTGGCGCAATTGAACAAAGAATACTCGGCTCTTCTCAGCTTCAAGGATGCGGCTGAAAAGCGCGCGGGGGAGGCCCGCATGATTCCGCCGCTTCCTCCTGACACTCGGACAGGAACCGCCAGCATCGGAGAAACGCGAGAACTTGCAAACGCAACCGAGGATGCGGAAGCCAAGCGGGCGCTGACGGGCGGACTATATCAACAGGTAGGGCCGGAGGCGTCCCATCAACTCGCCGCGCTCGACCGCCAACAAGAGCTTTTGCAGCGGTTACGGGAACCATTGGAGCACAAAGCGGCCCGCGAGGCGTCGCCTTCTACCACGCTGCGATCTGCTACCCACAAGCTGGGAGATATTATCGGAGGAACGGGGGCTACCGGCGTGGGAGCGGCGGGGCTCACGCTTGCGGCTGCGGGGCATCACGTGGCCGGACCGAGCCTTGTCGCGTCCGCGCTGGCTATGAAGTACGGACCTACGCTGGGAGCGAAAGCTGAGCGCGCGGTCGCGGCCATGGTGCAGGCCCAGCGAATGGGTGCCAATCCTGGCCACCTCATGACCATCGCAAAAATCGCGGGAGTCCCGATCAGCGTTGCGAAAGATTTGGTGGCAACGGTGGCGCCGCGTGCGGCTGTGTCCGCCGCCATTCCACACCGCCGCCGACAAGGAGCACGATGAAAGCATTGGCCACGTTGGGAGCCATCGCAGGATGCGCGTACCTATGCGCAACGTCAGCATGCGGAGCGCCTCTCTGGACGCTCGACAGGATGCTGATATTCGCTGCCGCGCTCGCGCTGTGGGTGACGACATGAGAGGGACTCTCCCGGCCGAATGCCTCGCGCTCACGACGGGCATCTTTCCCAAGAAGCCTCCGTCGGTCGCGGACGTGGCCCGCGCGCTGAAACTCCACAAGCGCGTCGAATCCGCGATCATCGAGTTCTTGGCGGAGGGAAAACCGCAGCGGTTTGAGTGGACGCGACCGCCCCAACAGGAAGAACTGCACATGGACTTGGTCACGCCGGTTGATGGCTTGAGCTGGCAAGCGGAGCATCTCCCGTTGGAGGTCTTGCCTCAGTGGCTAATGGTCGTCAACCAAGCCCGCAAATACTGCGCGGACAAATGGCCCATCTACAACGCCGATGGCTTGCAGCCGGCAAACTATGCCCTAGCCGATGACGAGCTTGGGGACATCTGGGAACTTGTGCGCGCGGTGGATGGAATCGACGCTTTCTTTTCCGATCTCAAGTCGAGCACGTTATCGCCCGCCATGGTGGCAGCCGTTCAATCGTGTTTCCCGGACTACTACGAGACCGTGAAGACAATTTCCTTTGACGCCCTCGCGGGATTCTTGGCCAAGAAGAAAACCATCACGCCAGCGCAAGAAGACATGATCCGCGTGCTGCTCCAGATTCCCGACGAAGCGCCTATCACGGTCACGCAGGCGCCGCAAACTCCAACCACGACAAAGCCAAAGAAGCCGACCAAGTCCGCGAATGAGAAACTGGCCACGGCGAGCCGCACGCGACAGGAAGCATACGAAGCGCAACAACAGCAAGCGAGCAAGTGAGGAGAGACCATGCGACATCCAATTAACTACCCCGCCACACTGGGAGCATTTCCAAGCCCCGGCGCCAGCACAACACTTGTGCTATTCGATGACAAGACCAGCGCACTCGGCCGGCCCGCGCCTGCGCCGAACAAGTCGCACGTGCGAATTGCCCTACAATGGGATCAGGTTGTGACCGTCGTGTGGAAGTGGGCACCCAATCAGGACGCGCCGGATAGCGCGCTCATAACGATCAATGGATCGGGCTCCGGCGAGGTAACCACGGCCAATGTGTTCTACAAGAAAACGTGCGACTTGCAGCCGGGCAGAAATCAGATCTCTATCGTGACCGGGGCAACGCCCCCGTCGGCGAACTACGTCGCGGTCGAAGCGAGTTCTTTTTACGGGACCATTGCATAGCAATCAATGGCTTTCCGGTTTCCCACACATCCGCCGTCCAGCCTACTGGAGCTATTCCAGTGGGTCCGCGACCTGTTGCCGCAATTGGAACCGAAGATCATCAAGAACATGGAAATCGGAACCAACGAAACAGCGGTCGCGCATGGCCTAAAGTCGGTCCCGCGTTTCGTTTCGCATTCCACGCCCGATTGCCTCGTTCGCATTCGCCAAACCAAACCCCCAGACGCAAAGAACATCTATTTCAGGGCAAGTACCTTGTGCGTGGTTGACGTGTGGGTGATCCCATGAGCCGTACGAAACACGTACAGGATGGAGGATATAGCTATCCAGACGAGGACATCGGGGCGCAGGGCGATCATCTGGTGAAGGCTGACGTCCCGGACACGGATCCGGGCACTCTCCTGCAAAAGCTCAACGGTGGCACGAATATCACGATCTCTGAAGCCACGGTTGCGGGCGTTCGGACCGCAAAAATAGACGCGCCCGCTTTCTACTCTGGAGCGATGGCCGCCGATTCTGGCAGTGGTTCTCCCGGTGACCCCGCGGATAATACGACGGCTAAGGGAACCCACAAGCACCCCGCCGCCCCCATCATCCCGCCCGGCGCCCCTCCTGGCGCCACGCCCGAGATGTTCCTCTACCCGTCCGAGGTGCCGGATCCGCTTCTGCGCGCGTCAGTAAAATGCTTGCTCGCGAAGATGGGCGAGGGCCTTAGTTTTGGCGGAAGCGCGCCATACTGGGTACCCATTGCGGGTGTGTCCACCTACCAAGCCAATGTTGTTGGAACTGTGAGAGGGATCGACAGTTCAGGGAATTCCACGATTGCGCTCAATGCGGGGGATAGAGTTCTTGCGGTTGAGCAGGGCCTAATCTCCTTTGGCGGGGATGCGGCTTATTTCGGTCCATACGTTGTGATTAACAGTGGAAGTTCCTCCACTAAAGCCGTCATTGCCCGAACATCAGACGCAAACACGTCTGCAACCCTCTGCAATGGCATGACGGTATTCGTGAACGCTGGTTCTGGCGTGGAGTATGCGGAATACTACTTCACGTTGACAACATCCGATCCGATTGTCGTTGACACAACCTCGTTGGCTTTTACGTATTCGGCAAGCTACACCCCCAGCGTCTCCTATCCGCTTCTTACGGCCCCGCAGCTCATCAGCGCGGGCGCCGACAACACGAGCACGCTCACCACGACGGCCACCGGGGACAGCGGCAGCACCAGCAGCTCGCCGA
>Ga0224559_1000631_pt1 | contig 22241 bp, 14 predicted proteins | sample 714S33034metaG_FD_180676 | JGI IMG/M metagenome (GOLD analysis project Ga0224559, IMG submission 180676) | Peat soil microbial communities from Stordalen Mire, Sweden - 717 S3 30-34 | ecosystem: Environmental > Terrestrial > Soil > Wetlands > Peat | place: Sweden: Norrbotten County, Stordalen... | reverse complement strand
TAAACAGTGCATTAAAAAGAGGAATCGAAGTTGAGGTATTAGATTGGGATGATAATTTCATCCGATTAAAAAAGGATAGTAAGGTTGAATATATTAAACAGGGTACAAAAACATCTGCAGATACATATATAGCCGCGTTAATCATGGAAAACAAAGAAGTTACCAAAATAATGCTCAAAGAGCATGACTTAAATGTGCCAGAGAGCATAATTGTAAAGCTGGTTGATGAGGCAGCAAAAAAATATCAAGATTTTCTTGGTAAAGATATAGTAATAAAACCCAAATCCACTAATTTCGGATTGGGCATCACAATACTAAGAAAATTAAGTTCCAAAGAAGATTATATGCTTGGTATTAAACAGGCATTTAGCTATGACAGTTCTGTGATGATTGAAGAATTTATACCCGGGTTGGAGTATAGATTTTTAGTTGTTGGTGATGAGGTGGCAGCGATTCTTCACCGAGTTCCAGCAAATGTTACTGGTAACGGATCATTAAACATCAAGGAACTGGTTGATGAAAAAAATAAGAATCCAATGAGGGGTAAAGGATACGTTACACCGCTAGAAAAAATAGTTTTAGGAAGTTTTGAGATGGATTATTTAATATCGCAGGGTAAGGATAGCACATATGTTCCGTTTGAGGGTGAGGTAGTATATCTTAGAGAAAATTCTAATCTCAGTACAGGTGGTGACAGCATAGATTTTACCGATGATATCCTAGATGATTACAAGATCATAGCGGTAGAATCTGCAAAGGCTGTAGGTGCTAAGATTTGTGGAGCAGATATAATCATAAGTGATGTTAAAGCCAAACCAGACAAAAATAATCATAGTATTATCGAACTGAATTTTAATCCCATACTCCATGCACATGCATATCCATCTCAAGGTCAAAACAGACATGTTGAAGATAATGTACTTGATTTATTAGGATTCTAAAAGATTAAATAGTTAAGATCATTATAATTTAAATTAAAATAATTCTATGCTGTTTGATTAATCTTATTTCTTGATTTTAAAATTTTAATAAAAAATGGAATTGATATAAGTTTTATCACAACAGAAAAGATCACCAAATAATTTATTGAAAAACTGTATAATAAACCCATTATAACACTCCCAGCAAACCATGAAACACCAAAAACAGTATTAAAAATACCATAGGCTGAACTATGTCTTTCTATAGTTGACATAACAGTTACTGCAGATCGCATTATAGATTCCTGTGCTCCCATACTTACACCCCAAATTGCTATTCCAATAAATGCAATATAAAATTTCCCTAAAAATATCATTGGGGCAAATAATGCATATAACAAAGCCACAACGATCATTATTGATAAACCATATTTATCAAACAGTCTACCAAATAAAAGGGCAGAAACACCATCCACACCCATTGCCAGAGCATAAAAAATAGGTATCAAACTTGGTGAAACCACTGCAGTCTTCTGGAAGTGATATGCTATTAATGCAAAATCTGCAAAGCCTGTTGCAATTAAAGCTGTAGAAATAACATAAAACCAAAAGATCTTGTTAAATCCTTTTGTATCTATTGATGGTGTTGAAACTTCTAAATTATGGGGATAGGGATAAAGGGATCTGGAAATGAGTAAAACCACAATAGCAAGAATTGCAGGTAGTAAAAGAAATGTGAATCCAAGTTGGTAACTTCCATGCAAAAAAAGAACTAATGCTACAATTAAGGACCCATTATTGCCCCTATTTGATCCAGAGCTTCATGTAGGCCAAAACCCCAACCCTTACCAACTTGACTGCAAGCATGAGATAGTTTCACATCCTTTGAAGGGACCCTAATACCCTTTCCAACTCTTTCAACAATAATCAAAACTGCAGCAACTTCCCAACTCCCCGCTAATGCCAAAAGAGGAACAGCTATTAAATTTATTAAATAACCTATTATAGTAGTAGTCCAGTAACTACGTATGCGGTCGGTAAGATGACCTGAAAAAAATCTGATGACATAACCAGTCAACTCACCAAATCCTGCTACAAATCCTACTGTGACAGCACTAGCACCAAGGATAGCAAGATAGGGTCCAGTTATACTCCTTGATCCTTCATAGGTCATATCAGCAAACAGACTCACTATTCCCATTAGAATGATGAATTTGACTGTATTACCTTTCAATAAATTTTTATAGGTTGCGAATATGCTTTTAATCATGTTATAACTAATTAACTAAAATTCAGCTATTTTGAGATTTAAATTTAATAATCGGATATTAATGAATTTATGTATTTAGTATCTACTTCTTGATTACAACCCCAATAACTCCCCCAATTAGACCTAATATTAAACTTGTAGTTGCAGAAATATTTATGATAACTAAACCTGTAACAATACTGCCAGTTATTATTCCTAATTTGGCAGATAATCCTATAATGATACTTAATGTCCCAAAACCTATAATGTACAAAATAGCTATTATTATGCCGCCTATTAATCCTGAAATTGCACCTACAACTGCTCCATCCTTTTCATCCATCTTATCATAATTTTCAAATCCTTCTGTAAGGTAAGATGATAAGAATCCTCCAGTAAGAGGGCCTAAAAAGAATAGGGGGAAAAATATTAATGAAATTAGGGCGGTTAAAATTATATTAATTAGTGCACCCAATCCAATAATTTTCCAATCCATTTATATCCTCCAAATAATATTTCTTTCTAATTAAAATTCTTTTAATGTTTGTAATATTTATTTTTTTGTTTATTTTTATAAATAATATGTGCTCCTTTATTTATTCAATTAAAGACTAGTTATATATTTGATTTCTAGAAATTTTTTTAAAATTTTCATGAATTATAAATATATGAATAGACATACACTTCAAGTGTAAAAAACATCACATATTGTGATATGTAATCTATGTAATATTTTTGGTGAACCCAATGAAAAAAAGGATTTATAAATTGAAATGTAGCATCTGTGGACATGTTCATGTAGACAATAATATTTGGAAACATTGTATAATCGAGGGATGTAATGGTGTGTATAAGATAATATGGGAATATCCCACATGTATATAAAAATATGATATCTAAGAGATCACAATATAAATTGACATAATATTTTTTTTACTGGAATATCCCATTACCCATTGAACACTAAATGAAATCTATTTCAAAATAGTAGTATTATAAAAAAATTAATTATAATATTTAACGATTCATTCGTCAATTAAAACATTAAATTCATATCTGATAACTTAATTCAATTTATAACCATATAGATTATTCTAATATTTTTCGGATCAATTCCATTAATCCATATGCTATGAGTACAATTCCTAATAAATAAGCCACAATAGAAGGATCTACAATAAAGAATACACCTATAATTATTGCAACAATGGCAGTTATATCTCTGTATGTTTCAGGGTTCATATTCTATTATATGCAAAAGGAAACATATAATCCTAACGTTACAAACCTAATAAACTGTTTAAAATCTTTTAAATTCAAAAAAATTAAATTCATAAAACTTGATATTAAAAAAAATAGAAAAATAAAGGGTTTAAATCCTTTATTTAAGTCTTAACTGAACTCCTCCAATTCTAGGTGCTAAGAAGTTGTAGATTATGGTTACAATTGCGACCATAATGAATGTACCCAAGAAATATCTGATTATATCAAATATGAGGGTTTCAACTCCCGCTACAGCATGTCCTGCCACAGCCATACTTATTAATCCGAGTATTCCTACTATGATTCCGAATATAAGTGCTACTGCTGCAAGAGCTAATGATGCTGCCACAACTGGTATGTTTGTTATTTCATTTGCTGTTCCTGCTGGTGTTAATATTAATCTTAAACCACCAACTCTAGGTATTATAGCATTATAGAATATTGCGGTTAATGCATTTCCTATGAATCCTAATATAAAGACAGCAATTGGTAGTCCAATTATTAACATCAATGCTAAAACAACTCCACCTGTTCCTACTACTGAACCATTTGGAAGATTTGCAGCGGTTAGGTTAGTTGCATTGACTGTCAAGTTACCTGTTGCATTACTCATACTTAGAATAGAGGTTGCATTGTTGATTACACTGGCAAATAGTTGGGATGCAAGGGGAATAACTGTACTGATGATAGTTGTCAATGGTAATATCACAGCAGTTAATATTAATCCTATGATTAAAGCCCAAATAGCACCTACTGCAGATAATATCAAAGCAAATGACATAACTGGTAATGATGTTACTTGATCTCCTTCTAGACCTAATTTTACCCCACCAAGTCTTGGTACAAGCATATTGTATATGAGTGCTGTTATGAATGCGAGTGCTGTGTATACTATAAATGTTCCAATGGGGTAGAGAATTATCATGGATATGCCCAGACTTGCGAATATGAGTGCTGCTCCGGGTAAAAATGCTGCTAATGCACCAAATGTAATCAATAGTATAATAGCATATATAAGGCCTATAATAGCTCCTATACTGGATGTCATCAATGTGAACGGAACAAGTTCTATAGATTTTATCTCTTTAACGTCGACCATTTTTTCACCTCCCTTTAATTTTGTTAATTTATATTATATTACTCCATAATAATAAATTTATTGTTTAAGGTAAAATAACCATACAATAACTGTCCAATATAAGCATGTCAAGACTAAATTGTAGTTAAAACTAAAATTTTAAGATTTTATCATAAAGATCGCTTAATTTGACTTTAAATCTGTTATATCATAATTCTAGAGTTATAAATAAAAAAATTTTAAAATGAATATTAATACTGTACAAACCAACTGAATGGGATATAAAACAAATTCAAAGGATAATAAATAATAATTAAGTCCATATATTAAAGTATATCTTGTAATAATTAAGGAATTAGTGTAATCATGAACATGGGAATATTTTCTTTCATAGTCGTAGCAATAGAAAAACTATATCCCGAACATTGTATTGCCTTAAATTTTGGATATTCAATAAGTTTGGCACTTATAGGGTCATATAAATCGGGCATAAATAGAGTTTTGTCTGAATTTAAAAGACTTTTAATAATTCCGTTTTATCATATAACTTTCCATTAAAAAAGTTTATAACTATTGATATCCTATTTTTTTATTGTTATGACTGTGCTGTTCATACCGATGAGTCTTGCATAGCTTATATTATCCGCTATTTTCTGTAATACTTCAATATTATCAAACGACCCTTCTTCATCACATACATAGGTTGATGGGTCAAATTCTATTCCAGAATCTCTGAAAGAGATGGTTATGTCATTTAAACCTATCTTAGAGAAAATATCAATATATTCAATTTTACTGTTATTAAATTTTATTGTATTTACAGCCATCTCCTCAACAGACATGCCTATGATCATGGCAATTTTACCGTCAACATTATTCTCATTTGCAAAATCAATTAATTTCTCAGATAATCCAACAACATCATCTACAGTACTTCTAATTGTAACATCCATAACAGGTGCATTTTCATGGTTACCCAGTAAGAAAAGTCCCGAAAACTTTCCATTAGAACGTTTAGATATTAATTTTGTTGCAAAATATATCAAGATTAATGTTCCTACTTCTGCTATAAAAAATGAGATCCAGATACCATCTGCACCAATTACACGTGAAAGTAATAATGCTGCAGGTATTGGAATAAGAAGGCCTTCTGTTATTGAAATTATAAATGAAAGTTTTTTATGCTGTATTGCCTGGGTGTAAAACAGCATTAAGAAGGTGATACCCGTACCGATTATACTCAAAGAAAATATTCTAAGTGCATTAACACCAATTGCAATATCTGCTGGATCCCTCACACCAAAAATATTCAATAATACCGTGGGAAACAAAAGAAATATTAAAGTGAATATGGTTCCAGATGCTAAAACAATCTTCATTGATCTGTTAATTGTAAATTTAACACCGGCATAATCTTTTTCTTGATTGTAAATAGAAACAATGGGTGCCATAGATTGTGCTGTTCCAATTAAAAATATGTATATAATAAAAAGACAGTTATAACAGACCCCAAATGCTGTTAAACCAGATTTACCTAGGACTATTGATATGAGTGCATTCATAAAAAGTAGTTTGATTGTTAGAAATAGCTGTCCCGATGCAGTTGGAAATCCTGATGTTACAATATCATACATCGATCGAAGTTTAATTTTTGTTAAAGATAAGAGATGCATCGTTCTATCTTTAGACCAGAAATATTTCATAATAAATATGGTTCCTACAGCATATCCTGTTATAGTTGCAAGTGCTGCTCCTTGTATATCCATACCCAGTACCAATATATAGAACAGGTCCATTACAAGGTTCACAATGTTTGCAATTAGAAGAGAATAGAATGATAACCGGGGCATGCCATCAGCACGTGAAAAATAGGCTAATCCCATTAATATAAAGAGTAATGGCGACCCAATAAGGTATACTCCCAAGAATTTTTTAACAAGTACTGCAAGGGCTTGATTACTCGTGAGTGCACTGACAATGCTGTTTAAAAAGATCAATCCAAAAACTGAGAAAAATATTCCAACAACAAGTAACAATATAATTGAACTGGTAAAATACATATCACCCTTTTCTTTATTTCTCTCTGCCTTCGATACAGAAGCAAGTAGGGAACCACCTAATCCTATCATCCAGTAAATTAGGTTAATAAATGTGATGATTGGGGCAATCAGGGCCATAGCTGAAATATTAATCGACCCTAATGTGTTACCAACTATCAATGTGTCTATGAACACGCTGATGTTTATTGCCATGGACATCAAGAGTGTTGGCAGGAAAAATTCCTTAAATTTTCCGGATATTAATTTATAGTTTCTTTCATACATTGTACATCTTCCTAGTCAAAGAAATTCATCTCTTGAAGATATTTTATAAAAGTTACTAGATATTCATCACTTATTAAAGGCCATTTAAATCCTAAACGATATAAAATTTGCATGGTATAAGTATTAACCACAGAAACCAATGCACGGCCCTCACCTTTGCCCATACCCACAGTGGTCATTAGTCCTGAAATTTTATCCTGTTTGGAATCATCATTCTTTGCTTCATTAAAGGCTTGGTTAAATTCATATTCCTCTGCACCCGAAATATTAAACCCGTGTGTCCTCATGATATCCACAATATCTGAAATGTATAAATTATGATTATTGTAGGTATGAAAGAGTGTATTTTCCCTAGGAGTTGTTGCTAAAACCAATATAGCCCTTGCAGTGTTGTCAATTGGGGTGAATTCAACTTCACCGGCTAGAACAGAGTAGGGTATTTTCTCAATAGCACCATATGCTTTTATCCTATTTATGAATCCGTTGGTTTCAAAGTTAATCTGAAATTCACTATCAGAATTTCTTGCCATTAAATTACCTACACGCATAATCTTACCATTCAATCCTTTGGTAACTGCTTCTAAAACAACACGTTCAGCCATGAATTTGCTACTTAGATATTTATTATCCAAAGCTTGGCCCGCATACAAGGTTTGTTCATCGAATATAGTATCTAATGGTGGGAAGTTATTCACACTTTCACCAGCAACACTCATTGTTGAAACCTGTACATATTTACAGCCCTTAGTTTGACAGAATTCAACACCTTTTATTACACCACCAATATTGATATCTTCAATTTGAGTTCCACTTGCAAAATGTTTTACATTGGCTGCACAGTTAATTACTGTGTCAATTGGAAGTGGTAAAGATTTATCAAAATCTGCTTTACTTGTAATATCTCCTTCTATTAAATGGATCCTCGAACCGAATAGATCTTCATAATTTTTACTGAAGTAATAGAATAATAAAGTTTTTAAACGTTCCTCGGGAAGAGTACGCCGACCCTTTCTAAGCATACAGTAAATTGACCCGTTTTCATTTTCTAGGAAATCACGCAGAACATGTATTCCAAGAAATCCAGTGGCACCGGTGAGTAAAACATTTCCAAGCTCTTCTCTTTCCCCATTTATAAAGTTTTCGAGTGTATTCTTTCTTAAAATTGTATTTATATTGTCATAGGAATACTCTTCTTCTTTCTTTACGGATTCCCCTGCAATTATAGAATTAGCAAGTTCACGAGGTGTTGGATGAGCAAACACATCCCCATATTTTATTTCATATCCCTTATTCATTGCTTCAATTGTAATCTTGGTCACAAGCAATGATGTACCACCCAAATCAAAGAAATTATCCTCAGCACCTATATTGGACATGTTCAATATTTTTTGGAATGTTTCTGCAAAAAATTCTTCTATCTCATTTTCAAGCATAACATAACTAGATGTTAAAACCGGTTCTGGAAGTGCTTTTATATCTGTTTTTCCGTTGGGTGTCTGGGGTAGTGTGTCTATCTGCATGAATACTGTTGGAATCATATATTTAGTTAATTTCTTCTTGATCTCATCCTTTACATCAGCTATATCAATTTCTTTATCCGCTGTAAAGTAAGCACAAAGATGGTCATTGGATTGGACATTTTTAACAACTACAGTTGTTGATTTAATACCGGGGCAATCAGAAATGGCATTTTCAATTTCTCCAATCTCAATTCTAAGTCCTCTGAGTTTAATTTGATTATCTAACCTGCCCAAAATAGATATTTCACCGTTTTCCTCAATCCTTGCAAAGTCACCGGTTTTATAATATCGAATATCATCAATCATTACAAATTGTTCATTGTTAAGCTCTTCCCTATTTAAATAACCTCTAGAAACACCAGCACCACCTACAAACAACTCCCCAACAATACCTGGAGGTAAAGGATTAGTGTCCTTGTCCATAACATGTTCTATAACATTTAATAACGGTTTACCAACTGTTATTTTATTGTCTGTGACATGTTTAGTGTTGCAAGAAATTGTTATTTCTGTGGGTCCGTACACATTGTATATATCCGCATCTGTACAGTTTACCAGCAATTTATGAAGCTGTAAAGGATAGTTCTCTCCTGCAACAGTAATTATTTTACAATCAGCTAGTACTTGAGGTATTCCATCAACTTCTAAATATTGCAACATCCTAGAAGGTGTGGCGCTGAATGAATCTGGTTTTGTTCGTTTAAACAATTTTATGAGTTCTAATGGATTGTTGGCTTCTTCTTCATTTGCAAAGATCAATGTAATTCCATTCATTAGTGGGATGAATGCTTCATGTAGGAACAGATCAAAGGATACTGTTGCTATTGAAAGCATTTTATTTGCTTTACCAATAAAACCATTGGCATAACAATTTTCAGGTTCAGGAGATACGTAATTTGTTATGTTTCCATGTGTTAACATTACACCTTTAGGTTTGCCCGTAGAGCCCGATGTATATATGAGATAACAAATATTTTCAGGGGTTAAAGCCGGTTCTGGATTTTCATCATTCTCATCCATGAGTAATTCATCAACATCCAATGCATTGGGCATATCCTCTTTGGTAATAATATATCGAGCATGACTGTCTTTTAAAACATATTCTATCCGGTCCTTAGGATATTCTGGATCAACGGGAATAAATGCACATCCTGCCTTTATAATACCCAATATTGTTGCAATAAGACGACTGTCACGCTTTAATATAAACATTATTTTATCTTCAACATTTACACCGCGTTTAATAAGTGCATTTGCTATGCGATTAGCTTTCCTATTAAGTTCATCATATGTAAACTCACCATCTTCTGTGATTAAAGCTGTTTTATCCCCATATAATTCTACCTGCTCTTCAAAAACCTTGTTTAACAGCTGATTTTTCACAGGTCTAATATTGAAACACTCTTCAGTAGTGTCCTCTGGTAACATTGAAAGATCTTTCAGTAAAACTTTTGGATTATCCATAAACTTAGTTATAACAATTTTAATACAATTTAATAATGTATCAATTATACCTTCTGAATAGATTGCATTGTTGAATTGTGAAAATATATTATAATTTTTTCCGGTTTCAACAACATTAACACTTAATTTAAATTTAAGTGCTTCATATTCTAGACCTTCACGTTCAACCGAACGTTCGTTAATTATTATGTCTTCGACGATTTTTCCATGATATGCATAAAAAAATTCGGGAAACATATCATATTTATCAGATATCTTGGTAAATGGATAACATTCATATTTTAAGACATCTAACCAGATATTTTCAACATAAGCAAAATATTTTGATGCTGATATATCGGTGTTTATATTTAATGTAAGAGGTAATGTTTTAACCATCATTGCAAGGCTTTTTTGGAAATGTGGATTACTTCGTCCATTGGAAATTGTTGAAATCAATATGTCATTATTATATACAAATTTACTAAGTGTAAATACGGTCGCAGCTAAAAATAGGTTATTAGGCGTAATAGCATTGTTTTTACAGAATTTCTCAACATTCAATTTTCCAATTGTGATTGTTTTTTCTCCCAAATGCCCATCTTCTTCTTTACCATTAAGATCTGGTGTGATAACTGTTGAACTGTCAAAATTTTTGATTTTATCATCAAAATATGATTCTGCTTCAAAATAAAGATTACTCCCTTCAATTGCTAGTTCCTCTAAGCTGTAATCAAACCCATCATAATCTTCAGCTTCTAGAACACCATCATCGTAAACCGTTCCTATTTCATTGAACAATATATTCAAAGAAGTACCATCTAAAATTATATGGTGAAAGTCAGATAAAAGATAGGTTTGATTAGAATTTCTATAAATCTCAAATCTGAAAAGCGGACCTTCAAATAAATCAAATGGTCTTATAAATCGATTCTTAACCCCATCATCCACTGCACCTTCATTAATTATAACATCAAAATTCAAGTTACTACGTCTTTCCTGATATACTTCACCATCCTTCATAATTAATCTGGTTTTGATATATGGATGTTTATTAATCACATCCAGTATTGCTGTTTTCAGTTTTTCAGCATCAATATCTTCACCAAAACATATGTATTTCGGCAAATTGTAGGTTAATTTTCCAGGATTTTTTGCACAATCAAAATATATTCCCAGCTGATTCTGGGTTAGAGGGTAAATATTCTGTTTATTATAATGCTTTTCTTCTATTTTTGAGGATGATAAAATCTGATTTGCAATTTCCTGTATAGTTCTGGCCCTCATTATGTTTGTAACACTTACAGCCACATTGAATTTCTTTGATATTTTGCTAACCAGTTTAAGAACGGATAATGATGTAAGACCCAACTGGAACAGATCCGTTACTACACCAAAATCTCTTGTTTCTAAAATTTCAGAACACATATTAAATATTTCTTTTTCTAAATCGGTTACAGGAGCTATTATTTCATCGGTTAGATAATCTTCCTTTTCAGGGTTGGGTAAACCTTTTAGATCGGTTTTACCATTAAAAGTCATTGGAAAATCAGTCATTCTCACAAAATATGATGGAACCATATATGAAGGTAATTTATCCAGTAATTTATTTCTTAAGTCTCCCCTATCAACTGTAGAATTCTCTGTAAAGTAGGCACATAAATGGTCGGTTCCATGGATCGTTTTAACAATTACAAATACATTTTTAACATCATCATATTCTGTGATTGCATTTTCAATCTCACCCAATTCAATTCTTAAACCCCTAAGCTTAATCTGGTTATCCATCCGACCTAAAACATATAAATCTCCATCAAAATCTCTTTTAGCCAGATCTCCAGTATTATAATATCGAAGGCCGTTGTAATTTATGAATCGTTCAGCTGTTAATTTTTCATTGTTCCAATATCCTCTGGCAACACCTGCACCAGCTATATAAAGCTCACCAACAACACCTAAAGGAAGTGGATTTCCATCAATATCCATTATCTTTTCTGTTACGTTGAGTAAAGGTTCACCTGCTGATATGTTGGTGTTGGTTATAAGTTTTCCATGGGATGCTATTGTAATCTCTGTTGGTCCGTAGGAATTATATATTAAAGCCTTTGAATGTTCTGATAGTGCCTTGTAAAGCTGTGGTGGAAATGTTTCCCCACCAATAATTATCACCCTACACTGTGCCATTGTATTTTGAAATTCTTCAATTTCTAGATACTGTAAAAGTCTTGTTGGTGTTGCACCAAATGCATCTGCACCTGTTGATTTAAAAAGTTTAACAAGTTCTAATGGGTTAATAGATTGTTCTTCATTTGCAAACACAACAGGTAAACCATTCATAATCGTTGCAAAGACTTCACGCAGGAAAACAATGAACGACACGGTTGATATTGAAATCATTTTATTTGTCTCTGTTACAAGGGCGTGGATGGGAATATTCTTGGGATCTGGAGACACATAGTTGGTAATACCTCCATGTGTTAACATCACACCCTTGGGTTTGCCAGTTGAACCTGAAGTGTAAATAATATAACAAAGATTTTCATGGTTTAAAACAGGATCAGGATTTTCATTATTATCTTCAAGTAGTAATTCATCCACATCCAGTGCATTGGGTAAATCCATATCGGTTATGATATATTTTGCATCACTGTCCTTTAAAAAATAATCTATCCTTTCTAGAGGATATTCCGGGTCAACTGGGATAAAAGCACAACCCGCCTTAACAATACCTAACATTGCTGCAATAAGACGACTGTCACGTTTTAACATGAACATTATCCTATCTTCAACATTTACACCACGTTTAATAAGGGCATTTGCAATACGATTAGCTTTCATATTAAGTTCATCGTACGAAAACTCCCCATCATCTGCAATTAATGCAGTTTTATCACCACAATCATTTACCATTTTTTCAAATAATTTATTTAAAAGCGGTTCTTCAACAGGTGCTGGTAAGGTCTCACCAGTATCATCATTTAAAATAGAAATATCCCTAAGCAATGCCTTTGGATTTGCCATCATATTAGTTATAAGACTGTTAATGCCTTTGATAAAGGTTTCTGTTAGTTGGTTCGAGTACAGTGCATCGTTGTAACAGGCAATTATCCTAAATTTATCATGAATATCGTCAATATGTACTGCCAATTTATATGGGTTCCTATCTGAATCTATGATCTCCTTGTTTTTATCAAATCCATATTCGTATAAAAACTCTGGTAAAATATAATTTTTACTCGAAATACTTGTGAATGGATAATAATCAAAACACTCTACTTCACCTACATAACTGTGTATAAATGTTAGATAATCCTTCACAGTTCCATCAGTATCAAGATTCAAGGCCAAAGGTAATTCTTGTGCTGTATTTTGATTACCAATTGAGATTAAAATATTTTTACTGAATACAAATTTAACTAAAGCAAATACTGTGGCAGCTAAAAATAGATCTTTAGGACTGATTTCATTCTCACCACAAAATCTTTCAATATCTGAACTATTACGGGAAACAACGATCTCCTTAAGGACTCCGTCCTTTTCATCTCCATTGATATCTATTGAAATAACTGTTGCATCATCACAATCCAACATCATTTTCTTGAAATACTTTTCTGCATTATAAAATTCATTTAATTCTATATCAATTTCATCACAAAGTTTATTTGGATTATCTGACACTTTCCATAGTAGTTTTTCTATATTTTTAACCATTTCAGATATCTGGTCGTCCGAAAAACATTTTGGATTATATTCAAATGTTAAAAGACTTAAACCATCCTTATCTGATAATGATGGATTTACACGGATATGAAATGGAAATTCACTTTTTGGATTATTTAATAAAAATTCTACATTTGACTCTGTTGAATTTGATACCATGGAGTACATAGACATCATTGCAGGATCCACACCCATCTGCTGCAGTTTAGGTCCGTATAAATTGAATGATAATTTTCCATGGGTGAGACCATCCTTAAGAACAGATTTAGTATACAATAAAACATCATTAAATGACCTGTTTTTATTATATTTTAGTCTAAGGGGCATCATATTAACAAACATACCCAACATGTTTTTTATATCTTCTCCAAAATCTCTTCCATGATACACACTGTTTATGACTATATCATCACTATCCATGCTTTTTGCAAAATATAATGATACAACAGATAGGGCCAGTACAAATGGTGATATGTTAACTCCTTTAACAGAGGATAAATTCTTCAATTTTTCTGTTAAATCTGATTCTAAATAGAAATTATTCCTATGGATGTCAATATCTTCTGAGGAGTACCAATCCTTTGAATATCCCTTAAGGTTATTGAGCCAAAATTTTTCGTCTTCTATGGCATTTACGCTTGAAAGATATTCCCTTTCCTTTTTAACATATTCCTCGTATGAAATATTTGGTTGATGAAATTCTTCCCCCTTTTTTAGGGCTAATATACAATTTTTAAGGTTTTTTGTAAGGATATTGATGGATGTTCCATCCATGATTATGTGATGGAGACTGGCGAGTACAATGCATTCTTTACATGTAGTAATTAGTGTAAATTTATAGAGTGGTGCATCAAATATTTCAAATGGTTCCTGTGAACGTTTGTTTATGAAATTTTCAATCTCTCCGATATTATTTTTGGACATATCCACATATGAAAATTCGGCCTTATCCTCAGAATAGTACTGCATAAAATTCATATTTTCATCTTTTTTTATGCGTAAATTGAGATTTCCTCTTATAACAATTTTTAAGGCTTTTTTAATGTATTCTTCATCTTCCAGGGGAAATTTGGTTTTGAAAGAAACTGTAAATATTCCTGTACCCGGTTTGCTGATTTCTGTAACAATTGTTCTTTTTTGAGGATTTGATAAATCAAAGCAATTCATAAAGCATCTACTCCCTTTAGACATTTTAAATCTGTACTTTTTTTATTGGTTATAGTTTTTATATCTTCTAAATTGATTAAAACAGGCCTGGTAATCCTTTTTTCTGTACAAACACCCAACATATAGTTTCCCTCACAAACATTCCACACATTTAATCTGTATTTATCTGTATCATTTAACAAACTGATTTCTTTGCTAATTTTAATTGAGAATTCATTAAGGGGCAATCTAAATCCTAAACCAGTCATTTTCATATAACTCTCTTTTAAGACCCATAATTCAAAAAAAGTTTTAATATTAGGGTTTTTTAGAATGTATTCATACTCATTATTGTAGAAATAATTTTTTGCAATATCAAGATCGATGTCATGGATGTATTCAATATCAACACCAACAGGGGAATCAGAAACTGCACAGGCAACATAATTTTCGGAATGTGAAAGATTAAACTGTACACCAGCATAATTTTTAAGGTAGGGTTTGCCATATTGGTCAGTATCAAATACTTGATCAACGATACCCATCTTGTATAATGCATGATTTAAGAGTATTTCCGCTCCAATACACAGTTTTTTATCCTTTTCATGAAAATATCTGTTGGATTTTTTTATTCTCTCTTCTGACACGGGGAAAGGTATCCTGTTAATATCAAGCTTTGAAACATCCATATAATATATCATCATATTTTTCACGATAAAATTCTATAAATATCTTTGATTTAGATTTATTTCTATGATAATGTTTTTAATTATTTTTATATTCCATTAGAAGCATGGTAATATCATCAAATTGTTTTCTACCCTTTACAAATATGTCCATTTTTTCTTTGATGCGGTTCAGCTGATCCTTGAGACTCAGATCATTTTTATTGTTCATAATTTTCATTAACCGGTCCGTTCCAAATAATTCATTGTAACTGTTAATTGCTTCTGTTACGCCATCGGTGTACAGGTAGATCCTGTCTCCGGGTTGTAAGTATAATTCATTTTGATAGTATTGTATATCTTCAATACCTGCAAGCACAAAACCGGGTTTAGATTTCAACCAGTTATAATCATTATTTTTATGTTTTAATAATGGTGTAGTGTGTCCTGCATTAACATAGGTAAATCTGCCCGTTTTAATTTCTAAAATACCCATCCATGCTGTTACAAACATGTTTTCATCATTACCTTCATATAATTGATTGTTAACAGTGGTAAATACTTCTTGTGGACTTTTACCTAGTTGTACCTGGTTTTTTATGAGTGTCTTTGCAATCACCATGAATAATGCTGCTGGAACACCTTTACCCGATACATCTGCAATTACAATTGCGAGACTTTCATCGTCTACCATAAAGAAATCATAAAAATCTCCACCAACCTCCTTAGCAGGTTTGGATGTGGCGTAGAGGTCGTATCCTATTTTCTCTGGATCAACCGGGAAGTTTTTCGGTAACATATCAATCTGTATTTTTCTAGCAACATTTAATTCGGTATTTATCTTCTCCTTTTCAGATGTAACCCTCTTAAGATTATTTGTATAATTTTTTACATCTTTAACCATTATCTGGAATGCAAGGGCTAAAATTCCAACCTCACTTTCATTTGTTGCATACTGTTCACATTTAGATATTACATTTGCACTGTTTCCCAGTCCCTCGGAATCACTTACATAGTTTTCAACAATATTGGATATTGACTCTATGGGTGTTGTGATGTTTTTTTCAATATACCATAGGAATCCAAAGGAAGATACATAGAAAACTGCCAGTATTAAGGTTACATTCAAATATACTGTCTGCCAGAAGTCCAGTGCATCAATACCAGTTGTTGAAATTGTAAAAATCGATCTGAGTCCAGTTATAATGGCAATGATAGCACCCATGATAATAAAAATAACTATGAGTTTTTCGGTTAGAGACACCTTTATTGTTGTCTTTCTTTCTTCAACTTCCCGGGTAACAGGCTTTAATACATATGCTAAGATTAAAATATATGATACAACCCCTGCAGCCCATCCCCAAACATCTGGCGCATCCAATGTTGAATATATACCGTTAAAAAATCCTGTTATCAATGCTGTTCTACCAATCCAACTGAATATTTTAGGGGAAACCCTTGGATTTTCTGTTTTACTAGGCTTTAACATTCGAATATTAAAAAAGTTGACGCCAATAATAATTAGAGATCCTAACATAATTGAAAAATCAAAGTTGTTTAATCCAAATATTAAGGTTGTAAATGAAATAAGGGTATAAACACCCAATCCATCCATTAAAACACCGAGTAATCCGGATACTGCAACAGCAGTTATGAACATTATTATAATAAATTTAATTAAATTGTTCACATTATCTAATCTTGGCAGTGTGTTGTGTTTACCAATATTGAGTGTGTACCATAACTTGTAGGGTATGTATCCATATAAAAACTGTACAAAAAAGTTTATAATATAAATCTCTGGAGAATAACCTGCAGTTATATCAGATGCCATATATCCTAATGCTGCTCCTGCAGCACCCCATGGACCGAACATCAACCCAAATATTGGCGGCAATGCACTGGCAGGTCCTAATTCAGATATTGGTATGCTTGGAAATAAGTAATTAAAAAATAACCTTGCTACAAAGAGGATTAAACTGCAAATAAGTAATCTTAAGATTTTATCCTTGATTGTAGGTGACTCGTTCATTTGATCTCCTATTTGCAAATAATTGTTAAAATTATAAATCAGTAAACCAACATTATGATGGTAATTTGTGAGTATAATGAATGTTAAATGGCTTTTTTATTAGCTTTAGATCAATAATCCTTATTTTTTCCTGATTTTAATCGTTTAATTTCTTTTGGATGGTCAAAATATTTTTTCCATTCTGGTATTCATACCCAATATTGTTTACATTCTTTTTAATCAGGAAAATTCCCAATCCACCCAGCATCTTTTCTTCTGTACCCAAATAAATATCTGGATCTTCATTCTCTAATGGGTTGTACGGGATTCCCGAGTCAATGAATCGTATTTTAATTTGTAATGGATCTTCTTCCATAGTGCAACAAATTTCAACCTTTCCCACTTCTGACTCATAGGCATACTTAGAAATATTTATATATGCTTCTTCAACTGAAAGTTCTAACTGCAGTCGTGCTTTCATATTATAATCAACAGAGCTTAACTGTTTATTAACAAAATTTAACACCTTGTCAAGGTTCTCTATTTTTGCAGGTACCGTTATTTTTTGCATGAACATACCTACCCGTTATAAATCTTTTTTTACTTTTATAATTAATTAAAGGAAGTATAATTGTAAACATTGCTATAAAAATTTAATTTTTTATATATTATCAATTGTTAATTGTTAAAATATCCACAAACCCGGTTGCTTCAAATATTTCCATTATTAAATCGTTAACATTTTCAATAACCATATTTCCCTGCTTTTTCATGATTTTTTGTGTTGAAAGGATAACACGAAGACCTGCACTTGAAATATACACCAGTTCATCAAAATCAAGAACCAAATCAGTAATATCGGGAAGATCCTTTTTTAGTTCTTCTTCTAACTCAGGTGCTGTGTTAGTGTCTAATCTACCAGTTAATCTAATTGTTAATCTATCTTCATCCAACATTTTAGTAATGTTCATATTTTGTTCTCCCCATAAATTATTAAAAGTTACATGTAAGAGTATAAATCATATTTATATAATCATATTGTATATAATATTAACTCGTTTAAAAATTAGTTATTACCTATTTAAATTTGTTATTTCTTGTTATAACACTGTTTCTTATCCAATTTTTTTTAGAAATTAGTTCATATTCCTGACTTTGGTATTATAACTTCTCCTTCCAACCCTTGACAGTAATATCCATTATTAGCAACATAGGTTCTGAAAAGACCTAGATTAGGTTCTTCATTATTAGAGGAATAATTATCTAGCAGTTCTTGAAATTCTTCTTCTGATGCATTGCTTAAAAAAGCAGAAGCAAAATTTGCTTTGGTATTTGAAATTTTAAGTTTATAGTTAATGTAATATACATTTAATTTTCCTATTCCAATTATTTCCATTATTATACCCCCATCTTATGCATCTATCTAAATTAAAACCATTTAATAATAGTTATTTATATTTAGTAAAATTTTATTAGATCATAATTTTAAAAATCAAACTCATAAAATTTTTTTTAATAGGAAATAAGAATAGTCCAATTAAAAAAAAAATTGGATGAATGTTCCATGAACTCTGCAGTGATAATTTTCAACATATCAGTCAAAGAAATCCATCTCTTTAAGGTATTTCATGAACATAACAAGATATTCATCACTTATTAGTGGCCATTTATATCCTAAACGATATAAAATCTGTATTGTATATCTGTTTATCACAGAAATCACGGAACGACCTTTATCGTCACCCATTCCCACATTGGTCAAGAGTCCAGAAATTTTCTCCTGTTTTGACTCATCTTTACTTGATTCATTAAATGCATTGTTGAATTCATGTTCCTCTACACCTGAAATATTAAGACCAACAGAATTCATGACATCAATAATATCTGCAATACAGATGTTGTGGTTATTGTATGTATGGAACAATGCACATTCTTTAGGGGTTCGGGCAAGAATCAAAATCGCCCTTGCAGTACTATCTATTGGTGTAAGTTCAATTTCTCCAGCTAGAACAGAGTAAGGTATTTTTTCAATGGTGCCATAAGCTTTTAAACGGTTAACAAATCCATTGGTTTCAAAGTTTATCTGGAATTCACTATCAGAATTTCTAGCCATTAAATTACCTACACGCATAATTTTACCGTTCAAACCATTGGCAACAGCTTCCAGTACAACACGTTCGGCTTTAAATTTACTGCTTAGATATTTATTATCCATAGCCTGACCAACATACAATTTTTGTTCATCAAATACTGTATCTAATGGTGGAAAATTATCCACACTCTCACCAGCAACACTTATGGTTGAAATCTGTACATATTTACAATCTTTTCTTTGGCTGAATTCAACACCGTTAATAACACCCCCTGTGTTGATTTCTTCGATTAAATTTCCACTTTCAAAATGTTTCACGTTGGCTGCACAGTTAATCACAGTGTCAATGGGTAGTGGTAAACATTTTTCAAAGTCAACCATACTTCGGATATCTCCTTCAATTAGGTGGATTCTGGATCCAAATAATTCTTGATAATTTTTATTGAAATAATAGAAAAGTAAAGTTTTTAAACGTTCATTAGGTGTTGTATGTTTACCCTTCCGGATCATACAATATATGGAACCTGTTTCGTTTTCCAAAAACTCATGTAAAACATGTATTCCCAAAAAACCTGTAGCTCCAGTGAGTAAAACATTTCCAAGCTCCTCCATTTCTCCATTAATAAAACTATCGAGTGTATTCTTTCTTAAAATTGCATTTATATTGTCATAGCGATATTCATCTTCTTTCTTTCTAGATTCTCCGGCTATTATGAATTTAGCTAATTCACGAGGAGTAGGATGAGCAAAAACGTCTCCATAATTTATCTCATATCCCTTGTTCATTGCTTCAATTGTGATCTTGGTCACTAATAATGATGTACCACCTAAATCAAAAAAGTTATCAGTTGCACCTATATTAGACATATTTAATATTTTTTTGAATGCTTCTGCAAAGAATTCTTCAATATCATTTTCAGTCGCAACACAATTAGAGATTAAAACAGACTCTGGAAGAGCTTTAACATCTATTTTACCGTTAGGTGTTTGGGGTAACTTATCTAACTGCATAAATATTGTGGGAACCATATATTGGGTTAATTTTTTAGCTATAGTATGCCTTAGATCATCTACATCAATTTGTTTATCTGCGGTAAAGTAAGCGCAAATATGATCGTTGTTTTGAAGTTTTCGAACAATTACAGTTACTGATTTAATACCACTATATTCGGATATTACATTTTCAATTTCTCCAATCTCAATTCTAAGGCCTCTTAATTTAATTTGATTATCTAAACGACCTAAAATAGATATTTCACCATTTGTTTCTTTCCTTCCAAAATCGCCGGTTTTATAATATCTTATATCATTAAAGGTTACAAATTGTTCATTGTTGAGCTTTTCTCTATTCCAGTAACCTCTAGAAACTCCAGCGCCACCAACATATAATTCACCGACTATACCTGGTGGTAGAGGATTACAATCTTGATCCATAACTTGTTCAATAACATTGAACAAGGGTTTACCAACTGTTATTTTGTTGTCTGTCACATGTTTGGTGTTGCATGAAATTGTTATTTCTGTTGGGCCATATGCATTGTATAAATCAGCGTCTGTACAGTTTTTTAGCATTTTATGCAACTGTAAAGGATATTTCTCTCCAGCTGAAGCTATCACATTACAATTAGCTAAAGCTTGAGGTATACCGTCAAATTCTAAATATTGTAACATACGCGATGGTGTTGCACTGAAAGCATCGGGTTTTGTTTGTTTAAACAATTTTATAAGTTCAATGGATTGTTAGCTTCTTCTTCATTTGCAAATATCAAGGTCAAACCATTCATAATGGGTATGAATGCTTCATGCAGGAACAAATCAAAGGATACTGTTGCTATTGAAAGCATTTTGTTTGCTTTATTTACAATTCCATGAGCATAACAGTTTTCAGAATCTGGATATACATAATTTGATATATTTCCATGGGTAATCATAACACCTTTAGGTTTTCCTGTAGAACCCGATGTGTAAATGAGATAACAAAGATTTTCAGGAGTTATGGCCTGATTGGGATTTTCATCATTTTCATCCATGAGTAATTCATCAACATCAAGTGCATTGGGCATATCAGTCTTTGTAATAATATATCGAGAATTACTATCTTCTAAAACATGCTCTATTCTATCTTTAGGATATTCAGGGTCAACAGGAATAAAAGCACAGCCGGCCTTCATAATACCGAGAACAGTTGCAATAAGGCGACTGTCACGATTTAATATAAACATTATCCTATCTTCAACATTTACACCTTTTTTAATGAGTGCATTGGCTATACGATTAGCTTTCCTATTTAATTCATCATATGTGAACTCACCATCTTCTGTGATTAAAGCTATTTTATCCCTATATAATTCTACCTGTCTTTCAAAGATCTTGTTTAGTAACTGATTCTCTACAGATTTTATCTTAAAACCTTCTTCAATCTCATCTTCTGGTAACATTGAAATATCTTTAAGTAAAACTGTAGGATCTTCCATAAATTTATTTAAAACAATTTTAATACTTTTTAATATATTTACAACCAGATCTTCCGAATATATTGCATCATTGTACTGTGAAAACATTTTAAAATTTGATCCTGTGTCCATGATAGCAATGTATAATTTAAATTTAAGTACCTGATAATCTAATTCTTCACGTTTAATAGTATTTCCATTGATGTTTATGTCTTCGATGATGTTTCCATGATATGCGTATAAAAATTCAGGAAAGATGTCATATTTATCAGATATTTTAGTAAATGGATAACATTCATATTTTAATAGATCTAACCAGATATTTTCAACATAATCAAAATATTCCAATGCCGATAT
>Ga0224559_1000630_pt1 | contig 22313 bp, 34 predicted proteins | sample 714S33034metaG_FD_180676 | JGI IMG/M metagenome (GOLD analysis project Ga0224559, IMG submission 180676) | Peat soil microbial communities from Stordalen Mire, Sweden - 717 S3 30-34 | ecosystem: Environmental > Terrestrial > Soil > Wetlands > Peat | place: Sweden: Norrbotten County, Stordalen... | reverse complement strand
AGGGGGTGCTTTTCCTCGCCCAAGGTCTTGCGAAGGCAGCCAAGGCCTCAGGAATCGCAGCAGCGGCCATTGTAGCGAGATGCCAGGAGCTTTCCGCGTTCTGCCCGACCGATTACGATTTCCAGCAGGTTGCAATCGAGCTTGCGATGGCCTCGCGCCCGGCGCCGCCAAAGGGATGCCGGGAATGCCATGGAACTGGCTGGCGTTCGTTCGTACTCCATGTGAAGACCGGCGCTGGGGAATACGATGCCGACTTCGCCGATCACTGCGATTGCGAGCTTGGCCGGTTCCGGCGCGCGGCGGAGTATGAGCGAAAGCGGAAGGCGGAAGAGAAGCGCGGGTTGGTGAGGGTGGCGGATTGAAGCCTCTTTGCATAGATTTGTACGCAGGATTAGGCGGCTGGACCGAAGGCTTTCTCGCTGAGGGTTACGACTGCATCGGGTTCGATATCGAGCGCCATCAATACGGCGAAGAGAAGTATCCAGCGCAGTTGGTGCTCCAGGACGTGCTCACACTTCACGGTTCTCAGTTTCGCAATGCGGCCATCATCGTGGCGTCTCCTCCGTGCCAGGCGTACAGCTACCGAGCGATGCCGTGGAAGCGCGCGAAGTCACTGCCACCACCCGATAACAGCCTGTTCGAAGCGTGTTTTCGGATTCAGCGGGAAGCGTGCGAGGCGACCGGGGGACACATTCCGATGGTGGTCGAGAACGTGCGCGGCGCGCAGAAGTGGGTGGGGCGTGCCATGTGTCACTTTGGGAGCTTTTACTTTTGGGGAGACGTGCCAGCGATCATGCCAGCGCAATCATACCGCAAAAACTCAGGAGGTAGTTGGTTTGGACAGCGGGACGGAAGGCTATTGGAACGAAATGATCCGCGCGATATGCGTCGTAACGCGGATGGTGAGTTCACTGTGATGGGGCGCACCGGTGGTCACAATCATCCAGGAAAGGCACTGGATGGAATAAAGCAGCATGGCTCTGGAGCAGTATGGTTCGACAGCGGAATCTGCAAAAGTTCATCGCGCTCCGATTCCCGCAAAGCTGCCAGCGCTCGCATAGCGAAAATTCCGCGCCCGCTGTCGGAATGGATTGCGCGGATCTACAGGCCGCTGGAGTCCCCCCATGCCGGTTAGGATGCTGCCACCTGGGCCAGATCCGGCGCGCACAATGGCCCAACTTGACGCCCTGGTGCGCTCAGGGAGATCCGTTAGGCGTCGCCGGCACATCGGCCCGCCCTCGGGGAGACGGAAGGCACCCAGCCTATCCGCCGCCTTTGGAAAAGCCATGCCTGCCGGAGCCTTACCGGCCAGATGCGCTCGAGGCGGAACATGCGGAGTTGGCAGCGCTGCGGGATCTCGACGCCGATATCTGGCGCAGCCGCTGCCGAGAACTGATGCGGCGAGTTGGGGAACTTGAGGCGGAATTAAACAGCGCAGCGGCGCGGAAGGAGGAGGCACGGTGATGGAACGAGACAAGGTGATTTGCCGAGACAAGAAATTTGGCGATGCGGTGAAATTACGGCACGGATTGTGCTGGACGAGTCTGCTGGTTGGCAGGCCGTCACTTGGGCAAGCAATGGCGATCAGGCTCACTCCCACCCGCGCTCACAAGATAGCCAATGCGCTTACGGAGTGGGCAGACAAACAGAAGGGCGGCGCGCGATGACGATAGAAGAACAGGCTAAGTTGCGCGATGTGTTGCACATACAGAGCGGAGATAGGATCGTTTCGGCGTGGGCTGAGAACGCACGCGGGCCAGGGTGGCAAAACCAGTTATTTATCGTACTGGTTGAACAACACAGCGATGGAAAAATGCGAGTTGAATCCGTTCAAGTGAGGGAAGCGACTCCATGCATGATAGCCATCTTCGATATATGCGCAGCGGCGCACAAGTCGCTAATGGACAGCATGAAGGCGGCGGAGGTGACAAAGCAATGGTGAGAGATCCACGCTTAGACCCGCAGCCGGGCGACGTGCTGCGGAAGGGGACAATGGTTAGGAAGGTAATTCGCATCGATAAAGCCTATTCCGATTCACAAGGTGATGACGTGGCACACACACGGAATGGGGGAAAACGGGAGCGCTACATTTTCGTTTGCAACTGGCGCCGCTGGGCAAAGGGAGCCGAGGTGGTGAGCGGAGGCGAGAAATGAGCGACTACAACTCTCCGGCGAATGATACGCTGTGCTTCAGGCTGGCAGAATCGCGCCGAGAAGTACAGCGCGCCCACAAGGAGAATAAATCTCTCCGCGCTCGTGTCGCGGAGTTGGAGTCGGACGCCAGGCGGTTCGTGTGGTATTTCTGTTCGTGCAAGAATAGCGATTTCATCACGGCTTGTCTCAATGGAGCGTTAGGCGGATATACTCTCGACCAGTGGCGCGAATTAATCGACAAAGCCATGTCGTCCGAGCGTCCAGTGCCGGAGGATAAGCCGACAACTCATCTAGAGGAAGGAATGCGATGAGCGAAAGCACGAAGATTGAATGGTGTGATGCAAGTTGGAACCCGATTCGCGGATGCTCGATGGCGAAGGGCAGCGAGACCGGCGGCTGTCTGAACTGCTACGCGGCGCGGATGTGCGCGCGTGGTCTGCCGGGCCTGAACTCGCCCACCACCGGCGAGCCGTTTGCCGTCATGCGCGATTCCGGCCCGCGCTGGACCGGCAAGGTGGAACTGATCGAGTCCGCGCTGGAGCTGCCGTTGCACTGGCGCAAGCCGCGCCGGATCTTTGTGAATTCGATGAGCGACTTGTTCCATGAGTCGCTACCCAATGAGGCGATTGACCGCGTGTTCGCGGTGATGGCGCTGTGTCCGCAGCACACATTCCAGGTGCTTACGAAGAGGCCGGAGCGTATGGTGGCATATCTCACGGGTGGTCCATGGGGGCACATCGAACAACGTGCGAGTGAGACTATCGGAACTCGGCGCGAAATTCCAGTCGAGCATCTACCTCTGGCGCACGTCCACTTTGGCATCTCCTGCGAGAACCAAGAGACCGCCGACGCGCGCATTCCGCTACTGCTTCAGACTCCGGCCGCGGTGCGGTTCCTGAGCCTGGAGCCTTTACTTTCTCCGGTGGATTTGTCAAAATGGTTATATGACAACACAAGATCGCGAGTTCCTGGCACAGATAGCATTGGGCTGGTTCAAGGTTACGACGAGTGGCGAGATCCACCGCATGGTGAAATTCGGGGGCGGGGGAACGACGCCGAGCCTGCACCGAATTTCGGAAACTCGGGCCGAGCGAAGCTGCTCTCGCGAGGGCGGCTATCTCAGGGTGATGTTTATGGGATCGGCTGGAAGGATGAAGGTGTCGGCTCACCGAATTGTTTGGATGGTGTCGAACCATTCGGACATCTCGGCTCCGATGGAGATCAACCACAAGAACGGAAACAAGCGGGACAACCGCCCAGGGAATCTGGAACTGGTTACCAGGGCAGAGAACGTCATCCATTCTTTCAGGGAACTTCCCCGGAAGAAGAAAGCTCAGCGAGGAGCGGCCAACCCTATGGCGAAGATGACGCAATCGCAGGTGGACGAGATCCGGGCGCTCTGGAGAGCCAGGGTGATGAGTCAGAGAGAGATCGGGGCTCACTTCGGCATAACACAGTCAGCGGTATCGGCGATAGTTCTTCGGAGATCCTGGTAGGCATTCACCAAGTCATAGTCGGCGGCGAGAGCGGCCCTGGAGCGCGCCCGATGCATCCCGACTGGGTGCGCTCGATCCGCGACCAGTGCGTTGCGGCTGGCGTGCCGTTCTTCTTCAAGCAGGCTATAATAGGAGGGAAGAAGGTTTCAATGCCAGAACTAGACGCGAGCCGCCATGCGGAAATTCCAAGGTCTTAGCAGGTCTGAACAGTACCGACGGCACAAGAAGGCAAAGGCGCTGGGGGTGGGAGTGGATGAGGTTCCCGACACGCGCGGTCACCACGAGAACCACGTGAAGGGAAGTCGCACCGCCAGGTGGAATAATGGGCGCATTTTTAGTTCCCACGGATATGTAAAGATTCGGGTGGGAAAAAGCCACCCGCTGGCGGACCCAAACGGATACGCTTATGAGCATCTGGTGGTATGGGTATCGGCCGGGAATACCCTTCCGAAAAAAGGCGAACTTCTGCACCACGAAGACGAAGACGGGGCTAATAACCGTATCGAAAACCTGAAGCTCAAATCGAAGTCGAAGCATGGCGCTGACCATATATCTCAAAGGGTTCGGGATGATCTAGGCAGACTTACCCCCAAGCGCGCCGCTGGGCGCCTCCTCGATGGCCGCACGTGGGACGAACTGCCGGAGCCAAAGCAATGACGATCACAGACGCGGCGATACGGAAGGCGGTTATGCGGTGGCCGCTGATCGTCCGAAGCTGCCCCGGATACGCCTGGAGTTGGGGACACCACAGCACGGGAGACATGCTGGAAGCGTTAGGCGCACCGCGTGACTATCCAACCCCAGCTAAGCACTCCTACTGCCAGGTCGAGCCTTACGTGGACCGCCCGAAGTCTGATCGCAGGTGGGACAAGCCGGGCGCGGGGCGGCGGGCTGTGACAGAATTGCGCTGGTGACGCCATGAAAAAACGCAAAGGGCTTTACAAGTACGATGGATATCTGGCCTTCCGCGTGGCCGCTGAGGCTCACCACGCGATTCTTCCGACGGCTGAGTGTGATGGCGGAAGCCGCACGATGGGAGCTATCTTCCGCGCTCTGGACAAGGCGTATACGGATGGCATCGAGGACGCGTTGCAACTGAGCGACGAGGAACTGAAGCGGGAGCGGAGAAAGATCCAGCCAAAGCATCCCGACCAGGACGTGTGACGCCATGAGCAAGCCACTGCGGGTTCTAATCGCGTGCGAATTCTCGGGAAAGGAGGCGTAACTTCCATGATTCGTGGTCCGTATCGCATTGAAAGGCCCGTGCTTCTCCCCGATGATGACGACGACAGGGACGCTACCCCGCTAAACCAGGCATACGAGAATCGGGTCAAGGACGCGAGGTCCATGCTCCGGTGCGGTAAATCGCACGAAGCCATCCGGCAAATCCACGGAGGCGCGGTTCTTGCGGAAGTGCTGGAGTCGGAGCGGGAGTCGCGAAGATTTAGACATTGACTTGTCTATTGACTTCTGGTAAGGTGAATTCGAGTCCAACGTGAGACTCGAAGAAAGTGCAGATGACTCCCGCTTACGCATCCACCAAGGTGGTTCCTATTGAAAGAATCGTGGAAGATCCATCGATTCAGGTGCGAGTTTCGATCGATCCCAGAGAGGTTAAAGTTCAGGAGGCTCTCATTCAAGAGCATGGGTTTGTGGATGGAGTTGTGCTGTACTACGAGAATGACCCATCGACCGACCCGCTCCTTTTGTCGGACGGATTCCATCGGCTTGCAGCTTACCGTAATCTCGGCCACACTCAAGTTCGAGCCATACTGCGCAAAGGAGACAAGTCCGACGCTCTGAGGTATGCCATCAAGAACAACTGCCACCACGGCGCCCGGATGACGAATGCCGATAAGCGCCGCGCCGCCGAACTGGCAGTAGTGGACGAACGCATTGGAGAGTTGGATGACAAGGAAATTGCCCGCATGATCGGCGTGTCCGTGTCTTTGGTGGCCGGCGTGAGACGTGGGGAGACCAAGGAAGCGAGGCGGCGTAAGGCGGTGGAGAGACGGCAAGGTAAGTCCGGGTCGGGTGGGGAATCCGTTCATCCAGTCGTCGCGCACGAGCGCCACCACGAGGACAAGCGGCCAACGAAGGCCATGCGTCTTGCGCAGATCATGGAGGATCTTCGGCTCGACGTCATCGAGGAAGCCGATCTGGTCGGCCTAACGGAAACGAAGTCGGCCGCATACCACTTCCTGCCGAAGGCCGGAGGGTCCATCTCCCTGAAGATCGTCAACAAGGATGGACTCCCAATGGTTGAGCTTCCGGTGACGATCGTGAAGGAGTGGAAGTATGAGCAGGTCGTCCTCAAGTTGGAGGACGGAAAGGTGGGGATGGTGGAATGAGTAAGTGGGACCTCACATTCGAAATCATCAAGACTATGGGGATGCTGTACGAGGTTCGCTTCCAAGGTCCGAAAAAGCTCGGAGCCGCGATGGAGCGCTTCTACAACTTGAGGGGAGTGTTGGATTATATGCCGCAGGAATGGCTCAATGCGAACGATGCAGCCAGCGAGTTCCTGGACTACATTTACACCGGGTCACCAGAGCCGGAGTGGCTGAAAGAAGCCGAGTATGACTCCAAGAGAACTTAGGATCGCGGTTCGGGACGGCCGCATGACCGCCGTGGACCCTTCCATCTACATAAATGGCTACCCCCCTCCCTTGGAATGGCCGAAATGGAAAAGAGATCGGCTCAGGGCGGCAATACGGGCGGCTATTCTTTTCATGCGCGGCACGGGGTGGCGGGGAGTTATGGGGGATTTGTCCCGCCGTGGATTTCTGAAGAAGGAAACCGTGTCCAAGGCACGCGTTGCTCAGTACGTTAAGGTCGGGATTGCGTACCTGATGAAGCAGGGATGCTTCGAAGTGGTTAAGAATTCGGGGAAGAAAAGTGACAGTTGAATTAGCCGTGCAGTGGATCGGGATTCTGTTTGCCGCTGTCCTGGCCGTAGGGGCGGCTTTCAAGATAGTGCGGGATGTCATTCTGTACCGCAAGCCATCCGTGGATGCTCCTGCCGGTCCAGTGGATGACCAAGCGGAGGATGGAACTATCTTCCGTAAAATTGCCGAGCAGCTAAACGTCTGGTCGTCCAACCAGAAGTCGCAGTCCGATAGAATGATTGCGGTGCTCGATTCCATGGCCTTGTCGTTCGATAAGTTCGCCAGGGGTCAAGATCGCTGGATGAAGCAAATGTTCGGAGGGGACGGCGGAGGGTACTCTGAAATGACGGATGCCGAGGGCGAGCTTCGCGAGCGGGCCGAAGGTATTCGACGCCGGTATGGGGTGACTTGGGAAGAGGCCATGGACCGCGCGAAAAAGACTTTTGTGTACGATCCAGACGCTAAAATGCGGGACAATGTGTAGCGAAAATCAAAGAAAGGAGAACACGCCTAGCGCGGAAGTCCAACTCATCAAGACGTAGCCAGTACGGAGCACGTCCCACTTGGAAGACAGCGGGCCGTGCAGAGCTTTGAGACTTGGGCCGGCTACAACAACTCTGAGGGGAGTCGGGAAGGCGGCTTGGGTTTCAGGGCTCTGCAAGGAATGTATGGATAAGTCACTTAAAGATCGGTTCGCCAAACACATTTACAAATCACTCGAACGGCAACTCAAGAGGACCCAGGACCCAATCGTACTGTCTGAGGATATTGTGGATGCGGTTGAGTTGATCTACGATATTGTCCACGAGCAGGAGGGGATCGCTTCAGTCCCCACATCATTGCAGGGTCCCACGTTGGACCGCGCGGAAAGTTCTCGCGTCGATACCCCGCCTCCCCCAAGGGGGGCATTGGTCCATAAGGATGTCGCCACCGACCCCGGAGAGGCTAAGCCTGTAATACTGATGCCGGGAGATCCTGGATTCAGCGATACCACTCCAAATGAAGTTGAGAGGAAGGTATTTTCCGCCGGCTCTGGAGTCAGAAGGAGAGCCACGTCTAACCCAAGGAAACCTTCCAATCTGGTTGAGACTCCGAAGTGGGACGTTTCCGACTTGATATCCCTGATCGACCAGAATACCCCGGATACTATCGAGTTCACCCCGGATGGTATGGAAGGGTCGAAGGTCGTTATCGTGGCGCGCAAAAACATTCAGAACCAAGTTGGTATGGGAAGCGTACTGTTGACCTACAAGCACGCCGCCGTGGGGGATAATACTGGCGGAGGGGCAGTAGAAGGTAAAAGTGTGTCCCTTGGACTTCTGACTGCCCGAGTGCCGTTTAGCGTGTACGATGAGACTCAGGACATCGGGAACGCGATAGACGGCCCCAAGGGGATCACGGTGCAACTGAGGGGAATGTATAAGGCCCGTCCAGAGACCATGGAACCGTTTCTTTCCGGCTCCGCTCCGAGGTTGGGACCTGGTATGGCGGGAGTTGACCCGATGGGGGACTCGCTGGAGGAGAGGTTGACTCCTGGGCTCAAGTCCGTATCCGATCCATATGCCAGTAAAGGGGACGATTCCATACTTCGAGAGCACCTGTTGAACTTATCTAGATCGAACGCCGGCCTGGTCCCGTCAGGAAAGGGATCGAACTCTCGCTAAACGAGTGGTTTCGGGGTACCATAAACATGAACGGAATTCATCAGCGCCTCGGTAGACTTAACATTTTTGCACGAATCAGACGATTGGAGAAACAAATGGGTACAATTGCAGAACAACTCAATACCGTTCAGACGTCCCTTACCGCAACACAGGCGGATGTGGCGTCGCTCGCAACCGGCATTACTGGGCTGGAAGCGACCATCGCTCAACTACAGCAATCTGTCGCCAACGAAGGCGACAACTTAACCGCCGCAACGCAGGCCATCCTCACTGGTTTGGTGGCGCAGGCTGCCGCCGCTAAGACCTCGGCCGACGCCGCCGTGGCGGAACTCCCGGCACCGGCAACTCCCCCCACAGCGTAACACCCCGCACCAACAGAGTAGCCCGCATCCGACATGAACCGATATGCCGTATGCGGGTTGCTCTGTTTGTATTGACTGATCGCTTGGGTTTGGTACTATGTAAGCGTGACAGATAGAAAGAAGCCCAGATTAACTCCTATTGCGGTGGCCATGAAGCAGGCGGAGAAGAGCCGACCTGCGGATGTAACCCCCGATCCAGTACTGCTGAACATCCCCCCTAGTCTCGCAGCCCGAAAAATAACATCCAAGAGCATAGCAAGCGGAAGCTATCAGAATGCCATGAGGGCGGCATGTGCCCCTCAGGTACTCTTGGAGTACTTTCGAGCACTGGTGACCGGGATTAAGAACGTTGACCCGGCCATCATGAGGCAGGCAGGTGAGATATACCAGATGCTTGGTGGCAAGAACGGAGTTAACATAAACCTCCAACAGAACAACGTAAACCAAACGGCCAACGTTTCGGCATCGCGAGATAGGGGATTATCCTCTCCCGATGATATGTTCCGCATGCTGGCGGCCGAAAGGGAACAGCGGTTGCTTTCCCCTAGCCGGACGGTTGAATTGGTGGCGACTCCGGTAAGCTACGAGAAGGAAAAGCCAACAGAGGAATAGCCCATGTGGAAGCGAGACCCCGGTGTTTCCACGATGATTGAGTATTTCGATCGGGGCATCCCTGGTCGATTGAAGATGACCGAGGACAACTGGGCCGGCCTCTCATCGATCGATAAGTTCGCGGCGATTGGCAGTTTGCCTGACGGGAAAAACCTCAAAGAGGCGATTCTTGAGCAAGGTCGAGAATGCGCGAACGACTTCAGTTATGCCGCCCGGAACTACTTCTGGATCACCAATAAGAAGAAGAAGGAGCAGTTGTTCTCCTTATGGGAGAGCCAATACCTGATTCTCGATAAGTACTACGAACTCAAAGCCAAGGGAAGAGCGCAGAAGATTATCGTGCTGAAGGCTCGGCAACTCGGATGTAGCCGATTGATCGAATCCATGATTGCGTGGCGCGCGATGTTTTTCCCAAACACGAATGCGATCGTTGTGTCGGTTGACCAGAAGCACTCCTCATTCCTGTTCGGCTACATGCTCTACATCTACGACCATATGCCGTGGTGGCTGAAGCCGATGGCGGCACAACGAAAAGAAGAGGCCGGCCTTTTTTTTGAGAACGACGATGCATCGCAGAGGTCCAGGTTCCCCGGCATGAATTCCAGGGTAATGGTTCAGTGGTCTAACCAGTATTCGGGAGTCGGCCAGGGCATCCCCGTGGATGCGTGCCACATTTCCGAGTTCGCGAATTACGATGAGGATGACCTCGAAGCCATCGTCAACGAGGACCTGGGGAACTCGATGGCGGATGAGCCCGAAGTATTCGGCTTTATGGAGGGGACCGGGCAGGGGGCCGGCACGGCGGCGCATCGGATTTGGAACGCGAACGAGGAACGCCTCGACCTCGGCAAGTGGCCCAAGTGGTACCCCCTGTTTCTCCCTAGCTTCTTCGAGACGACCCGCGTTCTCGCGCCCCCAAGTGGCTGGCATATCCAGGAGCCAGAGAGGGTGATGCGAGAGCGGACCAAGAAGGAATGGTGTCGCTGCAATAATCCAGAATGCGGGAAGTACAAGAAGGGGGTCTTACTCGGAGAACCAGTCGCCGGATCGGCATGCCCGGATTGCAAGGTCGGCACGCTCGTTCCCATGATGCTTACCGACGGCCAGTGTTTCTGGCATCAGGACAATCGTGAGCAGGCCGAGGCTCAGGGGGAAAAGGCAAAAAAGCAATGGAAGCAGGAGCAGTGCGTCACCAGTGAGGAGGCGTGGCAGGTAAGCGGCTACGTGATGTTCAATGATGCCTGCCGGGAATGGGTTAATAGCACGATCAGCCACGACCCGATAAAAAAGGGAAAGATATACCGGGACACCGGAGAAGTCCACGGAGCCCGCCCCAAAACCAAGGAAGACGATCGTCAGGTGTGCTATGTCCCCTCCTGTAACGTCGATCATCGTCATGACGAAACCCCGCTTTCGGTTTGGGAGGAGCCGCATCCGGGCAGGCAGTACGTGGTCGGTGTGGATGTGAGCGAGGGGATCGGACAGGACTTCAGCGTTATTTTTGTCAATAAGGTTGGCCGGACGGCCGGAGAGCCTGACGAGCAAGCGGCGGTTTGGCGCGACAATCGCACAAAACCAAAAGAGTTGGCGTTCTACTGTAATGTGATTGGTCGCTGGTATAACGATGCAATGATGTGCATCGAGTACAACACTTACCAGACCACTGGCGACGACATTATATACGTCTATCAGTATCCGAACGTGTTTCGGTGGAAGAACAAGGAGGTCATTAACCCACTGACCCATAAGTGGCACTGGTGGACCAAAGTAAACACCAAATCCTACCTTCACCAGACGGCTGTGGACTGGCTTCTGTCGAGAGCATGGATAATCAGATCGCCTAATTTCGCCAAGGAAATCACGACATACCGCAAGGAGGAGTTCGACTCCAGGGTGTTCGGTGCCGAGTCCGGATTCCACGATGACGAGGCGATGGCGGGAATGATTTCCTTGTACTGCGCTCATGAGTTGGATTGCGACCAATCGGGGAGAGTTCGTGTACCCAGCCTCGTCGAGGTCCAACGTCCAGCCAGATACCGCTGCTATTGTGGTTCTTGTAGGTTCGGGGAATCTAGGGATTCCGATGGAGGTTGGTCTTGGGTGTGCGACAACCCGGACAGGGAGTACCGCTGTCCGGAGTGCGGGTCGATTCAATTGCGAGCGATACCGCTGGAGACCCCGCACGATAGCAGTTTGGATTTCGATGGTGTGATGGCGATGATGGGGAAGCGTCCAGAGGGCCAAGCCCAAGAGGTATCCGTGGACTACTTGTGACCACTTGCAGTCAAGAGGGAAAGGGTTTAGTATAGGGCCATGGCAAAACCTTCTACCGTGCGATTTAACTTACAGGTTGACCTCCAACCGGAAGAGGTCCCGACACTCATTGGGCTGGTTGATGGAGACCAGAACGAAGTTCAGAAATTGTCCACGTTGTCCGAGTCGCTGCTTCACGACACTTCCGGTGGCGGCATGATGCTCACGCCAGACGAGATGGCGCGGATCACCGAAGCCACGGGATTAGACCCTAACTGCGGCGAGGACCTCATTCCGCTCTTGTCGGAAGCGTCCGGAAAAGAGGAGGGGAAATTGACCTTCAAGATTTCGGTCGATCCCGTATATGAGGCGTATTACAGGGAGGCGGCCGAGATGCAGGGGCGCTCGGTAAAGGAGCTGGTTCAAGACATAATCAATACAATCATGGACAACGATCCCCTTCAGTACAACATGGGAAATTTTGGATTCCCCGAGGTTTTCCGCATGCTTCCAAAGGACAAGGAAGGGGTAGAGCAATTGCTCGGCGGAAAATTCCAGGACGGGATGTCGCTGGTGTCCCTGATTCGGAAGGCTCTCGGAAGCGACATGTTTGAGGGGATGGTCGATTCGCCATCCCAAACGGGGGAGAAATAATGGATAAAGTTGAGGCTATGCTGTCACCTATCAGGGATGCGATCTTCCATGGTGAGCTTACCAACAAAGAACTTGCGTTCGCCTACGGAGCGCTGCAATCCTTGGCCGATCTCTCCGCTGGCCTCGCCGGCATTAAGTCAAGGTCCAACGTGGGACTGGAGGTGTAAGTCTTGCCCCTGTTTACCGAGGCGTGCATATCACCGGATTGCGTCCTTGATGGTGATTCCACCGACGAGTACTACAAGCACTGGAACGACCCCCAGCGTCCCTGTGTGGCGTGCGGCGGCCCAACCAAGAGGTTTCCGAGCCAGTTCTCCAGCCCCTTCATGGGGGAGATGTCCCGTCGGTATGTGGATACATCGCTGGATGACGGACATCGGAAGGATCTCTCGCATTGGGTTTTTGAAAAAGGACCGGACGGAAAGGTTAAGCCTTCCCTGATATCAACATTCCAAGAGCAGAGGGAATACTGTAAGCGGAATGGCCTAGCCAATCCATCCGATCTCGACAGTAATTGCGAGGTATCCGAGGACGGCCGGAGATTCCAAAAGGCTACCGCAACGCTCCAAGACCTTAAAGAGTTGGAAAAGAAGACTGTTGCGCAACCAGCCAATCCAGCCTAAACTATCGGCAGGAGGCTTCCATGAAGCGACACAAGAGCGGCCGTAAGGTCAAGGGCGGTAACGACCCCCGGCAACCGAACGCTCCGCATCGGGCAACCCGCAAGCCAAAGGCTCGCCGTTGATCTCTCTCTGCCGTGAGAACAGCGTGATTCAAAAATGGCTTCTTTAGCGATCATCCCGCGCGCGGATATCCAAAGACCCTCTGGCTCCATCGACCGAGCTTCTGGGTACGAGAGGCGCATTTTGGCATGGAGGGACTCCCTGCTACGGCAAGGCATGGAGGAGATGAGGTCGTGGAAGGACCTCCAGGAAATCGACAAAGTAATCGACTTAATCGAAGGTCGTTTTTACCAAGAAAACCGGCCCGCTTACAAGTCCCGATACTATGATGGGTACCTCGGCGATATGCGCCGGGAGGCCATTTCATCCCTCAGCCAGATTAGACCCACCATAGACGTTACCTCGTCGGTGGACGCTTATAAGACCCAGGCCGAAACCGTCCACAAGTACATCCGTTCGATGTGGTTCAAGTTGAACTTGGACATGACGGTTGTGGATTGGATCGACCACGCTCTGTTCGGAACCGGGTTTCTGAAGCACGTTGCTGGAGAGAACCAGTTCCAATTCTCCGCCCATGGGGCGGATCAAGTTATCCCGGTTCTGTGCAACGGGGACATCCAGGAATCGGCGGCCGTAATCTACCAGAATTACAAACCGCTTCCGTATTTCTATGCCAAGTTCGGCAAGGAGAAATGCGCTGGCCTAGAGCGTTACACGGTCAACCTGAGCCGCGCGCTATCGCAGGACAAGTACGTTCGCCCGTCCAGCGTCCCGGAATATTCCTGGAACGCGATGAGCCCGGCCATGAAGCGTCGGATGTCCATGCGCGGAGGCCCAGTCCGGCAATCGGAGGGGACGTATGTGCCGTTCCCGGTGATCGAGTTGAAAGAGGTGTACTTCGACGACTGGAGCATCAACGAATCGTCAAACGATATTTTGGTTCAGAATGAAAGTTTGGACCTGAGCGAGTACAACTACCACTACATCGTACCTCCTGGGGCACGCTTGTTTCCAAGGAAGCGATTGGTGGTGTTTGCCGGGGATCGCATTATGTACGACGGCCCAAGTCCTTTTTGGCATGGGCTTTACCCGTTCACGATGCTACAACTAAACCCCTGCGTGTGGAGTCCCGGAGGGATTTCGAAGTATCGGGATTTGATTCCTCTCGTGAGGGCGTGCAACCGGATCGGGGCAGGAGTGGAAGAGGCGATTGGGAGGGCACTGAACCTGAATCTGGTCAGTAAGCGCGGGGCGATGCCCGAGGCTGTCTGGGATGCCTTGCAGCCCGGTAAGCCAGCGCAAAAGATTCTGATGAACCCTATCGCTCAAAAGGGGGACATCTACTACATGGATGGCCCGAATTTGCCGGCCTACACGGGAGATTTCCAGCGATACCTGATCGACACAATCAAGCACCGGTCCGGCTCATTGGACATCTCGGGTCTTGCTAAAAAGAAGCAGGTTCCCGGCGGGGATTCTATCGAACAGATGCGCGACGTGATGAGTGGCCCATTCCAATTGGAGAGCCGCTACGTGGAGGTTGCGGTTGAACAAGTTGGCACCCAAATGGTCTCAAATGTGTTCCAGTACGCCACCTTGGATGGCCGCATGAGATTGCTTGGGGCGGACGGCATGACGCCGGAGGATTTCGACTATCGGTCCGGAGATATGATCCCTTCCTCGGAGCCAATCTTCGATTTCTGGAAACTGTTCTCGTTCAAAATCGCACCCGGATCGGCCCATGGAAGTTCGAAGATTCAGAAAAAAGTGGAGGCCGTTACGCTTTACAAGGCGGGTGCCTTGTCTCTCCATGGCCTTTACCGTCAAATGGAATTCCCGGAGAACCCCGATGTCATTATTGGCGAGATGCAAAAGGAGCACGAGATGGGAATCGGCGGACCGCCAAAGGGAGCGGGCAAGCAAAGTCGCCCGAACCGAGCGCAGAGAACGGGATCGGCCTTATAGCGCAGTCTCACGTTGGACTGCTAAGTTCGTTTGTCTGGATAGCGTCATGCGGCTTAGTTACAAAGCCGCCGGCTTCAGCCGCGCGGTTGCTTACTCTTCCCCCAGCAGTATTCTCTGGATCTGGATGTACCGCTCGTACTTGATGATTACGGCCAGCGGCGTGTTGCGCTTTTGATCCTGAACCAAGAGAGGCCGGCGCAGGGCCTTAATGGTCTTCCCGGTAAGCAACCTCAACTTGCTGGTCCCGATATACTCCAAAGACGGGTCCAAAAACGGAACATCGGTCTCTTTCTTCCATAGTTTCAAGTCGTTGCGCGTTGCCATACCCAGCATTCTACAAGGAATCCACCCCATATTCAAGACATGTTAGGTTTACCCCTCTGTAACGGAGTCGTGCAACTATATTGGCGACACGGCGATACAAGTCGCCCATCCAAATCTGAGAAGGGAGGATGACTCAATGGCACACCGCAAGTCTCGCAACAAGAAAACCCGCAAGTAAGTAAACACGCCTCCCGCTGGGTGGCCCGGTGGCGTGACGAAATCAACGAAATAGGCCACCCATTCAAGTCCATGAGTCTTATGTATGGCAAAACGGAAAGGGAGGAAAAAGGCATCGCGCAGGAATGTCCGCGTGTATCGCCGATAATCGCATGAAGTACCCACCGAACTTTCACTCCACTTCGACCAAGGAGAAGTTGAACCAAGGTCCGAAGGATATGCCTGATCGCGGCGGACAAAAACCAAACGCTCAGATCACGGCAACCACCGTCCCCCTCAGCCGCAAGGAAAATCAGGTCGCCCAGTTTGGGAGGTCGCCAAGTCATGGTGTTCCTAATTTTGATGGCGCAACGCATGTGAACCTGTCTCGGACGGCGAGCAGCCCGTACGAGAAGGCTGGTGGCCTTAGCGAGACCACCCGGCAGCATTCGTTCTTGGGAAAAAGCAGGACAAAGAAGGCGTAATGGCCACTGGAGCCACACCACCCCTTCCTCCCGGAATCGTCCAGCAGCAGGACGCCACGCCGGATCAGCAGCAGTCTGTATTCTCGGCCCAGGGGATGAAGCCTGGGGAAGGGATGCAGGTAGTTCAGCAAGTAATGCAGAAGGTCCAGGAACTCGATAAATGGGTGGGCGAGACCAAGCAACTATTGGAATCGTTCGATCCCTCCCTGGTGCCCCTGTTCAAGCCGATCGCCGAGGCTGGCATGAAGCTTGCCGAAGCGGTTCAAAAGAAGTCGCAGCAAAGTGGAATGGCGAAGGGGAGCCCGCAGGTTCCGCCCCAGCCTCCGCAGAATCCATCTGCCGGACCCCCGAATCCGGGGGTGTAAGAAGAGGAAACGATGCCGTTTGAGAATCTATTAGCCGCGATCGCCGACGAAGGCGAACGTGCGAGTTTCAAGACCATCGCCGACAAGTATCCTGCCGTGAAACGATATGTCGAGTTGGGGGAAGAGGTGGAGCCTCTGTTACCTAGGCTCAGGAGTCTTCAGTATGACAGGGTATTTCCAGCGGTCGAAGAACTGGAGGGTTGGCGCAATTGGAAGGAAAAGGACTGGCCGGGTTGGGAAACGGAGTACCACCGGATTCAGGATGCGCTCGGAAGTGCCACATTGCGTGTGCAGGAGCTTGAAGCGCGCGGAGATACCGACATGAATGCTGACGACGTGAAGAAGATCGTGAAAGAAGCGCTGGCCGAGAACGGCGTTGTAGATGAAGCCAAGTTGACGGCCAAACTGACGGACCTTGTAGAGAAGCAGGTTCGACCGGAGTTGAATCGGACGGTAAACTCCTGGGGCAATCGATTCCAGGACGTGTATCAGAAGTTGACCCCGAAGTTTGGGGCGCACGAGAAGACGTTCGGGGAAGGTTTGGATGCTTCGGCGGTTTTCAGTCACATGAAGAAGTTGGCAGAACAGAAGCACGTAGCAATCGATCAGATCGACCCAGACGAAGCGTACAACGACTTCTACAAGGACAAGTTTTCCACCAGGGAAAAGGAAACCAAGGCGGCCGAGTTGGCTAGAGCCAAGGAAGAGGGAATCGCCGAAGGTCGCAAATTGGCGGCGGCGGCATCGGGCCGATCGACCAGTCCGGTGGACGGAGGCGGCGGCGGCCGCAAATTGGGTCCTTTGCAACGCCGGGTGATGGAGAGGAATCGTCCAAAGGAAGGCGATCCGATCGACGCTCCTCTGGGTAAGGGGATCATCTCGCAGCAGTACGCCCAGCAGAAGCGCGAAAAGGAAATGGCGGGGAGCGCGGCGTAGGAGCCCCCTTTTGGGATGAGGATGAGGCTAAGAGACGATCTCAATCCGCCGGTGATTCTGAAGGTAGAGGATCGCCTTCATGAGAAGGGCGGGGTCGTCGTCGAAGCCCCCCAGCCCGGTATTGCACTTTTCGCAAAGGAGTGCCCGGTGGGTGCCGGGGAATCGGTGATCGTGGTCGATGGCCAGCCGGGTGTTCTTTGGCCTCCCGCTTGGCGGTTTTTCGCAGATGGCGCACAGGCCGTTCTGTTCGGCCTCAAGTTCTGCGCGTCTCTCTGGGGCGACGCCATAGAGCTTTTGCTCCATGTGCTGCCTGCGGGACAGGTGGTTTTTGGGCGTATGGTACCAGTCGAGGGACAGTTTTCGAGTGCATGGCTTGCAGAGGTTCCCGAAGCCGTCCGGGGAAGAGCAGTGGGCCGGGAATTCATCCACGGCTCGGACCTCTTGGCAGGAGGTGCAGACCTTTTGGCCGGGACCCACCATTCCGATGAGCGCCGGACAGGCCAAGAGGTGCTTTCTGAAGTGGAGCTTGACGGTCTGGTGGCCGCATCTCCTGCATTCGATCACCTTCCCCTTGGGGGCCGGCTCGGGTGGCTTTGGCAGGTTCTTCGGGTTGAGCGCGCACTTCTTTCTGTGCGGCCATATTTCTCTGGCGGAATGCTGTTCTCCGCAGTGGGGGCAGGCTCGGTACACGCGACCTTTGAGCCTGGGTTTGGTTTGTCGGGGTTGTTCCATGTGTCAAGTGTACGCCAGCCCCATCAAAATGTCAACTATTTAGGAGGTAGACAAAGTGGCACTCCAACTTACGGAGCTTGACGCCTACGTTTACGATCACATCGTCGATAAGACAACGGATTAAGAATCAGTCCCTTAGCGGAGTAATCCGCTTCGAATAACCCCGTGAATTGCTGGGAAACCTAAAGCCGACAGGGCCAAGGCAATCAGCAGCGAAGCCCAGAGATGGGAACGTTCAACGGCCATCGCCGGAAGGCGAGTAGGGTCAAGCGACCCGAAGCGCGGGGCACCCCTTATGAGGGTGATGATATGGTCTGAGCTGCGGACGAAAGCCGCAGAAGGTCGGGAGTTAGCGATCCCGGTCGTAACACAACTGATCATCTACGGTGCAGATCCAGCATTTACGCGCTTGAGTCAGCAGAATGCCGAGCGATTCAGTGGCAACAGCAGAATTCGCAGACCCGTGATCGTGGGCGAGCTCAACGGCGACTTCATGGGCAAGGGCGAGACCATGAACATCTCGTTCGTGACCACGGACGCGGCGATCACGGTGGACCTGAAGGTAGCGTGGGTAAATATCACGCTATACGGATGGGACGCGATGAACGACGACGGCCCGGAGGCGATTTTCAATCAGGTGGAGATGAAGTTTCTTAACGCCTCGTTGAAGATGGCCAAACTGCTCGCCGTCAACATGTACCAGAACGGCCAAGCCTCGACGGGCCGGCAGAAGTACTTGAACGGGTTTGCCGAGTGGTACGACGATGGCACCAACTACCCAACGGTCGGCGGCCAGAACCGGACGGATATAAACGGCATCCCGAACGGCACGGTAGGCGGCTTGAACGCCTATCAGGCGACGCTGACGACGTTCACGTTGGCGCAACTCAATACAGCATACGGCAACGCGTGCTGGGGGTCGGATCACCCGGATATGATCGTCGCGACACAGAACGGCTGGAACTTGATCTGGCAGGGAACGCAGCCGGCGATGCGGTATGCTAACACCGACAACGACTTGGCTAACGTTGGATTCCAAAATTTCAAGTTCAACGCGGCCGACGTCGTGATTTCTCGGTACCTGCCGTCCGGGTCCTCGCCGATTGGGCAGATGTACGGATTGAATACCGCCTATATCGAGTGGTGGTTCTCGCAGGTTGACCTGTTCCAGTTTGGCTTTACGGGGTTCAAGGGCGTGAACAACTCGATCGATGTGAGCGGCCAGTTCATCTGCGGATCGAATTTGATGGTGCCTAGCCCCAGGACCGGGTTCGCTCTGCACTCAAGTCTTTTCTAACTGGTGGTGATGAGGATTAACCGATGACACAGCAAGGACTAGCAACCAATCTCGGCGGCGCAATCCAGTTCTGGAGTTTCCAGTTCACGTACAATGACCTGACCAGCCAGACCTCGGCTTCGGGCGTTGCGGCTACCCTGAACCTGTACAATGCGCTCAGCGGCCCGCCGTACAATACGAGCGTCGCGTTCACTCTTGGGCAAGGCAGTTTCATCCTCTATACGAGGGTTAAACACTCCACCCCGTTTACTGGCGGATCTCTCACGGGCATGACGGTCAGCGTCGGGAAGTCTGGTGGAGCCGCGAACTTCTTCACCCAGGCGTTCAACGTCTTCCAGTCTGTCGCCGATGGCACACTGCAAGAGACCTTCGCGCAACCCATGGGGCAGTTGACTTCGGTTACGCCGACGGTCACCTTTACTCCAACGGGAGATAAACTGGCGAACTGCACGGCTGGCGTTTTGAATATCGATATGTCCGTAGCCGTGGTAACCACTCCGGCCCAGTATATCGCCAACAACACCGTGATTAATTCGAGCGTGCTCTAAGGGGGGAGATTAATGTCAAACTTTGTTCCTACTCCTTGGCTGTTGCCAAACGGAAATAATCTCTGGTTCTCGGATTCCGTCCCTACCTTATCTTCGGACGTGATTGGGATGAACCTCCAGCCAGGCGATTACCTCTGGATCGTCAACACGTCAAGCAACATGCCCTTCATCTACAAACTGATCGCCGCGCCGAGCACTACGTACGCTGGCGGGCAGTGGCAGGAAGTTGGCGCCTCCGGCAATGGAATTTTCACGAAGTCGGCGGCTTACACCATCAACGGCAATACGGACGCCGTGGTTGTGGTGTCTTCTAACTGCGCTATTACGCTGCCTTCGGCGGTTAGCTTCCCGCTGAAGCGCGTCACGGTAATCAACGGTGCTGCAACCAGCACTACGGTGGTTCCGGTGAGTTCCCAAAAGATTGGGAACAGCCACTCCACCAACGCGACTCTCGGGGCAGCCGATTCGGCGATCACTTTGGTTTCCGATGGAACCCAGTGGTGGCCGGTCAGCAGCACCGGTACGGTGTCGTACAACTAAGTGAGGTGAAAACATAGTCATGCTAACCAACGTTTTCCAGAGCGGAGTACAGCTGAATACCGGAAACAGCATTAACATCAGCTCCGTACCGCAGAATCCGAATACCGAAGCGTACTCGATCGCGTTTACGGGCGCGCTGACCGGAAGTTCTCCGGTCGGATCATCCTACCAAACGGCAGTTGCGCAGCACGTTTTCACGGCCGACGCCCCCTGTCAGGTAGTGGCGGTTACGGAGCGGCACAGCGTTCTTGGTTCCACTACCGGGATGCTGGTCCACGCGATTGGATCGACGCCGCTCGGCTCCGGAGCGAATGTGCTCGCTTCCACCATCGACCACACGGCCGCAGTGGACGTGTACCGCACCGGCACGCTCATCAATTCGACCACGCTGACCCAGTTGGCGACTGGCGATGCGCTCGGATGGCGTTTCACGACTCCAGGGAACTATCCTCCGGTTGGCGGAGTGACGGTTACCCTCGCATACATCTAACACAGGCTCTCACGGCAGAGGGAAAGCGCCGCGCTTGTCGGGTCATCGATCCGATGGGCGCGGCGCGTTTTTTTCTGCGCGATTACCTCTTGACTCTCGGCTCGCAAAGGGATAGACTCAAGAGCATGAAAACTCTAATTTTCTCTCTGCTGATTTCCCTTCCTTTACTTGCCGCCGATGCACCGAAGGCGGAAACCATCAATATCCCCGATGCGGCCAAGGTTAAAATTCAAGCCGCCAAAATCGACATTCTGGGAATCGAGAGTCAGATGGCGCAACTCCAGGTCAAGTTCGCGGACCTTTACCGGCAGCACGGAGAAGCGCAGGCCGCTCTCGATCAGGCCGTATCCGATGCGAAGAAGTCCTTGAATTGCCCCACTTGCACCTTGAGCGACAAGATGGATCTAGTGAAGCCATCCGAAACCCCAAAGAAGTAGTCCAACGCGGGACTATTCGGGATGAATAGATGGCGGGGTATCCAGTAATGCGCGTAACATTCTGCAATACATCGTTGACTTTCGATCCTTGGGATTTCAGAAATCCGGACGATCCCGGAATTGGAGGGTCTGAGACCGCCGTAGTGGAATGCGCTAGGCGACTGGCCTTGCGCGGACATGAGGTCACCGTGTATGGCACGCTAAGGGAGGATACTCCTTCTGAGTGGCAGGGAACGCGCTGGCTGCCACTTTCTGAGGCCGATTACTCTCTCCCCGGATGGTGGTTTCTTTCCCGATGCCCGGAGACCCTGGACAACTTCTCAGTCGATCATCCCGGCCAAATGATTTGCCTGACCGCGCAAGATGTCTACTACCCACAATTAACCGATGAGCGATGGGAGAAGTTGGACCGCTTTATCGCTCTCTGCCCAACGCATGTGAGATTCACTAAAGATAAATACCCCAAGTACGCTCACAAAGTGTTTGGCGGATTCAATGGGATCAGGAACGACGTAATCCGGGAGATTGAGTCCGTCAACCCGCCGGTCAGAAACCCACGGAAGATAATCTTCGCGTCTTCACCGGATCGTGGGCTTTTACCGCTTCTGAAAATATTCAGGCGAGCGCGTCAGAGGGTCCATGATCTTGAATTGGTAGTGGCCTATGGGTTCGACAACATCGAGAAGATCATCGCGTCGAACCCGCCGACGAACCACTGGAGAACCATCTACGATGAGGCTATGCGTGAGATGCGTCAGCCGGGGGTCACGTGGATGGGGAGGATCGGACAGAGGCAGTTGATTCGCGAGAAACTGTCCTGCGGGATGAGTGTTCACCCGACGATGTTCATGGAGACGGGATTTATCTCAGGGATAGAGGAAATGGCCTGCGGAGCGATCCCGATCCTCAGTCCGACGTGGGCGGCGGGGGATTACTGCAAACACGGGGTATGGATTTTTGGCGATCCCGACGACGCACTCACCCAAGCTCGGTACGTCGGGGAAATCTTCAGGCTCGCGAGGCAGCCTGAACTTCAGGAACATATTCGCGCGGAAATGATGCCGCGAGCGAGAAATGCATTCAATTGGGAGCGCTATGTGGATCTGGTGGAATCCTGGATGTACGGGTTGGAGGGCCACCGCAATAGTTTCTTTCAGTTCAACTTTGCGCTGAAGCACGCCAAGGGGGCGGGTAGAATCCTTAACGTAGGGTGCTGCGACGATGCGGGTGAGATGAGCAAGATCGGGGCCGTTAATGTTGACAAGTTCGAGT
>Ga0224559_1000629_pt1 | contig 22363 bp, 29 predicted proteins | sample 714S33034metaG_FD_180676 | JGI IMG/M metagenome (GOLD analysis project Ga0224559, IMG submission 180676) | Peat soil microbial communities from Stordalen Mire, Sweden - 717 S3 30-34 | ecosystem: Environmental > Terrestrial > Soil > Wetlands > Peat | place: Sweden: Norrbotten County, Stordalen... | reverse complement strand
CCGAGAACAGGAGAAATAACACTTCTCCAGATGGATGGAGACCTTACTGAGGAAGAATTTGGAAAGGCCCTAGATCTTGCAATAGGTGGATGCAAGAAGATTAATGAAGAACAGAAAAAAGCCATAAAAAACAGGTATGGTGAGTAATATGGTTCGTATAGTTCCAGAGATCATAAAAGAAAGTGTAACCAATCTGGTTAAAAATGGTGAAAGAACAGATGGTCGAGCATTTGATGAATACAGAGAAATATCACTTGAAACTGGAGTCATTGAGAAAGCAGAAGGATCAGCAAGGGTAAAAATAGGTAAAACCCAGATAGTTATCGGTACAAAACCACAAATAGGAACACCTTTTGCCGACACACCTAACGTTGGGGTTCTAATGACCAGCACCGAACTTTTACCAATGGCTGCACCGAACTTCGAATCAGGACCACCAGATGAAAATTCAGTTGAGCTTTCAAGAGTCACCGACCGATGTATAAGAGAAGGAAAGGTTGTAGACCTTGAAAAACTTTGCATAGTCGAGGGTGAAAAGGTATGGATGGTATTTTTAGATCTTCATGTAATTGACTACGATGGTAATTTAATGGATGCAGCAGTACTCGGAAGTGTTGCAGCACTCATGAACACTAAAATACCAACAACGAAAATTGAAAATGATGAGATCGTGTTAGACTATGAAAATATGATACCACTCCCCATCAATGAAAAAGCTCTAATGTGTACATTTGCAAAGATTGATGGCGAACTAATAATCGATCCATCCCTTGAAGAAGAGGAAATAATGGGTGCACGTCTATCTATAGGTATGACAGAACAGGGTAATATATGTGCTATGCAAAAGGGTGGAGCACAACCTTTAGACAGGGAAGAAATATTGAAAGTTGTTTCAATTGCAAAGATGAAAACTGCAGAACTTCGAACACATCTTCCATAGATGCATTTATAACTAGTGCTATTCAAATGCAATGATCTGAACATTCAATAAATTGAAATTTTCATTAAATTTTTTTTCATGAATAATTTCATAAAACTAATTCAAAGATAATCAAAATAATCTAGGTGATATAAAATGGCAAGAACAAAGAAAGTAGGTATAACCGGAAGATTCGGTGCAAGATATGGTAGAAAGGCCAAAAGGACAGTTAAAGCAGTAGAAGAAAACATGAAAAGGGATCATGTTTGTCCTCAGTGTGATAGACCTGCAGTACGCAGGGTTTCAGCAGGAATATGGAAATGCAGGAAATGTGGAAACGTATTTACTGGTGGAGCATACCTTCCAACAACCCCTATGGGTAAAACAGCTTCAAGAAATATTAAGAGGATAGTCGGAGGTTTATAAATTGTATAAATGTGGAAAATGCGGTACTTTAGTTGATATTAAGGGTTATACGGAATCTAAATGTCCAAGTTGCAGATATAGGATCCTTTTCAAGGAAATACCACCTGTTAGACGAAGTATTAAAGCTAAATAATCTATAAAGATGTTGATAACTACTTCAAGGAAACCCTCTCAACGAACACGATCCTTCTGCAAGAGTATTGTAAGGGTCTTAAATTCGAGTTATATAAACAGGGGAAAAATGAGCGTCCGTGATGTTCTTATAAAATCTTCAGAACTCGGATATGATGAAGTAGCAGTAATATCTGAGATGAAGGGAAATCCTAGTAGAATAGAATTTTTAGGTGCAGAAGGCGAAATAAACTTATCACTAGAAGTTACAGTTGGAATTCCAAACTCCAATGCAAACTCCAAAAGCAGAGTAAGATCTGAAAACCTAAAATTATCTTCAGAAGTACCTGAATTGGATCAGATTGGAAATATACTCGATATACCTAAGTTGAAAGAGGGATCTCCCTTAGAAAATGTTATGGTAATAAATAGGGCTGAAGGAAAAGACAAGGCTCTTATAGAATTTTATGGCAGTAATGGTATGCAAACCGGGCCTAAAATTTTTGTTAAGGATTGGAGGCCATAAGTTTGGAACATATCAACGATCCTAAATTTCTTGAAAACATCAAAACAGAACTTGAGATTGAGTTTGATAATCCCCGAGAAGCAGAAATTATCTTAGGATCAATTAAACCAGAAATAAATGGATCCCCATCTGACAGAACATCGGTAAATATTGATATTCACGATAACACTTTGAAGATAATTATTAATGCTAAAGACACTGCATCATTTAGAGCATCTTTAAATTCTTATTTAAGATGGATAAAACTCTCAAAAGAAGTTATAAATCTTGAAAGTGAATATTTTAATCAATAATAATTTATTAAAAATATTTTTAAATAAAAAAATTTTTTGAACCTTTAAAGGTTTAATGAGGTGATAAAATGGAACTTCCTAAAAATATCCAACATCAAATAGCACAATTCCAACAAGCACAACAACAAGCTCAGGCTATTACTATGCAAAAACAGAGCGTTGATATGCAGATTAAAGAAACTGAAAAGGCACTTGAAGAACTTAATAAGGTTGAAGGAGACTCAGAAGTCTACAAAACTGCAGGAAATCTTCTTATAAAAGTTGATAAAGATGAAGTGACAGTTGAACTCGAAGATAAAATTGAAACTCTCAAACTTCGTGAAAAAACAGTTAACCGTCAAGAAGAACGTATAATGGCAAAACTTCAGGAAATGCAGTCTTCCATCCAGGAAGCTATGCAAGGATCTGGTGCGCCACCGGGGTTAGGTAATTGAAGAAACTTTCAGACCAAGAACTTGACGAAATTTCGGAATTAGCAGCTAAATCTGTGGAGAATTTTATCTATTCAAAGGTTTCGAAAAAAGAAGTTACAGATCTAGATATAAATGTAACACTTGATTATCATACAGGATTGGATGTGGATATACTAATTGACATCCAATTCGACCCTTTATCTCAAGCAGATAAAAATATTGCAGATGAAGCTGCAGCATATGCAATTGAAGAGATAGACAAATATCTTGCAGATAATTAAAATTTTTTTTTTATTTAGAATATATTCGTATTGATTTTAAGATTTTTCTACTAACATTAAATCTTGTTAAAGAACATTGGGATGGAACTGATGATAATACCTGTAATGGATCTTAAAAATGGTGAAGCAGTATCCGGTAAATCAGGAAAAAGGGAAACCTACACCTCACTTAAAACTGTGTTTAATAGATCATCCGATCCAATTGCAATAGCCCGAAACCTTAAAAAATCAGGATTCTCAAGAATATATATTGCAGATCTCGATTCAATTGAGGGAAACAGTTCAAATTTACAAATTGCAGGTGAGATTAATAAAATAATTCCTGTGATGTTAGATTCTGGAATAAAAAATTCTATTGGAATTCAAAAGATTTTTGATAAAGTTGAGAAGGTAATCATTGCAACCGAAACAATTGAAAATTTTGATGAGATTGAATTGATATTCTCCACTTATCCCAAACAGAACCTTGTTCTTAGCATCGATATTAAGGATGGAAATGTACTGGGTAAACATATAAATGCTGATTTTAGGGATATGATAAGAAAAATTGAAGAAATTAACCCGCTTGAAGTAATATTACTTGATATATCTCGGGTTGGAACAGAAAATGGAGTTGATCATGAGCTTATAGATAGCTTTATTGGTCTAAATATTGATCTTATATTGGGTGGAGGTGTAACACCCGGGGATATCACAGAATTACAATCTTTAGGTCTTGAACACTTTCTTGTTGGAACAGCTCTTCACACAGGATGTTTAAAAGGTTTGTTTTAGTAAAATTCATTTTTTAAAAATTTAATATCTTAATTAAAAAATTAAAGGGTAGATCATGCCAAAATTTATTATTATAGGGCCAGTAACCAGAGATACAATTCTGAGAGATGGTTTGAATTACCACACAACCGGAGGAGCTGTTTATTATCAAGCTGCGGTATTATCAAAACTCGATATAGATGTAACTGCTATTATTACCCTTTCATCTGAAGATAAAGAACTTTTAAATACTTTTCCAAGTAAAGTAAATGTGATTCCAATATTTTTTGATGAGACAATGGAATTCAAGAACATATATCCTGATATTGATCCTAATCACAGAGTTCAGAAAGCCAATGTGCCAAAAAATCCTATTAAACCAGAAAACCTCCCTAAAAATATTGGAGAATACGATGCAATACTTTTATGCCCATTATCACCTTCAGATATTCCCATTGAAACTATCAAATATATATCCACCTTTAATATTCCAATTTATCTCGGTGCTCAAGGATATTTGAGACAATTAGACCATCATAAAGTTATTTTAAAGCCATGGGATGACTTTCAGGATTTTTTAAGGTACATCCAAATGCTTTTTATAGATGAAATAGAAGCCAAGGTTATTATGGATAAAAAGGATCATGAACTCAAAATTATTGGTAAAGAATTATCACTTTTTGGTCCGGAAGAGGTTATTATTACCCGTGGAGATAGAGGAGCTATGATTTACTCATCAGTAACGAAGCATACCTATAAAATACCAGCATTTCCGCCCAAGCAAACCATGGATCCTACGGGGTTAGGTGATACATACATGGCGGCTTATGTAACTAAAAGGACAGAAAAATCTGACCCTGAAACATGTGGGATATTTGCGTCAATGGTATCAACCATGAAACTTGAAAAAATTGGAGCATTCCAGGGTAACAGATCCTTGATAAATAAACGTCTGAAAGAGTTATAAAATAAATTCAGTTATCCCATTTAATTCATTACCCATCTAATTAAATTTTTCAAAAAAAGTTTATAAAATTTAATTAGTATGTTTAACTATCTATTAATTAGACCTTAAGGAGACAATATAATGATTGAAGAAATTGATGAAAGTATATCTAATAATTTTCATAAGGATTTATCGAAATCACGGGGAGAAAAACTTGTAAAATGTGAAAAAATATTTCATAACTCCTCTACTGATGAAACAGGATCTTATGAACAAGTCATATTAACTTTTGAAGATACTGATCAGATTGATATAGAAAATACTTACAAAGTCAGTATCACAGCCAACAACATGGAATTTAGTATTTGTGATAGTTTTAATAATCCCATGACTATTGACAATATTATTGGAAAAAGACTTCTAGATTATGATGAAATGCATTTTGACACATTCAATAATAGCACCGGTGCAGTTTTGAGGGCTACACTTGTTTTTGAGGAAGGTTATGAGATCAATGTTGATGGATACAACTTGTTAATAAAAAAACTTAATGATATGGATTAGTTTTATACATTTTTTTCTATAATTCTCAAAAAAAGAGTAATTATTTTTTACTACAAATTTATTTACCCTCTTCAGAGTTAAAACAGAAGATATGGCAAAATGAAGAAGGGTAAAACACCTGCAGCAAAAAATATAACTATACCCGCAAATGTATATTGATTATTTTTATCCATTATGCCTGTACACATGAGTAATATGCCAATAAAACCCATAATGGGTGGGATTATATGTGAGAATATTATTGCAAAATCGCTTACCATAAAGATCACTTCTTGATTAAATTTAGTTTAGTTAAAAGATAAATTTAGTAATTTTTTTTTATATCTATTAAATCTTTTATCTTCATTCATTTAAAGTTATGTTGTTATTGTTGAAGGTCTAAATTTTCGTGAATTTCAAGTATGGTGCTCCTCAATTCTTTATCTGATTCTGCTATTAAATCGATTCTATCTACCATAATATCCCATCTATGTAAATATTCTACCAATTGCACAGGAGTTATATTATCATCCATATCAAGAATTAATGATTCTGATTCATTAGTAATTTTACTGACACCAAATTCTATTAATGCTTTTTGTGCTTCTTCTATTTGTGAAGTATTTACCCGGAATGATCTTGTTTTTCTGGTGATCTGGGCGATGTTTATTTTCATCCTTTGAAGCACAATCAGAACATGCCTTTCAAGTGCACCTTCTAGTACTTCAATGTTGATTATGTTTTTTCCTTTGTTTATTCTTACGGCTTGACATATCTGTGCAACATCCCTTGCATGTGCAAATGTGGGTTTAAGCCCTTCTCCACCATCATCACATTTAATATAAACTTTCATGAACCTTTCAAAAATATTCTCATCATATTTCTCATTAAGATAATCCAGATTCATTTTGAAAACTTTAGCTAACTCAACAACATCTGGATTTTTAAGAAAGATATGTAATGGAGCTCTTCTCAGATGGGCTTCATCCATTATGCTTATGTCTAAATTAGTTGAAAATGCAGGTATAAAATTGCTGTGCACTATTACGGGAATACCCCTCACATAGACCACGTCTCTTTTATTTTCCATTGGAACAATAAGTCTGTTTAAAATAAGTTCGTGGTCGTCCCTTTGCCTTCCAAGATCGTCTATTAGGAGTATGCCCCCGTTAGCCTTTATTATTGGGCTTGTTTCATAGACTCCTTTGTTTGGATCGTAATTAGTTTCAAGTTTGTTTAAATTCAGCTCAGCACCTGTTAAAACAAATGGGGCGTGAATTTTAACCCATCTAACATCTTCAGGTTGTTCTGGGCACATCTTATGGAAATCTTGGTCGTAAATTTGTATAATTTTGCCCCCAAATTCAACAAATTTTGGAATTATAATTGGGGGTAGAAGATCAGACATTTTGCCTGTTAAAAAAGTTTTACCAGTTCCCGGAGGTCCATATATGAATATTCCCTTACCGATAATACATGATTCAATAAGGGATTCCTTTGCATATCCTACTCCAACAACGTCCTTGAAGGTAGCCTCAACTACATCTGGAGGTATTTCTATTGGATACCTACCTTTTAATTGGGCTTCCATTATGGTTTCATAATTCTCATAACTAACAGGCGCCACACCAATATAAGGATTTTCTTCTGATATACCCCTAGTCTTTTCACGGCCCTTTTTTGATATGCTGTACTGAACACTTGAAAATAGAAAACTACCACTAACAGGAGCGCATAATCCTTGTTTTTCAAGCTTACTCAAACACTTTTCCAAAATATCCCAATGTATGCCAGTTATATCAAATATTGTGCTGGTTTTAACTGTCCCATAACTTGTTATAATCTTTAATATTAGATCATTAACAAATGATTCGGATAATTGAATTTCTTCAAGTGTTTTAGGTTGTTTAAGGACTTCAAATATATGTTCCATTTTAGAATCATGATAATAACTCATTCAACCACCTTATCTTTGTAATAAATACTTCTTTACAAAGTTATTGTTATTATGAGTATATAATAGATGATGTTTGAAGCCTTTCTACATAATGTCCTTAATTTGTCCAATATCTGATATGATATCAAGTTCCAAACTTTTTTCTTTAATTATAATCTGATCAGATTCTTTCAATTCAGGAGTTAAAAATACTGCAGACATGCCTGCGTTTATGGCACCCAGTACGTCGTCATTAAAATTGTTACCAATCATAACTGAATTTTCTGCTTTACAGTTCATTGTCTCCATTGCTAGTTCAAATATTGCAACATCAGGCTTTTCAACACCTGCTTCTTGGGATGTTATAACAGAATCAAAAAAATGATGTAATCCTAATCTAACAAGTTTTTCATATTGCTTAATAGTTATACCATTTGATATCACACCTAAATGGTATCCTCTTGACTTGAGATGAATAAGTGTGGACATGGTTTCTGGGAATAATCTTAACAATGCGAATTTTACATTGTGGTATGTGATCATTCCAAGAGCAACTAAAAGTGGTTTTTCCTCGCCAAAAACTTCTTTAGTCAACACATTCAGGTGTCTATCATAATTAGAACCCTTTTCTTTGATGATTTTTCTCAAAAGAGTATAAGCATCATCAGGAGATAATGGTAATCCCGCATCGATCATAACATTTAATGCAGCTTTTCTAGCCAGTTTTGCAAAACCCGAAGTATCGTATAACGTATCGTCAATATCAAAAAAAACAGCTTTTATCATGTTTGCACCATCGTTTTCAAAGATAAAACATATCCTAAAGGATTGTATCGATAATAAAAAGTAAATGAATCAAAAGAATAATACAAGTTAATATTACAATCCCATAAAAAAGACTTTAATGGATTGTTTCTAATATTTGGGTAAAAAAATAATTTTAACAATTTTCTCCCTCTAAACATTAATCTTCATTTAATCAACCAAAAAATGCATCCAGACTGCTTTGTTTTTCTTTATGTAATATATCCTCTTTTGAGAAACCAATTGCTTCAATAATCCTTGAAACTGCTGGAAGAACCTGATTTTCAATATAGTAATTTGGATCATAATTTGCAACATCAACGTCTTCTAACGGGATTGCACGTTTACTGATGGGTTCTTTTCCTTTAACTATTACGTAACGGATTATAGCTCCTCTGGAAACATTTCGCCCACAAGCAATGGATTTTTTAGCTGCTAAAACATGAGGGGCCATTTGAACGTAATCGTCGGGATTTCTTGTTAGCTGTGTATGTATTACAAGATCTTCAAGGGGGATTTTACCCTTTTTAATCTCTTCAACTATCTCACGGATGATTTTTGTGGCTTTTTTAGGGTCAGCTTCTTCAAGAATGGCTCTTAAAACCTTTTCTTGTGTTTTTTTAGCTACTGGGGCCCAATCACGCCTAACCAACTCTAATCCTTTTACAACAATATTACTGTTTTCTATGAGGGCGTATCTTTTCTTAGTTACAAAGAAACCCCTTTCATAGAAACCTTCGTATTCGAGTTCCATTCCTTCAGGGAGGTTTTTATTCACATCCCCTAGGAACTCGTTAACTTTCTCTAAAATTTCATCATTCAACAAGCACACCATTTATCATGCCGTGCTGGCCTGGCCTTGAGGTTACTTTAACCCTGCCTAGACTAGTATCTACAACGGCCCCTTTGGTTATGATATTACGCCTAACAAAGTGAGTATTTGCAGTATTCTCAACTACTGTCATGATCTCTGCTACTTGTATCTTATTTGTTTTAGGGTCCACAACATTGATGTTTTTTTCGTTTGCCAGTCTTATTTTCTCGTTACCGCCTTTAGTTCTAATTATTTTAGTTTTACGGTCTCCGATCTTGGTATCTGCTGGGTCTCTTCCAAATTCCATATTCCTTTTATTTCTGTAGGTCTTCGCACGAGCACCACTTGGTTTTCTTAATGATTTTCCTTGCCAAATTGCCATTATTTCACCTCTAAGCTTAAAATATAAGTTTATTTTATATTAATGAAAATTTCATCATGGATGATATTTATCATAATTATATAATTCAGATTTCCTAAAAAAATCTTTCTAGGAAAGACTTCATTTGTAGATCACTCTATATTAATATTTTTAATTTTATATTTTTTAATCCAACTAATAATATAAAAAAAATTTAACCAGAAAATCTATCAGTATTAAACAGTTTTTTTTAGTAATCCATGTTATATTGATGAAGACATAAAAATATGTTGTTTTAAATGTTGAGTTTCATCATAAAATGATTAAATAATATTAAACAATTTAAGATAATCGATGCAATAACTGTACTATATAAAATTTCAAAATCAAAATAAGATAAAATAACTAGTGAAATGAAATTAGATTATTATGATTATTAATTTTATAAATGAAAGCGTTTATAATTAATTTTGATGATGATTACTGAGAGGAATGGGTTAAATGGTTAAAAAGATGCAGAATAAAAAAAATAGTGAATGGGAAGAAATTAAAGATCCAGAAGATGCAATTTGGAGACCCGAAGCAATTGGCGAAGAAATAAGCGGTAAATATATCCGAAGAGAAGATGATGTTGGAATGTATCACAGCACCAAATATACTTTGGACACTAAAAAAGGAGAAATGGATGTATTTGGATCAACAGTATTAGACAATAAATTTAAGGATATCCCATTGGGATGTGAAGTTAAAATAGTATATCAAGGTGAAAAACCTAGCACACCTCCAAAAAAACCTTTTAAATTATTTCAAGTCTTCATAAGGAAAGAATAATAGACAATAGCTGATAACTATCTAATTTATGATTTAATCAACAGAGTGAGTTAAATAATTAATACAATTTTTTGAGAATCGTAATATCATAGTTTTTATATCTAATGATCTAATACCCAATTAAGAACTTTTTGGGAAGTGACTAAAAATATATCATAATAAATTTCTTAAATCTACATACATTCAAATTTATATCTAAATAAAGATTAGAAACATCCTAAATAACGATCAGGGTTTATTTGAAAATTTTCTGATTCAGGTAATCGGATTATTTTTTTCTTAAATACAATTTAAATTAATACTAAAAATATTTTAAAAAAGGAGAATGGTGAATCTTATGAAAATAGGTATGTCTCACGGTGCTGGTGGCGGGATCATGCAGGGTCTCATATCAGAAATCATACTAGGAAATCTCAAAAATAAAAGGGTCAATGGTGGAGTAGGCCTTGATGATCTTGACGATGGGGCTACAATCCCCTTTGATAATTATGAAATTGTTATCAGTACAGATAGTCATACAGTTGATCCAATATTCTTTCCTGGAGGAGATATAGGGACAATTTCCATTGCTGGTACTGTTAATGATGTTTCCGTTATGGGTGCAAAGCCTCTTGCAATAGCAAATGCGATGGTAATTAGCGAAGGATTTTCTGGTGATGATTTCGAGAGAATAATAAAATCAATGGATTCAGTCTGCATTGAAGCTGATGTGGCCATAATTACTGGAGATACCAAAGTAATGGAACACGATAAACTTGATAAAATTATCATATCCACTACAGGAATAGGTATCGTTAAAAAGGGAGAGGTTATTCGCGATTCTGGACTTAAAATTGGTAATAAAATTATATTAACAGGTAGTGTTGGTGATCACGGAATATCATTGATGTCTTACAGGGAAGGATTTGGGTTTGAAACTGACCTTAAATCAGATGTAGCACCTGTCTGGGGAATGGTTGAAGCTGCTCTTAAAATAGGTGGTGTAACTGCAATGAAAGACCCTACTAGGGGAGGAATTGCAAATGCATTAAATGAACTTGCCTCAAAATCCAAGGTAGGTATGCTCATAGATGAAGAAAAAATTCCGTTAAAAGATGAAGTAGTCGCTGCTTCTGAAATGTTGGGCATAGATCCATATGAGGTTGCAAATGAAGGTAAAATTGTAATGGGAGTGGAATCAAACAAAGCTGATGAAATATTAGAGGCTATTAGGAATACTAAGTATGGTAAGGATGCTCAAATAATAGGAGAAGTAACCAACGAATCTTATGTAATCATTGAAACTCTTTTAGGCGGTAAAAGAATACTTGAAGCACCAATTGCTGATCCTGTTCCTAGGGTGTGCTAGTTTACAGTTAATTTCAGTTTATTAAATAAAATATGTTAAAATGATATGGTATTGTAATAATATTTATAAATAAAGAGCAATAAAAGAGAATTAAGCATTGTAATTAAAAATGATGTTGATTTAACATGGATCATTATATTTAAAAATTCATTAAATATGCTTTAACGATGTGATAAAGATGGAAAACTTTTGGGGTCGACGATTTACAGCTTTATTGGTGGACATAATTATTTTAACTTTATTTATGTACATTGTTAGTGCTATTGTGTTTTTACTGTTTGCTCAACTTGGCATCTTCTCTGTATTAAATTACTGGATTATTATAGCAGCGATCATTATAATAGTTTATTTCACATTTATGGAGGGAATAACAGATTCAACTTTGGGAAAAAGACTATTCAAACTGAAGGTAAAAGCTGTTAATGGTAATGTGGGTTATAAGAAAGCTTTTATAAGAAGTTTGTCCAAAATTTATTACTTCCCTTTGATTTTAGATGTAATATTGGGGTTCATATTTGGGGATTCGAATGACAGGATCCTTGACAAGATTTCAGGGACTTATGTTGTTTTTGAAAATAACAACCAAGAAAAAATGCTTAAAAACAATAATTAATATTTAAATTTCCCTTAAATAAAAAAATTTATTAAATTCTTTTTTTCTAACTGGAAATACCGGTTCTATTTCTCTAATATTGTTCCATCAGCCATTTCAAACACGTTACAATCGAATTGGGAAAGTTTTTTATTATTTGTTGTTAAAATCATGGTCAAACCTTCAGAATTGTTCAAATTTTGGAGAAGTTCCATTATTTCATAAGCTTCTTTAGAATGGAGGGCTCCTGTTGGTTCGTCTAATAATATTATTGAATGATTGTTTACCATAGCACGAGCTATGCACACTCTTTGTTCCTCTTCTAATGACATTTCATTTGGAAATTTATTATAATTAGTGAATCCTACTTTTTCGAGTAGATCTTTGGCTTTTTTATTGTCTGATGATAACATTGGGAGTGTTAAATTGTCAATGGCATTTAATGTTGGTATTAGGTTAGAATTCTGAAACACCATACCAATTTCATTTCTAATTATGGAATTTCTTATTTTTTGAGGTTGATCGCTAGTGTTTTCACAGTTTATCAACACTTTTCCAAGGGATGGTTTCTCTATAAGTCCGAGTATTCTGATAAGTGTTGATTTGCCACATCCTGATGGACCAACTATGATATTAAATGAACATTCCCTAAAAGAACAGTTTATCCTAGAAAGAGAATGTATTATATCATTTTCATTCTTGTATATCTTCCAAATATCATTCAATTCAATATATGCACCGTTCTTAGGTTCATTCATTAAACCAATTCCTCCGCAATATTCCTTTCGACTGCAAAAAAAGCAGGTAAAATACCTAAAATCATACATAAAATCGTGGTAAGCGATATTACTCCAATTATAAGCCATGGTGGTATTAATATTGATATTGATATTCCGATAATATTTGCTACCAAGATCAATCCAACTGATGCGATTAAGGCCCCTCCAATAGATCCTAACAATCCTAAAAGTCCAGCTTCTATAGATAGACTCGTGAGCAATTGTACCTTAGAGAATCCTAAAGTTTTTAATATAGCAATTTCCCGTTTTCTTTCATTTAAATTGAAACCCATTGTATTGATAATGTCCAATATTCCAACTAAAAATACTATACTCGCTATTCCATCGACAACATATACAATATTATTTATTAAGCCTATGATCTTGTCTATTATAACGGATTTGTTATGATTAGTCCCTAAAAATGAATTTAATTGGTCTGCAATTGTGGTCACAATGGATTGTGAATTTGTATTATCAGATTCAATATTAAAAGAGTTGGCCTGTTTTAAGAAAGTGTTTAAACCCAGTCCCGAACTAATTAAAATTATTAAAATAAGAACTCCTAATGCAATTCTTAAAATGGCGAATAGGTTCCTTAACTTGTTCCTGCGAAGATTTTTTAAGGACAGTTTGTAAATATCCATGTATATATTATATTAGATGGTTTTATTATATTTTATTTAGTAAAAATCCATAGAATATTTTTGAATTAATTCGTGTTAAAAATTTTATTTATTATTTTAACAATAATAAGAATATTTTCAAGAGTTAATTTATATCAGATATCACATAGTTTAGATCAGAATTTATTTGAGAAGGTATTATGAGTAAAAAAGAAGATTCTGCAAATGCTACCATTACTATGGGTGCATCAACAAAACAAGGCTATGAAATAGCTGAAAAAAGTAGGGAGATAGTAAGATCCCTTATAAACCACAAAACTAAGGATATGTCGTTTGAAGAGCGAGCTATTGTCGAGAGAATTGTTCATTCAACAGCTGATCCAGAGTATGCAAATATAACCCAGATGAGTAAAGACTTTGTGGAGGCAAGCTTAAATGCTATTCATAGTGAAAAAGATATTTTAACCGATATCAACATGGTTAAAATAGGGATTAATAAATATCCGGGCAAAGTTATATGCTATATTAAGGATGAGAGGGCTGTCTCAATCGCGAAGAAAGAAAATATTACTCGAGCAGCTGCAGCCATAAGAGTTGCTGCAGGTGATGGCTTTGATGGGATAGTAGTAGTTGGTAATGCACCAACAGCACTTTTAGAAGTTATAAAACTTGTTAAAGATAACGCCATTAATGTGTGTTCTGTAATCGGTGTTCCGGTGGGATTTGTTGGGGCTGCTGAATCTAAAAAAGCACTTCAAAAAACCAATATACCTAATTTAATAACTGATGGTCCTAAGGGTGGAACACCAATTGCTGTAGCCACCATAAATTCCCTTATAAATCTTAAAAAGGAGTGATAGAATGAAGTCAGAAGAACTCTTCAAAGAATCTAAAAAATTTTTACCAGGCGGTGTAGATTCCCCTGTAAGAGCTTATAAACCCTACCCTTTCTTTGCAGAATATGCTAAGGGATCAAAAATTGTTGATGTTGATGGAAAAAACTATTTAGATTACTGCCTGGCTTATGGACCAATGGTTCTTGGTCATGCAAATCCAGATGTAATGGCTGAAGTAATAACACAAATTAAAAAGGGTTCTGCATATGGTGTGCCAACAGAAAATGAGATTGAACTAGCTAAATTAGTGGTTAAAAAAGTCCCCTGTGCTGAAATGGTTCGATTTGTAAATTCGGGTACCGAAGCAACCATGAGTGCAATCAGGCTGGCAAGGGCTGCAACCGATAGAAAAAAGATTATTAAGTTCGAAGGAGCATATCACGGTGCACATGACTATGTGCTTGTAAAATCTGGCTCTGGTGCCGCAGGATTACCCGATTCTCCAGGAGTTCCTGATGAAACAACAAAGAATACCATTTTAATACCATTCAATAATACAGAGGCAATAGTTGACATTATAAAAACCGAAGGCGAATCTATAGCAGCCATAATTGTTGAGCCAATAATGGGTAACATCGGGATTATACCTCCGATGGAAAAATATTTGGAATTTTTAAGAGAAATAACATTAGAAAATGGTATTATTCTAATATTTGATGAAGTAATAACGGGCTTCAGGATTTCTGAAGGCGGTGCTCAGGAATATTTTAGAGTCACACCTGATCTAGTTACTTTCGGAAAAATTTTAGGCGGAGGATTTCCAATAGGTGCCATATCTGGTAAAAAAGAATTAATGGAAATGTATGCTCCATCTGGAAATGTTTATCAAGCTGGAACATTTAATGGTAATCCAATTTCAATTACTGCCGGTTTAGCTACACTTAAACAGTTAAATAAGAGTTTTTACTCGGAAATGGATACAAAAGGGGACATTTTAAGAAATGGTATACAAGATATTCTCAATGTACATAGTTTAGATTATCAAGTTGCAGGTTTGAGTTCTATGTTCCAGATATATTTCACAGAAAATGAAGTATGGAATTATGAAGATGCAAAAACAGCTGACACTGGGAAATTCAACATATTCTTCCAAACACTTCTTAATAAAGGTATTTTTATACCGCCATCCCAATTTGAATGCTGTTTTTTATCAAAGATGCATGATAATGTTGATATTCAAAATACTTTAGAAATTATTGACGTGGCTATGAAAACCATAAAGGATATTTAATCCATTTATATCCTTATCCTAATTTTTTTATAATAACTTTTAAATTTTAATTAATTATTTCAAATATCAAAATACAAATAAAACTTAGATCCTATCAACTAATCTTTTTAAATACATAAAACTTACATTTAGGCTATAAAAATCAAAAAAATCTTTAATAGGGCTATTAACTTATATAATTAGTTTTACAGGTTTTAAAAGGGCTTTAAATTTGCAAAACATTTTCCAAATTCTTATAACTAAAGTTAATACTTAACATTATATAAATACTAAAATAATACATTGTTTAATGAATTTAGGAGTAAGGATATGGTAGTTGCTGTAGGTGTCGGGAAAAATAAAAAAGTATTGGAAGCCATAGCTGATGTTGATTTTGATGTTATAGATGTGGAATCTGAGGATCAACTAATTGAACTGCTTTTAAGTGGCGAGGTTGAAGCTGCCGTAAGAGGATCTCTCAGCGCTTCTTTAATAATGTCTGAACTCAAAAAGATCCATCCTGAATTGTACAGGGCATCCTACATAGAATTTAAGGGTAAAAAATTTCTTTTAGCACCTGTGGGGATCGATGAGGGAGAAACTGTATCTCAGAAACTCCAGATCGCAATTTTAGGATCAAAATTCCTCGAAGCAGAAGGAGTTAAACCATCAGTAGCTGTCCTTTCCAGTGGAAGGCCGCATGATAAAGGGAGAAACAGAAGGGTAGATGAATCTATGGATGCTGGGGAAGAATTAACTTCACTTATCAGAGGGAGATTCATCGACGTTAAACATTACTATGCATTGATAGAAGATGCTTTCAGTAATGGGGCAAATTTAATCATTGCTCCAGACGGAATAGTTGGAAATACCATCTTCAGAACACTGGTACTTGTTGCTGGTGCAAAAAGTTATGGTGCAGTTACATTGGGAATGAAAGAGATATACATCGATACTTCACGTTCTCAAGATTGTAATGGTTATAAAAGAGCTTTGATACTTGCAAATCGACTTTCAAACCTTAAATAAACATATTAAATATTTATTTTATTTTTAAAGAAGTAATAATTAATTATAATATGATAATACTGATTGACTTTTTATTAGATGGAATTAAATAATCTAAATCATAATATAACAGTTTACAATACTAGTTTTTTTATACTTATAAAAAAATAACCTAATAATCATAATGTAGCAAAGGAGCTGAAAATGTCCATTTTAAAACCTGTTTATAAAGCTTATGAATGGTATATATCCAGAAATCTCACGCCAGAGAACATGCCTAAACATGTTGCCATAATAATGGACGGTAATCGTAGATTTTCAAAGATTCAAGGGAATATAGGGGCCATAGAGGGCCATAAAAGGGGTGTGGGTACACTAGAGAAATTTTTAGATTGGTGTGTAGATCTCGAAATTGAAATCGTTACAGTTTATGCGTTTTCCATTGAAAACTTTAACCGCCCTGAAAATGAGGTTAGAGGATTGATGAATCTTTTTAAGGAAAATTTTATGGGAATAGCACAAAACGAAAAAATTCATAAAAATAGAGTTAGAATAAAAGCTGTTGGTAAGATGGAAATCCTACCTGAAGATGTAAGGGAAGCTATTGAAATAGCTGAAGAATCAACTGCAGCATATGATGATAGACTTGTCAACATTGCCATAGGATATGATGGTCGACTCGAAATAGTGGATGCGATAAAGAAAATAGTAAAAGAAGTCGGAGATGGCAAGATGAGCATAGATGAAATTGACGAGAAGACAGTCAATGAAAATCTTTACACCGCCGGTCTTGAGGATCCAAATCTGATAATACGTACAAGTGGTGAAGAAAGACTAAGCGGATTTTTATTATGGCAGTCATCCTATTCTGAACTATACTTCTGTGACAGTTTATGGCCAGAATTACGTAAAGTAGATTTTTTAAGAGCTTTAAGAAGTTATCAGCAAAGAGAAAGACGTTTTGGAATTTGAAGGTATAGAAGGTGAATTATGATTGATACACACTGCCATGTTGATTTCAAGGAATACAATAAGAATAGGAATGAAGTAATGGGGAGAGCTAAAGATAAACTAAAAGCCATAATAAACTCTGGAGCAAGTTTGGGTGGTAATAAGAGAACCTTAAAGCTCCAAGAAGAATACCATGGTTTTTCATATTCCACATTAGGATTCCATCCATCTAAAGCTTCAAAAGCTGATCAATCAATAATTAAAGAAGCATTAGATGAGATAAATGAAAATATAGATCTGGCAGTTGGTATAGGTGAAACAGGATTAGATTTCCATGAAATAACCGATACTAATGCACAAAAGAAACAAATAAACCTTTTTGAAACATTTATAAAACTTTCAGAAGAATATGAATTACCTTTGGTAATACATGCTAGGGGTGCAGAAAAAAAAGCATTTGAAATGGTAAAAAAAGCATCTTCTATTGATAATGTTGTTTTTCACTGTTACGGTGGAGATGCTGAAACTGCCGAACTTATTGTATTGGAAGGGTATCATATATCATTTTCAACTATTGTATGCTTTTCAGAACACCATCAAAATCTGGTAGAAAAAATTCCCATTACAAATATATTAACAGAAACAGACAGCCCGTATCTATCCCCATTTAAAGGAATTAGAAATGAACCGGCATTTGTTGAAGAAGCTGTTAAAGTTATAGCAGAAAAAAAATCAATTTCTATCGGTGAAGTTGATAAAAAAACTGAAAAAAATGCAAAGAAAATTTTCAAAATTTAAATTTGCATATTAATTTTTTCATGTCAAAATTTTAAATCATTTTGGTGTCTAATTCTTCAAATACTTCTTTTGCAATATTCATACCATTTATGGCACGTGGAAATCCTGCATAGACTGCTATTTGGATTATAACTTCGATTATTTCTTGTCTTTCACACCCTACATTCAACGCACCTTTAATATGATCTTTAAGTTCGGGTTTTGTATCTCCAATGGCGGTGAGAGCAGCTATGGTTGCAATTTCCCGTGATTTAAGGTCAAGTCCAGGACGTTCGTATATATCTCCATAGGGAAATTCAACAACAAAACGTCCAAGATCTGGCGCTATATCCTTTAAACTTTCTATTAATGCTTTACTTGCCTCAGGATGTATTTTTTCAAGGTTTTTTAAACCTCTCTCGTAGCGTTCTTCCAAATTTGGTCCTCCAAAAATTATTAAAAATTCATATTTCTAAGTTTAACTTATTTTTAACATAAACTTAAAACAGTTATTTTATATTTGACAAATTTTAAAAGGTTTACTTTTTATTTTTATATTGATGTTAACTTTAATTTTTGAGTAATATGGTATTTTTTTCATAATAAAAAATGGAGAACTAAAAGTCGATTACAAATTGCGATAATCAAATTAATAACCGATACGCATTACTAATTCCCATTAAATTATCAAGATGTAAAATAAAATTAACCCCTTTTGATCAATTTAGAATAATAATGGTTTTCATTATAGAATGGAACTACCATACAAAATAACCCAAAAATTACTATTCTAACAACTTTATATATTTCATTAGTATTCAGTTGTTGCGATCCTGATTAAAATCGATTACTTAAATCACTCTTTACATTTGATAGGTGTTTTAAAAGATTTTTTTATTTTGTTAGGTAAAATAATGCTACTAAATGTTAAAATATATTGTCAGATATGAAATTCCGAAATCAGTTGCACTAACACAAATACAAATGATTGATAAATATGCCATATATACAGATTTTGAGATATTGAATATATGATAGAAAATGGGATTATTATAGCCAAATACCATATTATAATGGGTTTCAATCCATTTTTAGTTATTTTATTAAATATTAATCGGAAACTAAATGTAGTACACAATTTCCCATTATTTTTTATCATATTTACTAATCCTATATATAATATTGGCGTAATTATGAAAAGATATAAACTCATAATAAGAATTGAGACCCATAACCAGAAGTAAGAAGCAAAGTTTGTTCCTGCAATAAGAATCCTAATAAAATCCTCTAAATAGGGGATAAATGTTAATGGGGTAGGATCTCTAATTAATACTAAAAAATAAAGTGGATACAAACAGTAACAAAAGAGCAGGTATTAAATAAACTAAGTGCACTATGTAATATTTGATACCATCTTTGAACATTACCTTCCAAGAATTGAATTTTGGAAGTTCTGCATTGCCATTACAATGTAAAGTTTATTATTCTATACTAGTAACCAAATATGAAAAATAAAATTATGAACCAAATTAAAAATATAAGAATTGTAACATTATTCATTGTGTCGGATATACTGGGAAACATTAAATAGAAAATACTATCAACTAAAATGATAAATCCCAATATTAGAATTTTCTTCCAGTCCGATAATGGGTACCTTAGAGCATCACCAATTATTTCACTAATATCCATAAAATAAATACACTTTTTCAATTCATCCAATAATTATTATTGAATATGGGATATTAACATATAAAATAGATGATTAAATCACAAGTCGTTTATAGTTATTTCTAATAGCAAATCAAGAATATATCTAATAATTTTTTATAATCATTTAAGTGTGATAAAAGATGTTATCAGGAAAAAATAAGAAACCCTATGTTATACTCAACTCTGCAATGACTCTTGATGGGAAAATTGCTACTAAAACCGGTAGTTCAGAAATTTCAGGCAATGATGATCTTTTAAGGGTACATGAACTTCGAAAGGATGTTGATGCAATAATGGTCGGGATCAACACTGTTATAACCGATGATCCAAGACTTACGATCCATAAGATTCCTGCAAAAAAGCAAGACAATCCGCTAAGGATTATTGTTGATAGTAAAGCTAGAACCCCCCTTTCTTCTAGAGCCCTAAACTCCGATGCCAATACAATTATAGCTGTTACAGAGACTGCTAATTCCGTAAATGTACGGAAGTTAAAGGAAAAAGCAGAAGTAGTAATCTGTGGTAAGAATAGTGTAGATCTAGATGCTTTGATGATAGAATTGTCTTCAAAGGGTGTAAAAACTGTCATGCTCGAAGGGGGATCAACACTGAACTATTCAATGTTAATAGGTGATCTTGTTTCTGAGGTGCGTGTTTGTATAGCTCCTATGATAGCCGGAGGAAAAGAAGCTAAAACACTTGCTGATGGGAGGGGTGTTGACAATATGAAGGATTCGATAAAGCTTAAACTAAAAAAAAGTTACATCTTAGGCGAGGATATTATTGTTGAATATGATGTACTCGCTAATAATCCAAACTCCCTTAGATAAACATTAATTTATTAAAGTACTGATTTAAATTATCTGAAACATATAAACTCTGTTTATTTTAGTTAGATAGTGATCCAGAGCTGTTAATATATTTGATCATTTTAGATGTGGATTAAAATAATAAATATTTTAATATAATTTGTTTACAACATCAATTTTATTGAAATATCCTCCTAGTGTGAATTTTACTTGTTGATCAAGGGCTTTTTTTGATTCTGCTTCAATTATAAATGTTGCTTCAATATTTTCAGTGTCTGTATCTTCAACATTCATCTCAACCATATGAATTTCATTTCCATTAGGAGAATCTTCACAAGTATAATTCTCAACATATATAGTTGCATTTTCAATTTCAGTAACTATTTCAACAAAATTATAAAGTTTCATAACCATATTAAACACCTTCAGTTTTTTGTATATCAAATAATTAAATTTATAGAAGTAAATAGCATCCTATATTGTGGTAGATGCACATCAATAAAAATATAATAAATAATTAAGGGTATGTATTATTTATCTTTGAGATAAATTCAATGTATATTTTAAAAATAAAAAATTATTTTAGAGAATTTCTATTTACTTGATTTTTGTATTTAAATTTCATTTAAATTTTTTTTGGTATGTCATTTTGAGTTTTTTTTATTTTTTTTGGTTTAATTTCTTCTTTTTTGATCTATTTTTCTATTTTTGTCGTTAGCGTTCGCTATGTTGTGTTTTTTTGTTTGATGGTGTTTAGTTGTAGGAGGTTGTAGCAGAAGCAGGTGAATATATTTTTGGTGTGAGTTCTGAGTGTTGTGGTGACTTTTACGTGGCCTGAGTGGAATATGTTTTTGATTACGGCGTATGGTCGTTCTCCTGGTGCTCTTTTGTGTGTTATGCGTTGGTTACGCATTTTTTGTTTGATATTTAGTGGATGGCCGCGTGTTCCTCGGTCCATAGTTGCGTTGTAGCCTTTGCAGGGTGCTCCAAAGTAGCCTCGGTCGCGATAGTTTACTTCTCCAGGTTGTGTAAGGTCAATTTGACTATCATGCATTGAAGCAGGTGTGGTTTCGATTTCTCTTATTAATTGGTGGTCTATGTCCATTTTGCTGTGGAGTTTGTAGCCGTAATGGGATTTTCCATTCTTTTTTGTCCATTCGCCGTCTTTGTTTCTTCTAGTTTTTGCGGTTGGTCCTCGTGGTTCTTCCAGTTTTTTATGGCCAGGATCAGCGGTTATGAATGTTGCATCTTGTATAACTCCTTCTTTAATCTTTAATCCTTTGGCGTTTATCTGTCGTTGTAGCTCTTCCCATATTCTTTCGTCTTTACCCGTATCGATTAAACGCTCTCGGAAAGCCCAGACCGTGGAACGGTCTGGAATTCTTTCAGGAAATCCTAAAAACTTGTGAAACGAAATACGATCATTAGCTTGTCTTTCAAGCTCAGGATCCGACAAACCATACCACGATTGTAAAACCAACATCTTCATCATAACGATTTCATCATTATTAGGCCTACCACCACGTTCTGTATGATTATCATACATTTCCCTAATTATAGGCCTAAAAACTTCCCAATAAATAAGAGGATCTATCTCAGCCAACTTATCACCAAGCTCTTCAACACGAGCATAGTTCTTCTCCATGAAATACTTCTCAAACGACTTCATAATACTCATATACCATTATTAATATATA
>Ga0224559_1000628_pt1 | contig 22383 bp, 18 predicted proteins | sample 714S33034metaG_FD_180676 | JGI IMG/M metagenome (GOLD analysis project Ga0224559, IMG submission 180676) | Peat soil microbial communities from Stordalen Mire, Sweden - 717 S3 30-34 | ecosystem: Environmental > Terrestrial > Soil > Wetlands > Peat | place: Sweden: Norrbotten County, Stordalen... | reverse complement strand
CATGCCGGAGCCTTGGACTCAGCGTCGCCGACGGCGAACGATGGAAGAGAAGGCGAACCCGAGGAATAGCAGCGCGCCGCCAGCGCTTGTTCGTCCGGTTTCTTGCGTGGCGCAGGAGCAGCCTGATGATGCGCTGGTTGGCGCGGTAGTCTGTCCGCTCGTTCCACCCATGCCGGAACCACCGTGGCCCAGGTTGCCCGCGGCCCCACCGCTACCAGCCCCGCCGGAGCCAGTTGGTGATCCGCCCGCACCGTTACCACCGGCGGCCGACCCTCCGCCCGCATGGCCCGAGATTCCCCCCGTCGCAACCGCGCCGCCGCTGCCTGAGGATCCGCCTTGGCCGCCTAGCCCGCTTGCGCCGCCACCGCCGCTCTTGCCGCCTGTCCCGCTGCTTCCGCCCGTGCTAGTGCTGCCGCCGGCGCCCGGGCTGCCATCCGGCGAGCCGTCGGTTCCGCCGGTCGATGGGACGCCTCCGTCAGGACCGCTGATCCAAGCCGGCGGTCCAGGCGGGGTTCCGCCCTTGCTGATCTTGATGGCGTAGGCGACGGCCGTGTAGGGTGCCGTGCTAGGCAAGGTGACGTGCAAGCCCGAACCGTCCTGAGTTGCTTGCAGCGGGGGGATTGGCTGCCCACCCACCGGGCCGAACAAGTAGACCTTGCCGGAGCCGAGCGCAAAGCGGCTCACCGTTACCGACGTCATCGTCACCTGCCCGCCAGAGGGCCAACCGCCGAGAATGGCGTAGACGGCATCGCCGTCCTTGGACTTGGTGTAGCGGATATCGCTCGCGGTCATCGCCTTGGGTCCGGTAAACGAGCCGCCGCCGATCTTGGTCGGCCCTTCGCCGTACACCGACCACGCTCGGGTGTTGTAGATGGCTTCGCCAGCCACCTTGAGAAACGTCCCGAACCCGTTGAGGATGTCCTTTTGTTGCTGCGGGATCGTTCCATCCGGCAGGGGCGAAATGTTCAGCAGCAGGTTGCCGCCCTTGCTGACGTGGTCGATGAACGAGTGCACCTCGGCATCGACCGCGTAGTAGCCCATCCCCTGCGTGTAGCACCAACTCGACGGGCTGACCGCGTCGTCGGTGAGCCAGTACGGCGTGGTGATGTCCCCCGGGCCGCCGCGTTCGTAGTCGTACACCTGGCCTTTGTGCGTACCCGGCGGGGCCGTAACAATGCCGTCCTTGGCAGTGGCCACCACATCCACGCCAGCCTTGGTGGCGGCATTGTAATAATACGCAAGGAAGGCGGTCAGACTGGCGTCGCTGATTTGGTTGAGGTTGAAGTCTTGCCAGATTACGTCGGGCAGGAACTCGTCGATGATCTCCTTGTGCTTGCCCAGCCAAATCGTCTCCTCCTGCGACTTGGGGAGCTGACCATAGAGCTGCTGCAGCTTCGCGTCTGTCTGAGCCGGCGCATACTGGTAGTAGCCGGTGAAGTTGTAAGCCGTGTGCTCCGACATCAGCAATTTGAGCCCGTGCCGGCGCATGGCGTCCGCCTGGATCTTGCCGAGGTTCAGCTTGGGTCCATAGGCGACCGAGTTCCATGGGTTGACCGTGCTGTCCCACATGGAGAATCCGTCGTGGTGTTCCGCCACCGGCCCGGCGAATCTGGCGCCAGAGTCGACGAATAGCTGCGCCCAGGCGTCGGGATCCCAGTTCCCTCCATCCGCGACCTGCTTGGGCGCGAAAATCGTGAACTTGCCCGACTTGTCGTTGGCGCCAGTGAGGAAATTGTTGTACGGCCAGTTCCCAAAGGGATCGCCGTAGGTCGACATGTGGTGTTGGTACTCGGCGGAATTGTCGCCCTTGTCGTACATGTTGCGCGGGTACCACTCGGATCCGAATTCCGCCACGCCGAACGCGCCCCAATGATAGTAGATGCCAAACTTGGCATCCTGGAACCACTCGGGAGCCGGGTTGTGCGTGTCGAGCGATGTCCAGCTGGCGGTGTAGGTCGTTTGTGCGACGGCCTCGGCTTGCCCTGCTGTCGCTGCGACAATACAAACAACCGATGAAGCCGCGACGCGCGATGTCGATCTCAGAACCTGGCCCATGACATGTTTCCCCGTGGCGGTGTTCTTGGCGCGGTCAGTGTACCAGGAAAGCCGGCGGGGCGTTCTTCATCCACAGGCGCCGCGAGACGCAACGGAGGATCTGGTCTACTCTTGAGCGCCGGCCTTTCGCCGCCGACGGGCGAGGGCCCCGAGCACCAGGCCCAGGGCAACGACCGTCTTCACGCCGGCGCGCTGGCTGAAATGTGCGGCGTCGAGCGCACAGTTGCATCCGTTCGGAACAGTGGCGCCGACCGGCGCGGAGCCACCGCTGCCCGACCCGCCAACCGTGCCCGTGTTCATGTTTCCGCCCGAACCCCCAGCCCCGCTTTCTCCAGCGACGGGGCTACCTCCGGTTCCGAGTTGGCCGCCGGCGCCGAGCGAACCGCCGCTGCTCTCGCTGCCCCCGCTGGCGCGACTTCCGCCGCTTCCCTGCGCTCCGCCGTTGCTGGCGCTTCCGCCGCTGCCATTGCCTCCGCTCCCCTGCGCTCCACCATTGCCGCCGCTTCCGTCGCCGTCGCGATTTCCGCCGTCGCGATTTCCACCACTGCCGCTGCTTCCGCCGCTGCCACTGCTTCCGCCCGTCCCGCTGGCCCCGCATTGGGCCACTTCTGGATCCGTGGCACTCGTCTTGTCGAGGCCGAGGAACGGGATGACATAGGTCGCGTTCAAGTTCGCGTCCGTGCCGTGCGGGCCGTTCGCCTCCGACCACGCGTCGAGAACCGTGTAGCCGCACGTGTTCTGCCAACTCTGGTGAGTCCATGAGTGGCCGCTAAACGTCACCGTCGCGGTCGACGTCGGGTTTGTGGCCAGGCCGAGAACATTCGTCCATTCCTTGATAGCTTCGGTCTGGTTGGGCGGGAGAATGGTGGTATCCGCCAGGCCATGCCAAAGCTGGATGCGCGGGCGATAGCCCGAATAGCCTGGGTACATCGCGCGAACCATGTCGCCCCATTCTTGAGCGGTATGCGTGGTCTTGCCGCCTGCGCAGTTGCCGCTCCACTGATTGCTGGGATCGTAGCCATCGGACCAACACCCAGCGGGCACGCCCGAAAACTCGGCGCCTGCCTTGAACACGTCGGGATAGACGGCAAGCAGGGCTTCCGTCATCATGGCGCCGGACGAGGTTCCTGTCGCGTAGACCCGATCGGCGTTCGCCTGGTACTTGGAAATCGTGTACTTCACCATCTGGGCGATGGCCTGCGTGTCGCCACCGCCGTCATGCGTGAGCGACGCCGTCGACCCGACGTCCCAGCAGTTGCGCGTTGTGCCTGGAAGGTGGTTCTGAGGGTAAATCATGATAAAGCCGTACTGGTCGGAGGCTGCCACGATGCCGCCGCTCTTGGCCTCGTTGAAGACCCCTGCGGCATCTCCCGAGCAGTAGTGCGAGACCACCAGGATGGGCGGGTTCGCGGCCAGGTTGTCCGGAACGTAGATGAACATGGCGACGTAGGCGGGCACGCCGCTGGCTCCCCAGTTGCTGACCTGCTGCAACGTTGCCGCCCCGGCCGGCGCGGCCAGTAGAACGGTGGAGGCGGCTGCCAGCAGAGCCCCGGCCTGTAAACAAAAGGTGAATCGAGGGCCCCTCCGGTGGTGTTTCATTGCTCGTGCAGTGGCGTAATCGTCGCTCTTCCGTCACGCCGATCCGGTGGATGCATTCGCGATCTCCAGGTACGCCCACGACAACAACATCAACAACATCGCCTTCAAGGAGCATGGGATGGACAGGCACTCCTCTGGGGAGCGACGAGACGGAACTTGAACGCCGAGGCCACTGCGGGTTGTGCGCAAACACAGGGCAGCGTCGATGCGGGAAAAGATCGTGAAGTCGGGACGTTGCTTCATCATGGCCATCGCCGCGTTGGGTGTTTTCGACGGTGCCTGTTCGTCTAGCGTTGGTGGCAGTACAGGAGGTGGTGGCACAACCAGTTCCGGTGGCACGAGCGCGACCGGAGGCGCGACCGGAGGAATGACGGCTAGCGGGGGAATGAGCGCGGCAGGCGGCGAGTCTGCCCGCGGGGGCAGTTCGGCGCTTGGCGGAGCGACAGGAACGGGCGGCGCGACGGGAAGAGGTGGCGACAATGGCAACGGGGGCTCGGGCGGCGGCGGTGCGACCGGCATGGGCGGCGAGGGACCATCTTCGGGCGGGGGCTCGGGCGCGGACGCAAGCGTGGGCCACGACGGCGCGACGCCCGGCACCGGCGGCAGCAACAGCGGCGGATCCGGGGGGCAGGGCGGTGGAACAGGCGGTCGAACCAGCGACGATGCGTCACCTTCCACGGGTGGCGCCGGTGGTGGAACTGGATACAACCCCTGCAAGACCAGCCCTTGCATCATCCTGCCGCTCGGGGATTCGATCACCCACGGCCTTTATTCGAGCGACGACGCGGGCTACCGCTCACAGCTCTTTAAGCTGGTCGTTGCGGTCAACCGGAACGTCACATTTGTCGGTTCGCTGAGCAACGGTCCAAGCACCGTGTCGGGGAAGACCTTCCCCAAGAATCACGAGGGTCACGACGGAATTACCGTCACGGGTATCACGGGCTGGGTCCCGCCCGCCAAAGCCTTCATCGCGACGCCCCACATCGTGCTGTTGCACATTGGGACCAACGACATGACCAACAACGCCGATCCGACGACCACGGCGAATCAGCTTGACACCTTGGTGACCAATCTGGTCGCGGCTGCACCCGATGCTCTCGTCCTCGTGGCGAAAATAATACCGCTCTTCTACACCAGCACGACCTACAACAACTACGTTGCCAAGATCCCGGGGATCGTCGGCAAGCACGCCGCCAACGGCGAGCACGTCGTCATGGTCGACATGACAAGCTTTCCGTCATCCGATTTCGGCAACGGCGTGCACCCGAGCGATCAAGGATACGCGTACATGGCAAACATCTGGTACGACGCCATCAAGGGGATCTTGCCGAAGTAGCAGCCCTCGTGGCGCTTCGATCCGTTTACGAAATCAGCGATTGAGGAAGCTCATCAACCAGGTCATCGCCGGCCGCATGGTGCCGCTGCTTTGCATAATTCCCGAGTTCGTCTCCCAGGTGGCGCCGACGATGTAGCCCCAGACCGTGACGCCCTTGATGTTGGCGTTGCTCATGAACATCGTGAAGTGGTCCTGGTACTGGGCTTGCTGTTTGCTGTCATCCGCTTGGTTGATGTCGTACTCGGTAATGTACACCGACAAGCCCGTCGCACTGGCGATCTTGTCGATGTTTGTCTTCAGGGTGGTCGCCGGCAGGTTCCCAGCACCATGGGTTTGGCAACCTATTCCATCAATGGGGGCGTTCAACTTCTTGATCGCGGTTACGAGGTCGATGCTGTGCTGGGCATCGCCTGACTGCTCATCGTTGTTGTAATCGTTCAGAACCAGGATGGCGTTTGGGCAGGCCGCACGCGCCCATTTGAAGGCATTGGCGATCCAGTCCCACGTGCTGTTGGTGCCGCCTCCGATTGCATTGGCGTATGCCGGCGTCGTGTGCGGCGGCGGCTCGTTGACGACATCGATGATCGCCACTTTCGGATAGCGCGTGCAATAGGACGTCATCCAGTTCTGCACCGCCGCGGGGCCAGTGGTGGTCGTGAGACTGCTTGTCCAACTGGGCTGTTGAGAGCCCCAAATGAAATTGTGCTGCTTGAAAACGATGTTGTTGTCGTTGCAGTACTTGTACATGGCGTCGAGAGAACTCCAGTTGAAGGAGTTTTGCGAACTGCCCTGTACCGAGCCCCATTTTCCGGCATTCTCCGGACTAAACTGATCCCAATACTTGGAAAAATCCGTCAGGATGGAACCGCGGGTGTCGATGTTGCCGACGAACTTCTTGGTCGTGCCGACCGGACCCGATGTGCCTCCGGTCGAGGTACCGCCGGTCGCGGTTGTACTCGTCCCGGCCTGGCCACCGATCCCCGAGGTACCGCCCGTGCCGGACCCGCCACCGTTTCCAGTCAACGCCCCACCGTTTCCGGTCGCGCCACCTGGGCTGCTTTGGCCTCCGCTCGCCGAGGCACCTCCTGTGCCAGAACTGCCGCCCGTCGCCATACCGCCGCTGCTCGTCGCGCCGCCAGTACCAGGTGCGCCGCCAATCTCGGGAGCACCTCCGGCGCCACCTGGCGGGAGGCTCGTGGCGCCAGTGTCGCATCCCAAGATCGCAACGAGCAAAGGAAGGCTAACCAGGTGGAATCGTCTTGTGCGCATACGTACCTCCGGGACAAGAGCCATCGTGCCAAGCAGTGGAATGAGCCGTCGAATTCCGTCTCCCTGATTCGTAAGAATGCGCACGTGTCCATAATGCACCGACCCGGACGCCTCGTTGCCGAGAATATCGTCGCGGAACAACCTTGAAGTACCGCAGCGTGCTCTACCCATTCAACTACTTGGGTGCCATCGACCTGAGTTCTTCAGGATATCACGGATTCGAGCTTGCTTGCCTCAGGATGTACGAACGGAGCATACTCGATCAGTTTTCATGTGGATGACGAAGAGACTCGTGAGTGCCAGTGCGCTCGCGCTTCTACTGGCCTGCGACCGTCGTTCTCATCGGGAACAAAGCGAATTGGCCACTTCGCGCGCCGCGGTGGCAGCGCCTCGTTCTTCCTATTCCGCCTCAAACGTGCCACCAGACAAGTTGGTTGCGCCGACTCGCCTTTTGTCCTTGCCGATGTCCGCTTACACAATCTCCCTCGGTCTTGACGAGGAGTTCGCATATCTCTTCACGCGCAATGCGGCCTATCGCTTGGCGGCAGGCAAGCCTTCTCACAAGATCGAGCTAGATTTTGGCATCGGCCCAGTGCTCGCGGATTCGGGTATCGTCTTCTGGTCCAAGGGGGAAATCTGGAATGCCTCGAAGGATGGCGCGTCGGTGTGGCACGTGGCGACTGTGCGCAAGCAACCAGAGTACTTCGTCGCGTCGAGCGCGGGCATCGCTTGGCTCGATCGGGCCGACAGCGGCCTCTACAGGATTCAATCGCTCGACGGACGGAAGCCGCGCGTGTTGGTGGCTGACCAAGGCGAAATCAGTGCCCTCAACATGATCCACGAGTGGGTCTTCTTTGTGCTGCGCGCCAGGGACAACTCGTGGCGCATTGGCCGCGTTCACGTTGCGCTCGGCGGGCCCGAATACACGGAATCGAGAACAGGTCCCACCCCGGCGCTCCTCACGGGCACGCAAGACGTTGTGTACTACGACATGGAGAGGTCCGAGATCCGACAGTTGACTCGAGATCTCAAGAGCGAGCACGTGTGGCTCAAGGATTTCGTGTGCTCGCCGATGTACGAAGCTAGGAACATCTACTGCGGTCGCGTCGAGGGCCTCTTCGAAGTCGTGGCGGAAAGTCGCAAGACCAAATTTTTGTGGTACGGCCTGCGTGAGACGATTGCCCTTGTCCGAGCAAACGCGAAACAAGTGGTTTGGACCGTGGACACGGGCCCGGACCAACTGGCCGTCGAGATGTTGCCGGTCGAATAGCGCCTTTCATCGCCTCGGGCACGGGGCTGCGGCCCGCAGGCCGATCCAACAGAGCCAGGAGCGGAGTTGAGAAATGGTCGTTCTTGTGGCACAATATTTGTCTTGGCGCATTCGCTCCTGTGATGCTTGCAGCACCATCCCAGCTTAGGTTTGATGATGCCTGGTTTTTGCACCCCAAGTCGTAAGAGTCGGATCGGAAGAGGGCATTGTCGTGACCGACGGGTAGCGGTGCGGTGCCGGTTGGCCGTCTTGTGCGTGTTCAGCCTCGGGCTTGCGTGCGTGGATCTGACTCCGCCGCCTGATGTGGTGAAGTACCGCAACGGTGGCGGGTCGAGTACAGGAGGAGACCTCGGCGCCAATGGTGGCGCGGGCGGAGGCACGAATGCGGACGTGGGCGGGAGCAGCGGCTCTGGCGGCACAACCAGCAGCGGCGGTGCAACCGGCACTGCTGGCGTCGCCGGCAGTGGCGGCACAATCGGCAGTGGTGGCGCGAGCGGCAGTGGCGGCGCAACCGGTGCTGGTGGAGTAACCAGCGTCGGTGGAGCAACCGGTGTTGGTGGAGCAACCGGCGCTGGTGGGACGTCAAGTAGTGGCGGCGTAATCGGCAGTGGCGGCGTGGTCGGCAGTGGCGGCTCAACTGGCCGTGGCGATAGCGGAACCGATGGCGACACCGCTGCAGATCAAGCGCCGCCTGCCGATGGGAGCGACGTGGCTCTCGGCCAGGACGGCCATGACGGCAATGATGCGATCCCTGACACGAATACGGACGTAAACACCGGGACAGGGATCGTCGCCGACGGCACCTACAAGGTGATCGCGCGTCACAGCGGCAAGGCATTGGACGTTAACGGGCTCGCCACCGCGGATGGCAGCAACGTCGATCAGTGGACGTACAACGGGGGCGACAACCAACGCTGGACGCTCACGCACCTTGGCGGAAACGTTTACAAAATCCTCGGTGTCCAGAGTGGCAAAGCGCTTGAGGTGGCCACCACCTCGACAGCAGACGGCACGAACGTCGACATCCGGACGTATACCGGAGCAGCCAACCAGAAGTGGACGATCAGCGACCTCGGCGGCGGCTACTTTCGACTAACACCGACAAGCAGCAGTGGTTCCGCGCTCGATGTCTCCAGTGTTTCGACGACCGACGGTGCGAACGTCTATCAATGGGCCTGGTTGAACGGCAACAACCAGCAGTGGACTTTCCTGGCGCCTTAGAATTGGCGACCGCCCTACCGATGGTCGGTGGGGTCGAGCTCGATGAGCGGGATGTCGGCGCGGCGCTTGGGGCCGAGATCCTTGCCGATGAGGGGCGGCAGCTTCAGCTCTTGCGACAAGGAGGCGGGCGGATTGGTCCAGTCGAGCACCGGCACGAGCGACAGGCGGCGCGGTTCCATGGTGCTGTCGGAAAGCGTGTCGCGCGGCCAGGGGATGTCGGTGTGGGTTGCGTGGGCCGCCAGCGTGAGCAGGAAGGTGATGGGGTTGTAGGAGTACACGATCTGGTTCTGCGGCAGGCCGGCGTGTTCGGCGAGGGCGTCGTTCCAGAAGAGGTAAGGCGCGATGGCGATGTTGTAGAGTTTGCGCCGGTCGGCCTCGGGCACGGCCGACAGCTCACGCAGGCCGATAAATTCCGCGAGGGTGGTACGGTCGCCCCATTCGTGGCGGTGGCGAATGACCACGCGTCGCAAGGCCTGGCGCTTGCCCATGTCGCTGCCGTGAAACGCGGCCAGCAGTTCGCTTTCGTCGACCTGGCCATCGTTGTTCTTGTCGAGCAGGGCGACCAGGGGCTCGCGACGCGCGATGGGACCGTCGGCGGTGGCGTTGAGATAGCGAAACCCGCGTTCCAGGTCGCCAGGCAGCTTGTCGGTGGTGAAGATCTCGAAGTGCAGCTCCGGCCCTTGCTCGGGGCCACGATTCACGCGCCCGAGGTAGCCCACAAGGTCGCCGGTTTCGACGCGCTCGTCGAGCAAGGACACGCGGCCCGCGTCGATGGAGGCGCGCGCCTCGGCCCGGTCGGGTTGCATGAGGGCCTGCATCCACGGGATGGAATTGCCCGGCCCGAACGCCGGCAGCGACAAATGGGCGAGGAGCGAGAAGAAGGTGATGACTTCACCCTCGACCTCGACTTCGTGCCGGATCAGCACGAACGAAGTCGACGAACCGTTGCGCTCACCCCGCCGGGCAGCCACCAGCCGGCCGCGCGTGACCGCGGATACCGGCGCGTCGGCGCGGCCGCGCAGGTGCACGCCGGAATGCCAAAGCCGCCCCGGCGCCAGGGGAAAGAAACCGGTGGCTCGTTCTTCGCTGCTGAAGTAGGCCGCCTTGCGCGCGGCGAGCAGGTCGTCGCGCGTGCGCGGAACCTCGGTGAAGGCGCGGATTTGAATCGGAAACACGAAGCCCTGCAAGGCGCGCAGGATGCGCTTCCAGTCGAGCGCGCCGGGATCCCACTTCTGTTTGTCGAGGTCGACGTGCAGGTGGCCGACGATGCCGTGGAAATCGAGGGGATTTTCCAGCGTGTCCATGATGACCTCGCCGTTCTGCTCGGGCACCTCGGGCTTCATCTTGGGAAAGATGCGCAGCAGGGCGCGGGTGAGAGCGACGATGGACTCGTACTGCTCGGGCCGGAAATCGTAGGCGTCGTACTTGAAGCCGTTGATGACCACGATGTGGTGCGGACGCGTGTGCCACTCGGCGGGCAAGCGATTCATCTCCGCCGGTTCGTATTTGCCGCGGTTGCAGATCTCGACGCCGACCGAGATCGAATTCTCCTGCTCGGCGTGGTAGGCGCGTTCGGCCAGGTCGAGGGTCTGGTAGATGGTGCCGTCGGTGTCGATCATGAAGTGCGCCGACAGGCCGCAGCCGGTGCCGCCGCCCGGCCGCGTGCGGTTGTGCATCGACTTGAAGCAGGAGCGCGAATTGACGCATCCGTCGAAGTGCAGCACGAACTGCGAAACGATGTCCTGCAGGTTCTCGAATGTGCGCTTGGTGAAGCCCTTGCGCGTGCCGAAGCGGGGGGAGTCGAAGTCGCAGCACCCGCCGGTTTGGTCGATGCAGCGCACTTGGTAGGCGTCAAAGCCTTGCTCGTCGTTCCATAGAACGACCGTGCGCCCCACGTCAAAGGGCTTGCCGGCCGCGATGATCGACGTGCCGCGGGTCGGGGAGGTGACCGTCGGCGTGGTCTCGGCGGGTTGGGCGGCTTGCAGAAGCGCCAGAACTAGGTGGGGTAGGAGGCTGCCCATGCGTTCCCCAATGATACTTCAGGTGGTGCAGATCTTTGTGATAGGTGTTTGACCATCGTCGCTTGCAAACCTATCATCGCTGTCGGCGAGATTCCTGTGTTCGACAAAGGTAAAAAAGCAAAACCCACTGGGCCGTCGACGGCGCGCGCGCCTGGGCGCAAGCCAACCACCGCCCGCAAGTGGAGTCAGGTGGAGGAAGGTTCTAGCCCCGAGGACGCCCGGGTCTCCATGACGAACCCGGCCAGGCTGGAGGAGCAGCCCTGCCCCAATTGCGGTCAGCCCATGCTAGCGGCCTGGGGGTCGACCTGCGGCAACTGCCGCCCGCGCATGGCTTCGCCCAAGACCATGTTCATGTCGACCGTCGACGACAAGGCCATGCTGGCAGTTCCCGGCATCAGTCTCGGTTGGTTCGTCGTGCTCTCCTCGCTGGACGCGCAACACAACGGGGCGCTGCTTGAGCTCGGCACGCCGGTCACCATCCTGTCGCGCGGTGCCCAGCAGAACACGGCCTCGGAAACTTGGATCGACTTCAACGACAAGTTCATCTCGAACGGTCACGCGCTCATTCACCGGCCCAAGCAGGCCCGCGCGGACGAGGCTTTCACCATCCGCGACCGCGAAGTACCCGGTCCCTCGGCCAATGGGACCTTCGTCAATTCGCACAAGCTGGCGCCGGGCGAGGTGGTCGAGCTGAGCGAAGGCGATATCGTGCGTGTGGGCCGAACCGAGCTGATGTTCAAATCACTTTGGCTTTCGCCGAACGGAGTGGGTTGAGCGTGAAATCGATTCGCTTCGTTTTCGTCCTGTGGATCGTGGTCGCCGGGGCTGTCGTGCCGGCCCACGCCGCGCCGATGTTCATGGCCTCGTCGCCGGTCGTGGACCGCGACGCGGCCGAAATCGTGTTGCTCGTGGGGGGCATTTCCGAGGATGGCACCACCCTCAAGCCGTCGACGGTCGACGTCGAGATCGATGGACAACCGGGACCGGCTCCGAAGTCGATGGAGGTCTTCTCCGAATTCGCCCAGGCCGCGGGTGAGGCCAGCCAGGCGTGGAAATCGCCGCTGGCGGTGGGTCTGGTCTACTTGTGGGTCAAGGACGTTCCGGCCGGTATCTCCGACGCCCTTCTCGAAGGCGTGGGCGGATTCTTCCGGCGCATTCCCGCGCGCACGAGCGTCTACGCCACGCTCTATGGGCGCAAGCGCCAGCCGATTCCCAAGCTGAAGGCTTCCGAGATCGGCGGGCAGCTGCACGACCTCGGCTACATCGTCGGCGACCGGCCCAACCTCGCCGATGCCATTCGCGTCAACCTCAAGGCCCTACTCGGCGACGAGAGCCCCTTCAAGATCCTACTCGTCGTCACCGACGGCCGCGATTTCAACGACAACTCGGGCGACAGTTCGGCCGATTTCTCGGCGCTGGCCGACGAGATCGACAAGGCCGGGGTGAAGCTGATGGTGGTGTCGTTTCCGCCGCCCGACGCCGATGCCGAACAAAGCACCAAGAACCTTGGCGACCTCGCCGGCACGGGATCCTTCCGCCGCGCGGCCGAGCAGCCGATCGAGGTTCAGTCTACGCTCGAATCCCTGGGACAGTCCGTGGCAGACATGCGCCGCGTGCGTCTGGAGATCCCGTGGGTTTGGCGCAATTTCGGCGGCACGCACAAGGTCCGCCTGAATATTACGTCGGATGGCAAGCGTCGGGCTCTCGAAGTCGGCAAGGTAGCGGTGCAGGCGGGCATGACCTGGATGGTGATGCTGCTGGGAGTGGTCATCGGTTTGCTCGTGATCGTGGCAGTGGTGGTGGTGCTTGTGCGCAAGCGGCCGGCCGCCCGCGCGGAGAGCGTCGAGGAAGACGACCAGGCCGTGGTGGCCGCGGCCCACGCACTCATCCAACGCGGGCTATCCGCGCCGCGTGCCCTGGTGGAACTGACACGGGCCTATCCCAACGACGTGCCCAGTCTAGCCGAACTCGATGCTTCCGTGTTCGCGGACGAGCGCTACCCGCTGTTCAAGACCAAGGCCGGGCGCCGGCGCTTCGATGAAATCCGGGCTTTGCTCACGCACAAGGCAACCGACGACTCCTTGCTCGGCCAAGATCTGGCCGAGGCCCTGTCGCAGTCCATCGCCAGTCAATTGCCTCCTGACCAGGCAGCTGGGAGCATCGCCGCGCGCGTACCGGAGGATCAGTGGAGCGCTTTTTCGCGCATGGGCCTGGACGAGTTGGCGCGTGCCCTGCGCGCGTCGGGAGTCCGCCATTCCGTGCTGGCTTCGCCGCGCGCCCGCGGCGTTGCCTTGGAGATTCAGGCCGCGCTTCGCAACGAAAGCCAGAGCAGCCACAAGGCCTTGACTGTGGGCTGGCTCGTGCGCGCGGCGGGGCAGGGCCTGCGCGGCCAGACCCTGCGCTTGCCCAACGGTCGCGCGGTACTGGGCCGGGCGCAGGCGTGTGAGGTGCGCATGGACGGCGACACGCAGATCGCGCAACAGCACGCCGCCATCAGCGAAAAGCGTGGGTCATTCTATGTCGAGCCGGTGCAAGGGACGATCAAGGTCGAAACCAAGCCGGTGAGCGGTCGCGTGCCCTTGGGCGACGGCGACACCATCGAAATCGGTCAGAGCCGCTACGTCTTCAAGTGCGTGTCCACGGGCAACGTGGGCTTAAGCCGGCCAGGACCATAGCGGTCCCGGGTTCTCCGATTCGCCATGGCGGCCACACCTCAAAGAGGTGGCTCTTGAAGCGTCGTCGGTGGCTTGTGCTGCTGGTTGCCCTTCTTCTGGGCCTCGCGCTGGCTTTTTGGCAGCCATGGCAGCCTAGCTTGCACGTGATCCACAAGGGCGGGAAGGGGCCGCCTAACTTCATGCTGCTGCATGGATATGGTTCGGCTGCTGACCATTGGCTGCCCTATGCGCAGACCATCGCGTTTCCACCCGCGGGCCGCTTCCTGTTCCCGCAGGCGCCGATCGCCATGGCGCGCAAGGATGGTTTGCTCAACGGGCGCGCTTGGTGGAACTTGGATCTGGCGGCACACCTGCGGCCCGGCCGGCTCGGCGTCGATCTGACACAAGAAGATCCGGCTGGACTCGAACACGTTGCCCGATTGGTCTGCCGTTCGCTTTCCAGCGAAGGCAATTGCAAAGCCCATCCCTTCGTACTCGGCGGTTTTTCCCAGGGCGCGATGGTGGCTTGCCAGGTTGCCTTCAAATCCGACGAGCCGCTGGCCGCGCTGGTGCTGCTTTCGGGCACGCCCGTCGACCGCGCGGGCTGGCGCGAGCAGATGTCGCGCCGCCAAGGCCTGCCGGTCTTCATGTCGCACGGCCGTGCCGACAACATCCTGCCTTTCGACCTGGCCCAACGGTTGCGCGCCGAAATGGTGGCGGCCGGCCTGCGCGTGACCTTTGTTGCCTTCGATGGCGGCCACGAGATCCCTGGGGACGTGGTGGTCGCCCTGAACAGATTCCTGGCGGAAGTCAAACCGTAGTCAGTGGCCAGTATTTTCTTGGCGCTTGAACTGGCGCCCGAGCAGCAGCAGCCCCGCCAGAAGCCCGTAGGCGAGCGACCACTGCCAGGCTTTGCCAAAGGTCAGATCCTGGATGGTGTCCGCGGGCGAGAAAGTATAGCTGTGCACGAGCCCGATCAGGCTGAGCGTGGCGCCGCCCAGGGCCCAGAGCGCGGCCCGGCCGAAGCGGCGCTCAATGATCTCGACGGTGAGAGCGGCCCACACCATGCTGGTCAGCAGAAATCCTTGTTCGAGCGCAAACGCACCGTGGGCGGCCACGTCGGCCTGGCCAAGCAGGCCGAGGAGGGATTCCGAGAACGGACGCTCGGCCGAACCGAATCCGCCAGCGCGCAGGCCGATCTTGAGCATGAGCGCGCCCCAGGCGGCGATCCCGGGCAGAAGCCCGACCGCCACCGCGGGTGCGTGCTCGCGCGGGGTCGCCTGGAAGGCTTGCGCGACCATGACGATGCCGATCCACAACACGATGGCCATGCCGGCCTCGATGGGCACCAGGCAGCCGACCAGGGCCGCCGCGCCAGTGCAGCCAATGATGGTGAAGAAGATACCATTCACCACCGAGTAGCCGATGCGCGCGCCGAGCGCCTTCCAGCCGGGGTGGCCGATGTAGATCGTGGTCGGGAAGGGCGAGCCGAAACCGGCGCCAAGCAGGGTGCCGATACCGTTGGCGAGGAGCGACGGCCTGGTTGGATAGTCGTCGCCCGCGGCCGCCGCGCTTTCCAGGTTCTGCAGCGACCCGATGACGGTGAAGAGTCCCATGGGGATGACCACGCCCAACGTGGTCCACAAGGCCCCGTCGCCGATGCCGCGGGCCACGGCGCCGAACACGGGCACGGGCAAGTGCAGGCCAATCTGCGCGCTGGCCATGGCGAAGGCCGCGCGATCGAAATGCAACATGGGCGTCAGCCACGCCAAGGCAGTTCCTAGAATCACCGCCACCAAACCGCCGGGCAGGCCCAAGGGAAAGCGCACGCGGCCGAAATAGGTCAGAAGCACGGCGCCGAGTGGCAGGAACGCCACCAGCGGCGAGGCGAAGGTCTTCCATAGAAAACCAGCGGCGATGAAGGTGATGGCGATGCCACCCAGGGTGGCCAGCATGGCGGCGCGTGGGGTAAAGCGGCGCAGCCAACCGACGACGAAGGCCGCGCCTGCTTCGAGGAGGCCCGAGCCCGTGGCCGCCACCACGCCGGCCGCGAAGGCAATCTGTTCGGCCTCGGCGCTGGTGGCGCCTCGTTGGGATGCCGCTAGCTTGGCCGGCAGCATGACCAGAAACACGTAGCCGATGAGTGAGACGGTGTTGATCCCGTAGGGCAGGGCGCAGACATCCGCGCGACCCAACTTGCGCGCCAGCTCGCGTGCCTGCCACGCGTAGAAAAGATTGCCGATGACCAACGAAATGGCTACGCCGGGCAGTACCCGCCCATACAGCCGCTCGGTGGAAAAGCCCAGCACGTGCGTCCACAGCGACGAGATGAGCAGCACTTGGATGAGGTTGTCGAGGGCGAGACCGAAGAAGCCGTCGATATCTCCGCGCACGAAAAGGCGCGGTCGAAAGTGGGTGGGGGATGGTTTGGTATCCATCACAAGAGCTTTGGGCGGGCGTCGCGAGTGTGCGTAGCGCAATGGAGGGTCGGGCGCGGGCCGCAGGGCAGAATACTCCGATCTGGGGCGGTAATCAGAGTACCTTGTCCGCTCCTCTCGCAGGTTGACGTTGGGGAACTCTTCCCATAGCGTTGAGTACATGAAGCATTCGCCGCCATGATCGCCGACATCGCCGTGACCTTGCTGTCGGGGAAACTCGTTGGTGGGGTGCGCAAGGGCGCCGGCGCGGCCGTGGAACGCGTTCTTGCTCAATCTGCCACTGGCATCACCGCCATGCTCGGGGCCGGCGTGGTGGCCTCAGCCTTTCCCAAGGCAACTGTATTTCTCGGAGCAGCGGTCAACTTGGGGGTTGGTTGGATTGCGGGCAGCCCGCTTGGCTATTCGCCGGATTGGGCAGGAGTGAACTACGTCTACCCCGGCACCCGCAACGATGCCATCAACAACTGGATCTCCCCCGCGCCGACTGCACCGGCAAGCTCGCTACCATCATCTTCATCTCCTCCAGCGGGGTCGTCAGGTCCAGGCCGACGATGACGTGGCCACGCTCAATCGAAATGACTAGGCCCGGGGGGATGCTTCGCACGTTGGTTCTTGTTGCATTTCTCATCGCTTGGTTCGCCATGCCGCTCGTGCTCGGACTCACTCGTGGCATGGTCCACAACCGCTGGATGCTGCAGGAGACGTCGCGAGAATATGGCTACATGGTGGGCGTGGCCATTGCTTGGTTGATTCCCATCTTGGTGACTTACCTGTGGGTCACCTGGGGGGATAGCGCCTGGCGCGACATCGCGGTTTTGGTCGCGTGGTCTGTTCTCACCGGAATGCTGGGTGGTCAACTTTTCCTCAATCTGACGAATCATGATTCCGCGGCTCTCGGTCATCCGGTGGAGTTCAAGTGCGTAGGACACGAGAGAGTCACGGTTCGCGTGCGGGCGGTCGGCGAAGCCTACGACAGAATCACATTCCAACGCGGGGTCGTGCGATGGAGCGAACAACACCGCGCACCGACAGGTAACGTCCCGGGAATGATCTATCGTGGCCGACTGGGGCTCCTATGGGGCGAATTCCGGGATAAGTGATATGACCAACTCACCTGGCGAGACACCGTCGACCAGGGTATCCGCACACGACCCGACCGCCCGATAGGATGTCATAGGTTCGCCTGCAAACAACGGAGGGATGCTCCTTTGGTTTAGCCGGCAACAGCGGGGCTGGACACGCGGGCACATGCCTCATGACCAAATGACGGCATGCTGCAGATCCTTAAGATGGTCCGGTTCGGGTACTCGGGCGAGCGGCGCCTCGCCGACCCACAGCAGCGACAGTCGATCGTTGTCGGGTTCGATGACCATCGACTTGATCCTGGGCTGAAGCGTGACTGGCTTCTGCGTGCCGAGGCGAACGTGCATCTGCGGGGCGCGCAGATTCAGGCGAAAACGCCAGGACGCCTGGCGCGGGTGCATGCCCCGGAGTTCGATCTGAGTGCCCGGTAAGATCTCGTCCCAACGCATGCCCGGCGCGGCACTCTGCAGTCCGCGCATGTCGAAGAGCGTGGCCACGTGGGCCTCCTCGGCCAGAGAGGCTTCGTTGATGAGCCCCATGGCAACCTCTACAAAGGTTTTGGCCGGGAAGCGGACGAAGTCATAGAGCGGCACCGGCATTCCGAGCATCGTCATGCGTGGGAAGAACGATTGCGGAAGGAAGGCGGTGGACGCCGGTGGTGGTCCGGCCGGCCACGCCAGCGAGTTGCCGGCAACCAGTGCCTCTGGCGCGAGCAGGTAGCGCGGATCCTCGATTTGTGGCAAGCGACAGGTTTCTACGGCCTTCGGCGTTATCTCCACCAAATAGCCCCGACCGGCGGGGTTCCGCGGGTAGGCGTACAGGCCGAACGCCGGTGCCGTGGATTGACCCGCCTGTTTGCGTAGCTCATCGGTGGGATCGCCGTAGGCCTCCAGCGCGGCCGCGTCGTAGCCGCCGTACGCGCTCTGCCAGCCGAGGGGAACGCGCTCGAAGCGCTCCGGGCGCGAGAATACCAGAGCGCTGTCGCGCCCCGGCTCCAGGTGGCGTTCGCCGAAGACGCGCAATTCTCGCCGAAGGCTGCCGATCTGAACACCGACCACGACCTGGCGATCGTTGTCGTGGGGATAGGCGTTGCCCAGCACGACGACGTCGGTTTGTTGCTTGCCGAGTAGCACGTCCATGTCCCATGCCAGGGTGATGCCATCGTCGGCCAGCACCGGCTCCTCGACCAGCGGCAACTGTTCGGGCGCCTCGACGATCCCACCGCTTGCAATCTTGAACGTGCGCTTGGCGACGACGCCCACGCGGAAATGGGCGGCAGGGTCAATGGCCGTAAGCGCGATTGAGACGCGTCCACTCATGGCGCCGTTCCAGACGGGGGGGTGCCTCCACCCGACGGAGTCGTCGAACCGCCCGCTGGCGCCGCGTATGGCGACGAGCTTTCGGGTGGCTCCCCTGCGGCGCTGTGGCCGAGCTGGTTGGCCCAGGCGTTCGGATCGGGTTTGTCCTGGGGAGCGAGGTGTGCCATGTACAGGGAGTTTTCGTTAGAGTAGCCGACGGGGCTGCCGATTACGCGAATGCCGACGGCGGCGCCAACCGGTCCCATGATGTACGGGAACTGGCTGAGCAGCGCGCGGCTGACCGGAGTGAGGGCGGCGCTGCGGAACGCCGATGCCAGCGCGCTGGGCGCCATCGATGAGACGAACCGTGTCTCGAACGACGACGCCATGTTTTGCAGGAAGCCGCGGCCGAATCCGCGGCCGAACGCCGCGAAGAACCCGCCGCCATTGAACACCGAGCTCAGCGCCCCCGAAAGCCCTCGCCCGATCGCCGACAAGGCACTGGTGATCCCGGCGCAGATCAGGCCCGAGAGCCATGTGAGTGCCATGTCCATGAGCATGGAGAACAAGCCGCCGAGGAAGTCGCCCAGCGTGAAGCCAGCCTCAACCGTCGAGAACATAGCCATCACGACGCCCGTTGGCAGCGGCGGGATAGGGAAGTCCTGACAATCGAGGTTCAGGTTGACCGCGAAGGCCACCGCGATGGCCATGTTACCCTTCGGGTGGCTCACAGTCCCGGACGCGAATTGGGACTTGCTTCCTGAACCGAGCAGGATGAGCGGCAGCAGAATGTTCGGCCAGATATGTCCAGGGTGCGGACCGGCGTCGTGGCCGCGGCCAATGGCGTAGCCCCAGCACACCGCTACCGGCTTCGGCACTTTACTCTCGGGCGATGCGGCCTTGCTGTTCGCGACTGCCCACATGAATCCCGTCTTCTGGCTCCAGCCCTCGCCCCACACGACGACGTGAGGCGCGAACGGGGGCGGAGGCGTGGGCGGCGGAACGGTCTTGTGCATGTCCACGCCGATGATGGGCTGGATGGTGTTGAGGCACTTCATTCCGACGCCAGGCATGTCAGCCTCCGTTCTCTGTTGACGACTCCGTGACCGTCAGGGCTGCACCCCGAACCTGTCTGGGCTGAACCACGTATTTGAAATTTCCTCGGTGCGCGACCACGACCCTGTCCACGTCCATCCAAGCGAAGACTCCGTCGATTCGGGTTGCCACCCGGAACGACTCGTCCCCGATTGACACTTGCACCTGTCCCCGTACGTGTGGGATCTCGAACTGCCACGGAACGTCGCGCACGCCATCGATCACGACCGGCGTTCCGGGTTCGATTCGCGGCACCACCAGCTCTGGATGAGCGTTGTTGAACACGCTCGGCGCGATGTTCGTCAGCGTGCCGGTCTTGGGATCGATGGCCACCGAGCGCCGGGCGCGCAAGCCCCAGCTCATGAAGTACGGCGCCCACCCGGCGGGCTCGACCTGGTCGTTCCAGGTCCGAATGGGAGCGGCGCTCGCCGATTCGACGTTCGGCAAGAGCTTACCCTGCGCTTCCTCGCGCGACAGGTAGTAGCCCCGCCCAATCGGATTGTCGGGACACGGCGTCTGAAGACCGCCGGACATAGCGATCCCGCCGTAGGCGCGACGATAGGTAAGCTCCATTTCGTTGAACGGGACAGGCGATGACGGGATCAGCTTGTCGCCCAAGCCGGTCGGCATCCAGGCCCGGTCACCGTAGACGCGAAGCCGGTGTGTGAAATTGCCGCAAGAGATCGCCACTGTCGTCTCCTTGACCGCTCGAGTGCGTCTCAAGGTTCCGAGCACACACAGATCGGCGCCGTCCTTACGCAGAAAGAGGTCGCCGTTGAGGATGCCATAGTCGGTCTCGACTGGATCCCCTGTCACGGGCATGGGATTGTCAGCAGGAACCAGTTGTCCGTTGGGCAGGCGCTGATAGGTCGCCTTCATGATCACGACCGCATAGCGGGTGGCCGTGCCCAGGTCAGCCTGCTGCAAGATGGCCGGCCATGGTGTCTGGTTATCGAGGTTCATGTTCCTTATCTTGCTGGCAACGAACGGTTGCGATCAGATCGTCGTCGCCCGACGATTCGGCAAGGGCAATCAGCTCGTTCATCATCAGTCCAGGGGCCTGCTTGACCCAGTCAGGGATTTCGGGCGCGCGGTCACAATTGAGCAGCACCTGTTCGCCGAGCAACTGAACGTCATCGTTGGCGCGCGCCACTACGCGACCCTCGCGTGCCTCGACAGCGACGGCAGCGCCGCTGGCCGTGACATCGCCCTGCGCGCGCAGGCTGATCCCTTGCGACGTTTCGACCGCGAAGCTGTTGCAGCGAAGACTCACATCTGCGGTGGTTTGCAAGTCGATGCGCGCTGCCCGGACGCGCGCCACCGGACCTTGCGGCGACCACGCGATCTCGATTTCCAGCCCTTCGGTGGCCCCCGTGTCGCGCAAGCGCAACGTCGCGCCATCATCGCTGGATGCGATCTCGACCACACGCCCGCCGCGGAGGCGGATCTCCTGAAGGTCGGTTGTGATCTCTGTCGACTTCGTTGAACTCATGCGCGTCTCACATGAACCAAAAAGCGACTCCCATGCCCGCGGCCAGCAGGACGAGCACGACCACCGTCGCAAAAGTTCTGGGGCCTTTTACGACGGATGGCCCATCGTCCAGTGCCACGACGGCCGCACGGTTCGGATCGACGTGAAGAAGAACAGTCGCGCCAAGCGGCGGCACCCCGGCCGGTGGAACCCACGCCCCGCCCCACCACGACGTGAAGTCGCTCCGGTCCCATACCACCGAGAACGTTCGTGTCTCGCCACCGTAGGCGTAGTGGCCGACCAGGTAGGTAACCCATGGGCCCTTGCTTGTTGGAGGTCTTTGTTTGTATTCCGTCACCGTCGCCGCCACGGTGGGCCAGCGCATCTGATCGCGCCGCTCTAACCACGATCGCAAGATGACCGCGACCAGGCCGGACGTCGCCAGCATGATCGCCAGATCCAGCAACAGAGCCTTCCACCAAGTCATCTTGCGCATCCGGGCAATGACCCCATCGTATCAGATCGAAGCTGCCTGGCGAACGCACGGGAAATGAAGGTCCCTTCCATCTCGCTGCATCGCGTGTCCAGGCATCCGAAGAGCATAGACTACTAAGCGTTGAGTTTCACCGCAGTGCCGGTTGCTGTCACACCACCGGCGTTCGCCACCACAGTGCCCCCGCCGTCCAGCGTCGCCGTCGTGCCCTTGACGAGGGCATCCCCGCCGCTGAGGAGTAAGGTGGCGGCATCTCCAGGGGAAGCTCCGGACACGACATCGCTGACCAACAAATTGGCCTTGCCATTGCCTTCGGCAAATACCGTGGCGTCGACGAGAATCGAGCCCCCGTCAGCGCCTTTCGCCAATACATCATCGTCGACGAATACGAACGCCTTACCACCCGCGTTGATCGCGATGCTAGTAGGGGTCATGATGATGGAGCTGTCGCCGCAGTTGAGAGTAATCTTGGTAGGGGCGTCGATATGGATTTCGGTCGACGCGTGAAGGTGGTGCTTTCCCGTGACGGTGTGCGTGCTCTTGAAGTCGCCATCTCCTCCCCCCTCAACCGTCGTCGTGAGATCGCCTTTGATGTGAACGATGCGATCTTTGTCGACGGTCAATGTGTCTTTGCCGTGGATGGTGGTTGTGCGGTCGGCGCCTATGGTGTCGGTCTGATTGGCGTTGATGTCGTTGCTCTGGTTGTGCTTCACCAGCGTCGACATGTCCTTCTCGGCCTGGATGTGCAGCTCTTCCTTGCCCTTGAGATCCTCGAACCGGATCTCGTTGAAGTTGCTGGCCGAGCCGTCCTTGCTGCTGCGGCTCTTGATCCCGCTTTGGGTCTTGTTGTCGGGCAGGGCGTAGGGCGGCATGTTGTCGGCGTTGTACACGCGGCCGGTGATGATGGGGCGGTCGGGGTCGCCGTCGAGGAAGGCGACGATGACTTCGTGGCCGATGCGCGGGATGTGCATGGCGCCCCATTGCTTGCCCGCCCATACCTGGGACACGCGTATCCAGATCGACGACTTCTCGTCGCGTTTGCCCAGGCGATCCCAGTCGAACTGCACCTTCACGCGACCG
>Ga0224559_1000623_pt1 | contig 22639 bp, 25 predicted proteins | sample 714S33034metaG_FD_180676 | JGI IMG/M metagenome (GOLD analysis project Ga0224559, IMG submission 180676) | Peat soil microbial communities from Stordalen Mire, Sweden - 717 S3 30-34 | ecosystem: Environmental > Terrestrial > Soil > Wetlands > Peat | place: Sweden: Norrbotten County, Stordalen... | reverse complement strand
GCGCTGGCGCCGGGCCGACGGCTCGGTGGACAGCTTCAACGAATTGTTGCCTGTCGCCGAAGACACGGGGCTTTCCATCAGCCTGGGCAGGGAGACGGTGGAGACGGTGTGCAGGCAGTTGCAAAAGTGGACCGAGGAATTGCCTCAGAGCGACCTCACGCTGACCGTCAATGTGTCGCAACGCCAGTTCTATCATCCCGACATGGTTGCCCAGTTGAAGATGGCTCTGGCGGCAACCGGCGTGGACGCAACGCGCCTGCTGTTCGAGGTTCCGGAGAGCGCGCTCAACGAGAACCCGGATGCCGCGGTAGCGATTCTGCAGCGCATGGTGGACTGCAATGTGCGCATTGCGGTGGACAATTTCGGCTCCAGCCTGGCGCCTCTCAACCTACTGGCTCGCCTGCCCATCGACGTTGTGAAACTGGACCCCCGGCTTACCGTTGCCGCGACCTCCACTGGCCGGCAACTGGCGGTACTGGAGTCGGTCATTCATCTTGGCCACACGCTCGGGATGCAGGTCGTTGGACAGGGAATTGAGAGCCCCGCTCAACTGGAAGCGATGTCCCGCTTGGGCTGCGAACTGGGTCAGGGGCACCTGCTTTCCTATGCCGTCGACGCCAACCGGGCGCTGCATCTTGCCGGCATCGGCTATTGGACAAAAGTTCCCGAAGCATAAACCGCCTTTCCTTTCAGCAGAATGCCATGGGTCCCCATGAGCGCGTCCCCTGAGCATCGTGTCCTTGTTTTTGCGGCTGGAGCGTGTCTAAAAACCCGCACAGCGTCAGGGCACGACTTCAGTCGTGCCGAGAAGGGCTGGAAGAAGAAGGGGTTTTAACCCCTGGGGACTGCAACCGAAATTCGGCGACCATTCTTGAAACACCCTATAGGGTGGGATCGCATGAACCCCGCCTTCAAGCAAACGAGAAAATGCTCTACGGTCCGCCCGTTCGGTGTAGCATGTGCGCATGAGGTCTCTGAAACGCGCGCGCCGGGTGTCCGCGCCGCCCGCCGGCGCAAAACCCGCCGGGACAATAAGGCAGCAGGCCAAGGAACTGGTCATCGTGACCGGAATCTCCGGCGCGGGCAAGGCTTCGGCCATCAGATCGTTTGAGGATATTGGTTTCCACGCCGTAGATAACCTGCCGCTTGAACTGTTGCCCGATTTTGCCCGGCTGGTGCGCAAGTCCGGCGAGATCGAGCGCGCCGCAATCGTGGTGGACATCCGCGAAGGAACCACGCTCGACCGCCTCCCGGAAATCCTGAAAACCGTCAAGAAGCTTCTGCCCACGCGAGTCGTGTTTCTCGACGCGCAGGATGCGGTGCTGGTCCAGCGCTACTCCGAGACGCGCCGCCCACACCCGCTCGGCCGGTCGGATACGGTATCGCGCTCCATCGTCGAAGAGCGCCAGTTGCTTGATCCGATTCGCAACGTGGCAGACGCGCTGATCGACACATCGAACTTCAACGTGCACGAGCTGCGCGCGCACATCCAGGCCAGATTCGGCAAGGAAGAAAAGACCAAGCAACTGCTGGTCTCGTGCCTGAGTTTCGGCTTCAAGAACGGCGTGCCGCTGGACGCCGACATGGTCTTCGATGTGCGCTTCCTGCCCAATCCCCACTTTGTGCCGGAGTTTCGCAAGAAGACCGGCCAGAATCCAAGGGTGGCCGCGTACATCAGGGGGTTTCCGCAGACGGTGGAGTTTCTAGACCGTGTGACGGAGCTGATGCTTTACCTGCTGCCGCACTATGTGGAGGAAGGCAAGAGCTACCTGACCGTAGCCTTCGGCTGCACCGGCGGCCAGCACCGCAGCGTAATGATGGCCGTAGAGATCGGCAAGCGGTTAAAAAAAGCCGGCTACCAGGTGAAAGTTCTGCACCGCGATATGCCGCGATGAGGCAGGGGCAATGGTTGTAATGCAGTGATAGGGCAGTGATTACCTTCGTGGGAGGCCAATCCCATTGACAGGTAGTTTAGTTATACCTAAACTAGGGAGTTGACATCTGAGTTTAGGTATAACTAAGATTATGGGGCGGCGGTGTGTCGCAAGTTCAAATCAAATTTCGCCTACTCACCGGAGTTCGCCAAGCGGCGAAGCGAATGGTTGGCCTATTGGAGGGGCAGGAAGAGTTGGACACAACTAGCGGGATAGGGTCTTTGGCAGGCAACCAACGCAGGGACCTATTGTCAAGAGCTCAACATTGGCTGGATGGTGCAAATAGCCCGAAGAGGTGGTTTCACAATTTCCCCGATGACCCTGTCTGTCCGGCGTGTTTTGTATTCAGGGTTGGAGATCATCGTTTTTATGGCTATCTTTGTCATCCACTCCCCAAGACGAATCCCGCACTCCAGGTGTGCGTTCTTTGCTCGCATGCAATCAAGCACGAATGGGAAACAGATCCGGCTGAAAAAACTCTCGTGAAACGTTGGTCCCTCAGTAACCAAGCTAGAGCGGCGCTTGCGGAAGAATTCGACGATAAACCGCAAGACGACAAGTCGAAGGAAAGCAAGAACAGAAAAGGGATATCGCGATGGAAAATGTAGCTCATTGGACCCAGCAGAGCACCGCTGATTTCGTCTACAGCATCTCCTCGACATTCATAGCGCAGATCGAGACCAAGATGGAGGATGACGATATTAGCCGAACTGAAGTTGCAAGCAGGCTCAAGAAGTCGAGCGGCAGAATTTCCCAGATTCTTAATAATCCGGGCAATTTGAGCATCAGGGTTATGGTTGAAATCGCTAATTCGCTTGGAATGAAGGCGGGTGTCATCGCCTATGACGATGATGACCCCGATAATACCAAAGGACCAATTGATCCGGATGTTTTCGTGAAATCTTGGGAGAAACTCGGGCGGCCCGTTGACCTTTTCGAAGTGGAGGAGGCAGTTCTTCCATTCGCTGAATTGCCCATGGTTACCTATAACGTTGGCTATGAACCTGCGGACGCTTTGCATCAAAATTTCCCTTACGACTATGTTTATTATTCGGCTCCGACGCAGGTCCTGCCCAATCCATCTGTGCCTGATCTGTGCCTGTATTCAGCCAAGGCAACGCCATTTACTCAGGCTCAGTTTTATGAGTCTGCAGATTCGCCAATAACCCAAAATTCCCTTTTGTCGGAAAGGAAGGCAGCATGACAACTAAGAAGAAGGCTCCCGAGCCCACACGTGAGCAAAAAACTGAAGTGAGGAAGTCGCCTGATTTCAAGTCGATTTACGTCAATTGGATTCAGGCGACATGCAGTCCATACGATGTATTGTTGAATCTTGGCGAATCTAGCCCAACCGAGCGTGGCGACGTAGAAGTCGAACATAAGGTTCGCGTCGTTTTCAGCCCAATAGAGGCGAAGATAGCCGCGTATATCATGACCAAGACAATTCATGAATATGAGAGACAGTTCGGCGCAATCGTTGTTCCGGCCCCGCTGATTCCTCAAATGCGTGAACTGATTGAGGCTCAAAATAAGGAAGGTGACAAGCAAACGGACGGCGACTAGTAGGTACGTAGCTGGAGCTTTATATCCCCGATTCCCGCGAGGAGCCGGGTGCCCCAGATCTCGCCTCCGAGGCCTGGCGGCGGATAGGAGCGTAAGGTGGGAGCCAGGAACCTACCCCGGATACGGGGAAGCAAATCACGAAGGTGTTTGAATGCTTCGGGTGGAAATCCACCTATGGCAAGAATCACTTTGTCTTGTCGCATCCAGAAAAGCCGCCTACGCTTCTAATCTCGATTCCCGATCACAAAGAAGTGGACCGCCGCCTCTTGAACGCGGAACTCAGAAAAGCTGGGATTTCAGAAGATGAGTTCTGCGCGGCGTATCGGCAACGCTAGCAAGAGACCAATTCCGGGCCTTTGATCCGGAACGATTCTTCCTCTCCCTGATCGCCCGCATTTCCTTCATGCGGAGCACTCTCTGACAGGAATTGCCTCATGCGAACCATAAGGACCGACTTGATCGCATCCATAATGTTCTGGTTCGCTTCCTCTTTCGTTTTTCCTTGAGACATGCAGCCAGGCAATTGCAGACACTCTGCGACAATATAGCCGTCCTCGCCCGGTCTGAAAACGACAGTCAACACCGATCCTGGATCTTGCTGCCCAGTCTCATTGGTGCGCCGGTTCAGACTTTGCCAGATTTTCCAGTTCATAACAACCTCATTCGCTGATGGATACGCCAAATGGAAAAGCGGCTTTCCCGTGGAAAACCAAGATACCATGCCATTATCAGCTGGTACAGTCCTATTTTAGACGCCTAAATTGTCCTAAAGTTGCAGGCGGTCCCGGCATGGGAACCCCGGATCAGGCGTTCTGACGCGCCAACACAGCACGAACCCGAAATCTCCCTTCCGCTCCTTGCAGATAATATCCGTCTCCAGGCGCACAATAGGACCAGAGTGAACCAGGACAACAAACTCAAGGGCACTACCGCGCCGCCGCCGTTCTTTGCAAGTGTCAGAAATGTCCCCGGTTCAATCTGTCAGGTATGTGCCCGGTCCGTACCCAGAAGCTCCTACCCCCTCCCCCCTAGTGTTTTCCGTTAAACTACTGATTTAACGTATGTTACCTAAAATCCGTGCAAGAGCCACTATGAAAACAAAGGAGTTACAAGCAGCGAGGGGCACAAAAATCACCCACCGGACGCGCAAAAACGGTGTGATCGACACGAAATATAGGCTGCATTCTCATAAAAACTATGTCCAGCTCGGTCCGCTATCGCTGCAAATCGTCGAGCCAACGAGTCAGCACGACGTTGTAAGCCTCCGCTGAGTCGGAAAACCCAGTGAGCCAAACCTGCTCTTTGCGAGCGGTGACCAACTGGTAAGCGTCTTGTCGAGTCTGTTGCGCCTGACTGTTCGCGGGCGTGCGGAAGAACCACAACGACGGGATGCTTAGCTTTGCCGCAGGCGGATTCGAGTCCCAAAGGTCGCTGACCAGCAGATGAGCGGGAACCAGCCTTGCGCGCGGATCGCGAAAGATCGCATCGGTCGGCGCAGAGAGCGGCTCGTCCATCACCAGGCCCGCGAGCTCAGGATGCGCCGCGGCCACTTCGAGCGCCAGATTCGCGCCCAGGCCTCGTCCGAATAGAACGATAGAACCGGCGGGGATATGGCGCGTGTTGGTCAGGTAATCGATTGCCGACTCCGCATCTTCGCGCCAGCGCGCTTCGCTGGGCCGCTGAAATCTGCTCATCCCGTAGCCGCGATAATCGATGGCGAACACGTTCAGCCCCGCGTCGCGCAGCGGGGTCAGCGCATCGACCGTGTCGCCGAGGTTGCCATCCGCGCCGTGCAGATAGATCGCAGTGGTGCGGGCGCCAGGATTGCCTGCAATCCACCAGCCTTTGAGCCGCGGTTCGCCGGCCTCGGTGGCAGCGAATCCGACCGAGTCGAAAGCCAAGCCCACGCTGGCCGGTGTGCGGGTCACAACGGAGTTGGGATGGTAGAGCAACTGCCAACTCCCCTGCCAGAACAGCAGACAAAGCGTGCCCCAGGCGCAGACAGCAGCCGCCACGATTGCGATGCTCGCCGCGATCAGCAGCCATCGCCCGGAAACGGTAGGCGGGGCAGCGGACGAAGAGCGGCGAGCGGTCACAGAATGACCGCTGGAAGCAGCAACGGCGGGCTCGAATTTGGATTTCTTGCGGGTCATGCGTGGTCGAGGGTTCAGCCCGCCAAATTCCGGCGCGACAATTCCATCCTAATCGCCCACCGGAGTTGCCGGCCCACAGTGAAACTGTGCCCCATCCATCGGACGTCTTTGTTTTTGTCCGATGGGTGGGAGTCCACAAGCCGCCGCACGTTGGGCCGCGGCTCGTGGGAACCCTCGCTCGAAGAAAGTCAGTACTTCACGATTGCGGTGAAGGAGTCGGGCTTGAGGCTGGCGCCGCCGACCAATGCACCGTCAATCTCTTCCTGGCCGATGAGGGAGGTGGCGTTGTCGGGCTTCACGCTGCCGCCGTAGAGGATGCGCATGGCCGCCGCGACCTCGGCGCCCAGCAGCTTGGCCACCTCGGCGCGAATGATCTTGTGCGCGTCGACGGCGATCTCGGGCGTGGCGGTCTTTCCGGTGCCGATGGCCCAGACCGGCTCATAGGCAATCACAACCGGCGCGGCGGCTTCGGGGGTGATGCCGGCAAAGGCTCCCGCGATTTGCGTCTTCAGTACGCTGGCTGTCTCGCCGGCTTCGCGCTCGGCAAGCATCTCCCCGATGCAGACCACCGGGACGACGCCGTGCTTGAGCGCTGTGTACAGCTTCTTGTTGACGATCTCGTCGGTCTCGGCGAAGTACTGCCGCCGCTCGGAGTGGCCGATCAGCGTATGCGTTCCACCAACAGCCAGAAGCTGGCCGATCGAGGTCTCGCCGGTGTAAGCGCCTTCCTCGGCAAAGTGGATGTTCTGGCAGCCGACGCCTACATTCGAACCCTTGGCTGCATCAATCACGGTAGGCAGCAGCACGGGCGAAGGAAACAGGGCAATCTCGTCGCGGGTGTGACCGGCAACGAGCGGCAAAAAAGCATCGACGAAGGCTTTGGCTTCGGCGGGCGTCTTGTACATCTTCCAGTTGGCGGCGATAAGAGCTTTACGGGGCATATAGTTCGATTCCTCGACTTGATTCTAGCCCATGGAAATTGGACGCAGGGTGACGCCGGGCACAGCGAGATGAGGGCCAGGGTCGCAATCAGGATTTCAAAGATGGAGCACTTCAGCGCAGAAAGAGCTTGCCTTCAGAATCTTTGTGCGTCCCAGTTTGTCCAGTTGCAGGAGTCCGGAGCGCTTGTCCCCGGTGACCGCGTAGTCGGGCTGCGCCGCTTCGATAAGGTCCAGCAGGTAGCTGTCTGCCGGGTCGGCCGCATGATGCCTGCGCGGTAGCGGACCATCCCACAAATTGGCCCCGTGGAGGTGATTCAGCATCGCTCCAACCTCATTTGGGTGGAGCAGGGTGCGCATCTTTGCATTACGGCTGGCAATCCTGATCTCATCGATTTGGTGCAGGCAGGTGACCAAGCGGAACCTTCCACGAAGCCAAGCATCGTAAATCGCCCGAGGTGCGCCGATGGGAGAAATCAATGCGCTAAAAAAGATGTTGCTATCGAGCAGGACGATCATCGGCGTATTCGCGCCCGAGCCCAGGCAAGCGACTCTTCAATCGCAGCTTCGAGCACCTCGGGGGCGACGTTGGCGTTTTTCTCCATGACCGACTGATGAGCCATGTCGAAGATACGCCTGTTAACGGCCTCGGCGACAAAGCGGGAGAGATCGCCTTTCTTACCTCTGCCCTCATTGGCGAGGAACTGGCGCAGGGATTTGTCGAGTTCTTTGGGGACGACGAGATTCCAACGGGTTGTGTTTGTTGCCATAGGATGCTCTAGCCATAATATACACCTAAACACACAAACACCGATAGGAGATGGTTAGTCAACCGGACCAGATGTCCGCACGGCGGTCAAATCGTCCGGCACTTCGCCGTTCATGAAGGCGTCGCGATGGCCGGGGTCGCCCAGGTCCATCTTGAAGTGATGCCAGGTGCCGTCTTGCAGGACGCCCATATTCCAGGGCCCTGAAACGGAGTCGGAAAACTGCCAGACGATGTGGTAGCCCTCCTCATTGGTGAAGCCTTCGCCGTCGGCCTGGATGATAGCGTCTCCGCGCTCCCAGAGAGCCGAGCGCAGCGCATGGAGGGCGTTGCCGCCTTCTTCAGTCTCCGCTCCCTGCAGGTGCTGGAAAGCGTAGACGGTCTTGACCTCAGCGAGGTATTCCGTAAGCCAATGAACGCCGCTTGCGGGCTTGCAATCCTGGATTTCTTCGAGGAAGCCGGCGATCTCGTCCTGGCCGGTCGACCCATTGCTCACGGGATTTCGCTCGATGACTGCGACTTCGACTTCGTCATTGCCAACGAGAAGCAGAGTCTCCCAGTCTTCTTCATCGCCGTTTTCGACTGCGAGTCTGTAGTCGGGATGCGTATCGCGAATCAGTTGCGAGAGTTCGTCGAAGGATGGTAAGGCTTCATTTTTCGATAGGACTCGCGTGTAGTAGGGCAATTCATTTCTCCTGCCGCAGCGACGGCGCTTTCAGGCGCAAGGCATAATCGCACCGAACCGGGCACTGTTCGGGGCTGGACGAAATAGCTCAGGCTGCAGGCTGACGCGTGGATGGAGACTTCGTGTCAGGAGCGACGTGTTTCTCCTCTGAGAGTAACGCCTGCAATTTGGCGGGCAACGCAGAGAAGGAAACGAATTGAGCCAAATCTTCTTCGGTCAACTCACGGACTTCGCCCTCGTCATCCGTCAATCGTTTTCGATCTAGCCTGTTTGCGGGCATCTGGATCAGGCGGCTGGCTGACGCGTGGATGAGGATTCCGCGTCGGGCTTGACGTGCTTCTCCCCGGAGAGTAATTTCTGCATTTCCAGGGGCAGGCCGGAGAACGGAACCGCTTTTGCGAAATCTTCCTCAGTCCATTCGGGATTTTCGTCGTCGATCAACTCAGGGTTTGGCTTTCTCATATTGATTTCGCTCCTTTCGGTTGGCCTTTCGCAGGCTGATGACTCGTAGAGCGCTGCCGCGCATGGTGAAAACCAGCGCATAAAGCGTGTTCCCTATGAAGCCAAGAGCCCGAGTACGAACTTCTCCGTAATCCCTGCCTGTATCGATTCTGAAGGTCGCCGAACTCAAATCGAAATCCGACGCCATCTCAAAGCCAAGCCCGCGCTCACGAAGATTGCGCTCGCTTTTCCGTGGGTCGAACGTGATCTCCACATCAATGATTGTAACGGGAAACCGGGTTCCGGGAACATGAAACTGGCGGTTAGTGGCCGTCACCCAGGTCTCAAACGCGAGATCTGGGGCACCCGGCAACTGGTTGAGTTGCGCGATCGCCACGCGGCGGCAATTGCCAGCGAAGCGGCGGCGCATTACTACGGCGCGCATATCCTACAGGCCGACATCGAGGACAACCCGGAGAACTTTACCCGCTTCTTCCTTGTCCGCCGCACTGCGGATGCCCCCGCCGATCCCCTTGCCAACAAGATCAGCCTGTCGTTTTCCGTGGAGGATAGGCCCTGGACTCTGGTGCGCGCGCTCAATGAGCTTTCGGCCATCGGCACCAATATGACCAAGATCGAGTCCCGCCCCGTCCACGGCAAGCCATGGGAGTACATCTTCTATGTGGATTGCCAGATTCATTCCCCCGAAGAGGGATCGCGCGCGATCGAGGCGCTGCGCCCCCATTGCGTCATGGTCAAGGAGCTGGGCCGCTACCAGGAGGCGCCCCGGCAGAGCGAATCCAAGGCATGAGACGATCGTTCAAGTGGTTTGGGCAATGGCAATATATGCTTGGCCGACTTTATTCAGTGTTTCTTCTTTTGCATGTAAAGCGTGTCCCCCTCCAAAACGATCTTGGGGTCTGGCCAGCCAGATGCGCCTAGGGTATTGTCTGGCCGAAGATAAAGATGCACCCTGGCGAGTTCTTGACCGCCCGAATCACGTATCGAGACTATTTGGCTCTCCGTTCCCGACGGTTCCCTTGAAGATGCGGGAACGTGTCTGCTCATCACGACTTTTGTTAATTCCCCGTTCTTGGTTCTATCCCAATAGAGACCGGCGTTAAACTTCTGGCGCAACTCCATTTCAGAGATGCGTTGGATTTTGAGGCCTTTCGGGTTAGAATTGGCAACCATGATCACTGTTTCTCAAATTCGCGAGCATCTTATCGACATGCTGGTGTCGCTTGATCCAGAAAGCGCACTGGACGCTTTTGAAGATTGGCTTGCAAGCGCTTCTTGGAATATGCACTTGGATTCTACAGTCGATGCCGTGCGACTCGTCGGCAAGATTCAGCTAACACTTGCAGAACTCGACAACTGCAGCATTGATAGGGAAGCAGCGCGAAGCATCTTCCGCGACATTACCGTTTCATTCGACATGAATGGACCGGAGGCTTCCGAAGTGGTAATCAGGACTGGCTCTTCTCCGGTCAAGTCGCAGAGCATTAACCAGGAAGGACTGTCGGTGATCTTTGGTAAACAACGCGAAGAGGGACTCTCGTATACTCCGTCCCCTCAATCTCAACAGTGATCCAATAAAGTCCCTCATCCTTGACCTCCATCCTCATTTGGCCGATGAGGATTGCACTTCTCTCATCGTCTCCCTCAAATAGCGCCGGAATGGTAACCGATTGCATTGGCTGGAGAGATATGTCAAGCGGAGTCAACTTCACGGCGAGTTTTCCCCTTACCGGACCTGACGCGAATTTCAGGATGAAAGTAAAGGAAAGCACCGTTGCGGGCATTTCCTCATCCGGACCTGAGATCATGAAACGATCAAAGATCCTGAAGAGCGTCAATGCCCCGTCGGGCTCAAGGATGTGCCTTTCGCAGATCGACGCCACCTGCAAAAACGGGCGTATCAGTAGTGGATTCTCAGTCACTTCTGCCTCGCGGGAGAATTGTAGAACAATCTTCGGGCAGCGAGTATTTTGGCTTTGAACCTGTGTCGGTGTTCCGCCAACGATGAGACGGAATTATTCGTGGACTTCGGCAGTTTCTTTGCGGTGGCCAGGTAAACCGTTGACCTGATTATGATTTCTGTAAACCATAGAAAGCAAAGGCCATCCTCGCACTGAGGATGGCCTTTGCAAGCCTAAGAGCGGTCGAGAAACCTACACCTTCGCTTCCAGATCCGCGATCACGTCGAAGAAACGCTGGTCCAGACGGCGGTTGTTGGCGATGGCTTCCTTGATGGTGATGTCGGTGATGTCGGTGCCATGCAGAACGGCGATCCGGCCCCACTTCTGGTCGTGCACCATGTCGATTGCGTGCAGGCCGTAACGCTGACCCAGGGTGCGGTCGAAGGCCGTGGGAACGCCGCCGCGCTGCGTATGCCCCAGGTTCACCGAGCGGGTCTCGTAGCCGGTCTTCTTCTCGATCAGCTCAGACAGCGCCTCACCGATTCCGGACAGGCGCGCATGGCCGAACGAATCCAGCTTGGCCCCTTCGTCGATCACCTGGCCCACTTCGGGCAGATGGCAACCCTCGGCCACCACCACCACACCGTAATGCTTGCCATGGTCGTAGTTGTACTTCAGCAGCGCGCACACATGGTCGATGTCGATCTCCTTCTCGGGAACCAGAATCACGTGCGCGCCGCCGGCAACGCCTGAGGCGTAGGCGATCCAGCCGGCATCGCGGCCCATCACCTCGACGACGACAACGCGGTTGTGCGAGTCGGCGGTGGTGTGGATGCGGTCGATGGCCTCGGTGGCGATCATGACGGCAGTGTCGAAGCCGAAAGTCTGGTCGGTCCCGCTGATGTCGTTATCGATGGTCTTGGGCACGCCCACGCTGGGCACGCCGTGCTCGCTCAGGAACAGGGTCACCGACTGCGTGTCGTCTCCGCCGAGCGCAATCAGCGCGTCGATCTTGTTGATCTTGAGGACTTCCTGGACCTTGTCGATGCCGCCCGGAATCTTCTTCACGTTGGTTCGCGAGGAGTGCAGAATGGTGCCGCCCTTCAACTGGATTCCGTCGGTGCTTTCCAGGGTCAGCGGAATCCAATTGTTGTCCAGCACGCCGCGCCAGCCGTTGAGAAAGCCGATGAACTCATCGCCATAGTGGTTGATTCCCTTTTTGACGGCCGCATAGATCACCGCATTCAGTCCGGGGCAGTCGCCGCCGCCGGTCAATAAAGCAACTCGCATCGCAAAATCTCCTGATCGAAGGCGCGGCATGAAAAGCCGAGCCGGGAAAAACTCCCTGAGCCGTACGCACGTGCCTGACGAATGGCCGTTCTCGACGCCTTAATCAGTGTACCCCGGCGCTGTAAAGCAAAATCGTGACCACGCTCACGTTCCTCGAAGGTTTCCGCAAGAAAGTGCATTTCATTGGCCGATTGGCTCACCTCGGTGGTTCAATAAGGTATGCCTTCGTCCGGTACGTTGTTGCTGCTGGCCTTTGCCGCCCTGGTCATCGTTCTCTTGCTCGTGGTGCTGCAACTGACCCGGCTGGGATTCCTCATCCGCGCCACCATCCCCGACCGGCCGCGACGCCGCATGTTCATCGCGTCGGTCTCTTTTCTGGTCACTTTCATCGGCGTCCGCGTCCTCGTCAGCACGATCACGCACAATGTAGGCCCATTTCACTGGGTCACCGTGCGCGGACACCATATTCATCACCTCGTGTGGGGCATCCTGATCCTGTTGATGGTGGGTTACGGCTGGCTGCTCGATCTGGGCAACCGCCACTCGCCCATGTCCATCCTTCTGAGCCGCCTGATGTCGGTGAGTTACGGCGCGGGCTCCGCGCTCACATTGGATGAGTTCGCGCTCTGGCTCAACCTCGATCCGCAAGCCTACTGGTCGCGCCAGGGCCGCCTCAGCATCGACGCCATCATCGTGTTTGGCAGCTTGCTGTGCGTCGGCGCATGGGGCGCCCCGTTCTTTCGCGGAGCCCGGCGGCTTTGGCACGAACGCACAGAGATCCGCGGCAAGCTCGCTTCCCCTATTCGCCTCGTGAGGTTGCTTCGTCCGCGTAGAGCGCGTCGATGAGCCCGTCGTATCGTGCCGTAATCACCCGCCGCTTGAGCTTCATTGAAGGCGTCAGCTCGCCCGAGTCGATGGACCATTCATCCGCCACAACCCGGAATCGCTTGAGGGTTTCAAAATTGGCCAGGCCGCCGTTCACCTCGTGGACAATCTCGCCGAAAAGAGCAAGCACGCGGCTATCGGCTACAAGTTCGGCGCGCGACTTTACTTCGACGCCGTGATGCCGCGCCCACTCTTCCAGCGCCGTAAAGTTGGGCGAGATGAGCACGGAGATGAACTTGTGCCGGTCGCCCACCAACGCGGCCTGGGCCACCAGCAGATTGATCTTCAGCTTGTTTTCGATCGGCTGGGGCGCCACCATCTTGCCGCCCGAGGTTTTCAGCAGCTCCTTCTTGCGGTCGGTAATGAACAGGAACCCATCCGCGTCCAGGCGGCCAATGTCGCCGGTGCGGAAAAATCCCTCCGCGTCGAAGCATTCCGCAGTCGCTTCCGGCTTGTGCCAGTAACCCGCAAACACCGAAGGCCCGCGAACCAACAACTCGCCGTCTTCGGCCAGCTTTAGCTCCAGATTGGGCAAGGGCATGCCCGCGGCGCCCATGCGGTGGCGCAGCGGCGTATTGAGGGCGATCACCGGCGAGGTCTCGGTGAGGCCATAGCCCTCCCAAAGCGCAATCCCAACCGAGGCGAACCAGAGCGCGGTGTCGATACCCAAAGGCGCGCCGCCGGGAACAAAGATCCTCACCCGGCCGCCGAAGGCCTCGCGCACCTTGGAATAAACCAGCTTGTCGGCCAGCTTCCACAGCAGCGAAGACGGCCGGCGTCCGTCATAAACCGTGTTGCGGTGGCCCGCGCCCACCCTCACCGCCCAGGCCAGCAGGCGTTTCTTCACCGGTGAGAGCGCCACCCGCCGCTCCACCTCCTGGCGAATCTTCTCGAACACGCGCGGCACTCCCACAAATACCGTGGGCCTGATCTCGCGCATGGCCTGCGGCAACATGTCGAACTTCGAGCAATAGGCCACTTGCACTCCGTACCAGTACATGACATAGTCCAGCGCGCGAGCCGTTACGTGGGACAGAGGCAGAAAGGAGATCAGGGCGTCCGTGGAATCGAAGTAGAAGTCCTCGGAAACGCAGCTCTGGTTCGCGGCGATGTTGCCGTGGGTAAGCGCTACGCCCTTGGGCTCGCCGGTGGTGCCCGAGGTGTAGATCAGCGTGGCCAGGTCCTTGGGTTCAACCGAGCGAACCAGCGCGTCGAAGACCGGGTCGCGCTCGCCGCCGCGGGCATCGGCCCCGGCCAGCAGGTCCTTGAAGGCAATGGCCCCCTCCGGCGGCCCCTGAGAATCGATCCCAGGGGAATCCATGATGATGATCCGTTCCAATTGCGTCTGGCCGCGGACGGCGTTCAGCTTGTCGAACTGCAGGCGGGTCGAAACCACGGCAATCTGGCAGCCGGCGTCGGCCACCAGCGCTGCCTCCTGCTCACCGGTGAGCGTGGGATAAATGGGCACATCCACGGCGCCGATGGCCAGCGCGGCGAAGTCGGTCACCGCCCACTCCCAGCGGTTCTCGGCAATCAGGGCGATGCGGTCGCCTTTTTGCACGCCCCAACTGAGGAAAGCCTCAGCCAGTGCCCGGACCCGCTGGTAAATCTGGTCCGAGGAAATGGGTTGCCATTGGCCAAACTCGTCCTGCCAGAGCACGGCGCGCGGGTTGGCTGCCGCAGCTACACGGCGAAAGAGATCGTTCACGGTGGAAATCGGAATCAAAGGTGTCATTGGATTGAAATAGAGGACGCCACCGATTCTACGGCGCGACCAGTCGAGAGTGTATCAAGATAGGGGCTGAAACGTTTACTCTTCACCAAACAATTCTAGCCCCCGCCTTCATCCAGCCGCCTGCGGACCTTGCCAAGGGCAATCGCATTTCAACTTTCATGGCGAGCGAACCTCTCAGGCTGCCGCAAAGACTCCTTCGAAGGGAGCTTTGTAACAGGGCACGACTTCAGTCGTGCCGCAAAACGCTCCGAAAAAGAGGTCGGGCTTTAGCCCCTGCCACATTTCGAGCCGCCTGTGATCTCTTTCTTGACCCTTCCCCCGGCATCGCAAGCGGCTTTTCCCCCAAATCCGAACGTAAGCTCTTTCAAATGCGATTGCCCTGCCGGCCTTGCCAATGCTGGGTTTCCTCGTGATCCCCTGGCGGTTTACAATGCGACCTAAGCACGAAAAGACTCCTCCCTTTTCGCAATCCCTCTACGGTCCAAACATGCCTGAGTACCTGGCGGCTTTGTCCCACGACGAACCCGACCCAGCCCGGCGCGCGATTTCCCCTCAGCTTCAGCGTTGGCTACATCGCGTCGGAAGAACACGCCCGCCAATCCCTGAAAGAGTTGCTCACCGAAGCGGACAAAGCGATGTATGAGGATAAAAAACGCAAGAAACTGAGTTACGCGTGAAAAAATTCCGCCCTCCGATCGTCCAGGCCGCCAACATCGCCAGGATGCACGTTACTTTTAGGATGCGGAGCTGGAAATTCTTGCATACTTATGCAATCTTGTTGTATATTTATTCATGCGCGGCCGCTGAACTGCGAGCCGCGCTTTCAATTTGGCCACAAAAGGCGGCTGAATTGGCGCCTGGAATGAGATGAAGTTTCAACGCCACAACGCGATTCGGGATCTGCTGGCTAGCTCCATGGTGACCAACCAGGACGAGCTGCGCCGCAAGCTGCGCCGCCGCGGCTTCGCGGTCACGCAGGCTACACTCTCGCGCGATATTCACGAGCTGCGCCTCTCCAAGGGACCAAGCGGCTATTCCATGCCCAACGGCAATGGCGGGACCAGAAGTAACGGTTCGTCCACCGCCGCTATCGAGGACAACAGTCCTCCGTCGGTGGCCGACATGATGGAGAGTTTTGGCCTGCGCGTGCGCCAGGCCATGAACCAAGTAGTCGTGGGAACGGTGATGGGCGGAGCCCAGCCGTTTGCCGCGGCCTTGGACTGGGAAGGATGGCCGGAGGTGGTGGGCACCGTTGCCGGCGACGATACAGTTCTGGTCATTTGTCCAGACCCGCGCCGGGCAGGCGAAGTGGAAGCGCGCCTGAGGAAATTTCTGGAGTCATGACCGACACGATACAAACCGCTGTTATTGGAGTCACCGGGTACGCCGGCGCCGAGTTGGCCCGGCTGCTGTTGCGGCATCCCCGCCTCAAAAACACGCCTCCTGTTTTTGCCGGGCGCCCAGATACGAGAACAGACGCCAAAGACGCGGCGCGCGGCGGTGGTGTGCCGCTGGCCGAAATTCATCCCCAACTCGGGAACAACAACGGCGCGAAAAGCCTGAAGCAGGAGCCGTTCTCCTGGGAACTGCTTGCTGCCCGTGGTGTGAACGTTCTGTTTCTCGCCACTCCCCATGAGCAGTCGCGCGAGTGGGTGCCTGAAGCGCTTGCACGCGGTATTCGAGTGATCGATCTGAGCGGGGCGTGGCGGCTCACCGATTCAGCCAACCGCGCTGTGTATGGCTTCGAGGATGAAGGATCTGAGCAGGCTGTGGCGACGCAGGCCGAGGCTGTCTACGGCTTGCCCGAACTGCATCGCGCGCAGATCGCCGGCACGCGGCTCGTCGCCAATCCCGGATGTTATGCGACCTCAATCATTCTGGCGTTGCGGCCGCTGGTGGCTGCCGGGCTTATCGATCTGGACTACGGCATCGTCGCCGATTCGAAGAGCGGCGTCAGCGGCGCGGGCAAAGCTCCCACCGCGAAGACGCACTTCATGTACGCGGCGGACAATCTGTCGGCATATGCGGTCTTCACGCATCGCCACACCGGAGAATTGCTTGAGCAGATCGGCGTCACCGGCAGCCAGATTGTCTTCACGCCCCATCTCCTGCCCATTCCCCGTGGAATTCTCTCCACGATCTATGTGCGCTTTCGCGAGCCGCAAGTTCATCCAACGGTAGCGCGGATATTTCACGAGTTCTTTGCCGGCAGTCCAATGGTCCGCATCTACGATAAGGGATTGCCGCAGATTCAATATTCCGTGCACACAAACTACGCCGACGTCGGCTTTCAAATTGCGCCGGACGGCCGCCGCGCCATCGTCGTGAGTTGTCTTGATAACTTGTTGAAGGGCGCGTCCTCGCAGGCCGTGCAGAACATGAACGTAATGCTGGGCTACGGCGAATCGGAGGGGCTCGAATGAAGTACGTCGTCAAACTAGGCGGAGCGGGCCTTGAAACTCCATCGCTTCTGGACGGATGCACGCGTGCAATTACGGAACTTGTCCGCGACGGCAATCAGGTTGCCGTGGTGCACGGCGGCGGTGCCCAGTTGACCCGCATGTTGAAGGCGCTGGGCAAGCAAAGTGAATTCGTAGCCGGCCTGCGCGTCACCGATGCCGAAACCCGCGACGTGGCGCTGATGGTGCTCGCCGGCAAGGTCAACAAGGGCCTGGTAGCGGCTCTGGGCGCGCTCGGCCAGCCTGCTATGGGAATGTCCGGAGGCGACGGTCTCCTCTTCCGCGCCCGCAAAAAGCGGACTGCGCCCGACCTCGGCTACGTCGGCGAGATCGTTGCCAGCGATCCAAGATGGATCGAAGCCATCTGGCAGTTGAACGGCGTGCCGGTGATCTCTTCCATGGCTCTGGGCTTCGACGGCGAGTACTACAACATCAACGCCGACGAAATGGCCGCGGCCTGCGCCATTGCCTGTCATGCCGACGCCCTCGTTTTTCTCACCGACGTTCCCGGCGTCAAGGGCGCGAACGGCGAAGTGCTCCGATGGCTCTCCATCGATCAGATCGCCGAGATGGCCAAGACCGCCGTCATCTCCGGCGGCATGTTGCCCAAGCTCAGCGCCTGCCGCGAAGCTCTGCTGAACGGCGTAAAGCGCGTAAGAATTTTGCCCGCGGAGGCAGCCGGTTCTCTTCCCGACCTGTGCAGCTCCCGCGTAGCCCAAGGCACCGAAGTGATGGTGGCCTAGCGGTCTCAAGAAAAAGAGACCAGGAGACATGACATTGACGAAACTCGATCAAATTTGCGCTGCGGAAGCAAAGCTTCTGCTCCAGACTTACGACCGCAACCCCATCCTCTTTGTCGGCGGCCAGGGCGTCCACATCGTTGACGAGAACGGTACCGAGTACCTCGATCTGCTCAGCGGCATCGGCGTCAATGCGCTCGGCTACTCCCACCCCGTCATTGAAGAAGCCATCGCCCGCCAGAGCCGCGCGCTCATCCACACCTCGAACCTCTACTATCACGAAGGCCAGGCGGAACTAGCGCTGCGCCTCACCGAGCGCACCGGCCTCGACCGCGTCTTCTTCGCCAACACCGGCACGGAAGCATGGGAAGGCGCGATGAAGCTGGCGCGCGCCTATGCCGGCCTCAAGCGCAGCGAAGGCGTCAACATCGGAACCAAGTTTCTGGCCCTCGAGCAAAGTTTTCATGGCCGCACCTTCGGCGCCATCTCGACCACATTCAAGGAGAAATACCGCGAGCCGTTTGGCCCTGTCGTTCCCGGCGTTGAGTTCGTCCGCTTCAACGACGTCGCCGATCTGCGCGCCAAGTTTTCGAGCGAAGTCTGCGCCATTCTTGTCGAGGCCATCCAGGGCGAAGGCGGCATTCGTCCGCTCACGCAGGAGTTTTTCGCCGAGGCTCGCGCACTTGCCACTTCAACCGGCGCTCTTCTCATCGCGGATGAAATTCAGTGCGGGATGGGCCGCACCGGCAAGTGGTGTGCCTATCAGCATTACGGCATTCAACCGGATGTAACCACGCTGGCCAAGCCCATTGCCGGCGGCCTGCCTATGGGCGCGGTGCTCTGCACCGAAGAGGTTGCGCGCGCGATACACGCCGGAATGCATGGCACAACATTTGGCGGAGGGCCCCTGGCCTGCGCCGTTGCCATCGCCGTCATCGACTACATGGAGAGAGAGAATCTGCTCGCTCACGCCACCGAGGTCGGCGACTATTTTCAACAGCAGTTGCACTCCCTCGCCACGCGCCACAACGCAATTGTCGACGTGCGCGGAAAGGGCCTGATGATTGCCGCCGAGCTCGATTCGGCGGACCTCGCCAAGCTTATCGTCGCCGAGATGCTCAAGCGGCATATTCTTATCAACTGCACCAGCGACACGGTGTTGCGCTTCCTGCCGCCGTATATTCTGGAGCGCGCATATGTGGACACCGCCATCGCGGCGTTGGACGAAATCTTCACTGAACATGCGGGTGTCCTGAGCGCGGCCCCGCAGGCATCGCAAGCCGTTGCCCACGCCGCGGCTCAAACTCTAGGAGGTCCACACCATGGCTAGCAAAGCAATCCTGGCACCAACCTTGGATCGCCCGGAGACCGGAGTGCCCGTTCAGAAAGATCCCGATATTCTTGCCGCCGCCGCGCGTCTCGCCGGCGAAGATATGTGTTCCATCGCCGACTTGTCCAGCGGGGAAGTGCGTGCCATTCTCAAGCTCGGTCACGACGTCAAGCGCAATCCGCGCGAGTATCGCCACGCCCTCGATGCGAAACAAATGGTCCTCATGTTTGAGAAGGCCAGCCTGCGCACGCGCCTCAGCTTCGAAACCGGCATCAATACCATGGGCGGCAACGCAATCTTCGTCGATCAGACGAACTCGCCCCTCGGCGAGCGCGAGGCCATTGCCGACGTTGCAAAGAATGTAGAGCGCTGGGTCGACATCATCGTGCTGCGCACCTACGCGCACGACACGATTACTGAAATGGCCGCTAACTCGCGCGTGCCGGTCGTCAACGCGCTCTCCGACTTCGAGCATCCCTGCCAGGCGCTGGCCGACTTCATGACCATCGAGGAACACTTCGGCACCGCGGCCGGTCTCAACTTTACCTACGTCGGCGACGGCAACAACGTTTGCCACTCGCTGATGCTCACCGGCGCGCAACTGGGCTCGAACGTCACCATCGCCACGCCGCGAGGTTACTCGCCGGACATCGAGATCGTAACCAAGGCGCGCGAGATAGCCGCGGCCAACGGCTGCGAAGTGCGCTTGCTTCAAGACCCGCAGCTCGCCGTCGAAGGCGCCGATGCGGTCTACACCGACGTGTGTGTCAGCATGGGCTTCGAGCACGAGTCCACCAAGCGCGCGCCCATCTTCCGGCCGTTCCAGGTGAATGAAGCGCTGATGCAAAAGGCCGCGCCGCACGCGGTGTTCATGCACTGCCTGCCCGCGCGCCGCAACGCTGAGGTCACCGACGCGGTGCTCGACGGTCCGCAGTCCATCGTGTTCGATCAGGCCGAGAACCGCATGCATTGTCAAAAGGCATTGCTGCTTTTGCTGCTCGGCGGGTTGGCAAATACGGCGAGTTTTCAGTGAACAGGGACTAAGGGACTAGGCGACTCCTATGCAAGATCGATGGTACGGCGACAATCGGGATTTGGTGAAGTGGGGAACCTCGCTTGAACTTGCTCGGCGATATGAAGCTAGACAGATTCTTCAGGTCCTCTACTACCGGCCCAACGATTGGAATCGGACTGAACGAAGATACGAGTGGGAGCGGATTGAAATCGACGGGCAAAAGGTGGAAATTGCCCCGGAAGTAATTCGGCATTTTCGTGATGTGAATTTGATCCGGAATCTAAAATCTCCTGTTCCCATCGGTGTGTTCAAGGAGAACTTCGGTGATCGCGGTAGATACCTTGATGCCATCAAAGCTGCAATTCGGTCGAGGAGCGATTATCCGGGTATTGTATTCCTCGATCCGGATACTGGACTAGAACCGCCAAGCGGGACGCATGGCCCTGCGCACGTGCTCGGCCATGAAGTTAAGGAGATATGGAGAACTCTTATTCCTGGCGATGTTCTGGTGTTTTATCAGCATGAGACTAATCGCAGGGGTGAAGATTTTATAGGCCCCAAGCTGGGTGAGTTCGTCAAAGCAATTGGCATCCAGAGTGCAAAACTCGCGCATGCTCCGAAGATTGCGCGTGACGTGGCATTCTTCTATGCGCAGAAGGAGTAGCTTTTCTCGATGAAGCACAACACTGAAGCGTCTTCCTAGTCCCTTAGTCCCTAGTCCCTGTTTTGAGGTGCGCAAGCATGTCCGTAATTCTCGAATCCCTGCCCGCCGGCCAGAAAGTTGGCATTGCCTTCTCCGGCGGGCTTGACACCTCCGCCGCCCTGCACTGGATGAGGCTTAAGGGCGCCATCCCCTACGCCTACACGGCCAACCTCGGCCAGCCCGACGAAACCGACTACGAAGAAATTCCGCGCAAGGCCATCGAGTACGGCGCGGAAAAGGCTCGCCTCATCGACTGCCGCGGCCCGCTGGTTCGCGAAGGCATCGCGGCGCTTCAAGCCGGTGCATTCCACATCACGACGGCTGGAGTTCCTTACTTCAACACCACTCCGATCGGCCGCGCTGTTACCGGGACGATGCTGGTGGCTGCAATGAAGGAGGACGACGTCAACATCTGGGGCGACGGCTCAACCTTCAAAGGCAACGACATCGAGCGCTTCTACCGCTACGGCCTTCTCGTCAATCCCGACCTCAAGGTCTACAAACCCTGGCTCGACGCGGCTTTCATCGACGAGCTCGGCGGCAGAGCCGAGATGTCCGCATTCATGCAGCAGCACGGCTTCGCGTATAAGATGTCCGCCGAGAAGGCCTACTCAACCGACTCCAACCTGCTCGGCGCAACCCACGAAGCAAAAGACCTGGAGCACCTTTCTACCTCGATCAAAATCGTTGTCCCCATCATGGGCACGGCCTTCTGGCGCGACGATGTCGAGATCAAGCGTGAAGAGACAGCCGTCCGCTTTGAAGAGGGCTTTCCTGTCGCACTCAACGGCCGCGAGTTCAGCGACCCCGTCGAACTTTTACTCGAAGCCAATCGCATCGGCGGACGGCACGGCCTCGGCATGTCCGACCAGATTGAGAATCGCATCATCGAAGCCAAGAGCCGCGGCATTTACGAAGCGCCCGGGCTCGCCTTGCTCTTCATCGCCTACGAGCGTCTCATCACCGGCATTCACAACGAAGACACCATCGAGCAGTACCGCGACAATGGCCGCAAGCTCGGCCGCCTGCTCTACCAGGGCCGCTGGTTCGACTCCCAAGCCATCATGCTCCGCGAAGGGGCCCAGCGCTGGGTCGCCAAGCCCATCACTGGCGAAGCCACCCTGGAGCTCCGCCGCGGCAACGACTACTCCATCCTCAACACCGAGTCGCCCAACCTCACCTTCCATCCCGAGCGCCTCAGCATGGAGAAGACCGAATCCACCTTCTCCCCGCGCGACCGCATTGGCCAGCTCACTATGCGCAATCTCGACATCGCAGACACTCGCGATAAGCTCCTTACCTACGCCGCTAGCGGCCTCCTCACCCTCAGCAAGGGCAGCGAAATGCCCAAATTGAACAGCGCCCCTGAAAAGGAACAAGAGAGTAGCGCCGGTCTCTAGACCGGCTGTAGCGCGGGCGTCCTCGCCCGCACCCCGAAGGTAACCTGAATCAATGTCCAACGAACACCAACCCGTGAAGATGTGGTCCGGCCGTTTTCGCGAGCCGCTCGATAGGCAATTTGAATCTTGGCAGCGGTCGCTTCCCTTCGATTGGCGGCTTCTCCCGCAGGAGATTGCCGCCAGCAAGGCCCACGCATCGGCTCTGTGTGCCGCGCGTATCCTCAGCGAAAATGAGACAGCGCAAATCCGTGCCGCGCTCGACTCGATTGCCGCGGACCACGCCTCCGAAGCAGGCCAAGCCCTGGTGCGCGACCATGCGTCTGCTGAAGACATTCATCACTTCGTCGAGCTTTCATTGGTTAACCGCATCGGCTCGCTTGGTCTCAAGCTGCACACCGGCCGCAGCCGCAACGAGCAGATCGCCACCGACCTCCGGCTCTTCGTCCGCGAACATATTGGCCGCATCGTCGAAGCGCTCGCCAGTTGGGCTGAGGCGCTGGTCGAGCAGGCGCGCAACGCCGGCGACGCCGCGAAGCCCAGCTATACGCACATGCAGCGCGCCGAACCGGTGCTCGTCGCCCACTGGCTGCTTGCCTACGTCGAGATGATCCTGCGCGATGCCGGCCGTTTGCTCGATTGTTCTGCGCGCCTGAACTATTGTCCGCTCGGCTCGGGCGCAG
>Ga0224559_1000622_pt1 | contig 22660 bp, 17 predicted proteins | sample 714S33034metaG_FD_180676 | JGI IMG/M metagenome (GOLD analysis project Ga0224559, IMG submission 180676) | Peat soil microbial communities from Stordalen Mire, Sweden - 717 S3 30-34 | ecosystem: Environmental > Terrestrial > Soil > Wetlands > Peat | place: Sweden: Norrbotten County, Stordalen... | reverse complement strand
TAATGTGGATGAGCTTGTGGAACGAGCAAGCCATTGGCGCTTGGTTCTGGGATTGGCGGGTTTTGCTGGAACCTTTGGCCTGCTTGCGCTTGGGCCATTGATGCCTTATGCCATCATGCACGACGGACTGCTGATGCCGTTGTTCGGCTGCATCGTTCTTGGGCTGGCCGGGGAGAATCTGCTGGCGAAGATTTTCGAGCTGCGTCCGCTGGTTTTTGTGGGTCAGGCCAGTTACTGCCTCTACTTGCTTCACTTCAATTTCTGGAATCTGATTCACGATTCGCATGTGCTCGATTGGGCGGGTTTGAGCCGGTTTGACCCATGGATAAGCTACGCGCTGTTGATCGGTATGGCGCTATTGGCGCTCCACTTCGTGGAGAAACCGGCGCAGCGAAAGCTGCGCCAGTGGATGGGGGCGTGAAGACAGTGGTCAGTGATCAGTGAACAGTGGTCAGACGCCGTCGGATCATCTGCAAAACGATCGTTACTACTCCTCCCCGAATGCTGCGAAGCTATGTGGTTGTAACTCGATGTGGAATTCGATGTGGGGAGGCTGCGGGGCACGTCGCCGCTGGTTGGTTGGGCTTGCTGGAATCTTGCCTTCGACTAACTCGCCCGTCGCCAGATTGCGAAGCCGCCCTGAGGAGCCAGGGCTCGAAATTATTACCTGGGCGGGCGTATCGAGATAGGACTCCACGACCAGGGCATGGTTGTCATAGGCAAAGAGACTCACCTTACTGGGCGCGTCGATCTGCACCGGAAAACCATCGAGCAGGTAATGCTTGATCTGGGTCAACACAGGCTGGGGCAGCGAGTAAAGGTCGTTGGGGTTTTCCGGAATGGTGAGGACGTAGAGGATTCCCTTCGAGTACCGATCCATGATCAACAACGGAGCGCCGCGGCCATTGGCTGTGCCGCGAACGAGGGGCCACGCATCGTTGGTCTGGAAGGCAATCTCAGGGACCAGCACATCCGAGGTCGCCCCCAGGTTGGCGCCCGCGCCGGCGCCGTACGCGCCCCAATATTCCTGCACCCTGAGAATGTTGCCTGTGGCATGAAGATCGGCGATTTGGGCTAGACCCTTGTCTTGAATTGCGTTCAAAAGGCCGGAGGTGATCGCGATGTTGCCGCCCTGCTCGAGATGCGCCTTAATCTTGTTTACGATCTCCGCATCGAACTTGGCGGACTCGGTCAGCAGGATCGTCTTTGCATCGGAGGGAAACTCCGGATGCAGATCGATGGGGATGCCAATCATGCCCAGATAGTTGTGGAGAAAATCCTCGCCCGTGGATTGATACGGCTTGTAACTGGCCAGCGCAATGGGATTGCCTAGCTTGCCCAATACTTCATTGACCTTGGCAAGCGAATAACCGGCCACGGTGGCGTAGTTAGCGGGCGCCGCTGAGCCGGAAGCTGCGTGCCACTTATCCAAACCCGCGAGGTTGAAGCTGGTGTCGAGAGCGCTCCAGGCTTGGCGATCGCCTAGCTCCGGCGTCCTGAGCAGATCGCTGTATTGGAAGAGCATGATCTGCGGAGTCTTGGCCAGCATCGTGTCCCATAACTGCTCGGCGTAGCGATCGAGATAGCGGGTGCCATAAACGTCGACCCATCCGCCGCCGTTTCCGCGGGGCGAGATGTTATCGAAGTAGCGGACGATCTGGTAACTCTCGTATTGCTGCAGGTGCTGGTCGTTATCAACCGGGTCGCGAGTCTCGGTGCCGGTGTAAATCCCATCGAAAATCTTCGGTTCCTGGTCAAGGTCGTAGCCATTGGCCTGAAAGTGCTCGTACCAGTTGGGAAACTTGATGACGATTTTCACCTTGGGGTTGACGGCGCGCGCCGGGCCAATGACCAGGTTGCGCGAAACCTCGTCCATCAGGCGCAGGCGAAACGCGCTCCAACTGTCATTGCCCTTGGCCGCAATGTCGGAATCGTGCTTGGTGTTGTTGAAGAAGAAGTCGTCGAGCATGATTTCGTCGAAGTGGCGCGCGGTCACCTCGGCGACATGCTTCACATAGTCACGCTGTTTAGGGTCGGTGTACGAAAACGAGACAAACTGACCGGCTTGGACTTCGTTTGCCGCGAAGCCGGCGATGTCACCCCCGGCCGCGTAGGCAATGCCGCCGGCTACTTCGACGCCGTGCGCCGTGAAGAATGCCTTCACGGTTTCGAGCACGGCCTCGTCTGCGATAACGCCGCTGCGGTAGCTCTCGATGTAGACTTTGTCCACCTTTACCTGGCTGCTGAGCTCTTCCCAGGACTTCTGAAGGAATTCCGGGTCCTTCATGCGCTCAACTACGCCGACTGGAATGTAGACGGCAACGCGGAACTGATCGTGCGCCGCTGGCGGAGCGGCGGCTAACGAAATGAAGGCCGGAACGAGAAGGAAAAGCATCAGCAATCGAGTGCGTGCAAGCACGTTTGGATCTCCTTGATCTTTGCTTACGGATTGCTCCGAGAGGCGTAGAGACCGCTCGAAAACGCCGCACCTCAGCGCAGCAAGTATATGCGCGTAAGGCTCTCTAGTGAAACGTTTAGGCGACGCTGAAGATTAGAGGACTTTTAGCCCGGGAAGCAACAAAAAGAGCCCAGCCTAAGTTGGCTGGGCTCTTTGTCGCTGAACTGTCCCCTTCAACTACGGGGTTGTTTGTTCGATCGCATGGTTGTTGTGAGGCACGGTGGCCAGCGCGGTGGGGTTTGCACCGGTGGGGTAGGGCGAGGCAGTTGCGGCGGTCAGCGCACCCGTGTCGGCGTTGAGCTCGAAGCCGGAGATGGAGCTGCCAATACGGTTGGCCGTATAAACGAATCGGCCGACGGAGGCATCCACGATGACGGCCAGCGGCTGCGTGTCAGTGGAGTCGATTTGGCTGCCTGTGACGTTCACGATCGTCGAAGGGGTTCCAGTGGCCAGGGCGATGCTGTAGGGCGTAACCGAGGAGTCCAGTGCGTTTGTGACATAGATATACAAACCGCGAGGATCGATCGTGATCGCGGAAGGCTCGTTACCGGTCCTGAAGGGCCCATTGAGGAGGAAGCTGAGAGTGCTGCCGGTTTGCACGGTGTACCCGATCAACTCGTTTGAGGCAAAGTCAGTGACATAGACAAAGCGGCTGGTCGGGTCGGAGGCGATGGCGGAAGGTTTTACGCCGGCTTTGTAGGGACTGCCGGACGAGGGGGTTAACGCGCCGCCCGAGCCGACACTGAAGCCAAAGATCCAACCGGGGTTGGCGGTGCTGTTGGCGCAGGTTGGGGTCGGAGTGCAGCCCGGGTTGTAAGCGGACTGGTCATAGGCTGTGACAAAGACGGCACTGTTATTGGCCAGAACGTCGATTCCAGTCGGAATGATCGTGTCGGTTGCGTAGCCAGGGACGGTCAGCTTTATCTGGGCAGCGACGGAGCCGATGGTGCCGCTCGAGAGCGCGTATTCAGTGAGCGTCGCCGAAGTAGTTCCCGAGATCACATAGAGGTAGGTATTGGCAGCGTTCGCGGCGACCGCGACGGGTGTGGAGACCGGGGTGACCGTGTCCTTCTGCGTAAGAACGCCGCTTCCGGAGATTAAGAAGTGGGCGATATTCGCGGCGGACGTGCTGCTTCCAGCATTGGCGACGTAGAGATTCGCGTAGTCGGAAGTGACGGTCATGGAAACCGGATTGACGCCTCCGCTGGAGAGAGTGGGTTGTCCAGGGCGCAACGCACCGGTCGAGTTGTCGGAATCGAAGGTCTGGATCTGTCCAGCGCTGCTGGCGCCCGAGCCCGCGGAATCAGCCACGAAGATATAGTCGATGGTCACAATATCGCAGGACGTCAAAAGTGTGGCCACTGCGAGGCCAAGGGCAGAGACCAGAAACAGCTGGCTCAATTTGTTGAACTTCATGCGCTTCCTTCATCGAGGGCTATCAAGGTCAAGCCCCAGGAAAACTGGTTAAGTTGCCCCGTAATCATTGTAAAAGCATGCAACGGGGTGTAGCTACTGACTCCGGACTCGGTCGGCGCTGCGGGCTCTCACTTGGTCACGCCGGCCCCCGTGCCATTGTGCGGAATTGCAGTGACGGCCGTGGGCAGAGCCTGGGATAGATACGGCGAGTTTTGCGAAAGCAGGAGCGTGCCCGCGGTTGTACTTAACTCAAAGCCCGACACGGTTCCGTTGACTCCGCTGCCCAGATAGTTGACGGTGTAGAGGAAGTGGTTGGTCGACGGATCGATGCCGATGGCCACCGGCTGCAGGCCGGTGGCGTAAGTGCCGATCCTCGTGAGCGCTCCGCTGCTCATCGAGTAGGCCGAAACTGAAGAATCCAGCGTGTTAGTGACGTAGAGGTAAGGGTAGCTCGGATCGATGGCAATGGCTGAAGGCTGATTGCCGGCCGGGAACGGGCTGCCGCTAAGCTGGGTCAACAGACCCGTGCCGGAGGCGACCGCATAGCCGTGGACTTGGCCGCGGACTTGATCCGTGACATACACATAGCTGCTCGTCGGGTCGCTGGCGATGGCGGCGGGGCAGGTTCCCTGGACAAAGGGAGCGTTGAGAAATGCGGCCGTGCATGTCCCCGTGGCAAAGGCTCCGCCACCCAGCGGTGCGCCACCGTTGAGCGGAGTCAGCGAACCGCCCGAGCCAACCGAAAACCCGAAGATGTAGTTTGCGCCTGCGGTCGAATCGTAAGTGGCCACATAAAGGTAGGAGCCCGAGCCGAGAACGTCGATCCCGGTGGGCTCGATAACGTCGTTGGGCTTGCCAGGCAGGGCCAGGGGCCAATAGCTCAGGGTTCCGTTGGCCACCGGGGCGCCGAGCGTGTCGCTGGGTGGAGAACTGGTGCCGACAGTTATCGGAAAGACGCCAACCGAGCCCGAGCAAGGCGCCGCGGTGGAGCAGACCGGGAGCGGGGCATAGGTGTCCAGGACGAAGAGTCTGGTTCCATGGACGGTGACGGCGACGGGATAAATCCCCGGCGTATTGACGGTGTTCTGCGGGTAGACCTTGCCGTCGCTGCCGATCACGAACTGAACGATGGTGTTGTCGTCCTGATTGACCACGTAGAGATTGTAGTTGTCTGAAGAAACGGCTTCAGCCACGGGATTGCGCCCGCCCGACGGAAAGGGCGAAGTGGGAATCTGGCGCATAAAGCCGGATTCCGAGTTCACCTCGAATACGTCGATCTCGCCGTAGTTATTGGGTCCCGCGGCCTTGGAACTGGTCACGAAGACAAAGTCCACGGTCAGGGTTTCACAGGCGGTGACAAATGTGGCGAGCAGGAGGCTGGCCACGGAGACCAGCAGCAACTGGCCGGATTTGTTGAACTTCATGCGCATCTTTCGTCCGGGGGCCGGAACTGCAGGTCCCAAAAAATCGAGTTTGGAATCGAACTCCATGCCGCGCAAATCAAAAGCCGCATTTGGGGTTCGGCTACGTTTCAAAAAAGAACCCTATACTTCGTAAATCCGGGGCCGGGCCTTGGCGCGGGATCGGCCAACAGGCTGACTCCCGCACCAATGAAGGCTTGCTTCGGCGCCGCTCTAGTTTGTTCGCCCGTCAACCAGGCACCAAGCGGCCGGACCCGAGAGCGAATAGGTGTTTCCGACACGCAAATTGTTCAGTACGCCCGAGTTCGGATCCACAACCCGGCCATAAACGCTGTTGTCGTAGGCGTCGGCCTCGTAGACGAACTGGTTCGAAGGATCCTCGACCATGCACTGGGGGCCTGCGCCACTACCGAACGGCTCACCGGCGATGAAGCTGAGCTGGTGAGTGCTGGTGTCGATGACATAGCCCGCAATACCGCTCTGTGCGTTTGTGGTGTTGGTATTGTTCCCTTGATTGACCACGTAAAGGAACCTGCCCTTGGATTCCACAAGGAGGTAAATGGGGTTGGAGAGCGACGCGTCATCTGGGACGATTCCGCCGGTCTGTGCCTGCAGAGCGCCGCCGGTTCCCACGGAGAAGGGCAGAATCTGGCTGGAGTAGGTACCGGCGTTGAAGCTGCCGGTGCCGCCTGATGCGATAGTGATCGGCTCATTGTCGAGAACGTAGACGTTTCCACTGCCTGAAACGATCGCCGTACCCTGTTTGATGTTCATCGGCTGGGAACTGTTCTGGCTGACGGTCAACTGTCCTGAGCTTTGGCTGTAGGTGTAGGGAAATACCGAATCGCCTGTCGTGGGAGTTCCGCTGAGAGTGAAAAAGTAATTGGAGGCAAAGAGGAAATCGATGGGATTGGCGGGAACTGGAAAATAGGGCAGCGGGCAGGTGGCCTGGCTGCTCGGGCAATTCACCGACGTGACCTGATTATTCAGAACCGGTGACAGGCGGCCCGTGGTCTGGTTCACCGAAAAGGCCGTGATGTCGCCGCAGGAAGTTGCGGTTCCCAATGCCTCGGTGCAGCTATTGGTCGTCAGATTCTTGCCGGTGTACGCGTTGCTATCCGGGGCGTCGTGGTCAAGCACATACAGGTAGTTCCCCGAGGTGTCGGCAAGAATCCGGAAAGGGTTGATGCCCTGAGTGGAGAAGGACTGCTGCGGAGTGAGGATGCCGTTTCCGCCGACTGCGAACTCTTCAATGTTGGAGTTCTGGCAGGGATTCGCTGTGGTGCAGGTTGAGCCACCCTGCGCGTTGACGCCCCGATTGAGGACATAGAGGAATCTGCTGCCGGTAAGCAGGACAGCGCGTCCAGGGTTGGAGCCGCCGGAGGAAATAGGCAGTCCGTCGATGGATTTCAACTTGCCGGTGTTGTGATCGATATCAAAACCGCTGATGATGCCGTTTCCCCCGGATTGGGACGTCACCGTGCCCGTCACATACAAATAGCCGACCGTATAGCTCTGGACGCAAGACGTAATGCTGAGGATGACGCCAGCAGAAAGAGCGCTCATCAAAAGTGCCTTGCCGAATTTCGTAAACTTCATGCGATTCCTTCATCCTGGTTCGGCGTGTGCCGCCAAGTTTGCTAGTTCCACAGCAGGGCTGGGTTGGGACGGGTCCCTGTTGCATTGTAAAAGCCAAGGGTAGGTTGTGCCTAGTTTTGCCTGGACACTGGGCAAAACAATGTACTTTTCAAGGCGACTCCCGCCCTGGGAGCGCCCCAGTCCGGCGCCCGGCCGATCTGTGTACAAATTTCGAACGCTGTTTCCGTTTTGACGCTGGGATGGCCGGAAACGTCAACGCGCAGAACAAAGAACTGCGCGATGCAGTCAGCTCGACTTCATGTGGGCTGCGCTTCTCGTGAGGTTATCACGGCGGGCGCTGTGCCTGCGGCGTTGGTTGTTAGACGGGTGGCGAGGCTGGGATCGCGATGGAGCGCCACCGCTCCGACACCCGGCGCAAAGGCCCGTTTGCCTGCCCAATCGGTAACGGAGGAAGGGTTTGCAATTCCGGCACCGGCCAGCCTTGGCAACAATACCAACTGGTGCGTTGGGCTTGAGGCGCGTGGTATAGTTCACCCCGTGCCGCTCGCGGCTGGAACGCGATCCCTGGCACGTGGAGGTAGTTCGCTTATGCGCATGATCATGCTGGTTCAATTCCCCATTGAACCGTTCAACACCCTGGTTCGGAGTGGCGCAATCGGAGAGAAGATGCACAAGATTCTCGACGCCACCAGAGCCGAGTCCGCTTACTTTACCGAACGGGACGGCCTTCGCGGCGCGATCCTTGTCGTCAATCTGGAAAACGCATCCGACGTAGCGAGAATTGCCGAGCCTTGGTTCCTCACCTTCGACGCGAGCATCGAATACCGTGTTGCCATGACCCCCGAAGATCTGGGTCGCGCGAAACTGGACGAGTTGGGTAGGCAGTGGGCCTAGAGATTCAGCTGGCCGGGAATCCGGCGCGCTCTGTGCCGCATCTTTGCTAATTCCCTTGGAGTTTCGGTTCTCCTTTTAGTTCCCCACCGGCTTCGCCGACCCACGAGGGATGAAACTGGGTGCCCCACCCTCGCCGCGTCTTTGTTTTTGCGGCTAGGGTGGGATCGCAAAGTCGCCCCTTGTTTTGTTTAATTTGCGTTCTTTGTTTCTTCCTAGATCCAACATGGTTTCGCGCCGGAATCCGGCGATCCGTCGGTCGAAAATGAAGACCTTCATGAAAATGTTAAATCGGTTCCTGGCCTTTTTCTTATGCTCGCTCGGTTACGCGTGCTTGAGCCACGCGCAGGACGTGCATGTCCGCGTCTCGCCCGATGTGAAGACGGGCATCGAGGCCACCACTGAGTTCCCCACCATCCAGATGGCGATGGATCATCATTCGTTCGCGGGCGTCAGGTCTGACGGTAAGCCCGGCCGCGTCTTCATCGAGATTGCGCCGGGCACATATCATGAGCGCGTCATCGTCACGCAGAACCACACCAACATCACTCTGCTGGGGATGGGAAAGTCGCCCGCCAACGTTGTGATCACCAACAGCCTGAATGCCAAACAGGCCGGGGGCACCTTCTTTACAGAGACAGTCGAGGTGAACGGCGCCGGCTTCGAGGCCGACAACATCACCTTCGAGAATACCGCCGGCAACACCGGACAGGCCGTTGCCGCCGCCGTTCGCGCCGATCGATCTATCTTCAAGCGCTGCCGTTTTCTGGGCCGCCAGGACACGCTCTTCGCCGACTACGGACGCCAATACTATGTCGACTCTTACATCGAGGGCGGCGTCGACTTTATCTTCGGCAATGCCACCGCGGTGTTCGACCACTCGGAGATCCACGCCAATGCTCCGGGCTATCTGACTGCTCAGTCGCGCACCTCGCCCGATCAGACCACCGGCTACGTGATCCTCAACAGCAAGGTGACCAGCGGAATCGAGCATGTTTCTGGAGCGGACGAAACAGTGGCTTCGAAAGAGGTAACCAGCCTTGGCCGCCCATGGCGCCCCTATTCCCGCGTGGTCTACATCAGCACCGAACTCTCCGCCGATGTGACACCGCAAGGATGGAATGCCTGGGGCAAAACCCCCGGAACGCCGCTAGCCTTCTATGCCGAATTCAACAGCACTGGTGCAGGCGCCAACCCGTCTGCCCGCGTCCCCTGGTCGCATCAGCTCAGCGCGAACGAAGCGAGGCAGTTCCAGCCCAGAGTCTTTCTTGCTGGCAAAGATCACTGGAACCCGCAGGCAGAAGCCGCGAAGCTGCCGTAGCACCACAGTTGCCAACCGGAGATTCCGGAGGGAGTTGCCAATCGGAAATTACGGAGGGAGCAGGGGGTTTTAACCCCCTGAAAGAGAGCGAAATAGCGTGGCCTTCAGGCCCGGGCCGTTCCCCCTTTTTCTGCAACAAGCAGCAACGACAACCGTAGCATCAACAAGATTGGCGCCCTTTGCAATGCGTACAGAAATGCTGTACGGTTGTCTTTAGAGGCATCCCCGATGGCTATTGAAACTACCTACACCGCGTTGCGCGAAAAGCTGGCTTCCTATTTGGATCGAGTAACTGACGACCGTGAAGTGGTGGTTGTACGCCGGCGCGGCGCGCGCGATGTGGCGATTGTCTCCGCCGATGAACTTTCCAGCCTGACGGAGACCGCGTACCTGCTGCGTTCGCCGAAGAATGCCGAGAGACTGTTAGCGTCTCTGCGCGAAGCAGAGCAGGGCGGCGGAGAAGTAATGACCGTCGAGGAGCTTCGTCGTTCGGTCGGTTTGGATAAGGCAAGCTGATCGAAATCCATGAGCAAGCCAATGGATCGTGTCGCGGTGATTTCAAGTAAGTTTCGGGACGATTTGCGGTACTGGATCGAGACGGACCGCAAAACCGCACTCCGTGTCCTCGACTTGATGTCAGCTATCCTCGCCGATCCATTCGTGGGCATCGGCAAGCCTGAGGCGCTCAAATTCGTCCTGGCCGGCTGCTGGAGCCGGCGCATTACTCAGGAACATCGGCTCGTCTATCGCGTCACCGCCGAGCGGATCGACTTTCTGCAGACAAGGTATCACTATGAATAGGGTCTAAGCCGCGCTAGGCGGACCGCCGCTTATCGTCTTCGAGGTTGGAGATGCGTTTGTCGAAGGCGAAGGATTGCTGGATTTGTTCGAGGCGCTGGATGATGCTCTCGTGACGGGCGCGGTTGGCATCTTCGATCGTGTCCAGGCGTTTGTCTTGAGAATCCAGCCGTTTGTCCATTGATTCGAGCCGTTTGTCGATGGCCGAAAGGGCGCCCCGGATCTCGCGCAGCTCTGGAGCAAGGAAGTCCTGGAATACCTGACGAGTTTCTTCGACGACACCCATGAAAATCACCTTGCCTGCTTGGATTCTACACCTGGTTCGTTGCGTCTATGTCGAATTGAGAGCGGCTCGCCAGTCTTTACATCCCGCCCCGCGCCCTGCCACACTGAAACGTGGACACCCAGACAATCGTTATTCTCGATTTTGGTTCGCAGTATACGCAGCTTATTGCGCGGCGCATTCGCGAGCTGAACGTCTTCTCCGTCGTGCTGCCTTGCACTGCGCCTCTCAGCGAAATTCAGGCATACAAACCGCTCGGGATAGTCCTGTCCGGCGGGCCGTCATCGGTCTACGACGCGGACGCGCCGGCTGCTGACGCCAAGGTGCTCGAGCTCGGCGTGCCTGTGTTGGGCATCTGCTACGGTCTGCATTTCATCGTTCACCATTTGGGCGGCAAGGTGCTCTCTGCGCCGCGCCGCGAGTATGGCCACGCGGAGGTGACGATCGAGGATCGCGCAACGCCGCTGTTTGCGGGGCTGCCGGAGACGATCCAGGTCTGGATGAGCCACGGAGACGAAGCGCTGGAGCTGCCTGCGGGCTTCCGGCGAACCGCTGTGAGCGCCAATGCGCTGGCGGGGATTGCAAACGCGGACCGCCGCATCTGGGCGGTGCAGTTCCATCCCGAGGTGCATCACACGCCGCTTGGTCCGCGACTCATCCGGAACTTTGTCTTTTCAATTTGCGGAGCGGCAGGGGACTGGACGCCGGCGCACTTTATCGAGACCACCGTGTCGGCAATCCGGGAAAAAGTCGGCAAGGATCACGTGATCTGCGGACTCTCCGGCGGGGTCGATTCATCGGTGGCAGCGGTGCTGGTGCATAAAGCCATCGGCAGCCAGTTGACCTGCGTCTTCGTCAACAACGGCGTCTTGCGCAAGAACGAGTTCACGAGCGTGCAGAAGAACCTGCGCGACAAGCTGGGGCTCAATATTGTCGCCGTGGATGCAAGCGAGCGGTTCCTCGCGCAGTTGGCCGGGGTCACCGATCCGGAGACCAAGCGCAAGCGCATTGGCGCGGAGTTCATCGCGGTATTCGACGATGAAGCGGCACGCATCGCTAAGGAAACCGGCGGGGTGGACTGGCTGGTGCAGGGAACGCTCTATCCCGACGTCATTGAGTCCAGCAGCGTAAAGGGTCCGAGCCAGACCATCAAGAGCCACCACAACGTGGGCGGGCTGCCGCTGGGAATGAAGTTGAAGCTGATTGAGCCGCTGCGCGATCTTTTCAAGGATGAAGTCCTCCGCATTGGCCGCGACCTGGATATGCCGGATGACATTCTGGGTCGCCAGCCGTTTCCAGGGCCAGGGCTGGCTGTGCGCATTCTTGGCGAGGTGACTCCGGAGCGCGTGGCTCTCTTGCAGGATGCCGACGAGATCGTGGTAGCGGAGATCAAAGCAGCGGGACTGTACTCGCAAATCTGGCAGAGCTTTGCCGTTTTGCTGCCGGTGATGAGCGTCGGCGTGATGGGCGACCAGCGAACCTACGCCTACACCGCGGCAGTGCGGGCTGTACACTCCGAAGACGGCATGACCGCGGACTGGACGCCTCTGCCTTACGAAGTGCTCAAACGTATCTCCAGCCGCATCGTAAATGAAGTCCGCGGAATCAACCGCGTCGTCTACGACATCACCTCGAAGCCCCCCGGCACCATCGAGTGGGAGTAGAAAGCATGGAACTGGGCCGGTCGACTACTCATATGTCGTGCCGCTATTTGTATTCTTTGTACTCGGCGATGAACAGGGTGCGGCGTGTGGAGTAGCCGCCCGCGCCGGAATCCCCATTGGGAATCACTAAGGTGTTGACGATCGTCCTCATCGGCGCAACCAGCATCTTGTTGCCGATCTTCAGCGGGCCGTAGTCGATTCGGGTGTCAACCTGGTGAACCACATCGGATGGATTCAGCTCGGCCTCCGTGATCATCCTCATTACGATTCCCGTATCGGGGTCGATAAAGAACTCGCCGTGGTATGGCGCAATGGTTTTGTAATTGTGCCAGGTGGTGCTGGTTTGAAAGTTGCCCGTGACTCCGCCCCCCCCGCCTCCCGCCGCTTCACTCCCGGCGACCGCGCCTGCGGACAGCGATGTGTAGAACCTCGCGACCCCGGTCTGTTTGACATTTGGGAAGCAGCAGACATCCACCGTGAGGTGGGACTTCGCTTTTTGCACTGCGAAGGAGTAGACGGCAACCTGCCTGCCATTGACCAGCTCCCAGCGCAGCCACTGGATGGTCCCGGCGTCCCTGGCCTCCTGGAAGACGGCGCCAAGGTTGGGATCCGGTTCTTCGAGCGCGATCATCTTGTTCTCTCCCCAGGCCGTCTTGTCCTTTTGCGCAGGCGGTTTCTCGATCCCATGTTCGCTTTCGACCGGGGTCACCGCGGCATTGACGTAGTGGACAAACGAGACCGGGTTGGAGAATGCGGGGGCAGTGTCCACTTCCCTCGCACTTCCAACGATGCCCGAACTGGCGGCAACCGCATCCACATTGTCCTGGAAGCGCAAAGTCGCCTTGGTTGCCGTCAGGAAGGGAAGCTGGTCGAAACTCCCTCTGACATAGGCCTCAGCCTTGGCTACGATTGCCTGCTGGGTAGCCGTATTCGGAGTGGGTGTGGCGGGCAGATCTGACTCCGGCGGGATAAGATCGGCGCTGCGCGCTTCAAGAACGTAGATCTGTTCAAGAGTCATCGGGCCGGGCACGGTGCGTACCAGCGTGTTCATGGTGACGCGGGTCAATTCTTCCGTCAGTTCAATCTGTTTGAGTTCAGCCGCTACCTCGGAGTCGGTCTTCTTGGCTTGTTCCAGCGAGTGCAGCAAGTCCTCCAGTTGACCGACGGTGATTCTCTTGGCGGCCCAGGCAGGCGAAGCTAATAGAGGGATTAAAACAAGCCAAATTAACCTTTTCATATGTAAATCCCTGTCGGGAATCGGAGTCCTGCCTCTTTGACGTTCAGAGTGAGGCTTCTGTTTCAGGAGATTGTACGATCCCATGGGCGTGTAAGTTCTCGCGCCTGTTAATCGATATTCTAGGTGTCCGGCAGTAAAACACTTGTGACGCACGGCATGGTTGGCGCGTCGTGGCAGCCAACCCGGAATCTCCAGCACTTATGTTGTCTCAAAGGATCGTCCAGCCTGGGCTCGACGGGTGTCTGCTTTAGGCGTCTAATGGTTGTTGAACGGCTATTGCCAGAAAGCAAACCTCTACAGGAGGAGATCGCGAATCGACGACCTTATCGAGACCAGCCTTGAGCCCAGAGAAGAATGGGTGACGCCCGAACTGAAGAAGATCGATATCGATCAGATTTCCGCGGCCGATGGCGCATTTAACAGCGATGGGGCAGGCGGGTTGTCTTGAAGCGGGGAGCTGCCTTCGACAGTCAGCCCGGTCACCTGCGGCGTTCCGGGCCCCGCGCTAGCGATAGTTCTGGTACTTGGCGCTAAACAATGTGTGGCGCACGGAGTAGCTCGTGAAATTGCTGTTGCCGTTGGAAACGACTTCATTGATGGTGAAACTATTCACTGGCAACATGTACTCCTTGCCGCCAACAACGACCTGCTCGTAGTCGACGCGCATGACTTCCTGGTGAACCACGTCGGTGGACTTCAACTCAGCAGACGTGATGACCCTGACGATGAAACCCGTATTCGGATCGATGAATAACTCACCGTGGTAGGGCACGACCTTCTTGAAGGGCTTCCAAGTGGTTACCGACTGAATCTCCCCCGGAACGGGCGCAAATGTCCCTGAGGCAGCTACTCCGCTCGCCGTGTCTGTTTCCGGGAAGCAGCAGTAATTGACGTCGAAATGGGACTTCTTCTTTTCAACAGCGAAGGAGAAGACCGCGGCTTGCTTGCCGTCGATGGTCTGCCAGCGCAGCCAACCGAGCTTGCCGCCGGACGTGGTTTCCTGCAGCAAGGCACCCAGGTTCGGCCCTGGTTCACCTTCGGAGATCTGGCCATTTTGGCCCCACTTTGTCTTGCTCTTCGAGGCGGATGGCTTCTCGATGCCTTTTTCGCTTTCCACATCATCGACGCGCGTATCCAGCAGCCGCGCAGAAGTGTTGGTTGCGCTAACGACCAGGCCAGGGGAGCTGCTGGTGTTGGCTTGGTCGTCCTGGTAACGGGAGATGGTTTTGGATGCAGTCAGCCTTGGATTCTGCGTGTAGGATTTGGCGACGTAATCCTGAGCCCTGGCCAGGATAGCGTTCTGCGCGGCTGCGTCTGGCGGGGGAGTGGCAGGCAGGTCGGACGGTGGCGGCGCCAGGATGGAGCTGCGACCCTGAAGAATGTCCATCTGCTCTTCGGAAAGCGGCCCGGGTAGAAACTGGGCCAGACCGCTGCGGGCAGAGCGGGTAAGCTCTTCGCTCAGATCCATTTCTTTCAGGCGGGTAGCGACGACTTCGTCGGACTTAAGCGCCTGATGGAGAGAAACCAGCGTCTCTTTCAGTTCCTGAACGGTGATTTTCTTAGCGGCATACAGAGGCGCGGCAGCCACCAACACAAGAAGAATCCCGACAAGCCGTTTCATTTTCCCTTCGCTCTCCGTAGCAAGTTCGGGTGGGGCGGCTGAAGGGGCAACCGCCGCGCACAGGTTAATGTTGTCTGACAAACTGAATGCGGGACACGATGCAATTACTTGTAGCCCTTGTATTCGGCGGTAAACAGGGTGTGGCGCGTGGAAAACTTGCCCGCGCCGCTGTCGCCGTTGGGGACCACCTCAGTGTTGATGACGGTCTTGATCGGCAGGACCATGGTCTTGCCGCCGACCGCCATCGGAGCGAAATCGATGCGCTGGTCTTCCTGGTGAACCACGTCCGTGTTCTTAAAGTCAGCTTGAGTGATCAGGCGGACTACGATGCCGGTATCGGGGTCGACGAAGATTTCGCCATGGTAAGGCACGGTCGCCTTGTAGGGCTTGTAACTGGTTGTAAACTGCAGGTTGCCTTTCGCGCCTCCACCGCTTCCTCCATTCATCGAGCCCATGGAGGCTGAGCTGAATGTAACGACCCCGGCCTGCTCCGTGTTTGGGAAGCAGCAATAGTTCACCGCATAGTGGGTCTTCTTCTTATCAACGGAAAAGGAAAAGACGGCGGCTGTCTTGCCGTTGATGGCTTCCCAACGAAGCCATTTGAGGTTCTCGGCGGACTCGGCCTCCTGGAGAACGGTGCTCAGGGCAGGACTCTGGCCGAGCAGCGCGATATAGCCGTTCTGGCCCCAAGGAGTCTTGTCCTTGGCAAGGGGATTCTGCTCGGCGCCGTTCTGAAAGACCACCGGCGTTTCAGTTGAATTGATGTAGTGGACAAACTCGCCAGCGTGCACCAGGTTCGGATCGCTCGAGGCGTCGGCTACGGCTCCACTATGCATTCCCGAGGTGGCGGCAATAGCCTCAACGTTGTCCTGGAAGCGGATGGTGGTTTTGGTTGCGGTCAAGGCCGGCAGTTGCGCGTAGGTTTTGGTAGCATAATCCAGGGCCTTGTCGAGGATCGCCTTCTGTCCGGCCGCATCGGGCGCGGGAGTAGAAGGCAGGTCGGCGGCGGGCGGGGGCAGCACGGCACTGCGCGCTTCAAGAACATAAACCTGCTCCGTCGTGTGCGGGCCGGACACATACTGAACCAGACTGTTCATAGTGCTGCGCGTCAGTTCCTCGGTCAGCTCAACCTGCTTGAGAGCGTCGGCCGTTTCCAAGTCGGTCTTTTTCTCTTGTTGCATTGAGACCAGCATTTCCTTCAGTTGTTGTACGGTGATTTTCTTGGCGGCCCACGCGGGTGAGGCTGCCATCAGAAGCACGAGAATCCATCCAAACCGCTTCATTTGCCGACTCCTTTTAAGTGGCGCATTGCGCCGATTAGACAGAGAGAATGCGCTGCCGGTTACTAGGTTTCGCTCCGTTGCCGAAGCGGGACAATTGTACAGACTTGCTGCCGCGCCTGGCTGTGACAAGTTGCAATGTGCGCCCTGGTTCTCATTGCGAACCTGCAAGAGCGGGGGCAGGAATGGTGACGGAGCCCATGCGGCCAGAGTTTTCGTCCACCAGCAGAATCCGCAGCGACGCCATGCCCGGCTTCATCTGGACAACATGCTCGAACGGAACGCCGGAGGCCATGAGACTCTGGTAAGTGGAGGATTTCAGGCGCAGCCCAAGTGTCTGGCCCTCGACCTGGGCATGGATGCCGGCGTCGTCGCGCTGGATGAAGAAGATGTCCAGCTTGTCCATCCAGCGCTCGGCCTGTTGCTGCAATCCGAGGTCGGCGGTGAGGATATCGAGCTTGATTCTGGCGCCGGGGTTTGCGGCTGTGACGCCGGCGGTTACTGAGATTTCGCTCACGTCCAGGGGCCGCCAGACTGCCTGCTGGAAGCGGTCCTTGAGCGTCGCCGGCTCCTTCGAATACAAATAGCCGGTGCGGTAGCGCAAGGTCAGGCCGCGTTGCTTGCCGGTGAGTTTGACGGTGATAGCGTGGTATTGACCGTCGGCCGGTCCCTGGGGATAAAAGCTGATCGCGTACGTGGCATGGCCGTCTTCAACGACCCCTGCCAGCTCGGCGGCCAGATCGCCGGCGCGCCGAATAATGCGTCCGCCGGTGGCGTCGGCTACCTGCCGGATCGATCCCTGGATGGGGCGCATGTCCTGCTGCATCTCGGCGGAGATGCGGCCGGGGGTCATGTTGCGCGGAACCGCGCCGCCGTTAAGACTTGCGGTGTCAGAGGCAGCCTGATTCAGTTCGACGTTGCGGTGCTGGATATCCGCGGTGACGGTCGAGCTTTCAAGCTGCGAGACATCCAGCGGAAACACGGCAACATGAGCATCGTTCATGGCTTCCTGCGCACGCAGAGCGAAGTTGTCGAGGTTCTTGGGACTCTTGTCGATGCTGACTGCCTGGCTCTCCCAATCGGCGAAGACGTTGTCGCTCGACACCCACACCAGGTTCTTGCGCCCGGAGACGGCAGATAGATGGCGCGCCACGGAACTGAGGATGATCAGCGACGCCCTGGCTGGATTGCTGCCGAGCGAAAGCAACTGGGGATCGACTGGCGTAGACGAGTCTGGAACGTCAATCTGATTGCCGTTAACGGAGTTCAGGTCGGCGACGTTATGCACCTCGTTGAACGATTGGCGATTGCGCGTCTCCTCCAACTGAGCCTGGGAAACGGACTGCGCGGTCGGCATCCACTTCCGCAGCTTAGCGGTGAGTGCCGCATGGTCGGTGGTGATCTCCTGGATGACCCGAAAACCAAGGCCCGTCATGGTGTACAGTCCGACGCGCTCGCCGGGAGCCACAGTGCCAAGGAATTTGATTATCTCCTGGCGGGCGTGGGACAAATCCGACCAGGCGATATGGCTTTCGTCGATGAGCAGAACGGTTGCGCCAGTCTCCGAAGGAGTGGCCGCCGATGGCGCGGGGGGCGCATCCGAGGCGCGGTTTGAGAAAGTGCGATCCGGCGTGGCATCGACGGGCGGAGCAGCCGCGGTCTCGCTCGTGAACTGCGAGAAAAAGCGGACATCCTGCTTGCGGCCGTTGTCGTAAACTTCGAAGTCCTCAGGTTTGAGGTCCCTCACCGGGTGGCCCTTCTTGTCGTAGGCCACGATGCCCACATCGACGAGGCGCGAACTGAGCTTGAGCTGGAAACTGCCGCTTTGCGACTGAGCTGCGTTGGCAGGCTCATCGGGAACGCCGTTGGCCGCGGTGACACTGACCTCCGGATTCGCTGGCTCGACCTGAGGAGTGGGTAATGAAGGGGGAGCTGCCATTGAACCAACAGGTTCCTCGGCAGCCGGGACCGCCGGCGGTGTCCTGGCAGCCACATCGGTCGACGATAGCGGCGGGACCGGGCTGGGCGCAGCAAGGGGCAGAGCTGCGGCATTCCCGGAGTTTTGCGCGTTGGTAGCCGCTGGATTGGCGGAGCCCGTTTCCGCCACATCGGTGAGGATGCGCATCGACGTACCCAGGCGGCGATAGTGCGTGAAGCTGGTCTCGTTCAGCAGCAGAACGGGAACGTCGCCGCCCTTGTCGCCGGGGCTGGCCTGTTTCATCGAGAAGGCGAGGCTTCGCACCGGGAGGATGTATCTCTTGTCGCCGATCGTGACCGGTCCGTACTGGACCACGGTGGCGGCCCTGGTGATTGGATCGTCGCCCTTCAACTCCGCTTCAAGCGTGACCCGCAGGATGGCGCCGGTGGCGGGATTCACGTAGATTGTGCCGTGGTAGCCGGGCGTGGTGCGGAACGGCCTTAGCGTCGGGGCCGGCTCGACGACAATCTGAGTGTTTCCCCCGCCCCGGCGTGGGTCGGCCGCACCGGTGGGGCGCAGGTTGGTGGGGGCCTCACTCAGGCAGCAGTAGTTGACCTCGAAGTGTGAGACGTTTTTGGGCACCGAGTAGCGATAAACCGCAGCCAGACCGGCCGAGGTCGTTTCCCAACGACTCCATACCACGGTGCCTTTGGCCATGTCCGTAAGGATGATAGGCAGCTCCGGAGCAAATTCGCCCCTGGTGCTCAGTCCCTGCTCTGGCGCGGCCTTGGGCGCGGGCGGGGAGGCGCTTGCGGCAACCGTTTCAGTGTCCGAGTCCTGGACTTCCTGCCCATTGCGGTAGGTAAGATTGTTGGTCGTTACTCCCAGAAGGCGCATCCCCGCGCGGACCGGCCAATCGCCTTGTTCCAGCACCTGAGGACCGTCATCGAAGCGTGCTGTGGACCGGGTCACAAAAAAGTCGGGCAGATGGGGCCAGGTTTGAACGACATAGCCACGCGCCATATCCATCATGCGTTTTTGAGTGGCGGCATCCGGAGGGGCTGTGGCGGGCAGCTCCCCGGCGGGCGGGTCGAGGAAGGCGGATTGGTCGGCGAGCAACTGCACGGCCAGCGCCGTTCGCGGTCCCGGCGCAAAGCTCTTGGCAATGCGGCCCAGAGCCAATTCACTGAGCCGCTCAGAGATCTCCAGGTCGCCAACCCTGCGCGCGATCTCCGCATCCGCCCGATGGTCCGCGGTTTCAGCGGCGAGAAACTGCTCCAACTGCGCCACCGTCACGCGCTTCGCCGCACCGGCCGGAAGAACCACGGCCATCAGCAATCCTGCCAGAATCAAGTTGCGCATTTGACGCGTCCCCGCTTGTTCCATTTCGCATTTGCCTAATAAACGAAAAGACTGCACAGAAGCTACGCAAGCCCTGAGCAATATTGCTTTTGCATTCGAGCGGCTAGACGACGGATACCGAAGGCCGGGAAGCCGCGAATAGAACTCTACACAGATTGGCGCACAAGGCACAAATCCAGCGTGGAGCAAAGGCCCGGAAACAAGCAAGAGAGGCAGCGAATGGAAAGGCTCGGCCCGTTGGCGTTGCTTCAACTGGCTTGATCGAGTGCCGTGACCGCGTGTTTGTGCAATAGCCGGAATGTAGCGCCGGTCTCCAGACCGGCTGTCGCGCGGGCGTCCACGCCCGCGTTCGTCCACAGACAATTACAAAATCACACAGCCAAGGTACTAGAAGCCAGGGTCAGATGGCGGCGTCGACCTTCCCGGCAAAGAAATCGAGGGATTTTTGCAGGCCCTCGTGGAGAGAAACGCCTGGCTCCCAGCCGAGCAGCGTGCGAGCTTTGGTAATGTCGGGACGGCGGCGGGCGGGGTCGTCCTGGGGCAGCGGCTCGAAGCGCAGGTCGCTCTTGGAACCGGTGACATCGAGGACCGCCTGGGCGCACTCAAGGATGGTGAATTCGGTGGGATTGCCGATGTTGACCGGCATGTGTTCGCTCGATCGCGAGAGGCGCAGAATGCCTTCAATCAGGTCGTCGACGTAGCAGAAACTGCGCGTCTGGTTGCCGTCTCCGTAGATTGTGAGCGGCTCGCCGCGCAGCGCCTGCATCAGAAAATTGGAGATAACGCGGCCGTCGCTGGGGTGAAGCCGCGGACCATACGTGTTGAAGATGCGCGCCAGGTGGGTGTCGACGCCGCGATAACGGTGATAGGCCATTACCAGCGCTTCGCCGAAGCGCTTGGATTCGTCGTAGACCGAGCGCGGTCCGACCGGGTTTACATTGCCCCAGTACTCCTCAGTCTGTGGATGCTGGAGCGGGTCGCCGTAGCACTCCGAGGTGGAGGCGTGGAGAAAGCCGGCGCCGTGATGGGCAGCGATCTCGAGAGTGTTTTCAGTGCCGATGGAGCCTACCCGCAGAGTCTCAATGCCCAGGCGGAGATACTCGGGGGGGCTGGCCGGCGAGGCCATGTTGAAGACGTAATCCAGCGGGCCCGGATTGAAGTCCGTTGCGAAAGGTTGGCAGATGTCGCGCCGTTCGAATTGAAAGCGAGGCTCGCCGGCAAGGTGAGCGATGTTCTCGCTATCGCCGGTGGAGAGGTTGTCGACGCCAACCACGGTGTGGCCTTCGCCCAGCAGGCGATCGGTGAGGTGAGAGCCGAGGAATCCGGCAGCGCCGGTCACAAGTATGCGCATGATTCAACCCTGGTGGTTGGAGTTGCGGCCGGTTCAGGAAACTCCGGCGCACGGAAAATTAAGAGGGCGTCTCAAAGATCCGCCTGGTGTCAGGGCATGACTTCAGTCGTGCCAAAAAGGGGCAAGAAGCAAAAAAAGCTTTAGCCCCTGAGGGATAAAAACGAGCATCGCCCGAGCCATTCTTGAAGCACGCGCCAGCCCGGAAGCTGGAAACTACAGTACCATGCTGCGCGGCTTGCCTTGCGCTGCCTGGTAAGTGGCCGGCCTGCCCACGCTGACATAAGTAAATCCGCGTTCGACCATCTGCTGCGGTTTATAAAGGTTGCGGCCGTCGATGACGATGGGAAAACGGACCGCATCGTTCAGGCGGACAAGGTCGATGTCGGCAAACTCCTTCCAATCGGTCAGAATCAGCACTGCGTCGGCATCCTTGGCCGCCTCGTAAAGGTCGCTGGCATAGCTGAGCTTCTTGGAGGGCGGCAACACTTCTTTGGCGCGTTCCATGGCTGCGGGATCGTATGCCGAAACCGTGCAGCCGGCCTCAAGAAGTCTCTTGACGATTTCGACGGCAGGAGACTCGCGAATATCGTCGGTGTCACGTTTGAAGGCCAGGCCCAGGGCCGCCAGCCGCTTGCCGCGTAGGGTCCACAGCGCCGAGAGCACCTTGTTGAAGAAGACGTCCTTTTGCGTTTCGTTGATCTTGCGGATGTCTCGGAGCAGATCAAAGTCCACGCCGCGTTGTTGCGCGACCCAATGGAATGCGGCCACGTCTTTTGGGAAACAGGAACCGCCATAGCCCAGCCCCGCATGAAGGAATTTGGGGCCGATGCGGCTGTCAAGGCCCATGCCGGCGGCAATGTCTTCGATGTCCGCGTCAACGGCTTCAGCCAGATTGGCCACCGCATTGATGAATGAGATTTTGAGCGCCAGGAACGCGTTGGAGGCGTGCTTGATGATCTCAGAGCTCTGTGCCGAGGTCACCAGCAATCTTGCCGGATTGGATGCGCTGCAAGATCCAGCGAAAGCGCCCGGCTGGCTGTAATAACTGCCTCCGACGAGAGGCTCGTAGATGCGCTTGAGCAGATTGGCGGAGCGGTCGTTGCCGGCGCCGACCACGATGCGGTCGGGATGAAGGAAGTCGATAATGGCCGTGCCTTCGCGGAGGAACTCGGGATTTGAGACCACGTCGAAGTCCTGTGAATTCACACCATGGCGGTGCAGCACCCGGCGGATCCACTCGTTGGTGTAAACCGGGACCGTGCTTTTTTCCACGATGACCTTGTAACTGTTAATGTGACGGGCAATCTCTGAGACCACGGCCTCGACGTAAGAAAGGTCGGCCGCGCCGGTGTCGCCCTGGGGAGTGCCCACGGCAATGAAGACGGCCTCGCTTTGTTCCACAGCGCTACCCAGATCGGTCGTGAAATCGACCAATCTGCCCCGGTGCTTGGCCAGCAACTCGGGAAGGTGTTCTTCGTAGATGGGCACGCCGCCATCGCGGAGGGTCTTGACCCTGGCTTCGTCATTGTCCACGCAGAGAACGCGATGGCCCATCTCAGCAAAACAGGCTGTTGCAACGAGTCCCACATACCCTGACCCGATGACGCAAATCGAAACTGAATCTTGCATAGGCTTGCGCTTTCTCCTTGACGGGTTCTCCGCCTGGAACAAGATCAGTTTATCTCAGGGCTCTGCACGGCGATCCGGCTCCAGCGGAGATTCAGAATCGGAAGTTTGGCGGATGTGGCCGGAACCGGAAGATGGCTGTCTGTTAAAGTGAAGCTGCGGCCGGAAGCGAGGCTGCGCGATGTGCGCGGTCCTGCGAAAGGGCTTTTTTTGTTGAGGATAGGGACAATTCTCATGGTTTCTCCTGGACAACTTACCGGGCCCGTACTCGCTCCCTTTCGGATTGAGCCGATGTTTGTGGGCCGGGTGTGGGGTTATCAAGATCTTCATCCCTGGTATGACCGGAGGGCGGAGCCTGGCGGTGAACCGATCGGAGAGGTTTGGCTGACCGGGGACGAGTGCGTCGTGGCTACC
>Ga0224559_1000621_pt1 | contig 22692 bp, 25 predicted proteins | sample 714S33034metaG_FD_180676 | JGI IMG/M metagenome (GOLD analysis project Ga0224559, IMG submission 180676) | Peat soil microbial communities from Stordalen Mire, Sweden - 717 S3 30-34 | ecosystem: Environmental > Terrestrial > Soil > Wetlands > Peat | place: Sweden: Norrbotten County, Stordalen... | reverse complement strand
TAGTCCCAGACCTTACCTTCGGGATCCTGCTGGGTGTAGCGCTCGTCGGTGAAGTAGGCGTTCCGGCATCCCGTCGGTCGGAAGCCGGTCAGCGCCGCCTCGACGGCATCATTCAGCGCGAAGACGGATCCTGGTCCAAGCAACGCCCATGCAGTCGTGCGCGCCAAGATGTGGATCTCGAACTCGATGGTGCGTTCCTGCAGCATCGCGGTGGAGTTGATGGGCTGGCCTAGGCGCGTGCTCGAATACGCCACCAGCAGGAACGCGATCGACTTGCTGGCCCACCACTTGTCGAGATCGTAGTTGGGAAACTCGTAGACGCCGATCGAGGCGAGGTTTGCCTTTGCCAGGAAGCTGCGAAGCTGCCCGGCGATCTGATCCTGGATCGCCCCGACGTCCATCGGCGAGGGCGGCGTGTATCGGCGTCCGAACCAAGCAACAGGGTCGATCTCGACCGGGAGGCTACCGTAGGTCGGCACGTTGTCAGACATCGACATTACCTCGAATGCGGCAGCACCATCTCGATGCCGAGGATCTGCTCGCTCCACCGGTTCTGCATGGTGGCCGGGGTCGTGACTTGCCTGCCGTTGATCCATGCCTCTTGTACGAGATCATCGAGTGTGTTTTGCGCCGTTCGGCCGCACGCGATCTGGACGGCATGCTCGACCGCGTCGGCAAGGTTGTTCAGGTCCGCGACGGCAGAATCATCCTCGATCTGGCCATGCAGGGTCTGGATGATGCCTTGCGCCCTCAAGGTCACCTTGGCGGGCGCGAAACGCTGGCCGCGGTCATACTCCTCGCCAAGCTCGACGAAGAAGAAGGCCGGGTACTGCTCGGCCGGCAGTTTCCCGAGATTGATCATGCGGCGGCCCGCGTAGCCGAATGACCCGGCCGGGGCCAGCAGCATGGTGCGGAGCTGCTCAAAGAACGCGCTGTAGATGGCCTCGCGGCCCAGGGACGACATCTGACCTGCCTATTCTGGGGTGCCGGGCGCCGCCTTGGCGGGACGGCTCGTGCCCGGCACCTTTCGTCCGGACTCTGGTCTGGGCTGCCAACCCGTGCCGCTCCGGCTTGTCTCGGTAGTGACGCGTCAGAGCTTTTCGATGGCGGCGCCGAGCGCGCGCGCCAGCGCGTTCTGGACCTCGGTTTTCTTGTCCCGGATGCCGGGTGCGAAATATGGCCGGGCCGGCATCGTGACGCTGCGCTTGAGCGCAAACAACGGAGTCGCCTCCGCGTCACCGGGCTGCTTGCCCATGATGGCGCCACCGGCGAAGAACGTCTTCCAGCCTTGGCTCTCAGCCTGCCGCGGGCCGAATCGCGCCACGCCGGCTTGCGTCTTAACGGCATCGAGCGGGATGGCGAGGAACTGCCCGTGGACCGGCTTGATCTCGCCGCCGTACTCGTGGATGCGGGCATAAGGAAGCCCCTGGCCCGCCAGAACGCGGCCCGTCACGCTGGCGGCCCCGCGTTCCACCTTGCCCGGCACGATGCTGCGGCTCAGTGCGCCAGTGCGGCGCTCCAGGCCGGACTTCGGCAGCGTCACCGACTTGATGTGTCCCACCAGCATGATGGTGACGAGCGATATCTCGCGCGCCGCGGCATTCATGACCGCCGGCGTGATAAGGTTGATCTTCGCCGCGATGGTGTTCTCGGTGACGGTGATGTCGAGCGGCATCTCACCACCGTCCTGCGCCGGCGGCGCCCGGCATCACGACGTCGGCGATCGGCACCACGGCGCGATGCAGATCCAGCGCTTCCTTGGTGCGGGGGTGCATGTTCTTGAGCATAAAGCTCACCCGCTGCGGCCCTTCACCGACCGAGGTATCGCCCATGCGGGTCCGCATCGTGGCGGCGTAGCTGGTCAGTTCCAGGCAAGCCACGACGATGTCATCGGGCAGCGGCTCGGCGCCAGCCGGCGGCGCCACATAGGCCGCGGTGCAGCGCCAGGTGATCAGCCCGTCCACGACGGCGGCGCCGATCGTGGTCGGCCATGCCGGAGCGGTTGCCCCGGTGGCACCCTCGCCGCTGGCCGTGTAGACGCAGCCGTTCCCGGGCAGAATTTGCGCCCCTGGGGCGGTCGGCTTCTCGGCCGTCCATTCCGGCAGGCCAGCCAGCGCAACCTGCCCGGGCGTCAGATACCCGGCCGCGTAGGACAGCGCGACGTTCTTGATCCCAGGGGCGAAGCGGCCACCGCCACCGCCGGGAACGCCGCCGGGCCGGAGGTAGATGAACTGCTCGTCGTTGATGTACCCGGGCCCCGTGGGTCCCTGCGCCGGCGTGACGGTGTGGCCGTTGATCGTGACTGCCGCGACGGAGATGATCGGCCAGTTCTTGGTGCGCATCGACTCCAGGCCGTTGCCGTGCCGCAGCTCGGTGTAGCTCTCGGCGACGAGGTGGCGGCTCAGGTACTGCTCGATCCCGCGCGACACGCTGGTCAGGATGCGGGCCAGCACGACGTCGCCGCGCGTCGTCTCCGCGAGCGGCACCATGTAGGCTTTCAGGCTCGCCAGGTCGGCGAGGTCTCGGGTAGTGGCCATGGTGGCTGCGCCCTATGACCGGCGAGCTTGCTTCCCGCCGCGTTTGTCGGCGCCGGACTCCGGAGTCGCGGCGTCATTTGCGCCCGGAGCTTCGTCGGGCGGCTCGTGCTCGACCCGCCAGCCGTGGGCCAGGGCGTGCTCCAGCATCCGCTGGTCCACCATCACGGCTCCGTACTTGTCGGGCTTGCCCACCGCGAAGGACATGCTGGCGCCTGGCGCCGGCGGAGCAACACGGATCTGCATTTTGTGGGGAATTCCCTTGTTGGATAGCCAAAGGCGCCTGATGAAGCGAAGCATCTCCGCCTTCAGTGGTGTTGGGTCGGCGGCCCCGGCATCGTTCCGGGGCCGCCGATGTTGCGGAGAGGTCAGCCGTTGCCGACGTTGGTCAGGAGGCCCATGGCGAACGGCACGTAAACGGCAAGAACTTCTTGCGAGTAGCAGCCGTAATACTGCTCGCGCGAAACCTTCGGCCAGATTTCGCTGTAGTAATCCTGCCGGGTCTGCACGACAGCGCACTCCGGCACGGCGTTCGACACGTACCATGGCGGCAGATGCTCGGCCCAGCCGAGGAGTGTCCCGGCCGCCAGGTTGGGATGGATCTTGATCGGAATCTTGACGCCGCCGTCCGGGGTGTAGGGGTTGAAGTAGTAGCTGACGACACCGCCGGCCGTGACCTTGTATTCGGCACCACCCTCGGCATCGACTTCCTGGTTGTAGCGCAGCAGTGGGGCCGAGGCGCCGTTCAGCGTCTTCGCCGTGATGTTCTTTTGTTCCTGGCTATTGACGTAGATCACGGTGGCGCTGAGGCGAGAGTTGTCCCACATCGCCTTGTTCATGGTGTCGATCTCGTTGACACCGCCGGCGCCCGAGCTGGTCAGGAAAGTGCCGGTGCCGGCCGTACCGGTCGGGAGCGTGTTGACGTAGGCGCCGCTGGACGGGTTGAACGCCCAGGTCAGCAAGCCGTCGAAGGCGTAGCTCTGGTTCGTGCTGCAGTCCGCGGTGATGGCGGCGGCGGGCTGCAGGCCGGAGGTCAGCGGCGCCGAGAACACGACGCTGTTGATCGTGGTGATGGCCTGCAGGGTCTCCTGACCGGCCACGCCGACGAACCAGGCATAGGCGACGGCACCCGTGACCGGCGTCTCGGCGCCGGTCAGCGCCTGGCCCAGGGTGATGGGCTGCGTCGTGTTCGGCGACTTGTTCGAGGAGCCGCCGTTCAGGACATAGGTGCGGGCATCGTTGCCGGTGATCGTCAGCGCCTGCGCGATGCCGCCGCTGAGCGAGGAGTTCAGGTAGCCTTCCTGGGTCAGCGCGACCACGATGACGCTGTACGTGCCGGCCGGAAGGGTTGCCGTGGAGCCGGAGGCGCCAAGGGTCGGGGCGGACGGAGTGCCGAGCGGCAGGGAGTTGTCGCCGCCGATCAGCCCGGCCTCCTCCTTGATGAAGGTACGCAGCAGCAGCCGGAGCTGCACGAGGGCATCCTCGTCCTCGAAGCCATCGGCCGCGAAGCGGGCTTCCTCGGTGATGCTGTCTTCCTCGCCCAGCGTCATGTAGGACAGGGACTTGTTGGACGTCACGTAGGACATCGAGGCGCTGCGCCGGCCTTCCTGGACCCACCCCATGAAGGGCTGGCCGGAGCCGATCGTGTTCACGACCGCCTTCCAGTGCGCGGCTTCGCCGGGATGCTCGCGCTGCATCCTGGCGAGGCTGTTGCGGATCGGCGTCACGGTCGGGAACAGGTTCATGGCCGGGGCCCGCAGATCGTAGTAGGTGAGGCCGGTTGCGACCGACACGCTCTTGCGCAGCGAGTCCGACATCTGGTCGTCGGTCATCGGGTTGCCGAACGACGCCTTGAAGAGATCGAGCGTATGGGCGGCGCGTTTGCGGGACATGTAGCCGATGCGGTTCTTGTCCGGGGCCGACGTGCCATTGATGGTCGCCTGGAAGCGGTCGATCACCGCATCCCGGGGCTGGACGACGCGGGTTGCCATTCGAGACTCCTCTATGACCGCCGCCGCTCAGGCGTCAGCGGATCCGACAAATGCCGGGGCGTGCGCCAGCACGACCGCGCGGCGTGGGACAAGAAGGCTGGCGCCTGAAGCTATTTCGATGTCGACAGGTAGGCTTCGCGCAGCAACGCGTCGGCGCGTTCCGGGCCGGCCGGAACCGCGAGCACCTTCTGCAGCAGCGCCGACTGCGGAGCGGGATCCGTGGCACCACCACCGGCGCTGATCGCGCCGCCGTCCGCGGTCTTGGTGACGGCGCTGCCGGCCGGCCGCGAGGCGTGCCGGAGCGGCGTCACCACGGGCTCGCCCTCGAGCTTGGCGATCTTGCTCTTGAGCGTAGCGATCTCGACGTTGGCCGTGGTCAGGCTGGCCCGCATGTCCTGGGTCGCCTTCACCAGCGGCGCGACCTGGCCCACGATACTGCGAAGTAGCTTCTCGGATCGCGGATCGGTCGTGGTCGTGGCAGCAGGCGCCTGGCTGCCGGAACCAGTACCGGTTGCCGTGGGACGATCTGCCGTCGCGAGGCGCTCCATCTCGGGCGCTGCCTTGTCGAGCGAATCGGCCAGCGCCTTGCGGAGCTTGCGGACGTCCTTCGGGACCGGCTTTTCGGCCCTGGCCCGCAGCACGCCGGCGAGATCGCGCATCCAGGTCGGGGCCGCGAGCGTGACGTACTGAGGGCCATTACTGTCGCCGGTCCAGATGCGCTCGACGTCCTTGCCCTCGCCGAACTCCGTCGCCTCGCGGGCCACGACGTCTTCCAGGAGCTTGATGCCGGACGCCAGCCATTCGTGAAGCTGCTCGACCAGCTTGACGGCGTCTGGATCGGTGTCGCCCTCGGCGGACTGCTCGCGCTGATAGTCGTGCTGCAGCGATCGGATACCAGTCAGGGTGCTGGCCAGAGACGCGATGAAGCCCATGCTCTTGTGCATCGTCGCCGCCTTGGTGAGGGCGCCGCCGCAGGCCGCGCACTTGGTGTCGCCATCCTTGATCTCGGCATGGCAGGCCGGGCAGGTCTTGGCAGCCTTGGCCAGCGGCTGCGACTGACCTTGCGCAGCCCGCACCTTGACAAGCCGATCGGCCCTGGCCACCCAGCGCGCGGCCTTGGCCAGCTTCTTGGCCTTCCGGGCCGCCTTGGCGAGCTTGCGCGCGCGTCGGTCTGCCTCGCTCTCGCCGGTAGGAAGCACCGCGTTATCCTGCTGGGGATGCGGCTCGGGATGGGCCTGATCGACCGTCACGCCGGCACCCTTGGTCGCCGTGCCGCCCTTCTTCTTGGTGCTGCCGGGCCAGTCCTCGGGCAGCTTGTCGGTGGCCTTCAGGCGCTTGGCCTGGGCGGTGATGTGGGCCTTCGCCTTGTCCTTGTCCTTGGCGCGGCCGAACGCCGAGACGGCGTCCTCCAGATCGGCCTCGGTCTCGATCGGGAAGCTGCCGTCCTCCATGGCGTGGCCAGCGTCGGCCGCATCCTGGCGCTGCTTGTCCGTGAAGTCGCGCTTGCCGAAGTACACGCCGTGCTTGTCGAGCCACGTCCCGTCGGCCGACTTCGTCAGCTTGGCGAGCGGCTTCACGGCACGCTTCTGCGTCGGCTGCGCCAGATCCGGAAGCCCCGCATCGGTGAAGCTCTTCGCCATCGCCTTGCGGGCATCCGCGACCTGGCGCAGCGTACCGGCGAACTTCGCATGGCCTGCGGCGTCCTCGGTGCGGCTGTCGGTCTTGGCCCGTTCGGCGAAAGCGTCGTACTCGCCGGCTGCCTTCCCGCACTTCTCGGCGTGGGCGGTGCAGTGATCGGCCGCGGCCTTGCACAGCGCGATACGAGCGCCGCCGGCCGCCTTGCCGAGATTGCCGTCCTCGTTGGCGCCGTGCGCGGAGTCCGACGGCACCGTCTTGATCCGCTCCGCCACGAGATCGTGGTAGCTCTGGGCGGCGTCGTGGTGATGCTGGGCCGCGGTCTCGTGCGCCTCGGCCTCGGCGTCGGCGTGCTTGGCCTGGTCCTTGTCGCCGTCGGCGCGCTTCGCGTTGGCGGTGGCGCGGGCCTGTGTGGCGGCCGCGATGGCCGCGATGGCCGCGGCGTCCTCCTCGACAGCCCTGCCATGCGCGGCCTGGATCTCGGTCAGCGCGGTGATGCCCTCGATGTTGGCCGAGCTGATCGCCGCCGTCATCTTGGCGAGTGCGGCCTCGGCCTCGGCGAGGATGTTGTCAGGCATTTGAACCTCCTTGGAACCGCCGGACGCCAGCGAGGCCGCCAGCCGGCGATAGTTGCGGGCGGCGTTGCGGTGGTGTTCGGCCAGCGCGGCGTTGGCGTCGGCCAGATGGCTGTGAACCGTGATCCCCACGGCGTCGGCCCCGGTTTCGGCGGCGGCGCGGCGGGTGCGGTGATGCGTGGCGGCCTGCTCGGCCTTTTCGGCCGCGGCGTCGTGCTCGGCGGCGTGGGTCAGCACCTCCTGGCGCAGCGCGTCACGGGTCGCGAAGGTGCCGCCATAGAGGCGGTGGCCGGCCTTCCCGAGCGGCTCCGGGCCGCAGCCCAGGAACTTCGCCAGCGGTTCCGCGGGGGCGGCACCGTCCGCCTTGACGATATCGATCCGAGCGTCAGGGTTACATGGCCGATCGACAAGCGAGATTTCGACCAGGTCGATGCCGGTCACCGTGCGCTTGTCGTCCGGGTCGCGATCCGTGATGCGGCCGCCAACCGAAAATCCTTTGTAGACGGCCGGCAGCTCGGTTCCATCAGCAAGCTTTGTCGGCTTGCATTTCGCCCACGCCTGATCGTCCTGGACATAGGCGCCAAACCACAGACCTTTGCCGTCGATCGTCGCTTCGACCGCTGTCCCAACTGCGGACGGCTGGTGCATTTGGCGCACGCAACCCCAGTCAAGATATTCCGGAAGAGCTTTCTTGACCGCGTCGAGCGTTATGACCTCGCCGCTCTGGTCGCGGGTTGGCGTCGTCGCGTACCCGAAGACCATGCGCTGCTCTTCGTCGATCTTGCATATCGGCGCGAACAGAACGGGCGTGACGCCACCTGCGGAGGTCGAGACTGCACCAGACATATCGATTACTCTTCGCTCTCGCTGCCTTGGTCGCCGCCGTCCTCGACGATCGTCACCGCGATGTCGCAGCGGTCGTTGGGATGCGCCGGGGGCGCGTCATCACCAGACTGGAACGTGTCGTCCATGTCGATTTCCCCCTGGTCCGCGTTGGCTTGGCAGATTTCGCAAGGGTCATCGCCCACCAGCCAGGACTTCTTCATCTTGGCCCCGTACTCCTTGGCGGCCTCGCGGTAGCCCGTCATGGCTCCGGCCATGCTGGCATCGGCTGCCTCGGTCCTTGCGATGGTCAGCGAACGGGCCAGCGAGAACGCATAGTCCTCGCTCAGCAGATCGCGCGTCTGGGCCGCTGAAAGGCCATCCTCGTACGCCTGGGCCAGCGTGCCGCGCAGCATCTCGCGCGTCGTGTCGTCGATCCGCATCGCGGCTCGTTTGGCCGGCACCAGGTTGCCGTCCTCGTCGTACCGCATCCCGACCATCTCGGCGGCGCGCCGGCGGGCGTGGTCGAGCGCCTTTTCGTCCACGGCGTCGAAGACCGCGGAGTCGTCATGCTGTTCCGGCGCCACGGCCTCCACGGCGGCCTCGGCCGCTGCCTTGCCGGCCTGGACCGCGATCCGGCCGAGATCGGGCTCGATCTCGATCAGCTTCTTGAGCGCGTCCAGGCTGATCTGCGACGTAGCGGTATTGGCCCGCGCACCAGCGCTGGCTGCATCCTTGCCGAGCTGGTCGCCGATCTCGTTCAGAACCTCGTTGCGGAGCGCCGTCAGGACACGGTGGACCTTGTCGGCGATCGCCTGGACCTCGGCATCTCGGGGCTGCCGCACCGGCGGCAGGCGATGCGCCGCCGCCTTGCTGAGCGGATCAGTACCGGAACCAGTCGTGGCGATGAAAGGGACGGGGCCGCCTTCGGCTGCCTCCATCTTCCGCATCGCGTCCGGCGAGATCGGAGTCGTGGTCTTGCCGCTCTTCAGCCATTCCTTAAACCGGGCCATGGTCCATTCGTGGACCGAGCCGATGAAGTGGTGCCCGGGGTGTGCCGGTCCGCGAGTGTCGGCGTTCCGGTACGCGGCGATGAAATCGTGCTGCGCCTCGGACCAGTGGTGGTAGCCGATGAATGTCTTGTGCTCGTCGAATGATCCATCTTCCTTCACCTGATCGATGATGAAGACGGTGGCGCTTTCGGGATCCGGTCCGAGAAAGACATCGACCGGCTCGCCGTCGGCGTCTTTCGTGTCCTCGATGTAGCCGTACTCGGTCGGCATCACGGCGCGCCAGCCGTCGTGCCGGCTTTCGCGAATCGAACCCTGGGCGTTCTCGATCGCGATCGGGAGGCCTTGGATCTCGATATGGCCCTTCTTGTAGTTGCCGGAGGCACGCTGGGCTTCGGTCGGGTCGCGGGCTGTTTCGGCCGCGGCCTCCTCGACCTCGGCGTGGGTTACCTTGGCGAGCCCGGAGTCGTCGTCGCCATACTCCGGCGACCCGAACAGCAGCATGCCGGGGAAGTTCGGCGGGACATCGTCCGGAACGTCGAGGGAAACCAGCATCCGCGGCGTGTCACCAAGCCAGCCGTCAAACGCGGCCATCTCGCGCCGCAGCTCATCGGACTCAAGCGCCAGCCAAACTCCAGTCGCATCCGCCTCTACCTTGATCTGACCGGGCTCCACCAGGATCATCGGCGCCATCTCGGGGCTGAGCATGAGGTCGACCGGCCACGACAGCAGCCCGGCCGTCACGATCATCGCGACCGTCACGGCGGGCCGCTCGACCAGGCCGATGCCATAGCGATCGGCCCACTCGCTCAGCTCGTAGACGCTGTAAAGTGGGCGCTCGACCGAGATGACCTCCGAGCCCGCCATCTTGCGGGTGGCGCCGCTGGGCCGCGTGCCGGGCTGGACCGGCTCCACGGCATCGTCACGGCCGGGCCGCGGCGGCTTCGGCAGCTTGCCGCCGGGAGGGGCATGCACGTCGTTCGCCGGAATCGGTCCACCCGGACACGGCGTCAGTGCGGCCCGCTCGTCCGGGTCAACCGGCACATAGCCGGCGGCGGTCAGGACCATCGGCTTGGAGAACGCGCCGCCGAGCGGGTCCTGGCCGATCGATTCCCGCCAGTCGTCCAGCGCGATCGCCCCCTTGGTCGCGGCCGTGCTCAGGATGACGGACTGCTTGATCGGGTCGAATTCGCGGTCCCCATCCCAGGCGATGCCCAGGTAGTCGATCCCGAAGCAATCCCGGATGATGCCGTTGACGAACCGACGCATCCATTGCGAGGTCGGCTGCAGGCCCTCGGCGGACGCCTGGGCCTGGTTGACCTGCGCGGTAGCGCGATTCTGCTCCTTGATGAACGGCCCCGGCGCAATCGACATCGCGTAGCAGATGACGCGCGCAAGCCACTCGTCGAAGGCGTCGGTCAGGACGTCCTTCGTGAACGGCTCGTACTTGGTCCCGGCCGGCACCCACCAGAGGCGGCGCCGCTGCTCGATGTTGCCGAGGAAGACCGAATCCCAGTACTGCTGGATTTCGGTGATCTGGGCATTCGAGAACCCGACCGGCGCCTCCATGATTCCGACCGGGACATCGCCGTGGGTGTAGAAGGCCATCTGCTCGCGCAGCCGGGCGATCGCCATCTCGGCATAGGCAAGGACTTGCTCGCATGGGCCGTACCCGTAGGCGTGGTCAGGACGCCAGTTCTTGATGCCGTAGATCAGGTCGCCAGCCGTGTAGGTGGCGTAGTCGGCCGCCGGAATCCCCTTCAGGACCTGCTGGAACGCGGGGTTAGGCGGCTTCGGCGGCCGGCCGTTCTCGTCGATCAGAACCGAGATGCTGGCGGCGTCAAGCTGCTCAAGCGCGTAGAGCTGGCCGCCACGGTTGCGCCGCTTGTAGAGCGCGACAGCGTCATAGACGAAGTGCTGGTCCAGCACGCCGCTCAACCACTGTGACCAATCGAGCCGTTTGTCCGGCGACTCGAAGAACTTGGTCAGCAGCCTGATGTCGTCGGCGTATTTCTTCTTGAGCGCGGGGCGTTCGGCGGGAGAGCCGAGCGGCACAATGTGCCAGTCCAGCGCGGTCATCTGATCAATGCGGGTCTGGATGCACTCCCGCAGGATCACGCAGTTCTGTGCCACCGCGCGGAGCCGCCCGAACGATACCGGCTCGTGGGAGCGCGGGATGTAGTTCAGGTTCCAGCCAACCGGGAAGTCGAACTGCCGCGACCGCGCGCTCTCCGGAGCGAATGGCCGCAGTGGCTGCAGCGGCGAGAACCAGGTCGACGGCGTGACACCGGAGATCGTGTACTGGACGGCCTGCGCGACACGGCGCAGCCATCCAGCCCGCGGCGCCGGGGCCGGCGGCGTCGTCAGGCGCCAGTTCTCGTTGGTGGGCCGGTTCCGCAGCAGCGCCGGATCGGAGGTGACGATCTGGCTCGCGGGCTGGCCATCGTTGATGCCGGCAGGCACCCGTCAGGACTCCAGCCGCACCGCGACCGCGGTCGGACGGCCGCGATGCTCGCCAACCGAAAAGGAGACCCTGGCGCCGTCAACCAGCAACCCGGGATCGAGGTCGCCCAGGGCGCGGCGGTGCAGGAAGAGGTCGCGCTCCGCCAGGACCGGGGTCTTCTGGTACGGCGTGATGAAGCCCCAGCCCCTCTCGTCGCTGAACCACTTGACAGTGCCGAGATAACGAACCGGGGCCAGCTGGACGGCAACGGCTTCAGACATGGACGCGATCCTTGATCAGCTTGACGGGATTGAAGCCGCGCAGCGACGCGAAGCCGCGGCGGAACATGTCGCGGCGCCGTTCCCGGCGCGGGGCCTCGAGGTGGGACTTCACGGCGAGCTCGTAGTCGATCGGGTGCAGGGTGATGGTGTCGGCGACGATGCCGGGAACCTGCTCGCCGATGCGGAAGACGCCGAGCAGATGGCCCTGGCACCACAGCGCCTGGACGCCTTGCGGGAGCTCGAAGGATTTCCGGATGGTGACGCCGTTGAACGTGCGCGGGGCGTAGCCGACCGGCTTGACGGGATGATCGAACATTGGCGCGGTCCCCTCAGGTCACCGCCAGGCTACGGGCCTGCGCCTGGTGCCAGTCCGCGGCCTGGTCATGGAGCCGCGCCAGCGCCTCGCCGTGCGCCAAGCTGATCATGCCCTCGCCGCTCCGGCATTTCCGCGCCTTGCGGCGATGCCGGGTCGCCTCGTCGGCGTGGAAGCTGGCGGCCTGCAGGTTGGTCAGCGCGGCGCCCTGATCCGGCGCCGGCGCGATGTTGGTGTCTCCCTTGGCGAGGCGATCGCGGGCGCGCAGCTCGTGCTTGGCCGCCTTGCGGAGATGCTTCGCCAGCTTGGTGGCAGTCCGCTCGACGGAGCTCTGGAACAGCGGGGCAGGCGTCATCGTGAAGTTGCCGCTCTCTCCGGCCATCTCGGTACTCCCCTGGTGCTGCTCAGTCGCCGGCAGGGGCGGGGACGTGATAGGTGAGCATGGTGCCGACTTCCTCGCGTCCCTGCGCTCGCATGGCCCCTCGAGCCGCGTCGTTGCTGACGTGTGTGGCGCTCGAGATCGTCGGTCGCTTCAGTTCACGGGCCTTCGCCTTGAGGGCGTCGAACATCTCGGTATGGATGCCCTGGTGGCGGTACTCCGGACTGACGTAGGCCAAGTTGATCCAGATCTCGTTCGCCCAGTTGGCGTCGGTCCAGGTCAGGACGCCGACGGGTTCGTCATCGACGAACGCCACAATGGCTTTGTGATCCCAGCAGACCGCCGTCGTCGCCAGCGTGCAGAGACCTTCGTGGAGCAACTCGGCCCAGCCGAACACCGCAAGGGGCAGCACCGGCGTGTTGGGCAGGCAGTTGAAGTGCTCGACACGAAGGCGTTCACGAAGGCTTTGTCGCATAGTCATTATGTCTTTCCTTGCGTTGATCGGCACGTCAGCTCGGGCGCCGGCATCCGGCCCGTTCCAGCGCCGGCACGAAGGCGACCGGCACCGTCAGCATGCCGGTGGCATCGGCCATGAAGCGCTGCGAGCCACCGGCGGGATCCGGCACGAAGTAGGCCGCGTATGGCCCCTTCGCGATCAGCCGCACGGTATCGGGCGGCGGCGGCGGATCGGTCGGGCGTGCCGGCAGGGCAGCCACCGGGTTCGTCGGCACTACGGACTCTTGCGGGATCGCGGGCACGGCCGGCGCCTGCGGTGGCTTCGGGGTGTGGGCGCGGTAGTATTCCAGCCACCCCGCGGCGTTCGGCCCCAGCATCAGGTCGGTGAGCCCCCAGACTGCAGCGTCGGCACGGTTTGGCGACCTGGCCCCGATGTAGCCCTGGTCGGTGAACTCGGTCAGCTCATCCTCGAGCTTCTCGAAGCGCCCGGCATGCGAGACCTGTTTGCGCTGGTAGAGGGTGGCAATCGGCTCCGCCCGCTGCGCCTTGCCGCGGCTCGCCGTCACGGCCTTGAACGGCACGCTGGCGTCGACGGTCTGGATCACATACTCGACCATCGCACCGCCGAAATTCGTCTCGCCCACGATCGCGTCGGCTTGCCAGTGATGATACGCCGCGACCGCTGCACTGCCCCATTGATTGGGGCCGCCGAGCAGCGAGCAGTCGTCCAGCACGTAGCCGCGGCCGTCCATCCCGAGCCCCGCAACCATGATCCCGATCTCGTCGTGCGCGCTGTCGAGTTCGTTCTTGGCGCCCGATGGGTCGACCGCCACGACGACTCGCTGCATCCGGGGTAGCCGGGACGGCTCGACGCGGGTCTCCTCGAGAAGCTTCCAGGTCCACAGCGCCGACTCGGTCTCGTCGCCGTAGACGCCGTCGCGGAACCGTCGCCGCGCCCGATCCGGCATGTCGTCGAGCGATTGCAGGTAAGCCGGGTCGAGGTGCTCGGCGTTGTCGGCCGGCTTCGAGAACAGCCAGCGGTACTGGTCGGGGTTCGCGAGCGGCTTCTTGCTGACCGGGTCGCGGTGCTCACCGAACAGGATGTTGGTCCAGTGGCCCTTGCCCGGCGGGTTGAGGTCGTAGAACGCCTTTTGCTGAAGCGCCAAGCTGGTATCCGGGTTCTTCGCCGTCTGAGCAAGGCGGGTCAGGGCGGTCAGCACCGACGAGTACGGGATCTGCGAGCATTCGTTCAGGAGAATGGTCGCGTATTCGTTGCCGAGGATCTTGTCGACCCGCTCCTTGTCGTCGAGGCCGCCAAGCCAGAGTTCGGAGTCATTCGGCAGGCTGAAGAAGCGATCCGCGGAATGCGGCACGATCCGCAGGTCCGGGAAGAACGTCCGCGCTACGAACGGCAGGGTCTGAAGCCCGATCGAGGGCCAGACCGCCGCGGCATGGAGGCGCATGATGGCATGCCGGGACGGCGCCTGCAGCCCGCGCAGGATGATGGTCCGGACGATGGCGACCGTCTTGCCACTGCGCGACCCGCCGGGCAGGCAGATGTGCCGGGCCTCGCTGTTCAGCAGCTCGGTCATCTCGACCTGCCGGGGCGTCAGCAGATCGGGGCGGCCGTTGAGGATGACGTCCTTGGAGGCCGCCTTGCTCCGCGTGGCCTTCCGTTTGGTCGGCACAGCAGATCAGGACGTTGGTTCGCCATTGACCTGCACGGCCCGGCGCGCCGCCGCGCGGGTCCGCCGCGAGAACCGCGCCGCATCGAGCCGCAACAGCAGGCCGGTGAAGCGCCGCAGCACCGCCGCGAGACGGCCCGGCGCCCGAGCCTCGCCCTGGTCCACGGCGCGCTGGGTCGCGACCACGGTGGTGTCCAGGGTCGGATCGGCGGCGATCAGGGCGTCGAGCGCGGTCCGCGTCATCGTGATCGTTACGGCCTTGCCGCGGCTCTCCGGCAGCTCGTGGAGAAGCGTGATGGCGCGCGCCGCGGTGCGGGCATCATGGTCCGCGAAGGCGATCACGGCCGCGGAGCCGAGATAGATCGGCAGCCAGCCGCGCTCATCGAGCAGCTTCTCAGCCAGCGTGTTCTGCATCGGGTTCTGTTTCGTTGATGGGGTCTGGTGGTTCGGGCAGGCTGGCCTGCGGCCGGTCCGGCCCGCCGATCTGGACGATGAAGCGCGTCCCGTCGGGGAGCTCGTGTTCCAGCTTCTCGGTCAACTTCCATCCGCACTTGACGCGGAGGAAGAAGAGGATCGCCCGGAGATTCCCCTTCCGGATGTGCTGTGCCAGCCGAAGTTCCGCGACGCCCTGAAGCCACATCGGGTCCGTCGCCAGCTCGGCCTTGTAGTGCTTCCGCAGGGTCTTGAGATCGATCCTAAGGTAGCGGGCAATCTCGTTGTGCGTGTGCTCCAGCGCGGCCAGAGCCGTCACGGCCGCCTTGTTTTCCCGCGTCGGAACATGCTCGGGCCGCCCCACGTGGCCCCGTGCGGCCATCGCCATACCCCTTCGTGTTGGCTACCCGAACAGACCGGCCGCCTTCTCCTCCGGCACCGACCCCGGTGATGGGCGGGCATCCCTGGCGACAGGCTTGGCTATGTCTGGCGGGCTGATCCGAGCCCCGGCCCTCACGCGCGATAACGCCGGTTTAGCGCGTGTTACGCGGACCCGCCACAATCCGCTCGGGACGCAGCTTCAGAGCATGGTCAATCACTACTGCATAAGATTCGCGCCTGTCAAGCACTTTCTTGTGCTCCCGGCCTCCGAGGCCGGTTTCCGGGGAGCGACGAGCGCCGCGACGACGGCGCCACTCGGGTCCGAGGTCAGCCCAGTATGAACTGCAATGTTCGAACCGCCCGGCCGCCGCACCACTAGGTCTGCCGATACTGCTTAGGCGCGGACATTGTTCCGGCCCAGGCGGCCATGCCCATAAACCGGGGGAATTACTCCGACATCCCGCCCGGCGCCGGCGGGTCGTAGAAGTCGGCGAGCCGGTCCAGCGCAGCGACCAGGATGCCGAGCGCGACACGCTCGTCGATCTCGGTGCTGCCATCCTTGCGGCGGCGGCCAAGGTGATGGCGGCGCGCGAACGACTTGACGTCGCGATGCAGCGGGTCCGGCCAGCCCAGGATGACGTGCGCCATCGCCGTGACGCCGAGCTTCCCGACCGCGGCGCAGGCGGCTTTCCAGCGGCTGAGCCGGATCAGCACCGTCTCGGAGCAATACATTCCGTCGGCGCCGGGGGCGCCGACTGCCATGCCGATCCGCTCGACCGTCGACCCGATGCTGACCTGGCTGCGCTCGTAGTCGTCGAGCCATCGCCGGGCAGCGCGGCTGTGCCGGCGGGTGATGTAGCGGGAACGCTGCAGATCATGCAGCGGATCGGTGGCCCTGGATGCCGCGATCTTGCGTGCGGTCCGGCGGTGCGGGTCGGTGTCGCTGGGGTCGCGCCATTCCGCCGGTACGGCGCTGGGCTCCCGCAGCACGGTCCCGTCGGCGTTCCGGATCTCCTGTCGCCGGATCGCGGGGCCGAGGTCCTGGGCATCGACGAGATCACCACGGGAGCTGGCGCGGATCCGGATCAGCGTCTCGGTCGCGACCTTGCGGTCCGCGGCATGGATCGGCTGCAGAGCTGCGGCGAGCATGTGCGGGACTTCGGCGCGGAGCCGATCGAGGCGCTTACAGGCGCATTCGCCGGGGCCGGGGTCCGGCGGCACCAGCGGCTCGCCGGCATAGGGCCATGGTTTCCGGCGACGCCTGCCATCGGCGCGGGGGGAAGCGGCATCGGCGGTCAATCGGCCCTCTCGACATCTGGAAGTCCCAGGATGTGCCTCGGCAGCACGGTGACGATCAGCGCGTCCGCGGGCTGGTAGACCACGCGCACCGGAACTCCGCACAACGTGACACGCCAGATCTCGCGGTCGAACCGTGTCGGGCCGATGTAGCGCGCCGAGCTGGCCTCACCGGCCACCGCGGCGCAGATCGCGAGCACGGCATCCCGCCAGTCCGTGGCCGTGGGTTCCAGCCCATGCTGTCCGGCAGCGTACTTCGCCGTGATGGCGGCATGGTGCGCCTCGCCGATGTCGCGGGGTGGCTGGTGGACGGAGTGAGCAAGGTCCAAGGACATGATGTTCGTTAGCTTCCCTGACACGCCGAACGTTCCGACCGCGCTGCCTTTCCGCTCCCCCCGCCGGTTCGTAAGGTGCGCCATAAACTGCGCCATAACATGCGCCATTTCGACCCAGGGGCGGTGGGCTGCGCCATAACGGCGCCGCCGTAAGGCGGCGTTATGGCGCACCGCCCCCTTTGGGCGCCATTTCTGCGCCACAAACTGCGCCATAAACTCGCTCACGACACGGGACCCGGACGCTTGGCGTCGACCACGCGGACGCACATCCGATCCTTGCGTTGGACGGGATCGCGGTAAGTGTCCCTGACAAGAACGCCATTGCGCACCCATGTCTCGATCACCTTGTCGGATTCGAGGTCGGTCAACCCGAACAGTCGCACCAGGACGGTGCCGGCCCACCGGGAGGCGTCCTTGCCGCGGCGCGAGTGGGTGTAACGAACGCCCTCGCCAGGACCGTCGGCGATGGCGTCCAGCACTTCGTTGCACTGGTCGACACTCAGCGTGTCCGTCACCTTCGGGGGGTCCCAGGCGACCATGGCCGCCACGGTGTCGCCGTTGGGGTAGTCCTGGGTGCCGTTGCCCAGCTTTACCTGTTCCAGCTTGAGCCACGTCGCTTTGTTGCCACGCGGCGCCATGTTGGCCTTGGCGTTGTCCAGCCGCACGTACTGCCAGCGGTCTTCTGGCGCGATGGCAAGGTCCTTGCCGTCATCCTCGCCCATCGGCGACATGATGAGACCGACGCGGGCGCTGTCCGTCAGGCCCTTGGCGCCGCGCGCCGCGTCGATGTCCGACACCGCGCCCTTGCGCACATGATGGATCAGGAAAATGGCGCAGTTCGTGGCGCGGGCAACGCGTCGCCACGCCGCCGCCGCCTTGACCATCTGAGGGTTGCTGTTCTCTTCGAGGCTGTGGGACTCGGCGAATGGGTCAACCACGAGCACGCCGATCTCGTGCATCTTGATCTGCTCGATCAGCGCGACCTCGTCGGGGTGGATGATGCTGAAGCCGTCCTCCGAGATTGCCGCCATGGTGACCGGGCGGTCCTCGCCCGAGTGCATGAAGAGCCCACCAGCGACATCGGTCTCGTCGACGTTGTGCTGCAGCAGGATCGCGGCGAGGCGGCGGTCCAGCTCGTCGAGCGGGTCCTCCAGGTTGAGCACTGCTGCGTTGGTACAGGCGAACACGTGGTCTCGTAATAGGCCGCGGCCCAGCACGCAGGAAACCGCGACGGTCATGGCGTAGATGGACTTGCCGGTGCCACCGGGCGCCACCAGCACCGTGACGAACCCGCGGAGGAGCTGCGTGCCATAGAGCCACTGCCGCGGCGGGATCGTATGCGGGTCGGGCAACCGTGCCGGACGCAATACGAGCGGGGGCGTGTCCTGGTCGTGCACCACCGAAAGTCGGGGCTTGCTGCCCCAGATCGGATCAGCGGACTGCATGGCGCCTGCGCCTCATTGTCTGCGCTGCGACCCGGCGGCACTCCTCGATGAGCGCGTCGCTGGGCACGAGCCAGCCGCCGAACCGCTCGTGCACCGCCTCGGCTGCGGAAAGGATCTGCTCACCCGGTTCCCGGCTGGCGCAAAGCGGCCAGATCCGGCGCCGTAGGGTATCGTGGAAACGCCGTGCGACATCGTTGCCCTCGCACCAGATCGCGGCGCCGGCCTGGCGCGCTGAGGTGTCCGGCAGGTCGACCTGCGCACCGAGGCGGACCGCCGCACCGACAACTTCATCGGCGCCGTCCGGCCACTCCACGCCGAACAGCGCGCAGGTGGCACACATCACGGCGTAGCCGAGCAACTGCTCGCGCAGCCAGCGGGTACGGCGCGGCGATTCGAGCCGGGTGACGGCGTCGTACTCGCGCTGGCGCCGTGCCTGCTCGTCGCGGCGAAGCTTCGAGCGGATCGGCCAATCATGCGCGAGTGCCAGCACGCCGGCGAGTGGCGGCGGGTCGGGGTAGCCGTGCAGCATCATGTCGGCGGGGTCCTTGGGCCACGCCGCAACACGGGCGGCCTGCTCCGGGCGGCGCCGGTAAACCACTGCGACCACGGCCGGGGCGTAGGCATCAGCGGTCTCGAGAGGCAGGGCGGATACCAGATCCAGCCAGGCCGCGCGGCCCCCGCCCTGGCCCATGCACAGCAGCTCGGCTGCCTCCTCGATCATGTCAGCCGGGAGTTCGGGGACGATCATGCTGCACGCACCAGTCGCCGGGCATCGTCGTCGGAGCCCAGCACCGCCGAGAGACCGCCGGCGGCCGCGACCGCGGCCAGGAACTCGCGCTGTCCCATCTCGAAGCGACCGCCGCGCGGCTTGACCTCGCCGGCGGTGAACAGCCCCACGAGATGTCCGACCATGTCCGGGGTAACCACGACGCTCGTCCAGCCGATCAGGTCGGACGCTCCTTGCAAGAGTCCGCATTCCTGCCGGCGCGGATGCAACAGCGTGACGGTATCCTCCGTGGAGGCGATCACCTTGCCGGCCCAGAACAGGCCGCGGTTGTTGCGGAACAACCGGGCGTGCGGTACCCGGCCGATGGCGAGGCGGATGTGGGCCTGCAGCTCGGACTCGCTCAATTCTGCCCCTCCGCCGTGAAGATCTGACGCATCCCCGCAGCGGTAACGTCGATCTCCGCCGTGACCTGGTAGCCTTCCGGGGCGGCGGCCAGCCAACGACGGAACGCCGCCACCATTGCGCGCCGGGCCGCGCAGAACTCGTCGTACGGACTGCTGCGGGGCACCTCTCGTATCGGAAGCGGTATTAGGTTGCTGGCGCTCATGCCGCTTCTCCAGCGAATCGCAACGGGGCCTGTCGCCGCTGCCACTTCTTAGGGACGGCCTTGATCTCTTCCCAGACCCTGGGATGCTGGCCTTTGAAGTCGGGCAGCCGAGGTCCGGCGATGAAGCCACGGCCGGCCGGATCCGGTACCAGCCAGCGGGAGCCATCGATCCAGCGGCGGATATCGACGTCCACGGCGCGGAAATCGTCGCGGGTCAGGTAGCCGGTTTCGCCAAGCAGAATCGCCAGCCGCAGCGCCCGGATCTTCCAGTTCGTAAGCTGGATCGGCGCCGATGCCCCGGCGACGACATCCGGCACGTACTCCGGCAGCGGGCACCGCCGCGCCGGCATCATCTCGTGCCAGTCACCGTCCTGGTAGTAGAGGGCATCCGGAACCGGCAGCGACGGCGAGAACGCGGGGCCACGGACGTACTTCGGATAGGGAACTATATACATGACTCCCTTTTCCACTCATTTTGCAGCCGCGAACAACGGCGCATCGGTTCCAGAGACATGAGCAACCCGGCGCTCAATTCGTTGGCGTCGATGGTGCCAATCATCGGCTTGCGGGCCAATACAATCGGCTCATGCGCCGGTTTCAGCGAAGCGCGCGACTTCGGAAATCCAGTTTTGTAAATCCACTGAATTTGATCGCGTATCTCGAAGCCCGCGTCCTCAACAGCGCAAGCAAGCCGATGGTAGGTGCGCGAGCCACCGAAGGCGACGAAGTGCCCGCCGGGTTTGAGAACGCGGAGACATTCTCGCGACCACGCCTCGCACCACTCCTGAAAGAGGTTCCCGTGCAGGACCGGATCGTTGATGTGGACCCCGAGCAACGCGCGGGCGCGTTCGAGATAGCCGCCCGGGTAGGCACCGAACAGCTTCGCGCCTTCTCGCAGACGCGGGCGCGCCAGGATCCATTCATCGGAGATCGGTCGGTATGTCATGCCGCTTTGTCCGGCTCCGCCGTCTTCGCGGGCGCCAGACCGCTCGGGCTTGAGCCAGGTCCAAACGGCTCGACCAGCACGAACTCGGGTAGCCGCCACTTCCGGCGATGCTGGTTCAGCCCTTCCATGTCGCCATTGAAGCGCGGCAGGCCAATCTTCCGCGCCAGCGCTGTGGCCTGGTTCCAGCCGATCTCGATGCGGCCGTACGGCCGCGGAAGCGGCAGCACAACCGGCGCCGGGGAAGGTGCCGCCGTGATCTCAGGTGCCGGGGAAACCGGCTTCGTCCCCGAAGTGATCGGCGGGGGTTCGGCGGCCCTTGGTGCTGCCGCGTTCGGCTGTGGTTCCGGGATCGCAGCCTTCTGGTCCGACGCCAGGACGGGCGACTTCCGCGGATCCGGCACACAGCCCGGGCGCCGCTTGAAGTGGCACTTCTTGATGACGACCCACACCGCCTTCGAGGTTTCGATATGGGGGCCGGGCAGCTTGTTGACCTCCGGCAGGATGGCGTCTTCCCAGAGACCGTCGCCCCACTTCTGCTCCACCAGTGCGACACGCTCGGGAGTCCATTTTACCGGAGGTCCGGGGCTCTTCTGGGTTGCCGGACGCACGACGACCTGCATCGCGGCCCCGAGGACGTTCGGAACTTTCGGCACTGGCGCTGGCGGAGGCGCCATCTCATCGTGCTGTTCTGGTGCGTCGGGTGGCGTCGGCGGAGCGACCTTGTCGGGCGTGGTGAGATCAGCCGCCGCGATCTTCGCGACAGCAGCATCGGCCACGGTGACCACGCCATGCGCCGGGTCTGGCGCTGGGAGGCGCGTCAGGAAGCGCTCGACCAGCTCCTGCAGATCAGGGTCGAGCCCAACCGTGATGTGGTTCGGAACGCCGGTGATGGCAATCTCGATCATGCCGCTCTCCGCTGCAGTCGCCGCTGCCACTGCATCCACGCCCAGCCGGGCTTGTAGCCGAGCTGATGCGCAAGATTGTGCATGTCGTGCAGCGAGTGCGCCTCGGCCAGCAGCGCGTCGAGGCTGGTGCGCTTGAGCTGCACGTCTTCCGGGCGCAGCTCGGCCAACTCGCCGGCGCGGCGCTCGACTTCGCGGGGGCTGCTGGCCGCCGCGGTAAACTCATGTCCGCAGCACGGACAACGATGCTGCGGAGGAAAGACGGCGTAACAGGCGGGGCACTGCCGGATCGCCGGCACGGCGCGGCGATGCCTGCGGCCTTCCAGCGACCATTGCCGTGGCGTCTCCGCGAACCCATGCGCGGCGGTGTTGTTGGCGTGGTCCAGCACCACCAGGTGCGTCTTGTCCGGCATCGGGCGGAGGCCGCGGCCGATCTGCTGCAGATGCAGCGACAGGCTCTGGGTCGGCCGCAACAGGGTGACACAGCCAACCGCGGGGACATCGAGTCCCTCGGAAATCAGATCGGCCGCGCACACCACCTGCACGCTGCCGTGGGCCAGGCCGCCGAGTGCGGCATCGCGCTCGGCCGGCCGCATCTCGCCGTGCGCCGCCACCGCACGCCAGCCGGCGGCGCGGAATGCCTCGGCGACGTCCTTGGCGTGCTGCACCGAGACGCAGAACGCAATGCACGGCAGGCCCGGCGCATGCCGGGCGTAGTGCAGCACCGCATCGCCGGTGATGGCTGCCTTGTCCATCGCCGCGGCGAGCTGGCGGGCATCGTAGTCGCCAGCAATGGTGCGCACTGCGGACAGGTCCGGTCCCGTGACCGGCGCCCAGACGCGCGTCGGCGTCAGATAGCCCGCCGCGACCAGCTCGGCGACCTGCGGGCCCATCACCAGGCGATCGAAAACGCCGCCGGCGGCGATACCGAGGCCGCGGGCGTCGAGGCGTTCCGGCGTCGCCGTGACGCCGAGCAGCTTGGCCTGCGGCTGCGACTTGATGATGGCGAGGTATTGGCCGGCGACGGAATGGTGCGCCTCGTCGATGACGATCAACGCGAATCGCGGCAGCCGCGCAAGACGGCGCGCCACCGTCTGCACCGAGCCGACCTGCACCATATCGTCGGTCTCGGGATAACCCGGGGCGATGATGCCGTGCGGCACGCCGGCGTCGCGCAGCTTGTTGCTGGCCTGGCGGATCAGCTCGGCGCGGTGCGCCAGGATCAGCACCCGGTTGCCCTTGCCGTAGGCGCCGAGCGCCACGGCGGAGAAAACCACGGTCTTGCCCGAACCCGTGGCAGCACACAGCAGGGGCGCGGCGGCCCCTGTCATGTACGCCTGCCGGAGGCTTTGGACTGCGGCCTCCTGATACGGGCGCAGGCGGACCATCAGATCGGCGCCTCGTTCATTGGCGACGTGTCGCCCAGCGGCATCTCGGGCTGGTCCGGCGTGATCGGCGCCGGCTTGCGCTCGCCCTCGTACTCCTCGGGGTCGGCCA
>Ga0224559_1000619_pt1 | contig 22756 bp, 12 predicted proteins | sample 714S33034metaG_FD_180676 | JGI IMG/M metagenome (GOLD analysis project Ga0224559, IMG submission 180676) | Peat soil microbial communities from Stordalen Mire, Sweden - 717 S3 30-34 | ecosystem: Environmental > Terrestrial > Soil > Wetlands > Peat | place: Sweden: Norrbotten County, Stordalen... | reverse complement strand
CTGCTCACCCTGCGTTCAGGGTCTTCAGCAGGCTGCGCGGCTCGCGCTGAATCTTCTCTTGTAGAAGCGTAATTGCGTAAATCAGTTGCTCGGGGCGTGGGGGACATCCGGGGACATAAATGTCCACGGGGATCACCTGGTTGACGCCCTGGGCCAGCGCATAGTTGTTGAAGACGCCGCCCGAGGTGGCACAGGCGCCCATTGAAATGACCCACTTGGGCTCCGGCATCTGGTCGTAGAGCCGGCGAATGACCGGGGCCATCTTCCAGGAAACCCGCCCGGCGATAACGATCAGGTCCGATTGCCTGGGGGAGGGCCGGAAGACCTCGGCGCCGAAGCGCGCCACATCGAAGCGCGCGGCGCCCATCGACATCATCTCGATGGCGCAGCAGGCCAGACCAAAGGTCATGGGCCAGATCGAACTCTTCCTGACCCAATTGACGGCAAAATCCAGCGTCGTCAGCAGGACGCCCTCCGGCGCTTCGTAGCCGTAGTTGACCTCCTGGAGCTTGACGCGGTTTTTTGCGCTGCTCTCCAGTGCTCCGAAAAAATAATGGTCGTGCTCTTCCGTCGCCGTCACACACACAATATAACGCCCTTTGCAATCAGGCGAGTGGCTAAAATAGCTCACTATTTTTTGACCGAACCGCTCCGAGCCTGGTTTTGCCACTCCGAGCCTGGTTTTGCCGCTCCGAGCCTGGTTTTGCCACTCCGAGCCTGGTTTTGGCCGGCGGCATGGGGCTGGCAATGGCGCGGCGGCGCTTTCTCTGCTGCCGGCAGGGAACCCTTGGCTGGTGCCCCGACGAGCCTTGAAAAATAGCGAAAAATGCAGCAATTCCGGCCTTCGCCACAAAAACCTTTTCAAACCCTCATTGATTCTTTATAAAGGATGCGCTAGTAAAAGTGGATTTTTGGGGCCGTCTGCCTTCGCCTGGCAGCTCGCTTGGGGCTGTTTTTGTTGATTCATCCCCTGGCACTGTCCATCCAGGCCTGCTCCGCGCCTTGATTCACCGGCTCAACAATATTCGTAAGCCAAACAAATTGATTTCGGAGCGCAAGAAATGTTATGTCGCAGCAAATTGCCGATCCTCGCCGCCATCCTCGGAGGGCCATCGATGGCCCTGGCCATGGCGCCCAACCTTCATCCGCTCGCCTCAGCCCCCGTTACCCAGGCCCAGTACGCTGCCCTGCAAGAATCCGTCCGCGCCGCCCAGTCGGCGGGCGACAATGCCTGGGTGCTGATCTCGGCGGCCCTGGTGCTGATGATGACCGCCCCCGGCCTGACGCTTTTCTACGGCGGCCTGGTGCGCCGGAAGAACATTCTCGGCACCATGATGCAGAGCTTCGCCATGATGGGCCTGATCACCGTGCTGTGGGCCGTGGTGGGCTATTCGCTGGCCTTTGGAGCCGGCAATGGCTTCATCGGCGGCTTCGAGCACGCCTTTTTACGCGGCGTGGGTCTGGCGCCCAACCCCAACTACGGCGGCACCATACCCGAGCAGAGTTTCATGATTTACCAGCTAATGTTCGCCATCATCACCCCGGCGCTGATTACCGGGGCCTTTGCCGAGCGGGTCAAATTCAGCGCCATGGCGGTTTTTCTGGTGCTCTGGTCGCTGGTTGTCTACTGCCCCATGGCGCACATGATCTGGGGAGTGGGCGGAATTCTGAACATCAACGGCGGCCGCTGGCCGGTCTTCGACTTTGCCGGCGGCACGGTGGTGCACATCACCAGCGGCATCTCGGCGCTGGTCTGTTGCATTTACCTGGGCAAGCGCGTGGGCTATCCGCATGACGATATGCCGCCCCACTCGATGGTGCTCAGCTGCATCGGCGCGGGGCTGCTGTGGGTGGGCTGGTTCGGCTTTAACGCCGGCAGCTCGCTGAATGCCGGTCCGCTGGCCACCAGCGCCTTTGTCAACACGCAGTTTGCCGCCGCCGCGGCCGCCATCACCTGGGTCCTCACCGAGTGGCAGCAGAACGGCAAACCCACTGCCCTGGGCGCCATCTCGGGCGCGGTGGCCGGCCTGGCCACCATCACCCAGGCCTCGGGCTTTGTCCAGCCCATGGGAGCGCTGGCCATCGGCGGCATCGCCGGCATTGTCTGCTGCTTCATGGTCTTCCGGGTGAAAAAGCTCTTCGGCTACGACGACTCGCTGGACGCCTTCGGCGTGCACGGCGTGGGCGGCACCATGGGAGCGCTTCTGACCGGCCTGTTTGCCTCCGGGGCCATCAACGCCGTCTTCGGCAACGACGCGGCGGGCAAGCCCTTCCCGACCGGGGCCATCGACGGCAACTGGCATCAGGTGGCCAACCAGGCCGCCGGCATGGGCATTGGCTGGGCGCTGGCCATCGTGGGCACGCTGGCGCTGCTGTTTGTGGTGGACAAGACCATAGGACTGCGCGTCTCGGCCATCGACGAGGCCGCCGGACTCGACCTCTCGCAGCACGGCGAGGAAGGCTACGACCTGATCTCGTAATACATTGCGCAAAAGCTGCGTCCCGGACGCGGCCTTCACTCATCAAATCAGCAGGTAAGGAGACCGCAAATGCTCAAAATCGAAGCCATCATTCAGCCCGCTAAACTGGAGACGGTCAAAGAAGCGCTGATCGCGGCAGGAATTGAAGGAATCACCGTTCTGGAGGCCCGCGGTCACGGCCGGCAGAAGGGCCACACGGAGTTCTATCGCGGCCGCGAGTACACGGTCGATCTTCTGCCCAAGGTCAAGCTGGAGATTGTCATCACCGACGCCCTCAAAGACAAGGTTCTATTGGCCATCCTGGGAGCCGCGCGCACCGGCCACATCGGCGACGGAAAGATCTTCGTCAGCCGCATCGAGGAGGCTATCCGCATCCGCAACGACGAGCGCGGCGACGCCGCCATCTGAGCGCTTCGCTTGCCACGCCGCCGGCTGAAGGCCTTTCTGGCGGCGTGGTCCGCGGCAGATCTCAACCTCCCGCGGGGTGGAGAGTGCTTTTGTTTTCACCCCGGCAGCATGGATCGCTGCTGGGATTACCTTAGAATCTGCCTAAAAACTCGATTTTGGGTGGAAGGTATCGGCTTTAGTGAAGGGTACGGGCTTTAGCCCGTACATCCTCAAAGGAAAAATGAAGGAGGGCTTTAGCCCCTGAGGAAGGTTTTTCGCGGCTATTTGCTTTCCCTCTGCGGCTCAAGCCGGCAATTGAATCCAGCTTTCAACGGACGGGCTAAAGCCCGTCCCCTTCAAAACTCATAGTTTTTAAACAGATTCCCCGAAGGTAGAAGCCTCCGAATCGGCCAGCAAGCCCACGGGCTGTCAAAAAGAGAATCCAATAGCGCGAAGTCAATAAGATTGCAATAGCTTATTTTAGCCTGCCTCGGTTTTTAGACCCGTAATATGAAAATCTTCATGCAATCTTTATGCGAACGACTCTAGTATCTCACAAAGAGAATCACGTAAGAGTTGAGCCAATTTCACACCATGGGATGGCCCGGCCACGCCAGACTATTCTCCGCACAATCCATGCACCGGCAGCGGCACAGACTCGCGCCGCCGGTGCGCCCATCTTCACCTCACCCGGAATGGCGGCCGGTCTTCCGCCTCATCGCATGGCCTTGGCCCTCTGCATCCCCTTGGGAGTGGAAACTTATGTGTCGTCGCGCCATCACATTGCTGTTCTTTTCTGCGGTTCTGGGACTTCCGGCCCTGGCTTTGGCCCAGCCGGCCGCCCCGGATGCACAGGCAGCCACACAAGCCCAGATCACCGCCCTCCAGCAGGCCGTTAAAGCCGCCCAGACGGCCAGCGCCAACGCCCAATCGGCCGGCGATAACGCCTGGATGCTGACCTCGGCGGCCCTGGTCCTGCTGATGACCGGCCCCGGCCTGGCCCTCTTCTATGGCGGGCTGGTTCGCAAGAAGAACATCCTCGGCACCATGATGCAGAGCTTCGCGATGATGGGCCTGGTCACCATCCTCTGGGCCGTCGTCGGCTACTCGCTGGCCTTCGGCCACGGCAACTGGTTCATCGGCGGCTTCGAACACCTGTTCCTGAAGGGCGTTGGACTCAATCCCAACCTCGACTACGCCCCCACCATCCCCGAACAGACCCTGATGATCTACCAGCTCATGTTCGCCATCATCACTCCGGCGCTCATCACCGGCGCCTTTGCCGAGCGCATGAAGTTCAGCGGCATGGCCATCTTCCTCTCGCTCTGGTCGCTGCTGGTCTATTGCCCGATGGCCCACATGGTCTGGGGCGTCGGCGGCCTGCTCAACAACGTCGGCGGCCGCTTCCCTTCTCTTGATTTTGCGGGCGGCACCGTCGTCCATATCACCAGCGGCGTCTCGGCCCTGGTCTGCTGCCTCTATCTCGGCAAGCGCATCGGCTACCCGCACACCAAGATGCAGCCTCACTCGATGGTGCTCAGTTTCATCGGCGCCTGCCTGCTGTGGGTGGGCTGGTTCGGCTTTAACGCCGGCTCGGCGCTCGCCGCCAGCGGTCTGGCCACCTCAGCCTTCGTCAATACCCACTTTGCCGCCGCCGCCGCCGCTATAGGCTGGTCCATCGCCGAGTGGATTCACAACGGCAAGCCCACCGCCCTGGGCGCCATCTCCGGCGCGGTGGCGGGCCTGGTCGCCATCACCCCCGCCTCCGGCTTTGTTCAACCCATGTCGGCGCTGGCCATCGGCCTTCTCGCCGGCTTCTTCTGCTTCTTCATGGTCTTCATCGTCAAGAAAATCTTCGGCTACGACGACTCGCTGGACGCCTTCGGCGTGCACGGAGCCGGCGGAACCCTCGGGGCCATCCTCACCGGCCTCTTCGCCGCCTGCGTCATCAACCCCGTCTTCGGCAAGAATGCTCCGGTCGGCGGCATCGACGGCAACTGGCATCAGGTCATGAACCAGTTGGCCGGCGTGGGCATCGCCTGGACCATCTCCATCGTCGGCACACTATTGCTGCTCGTCCTGGTTGATAAGCTCGTCGGCCTGCGCGTCTCCGCCGAGGATGAAGCCGCCGGCCTCGACCTCTCGCAGCACAACGAGGAAGGCTACGACTTGGCAACATAGAGTTGAATGTCCGACTTTATTCGTCAAAATTCCGAGGGGGCTGGCTCAACCACCCCCCTCGCTGTTACGCTGTCAAACGAGGCAATCGCGTATGCTCAAAATTGAAGCCATTCTCCAGCCTTCCAAGCTGGATGCGGTCAAAGATGCCCTGCTCGAGGCAGGCATTGAAGGCATGACCATTCTTGAGGCCCGCGGCCATGGCCGCCAAAAGGGCCACACCGAGTTCTATCGCGGCCGTGAATACACTGTCGATCTGCTGCCCAAGGTCAAAATCGAGCTGGTCATTACCGACGACCAGAAGGAAAATACCCTGCAGGCCATCATCAGCACCGCCCGCACCGGCCGGATCGGCGACGGCAAAATTTTCATCAGCCACGTCGATGACGCCATCCGCATCCGCAATGACGAACGCGGCGAAGCAGCGATTTAAATACTGATTCCGCTTGCATTCCAGGTCTCGCGAGGACTGGGGTGCAAGCGGTTCTCTCAATGGATGCGATCTGCGCCGGCAGGGGCGGGCGGTGCGTTGCGGCGCACCCGCAGATTATTGAGCGCGTAGTCGATGAAGCGCGGCTCGAAGTGCGGGGCCTGGCCCATGAAGCGGCAGGTAGCCACAACCTGATCGACGATGAACTTCGGTTGAAAACTTGCTAAATCAAGCCCCTTTTCCTTCTTGAGCTTGTACACGATTAAGTCGAAGACTTCGCCGGGCAGCGTCAATCCCCGCCGTTCGCACTCCTTATCGAAGATGCGCCGGTAAACATCGAGACAGGGCGATCCGACCTCGATCTTGTAGGGCAGGCGGCGCAGGAAGGCCGGGTCCATCAGGTCTTCCGGCTCGAGGTTGGTAGAGAAGATGACCAGTTCATCGAAGGGGATACTGAAGCTCTTTCCGGTATGTAGTTTGAGGTAGTCGACCCGGCCCTCCAGGGGCACAATCCAACGGTTGAGCAGAGCGGTTGGGCTGACTAATTGGCGGCCGAAGTCGTCGATGACAAAACAGCCGCCCAGCGCCTTCAGGTGCAGGGGCGCCTCGTAGAAGTGGCCCGTCGAGTCATAGCGCAGATCCAGCATCTCCAGCGTCAGTTCGCCGCCGGTGGTAACGAAGGGCCTGCGGCAGGGAACCCATCGCGCGTCATATTCCTTGGAGCGAACGAACGAGAGCCCGCTTTCATCGCTCAAGGCGGCGGGACTCATCTCGACGTGAATGCTGGGGTCGCGGAAGCAGATGATCTGACTCTCGACGGTGATCGCGTAAGGCACGTAGATCACATCTCTGAAGACGCTGCCGAGAGCATGCGCAAGCGAGGTTTTGCCATTGCCGGGAAGACCATAGAGAAGTATCGCCCGGCCCGAGTTCAACGCCGGTCCGCATTGTTCGATGATGCTGTCTTCAAAGGTCAGTTCGCCGAGGGCCTTGCGGATGCCCTCGAAGCTGACCAGTTCGTTGGTCAGCTTTTGCAAGTTCACCTGGTAGGTGAATTCCTCCAGGGTGACGGGAGCGGGTCCGACATAGCGCAGCCGCTGCAGCGCCTCGATCGTCCAGCGCTTGCCCTCCTCGGTGAACGTGTAGCTCATATCAATCTGGCTGTCGGAGTTGCGCATCCCCAGGGTGCGCAGCAGTTGCCGCTCAACGGCCATCCTGACCAGCTCGGCCACGATATGGTAAGGCAGCTTGATGGCATCGACGACCTGACGGGAGGTTTCCAGGTGGCCTGTATAGATCAGCTTCATCATCAGGCTGAGAAGATCAAACTCGTCGATTCCGGTGGCCGCGATATTCGCGGGCTCAGCGGGAATGCACTTCAGAAAGGCGTCCAGCGCCCGCTGGTCGATGGCTCCGAGGGCCACCAGATTTTCGCCCAGACGGCCGCCATTCGTGGCCATACGCTTGAGCGCCTCGGCCACATCCTCGGCAGTGACCAGATTCGCCTGTGTCAGCAGATCGCCCAATTGCATTCGCGCGCCGATGGTATCCTCCTGGTGACAGCCTCATCCTGCCGCGTTCCTGGCCGTACAGTTGACCCTAGTTCCCCAGAAAACGTCATGGTTGCGGTGAAGCACGTCGAGTTGCCTAACTCTATATACTAGCGAAGAACGCGGGAAATCGCAGCTTTTCCGCCGGGCGCCGGGCATCCCAATCTCCGATTTTGAGCCCTGGGAGACCACAAACTCCAACCGGCAGCCGCAAATAGCCAAAGCCGGACCCAATTCGCCCCCATCCCGTTTCCGGGACCGGGCAGCCAAAAATTCCCCATCCGCGAAAATTTCGCTTATCCTATTACTAATCCCTTACTTGCTTCGGCAAGCTACAGATAATCACTCATGAATCCAGTCGCATTTGCGGTTGACGATCTTCGGGAGCAGTATACGCAGGAGATGGCGCTGGTGCGCCAGACCTGCGAACGCACCGGTGACGGCACGGCGGCCATCCGCCGCCGCTCTGCGGTGGTGGACCATCTGCTGATTGAAATGTGGCGCCGCGCCTTCGCCGGGCAGCCGGCGCCGAACGCTGCTTTACTGGCGATGGGCGGCTACGGGCGCAAGGACCTCTTCCCTTACTCCGACATTGACGTGCTGTTCGCCTTTGCCGACGACAAAACCGTGGCCAACTCCCAGGCCGCGATTCGCGCCATCATCCAGGGCATGTGGGACATCGGCCTGCGCGCCAGCCCTTGTTCGCGCACCCTCAAAGAGGCCGGCCGCTTCGACCCCGAAAATCTCGAATTCACGCTGGCCACGCTCGACCGCCGCTTTCTGGCCGGCCACTTTCCGCTTTACCAGCAGCTTCATCAGACGATTTTGCCCGGCCTGGTGCTGAGCGAGTGGAATACCATCACGCAAAAGCTCAGCGAGATCGCCCGCGCCCGCCATGCCAAGTTCGGCAATACCATCTTCCACCTGGAACCCAACCTCAAGGACTGTCCCGGCGGCCTGCGCGACTACTCGCTCGCCGTCTGGTTCGCCCTGCTCTTCCACCTGAAGGAAACCAAGGAGTGGCCCCGCCACCGCGGCGGCGTCTTCCAGAGCGCCCGCGGCGACGCCGAAGCGGCCTTCGATTTTCTGGCCGCCGCGCGCTGTTTTCTCCACTTCCGCCACGGCCGCGACGACAATACGCTCGACTGGCAATCGCAGGATGAGGCCGCGGCCAACTCCATCGGCCTGGAGACGCGCGGCACCGCCGACCCGGCCTACTGGATGCGCACCTATTACCGGCACGCGCGCGTGATTTATCGCCGCGCCGCGCTGCTGATGGAGCACCTGCCCGCCCCGGTCAGCTTCTACCGGCAGCTCCGCCGCCGCCGCACCCCCATCGCCGGCACCGATTTCCTCCTCGATCAAGGGCGCATCGAGATTGCTCCCGGCGCGCAGTTCAGCGACACCAGCGCCATTCTGCGCATCTTCTCGCTGATGGCCACGAACGGCTATGCGCTTTCGCAGGCGGCCGAAGACCGCATCACCGACGCCCTGCCCGCCCTGGCCGTTCATATTCCCGAGGGGCCTTACCTGTGGAATGCGCTGCGCGAAGTGCTGCTGGGACCGCACGCCGCACATGCCTTGCGCACCATGCACGCCCTCGGCGTCCTGGAAATGCTCATTCCAGAATTTCACGGCATTGACGCGCTGGTTATTCGGGATTCCTACCACCGCTACACCGTCGATGAGCACACCTTCCTGACCATCGACAACGTCCATGGCCTGCGCCAGCCTATTCACGACTACGAAAAGCGGCTGGCCCAACTGCTGCCGGAGATAGACCGACTGGATCTCTTTCTGCTCGCCCTGCTGCTGCACGACACCGGCAAGGCCCGCCGCAGCGGCGAGCATATCGCCCAGAGCATCGAGCTGGCCGACGCCTTCATGGCCCGCTTGGAGTTTGACGCCGAGGAGCGCGAGTCCGTTCTCCATCTGATCCGCCTCCATTTAGAGATGTCCAATGCCCTGCGCCGCGACATCTTCGACCAGGAAACCGTGCGCGACTTCGCCGAGAAGATCGCCAGCCCCATGATGCTCAAGATGCTCACGCTGATGACCTTTGCCGACATCAGAGCCGTCAACCCCGACGCGCTGACTCCGTGGAAGGCCGAGAGCCTCTGGCAGCTCTATATGGCCACCGCCAACTTCATGGACCGCTCGGTCGACGAGGTCCGCTACCACGCCGCCATCGACCCCACGCTGCTGAACCGCATCCGCTCGATGGTGCCCGCCGCGCAGTACGACGCGCTGCAGCAGTTCCTCGAAGGAATGCCGCAGCGCTACCTGCAAACCCGCCTTCCCGAGCAGATCCGCGACCACTTTCAGTTGGCCGCCAAGCTCGACGAGGACTCCGTTCAACTGGACCTTCGCCCCCACCGCCAGCTTTTCGATCTGACGGTCATTACCCGCGACCGCAGCCGCCTGTTCGCCGACGTGGCCGGGGCCCTGGCCGCATGGGGCATGAACATCGTCAAGGCCGGCGCCTACTCGAACGACGCTGGCGTGGTGGTCGACGCCTTCCAGTTCACCGACGTCTTCCGCACCATCGAGATCAACCCCAGCGAGCGGGAGCGCTTTCTCGAATACCTGCACGACGTGGTCGCGCTGAAGGTTCCGGTCGAGCAGCTTCTCGTAGCCCGCCGCCACATGAACAACCCTAATAACATCAAAGTCGAGGTGGCCACGCGCCTGACATTCGACTCCGAGTCCTCCTCCCACTCGACGATTCTGCAGGTTGTGGCCCAGGATCTGCCCGGCCTGCTGCGCCAGATTGCCCTCACCCTCAGCACACACGACTGCAATATCAAGGTGGCCCTGATCGACACCGAGGGCGAGACCGCCATCGACGTCTTCTATCTCACCAGCCAGGGCGCCAAACTGACGCCCCAGGCCCAGCAGGCTCTCGCCGCCGGCCTGACCGCGGCCATCGACGGATTGCGCGCCTCTTGAGCCTTTACTGCTAAAACCTGATTGAAAATTGTGAGTTTTGAAGGGGACGGGATTTAGCCCGTCCATTAAGAGCTAAGTTAGTTTCCCGGCTTTAGCCGCCGAGGGAAGGCAAATAGCCGCGAAAAACGTCCCTCAGGGGCTAAATCCCCTTTGTTTTGCAGAATTAATGTACGGGCTAAAGCCCGTACCCTCCACCCAAAATCAAGTTTTTAGAGAGATTCTTAAAACCTCATTCTCAACCCAAGCTGAATCTGCCGCGGACGGTAGAAGTTGGTGGCGTTGATGTTCAGCGGCTGCCCGAAGGCCGTGGTGTTGGCCTTGAGGCCGGTAAGGTAGTTCAGCGTGGGAGGGCTCGTGGCGCTGCCCGACTCGATGTAATAGCCGGTGGTTTCGAGTTCGGTTACATTCTGGTGGTTGAAGAGGTTGAAGCTCTCAACTAACAGCTCCAGCTGGCGCATATGCCCCAGATCAAAGCGCCTGGCCAGCCGCAGGTCGGCCTTCCAGGTGGCTGGATAGCGGTAAGTGTTGCGGCCAATGCCGTAGACCCGGTTATCGCCGCCGGAACCATTTATTCCCGGGCCTAGTCCCACGATCGCCGTTCCGCTGGCCGTGAATTCCTTGGGCAGCGCCCCTGAAGTGCGCATGGTATAGGGCAATCCGCTGCGGAACTGCGCGACGCCGGAGAAGATCCAGCCGTTGCCCAGCTTTCCCGCCGTTCCGCGCAGCTTCCACGGCACCCCATAGATTGCCGTCACCGCCGCCGCGTGGCGCACGTCCAGATTACTGGTGCCGTACTCCGGGCTGAAAGCGGCAGGGTCCAGAACGTCGTTGCCGGCCACCTGCGCGCTCTCATTGGGGTTCCAGTCCATGGCGTGAGAGTAGGTGTAATGCGCGTGCAGGCTCAGTCCCCGGCGGCCATAGCGGTCAAGCTTGAGCGTCGCCGCCTCATAGGTTGAGTTGGCGCGGCTCATGATCTGGGTAATCTGCTGATAATCCGGGTTGAGCCGCCCGGCCAGTCCGGTAGGCGAGGGCCAGGAGGCGTAAAAAGGCACTGTAATCCGCGAGGTTTTGATGGGCCCCACCCCGGCGAAGCCGCAAGCGCTCGTGGTTGAGCTCTCGTCGCAGACGGCGTAGGTAATCGTCTCTGGGTTGACCGCCGGGTCGAAGTTCGTGTCGATGGAGATAGGTAATCGCCGGCTCAGGCTCACCATGGCGCTGGCCGTCAGTTTGATGTGAGCGGGCATCGTCTCTTCCACCGAGGCCACCGCCTGATGCACCTCGGAGTTGCGGAAGTTGGGCGCAAACTCGACCGCCCCCGGCTTGATGGCGCTCCCAGGGCCTGGCGGACGCGGCACGTAAGGAAAGGGCGGAGCGCCTCCGGCGTTGTTCGGCAGATCGTCGGTGGGGCGCATGAAAAAGCTCAGATCGCCCTTGAGCTCGCCGGTGGAGTCCAACGCCACCGTTCCGGTCTGGGTCAGCGCCGTTTCGATCGCGGCATTGGCGGTGCGCCCGTAGTATATTCCGTAGCCCAGCCGCACGACCGGCCAGTGCCGCCCTCTAGAGCCGTAGGCCAGGGCTACCCGCGGACCCCAGTTGTTGCCCAAGCTGGGCAGCTTTTCGGTCAGCGGAAGCTCGGGATTGCTGAGCGCAGCCAGTGGCGGCGGCAACTGCTCCCGCTCCCAGCGCAATCCGGCGGAGACGACCAGCAACTTGCTCGCCTGCCACTGGGCGGTCGCGTAGCCGGCCCAGTCGCTGGTGCTCAAACTCCAGCCAGAGGGGCCGAGGGTCTGCGAATAGTAGGAGTAGCAGGGCAGGTTGCCCACCCCGCGCAGGTTGCCCCCCGAGTCGTGCCACACCTCGCCTGTCTCGTCGCAGTTGTGCTGCGGCCCGTTGGGGTTGAGTTCACCAAAGCCGTTTTCGAGCGCCCACACATCCGAGGTGAAATTGACCACGTTCGCATAGGTGTAGGTCCCTGTCTGGTTGCGCAGCAGGCTGGTGGCGTCGCTATTGCGGCTAACCTCGAAGCCGGCCTTCACCAGCAGCTTGCCGCGAACCCAATCCACCGACTCCCGTCCCTGGTAGAGGTGCTCGTCCGGATAGCTTCCCTGGCCGAAGCGCGAGGGATTGCCGATGGTGAAGCCGTAGCGGTTGTCCACGACGATCTGCGGCAACTGGCCCCAGAGATTTCCGGCCAGAAGCTTCTGCTCGAAGGCCGAGGGAGCCGAGGGGCGCGATTCCTGAATAGCGTGCCCCATCGAAGCCTGGGTTACGGCCAGCAGATTGGGGGTCAGGAAGGATTCCCAGCGGCCTAGCAGCCACTCTTCGCTGGCTTTGGTAGAGCCGTAACTGTGGTTGCCATACGTCTCCGAGACGCGGGTCAGCCCTCCGCCCGGCGAGTTCCACCTGGCTCCGATTCCCTCTAAAATGAAGCGATTGCGCTCGCCCACCTGCCAGTCAAGCCGCCCGAAGCCGGTCCATTGCGAAGCGGCGCGCGGGGCTGGCCCGAGCAGTCCGTCCAGCGTCTCCAGCATACTGGAATACTGCGCTACGCCAGCCGCCAGCGGATTGCTGCTGGGTCCCATCCGGGCGCTGAGGACTTCCATTTGCGCGTCGGCGTTTTTGGTGGGCAAAGCAAAGAAAACCGCGGGATTTCTGACCGTGGAAACTCCTGGATCGTCGCGGTTGTAACCGTCCAGAGCCGCGAACCAGAAGAGCTTGTTGCGGCGAATTCTTCCCCCCACGCCGACGCCCCAGGTGGTTTCACGATTCAGTGGCGTGTAGGGGAACGGCGTGAAAACGGGCGGAGTGGTCGCCGTGGCCGGCGCGGTCTCCCGTGTCCACCGAGAGAAGGGATTCTGCGCTCCCCAAGCGTTCTGGCGATCGAAGAGAAAAGCCTGGCCGTGCAGTTCGTTGGTTCCGCGCTGGGTTTCCACGTTCATGCGTCCACCCGCCGCACGGTTTTCCGCGGCCTCCACATTGCCCGCCGCCGTCTGCACCTCGTGGATAGCGGCCTCGCTCAGGGCAAGTCCATGGCCTCCAAAGCCTACCTGCGCTATTCCCGCCGGTCCGCCCTCCCCTTGCCCTAACGGCCCCTGCCCAGAGGAACCGCGCCCCGACCCGCTGCTCCCGCCCGTAGGGCCAAAGGCCATCGCCTTGCTCATTCCATCCACCGAGACCTCAACTGGCTGCTGCCCTGCACCGCGCAGCGAGATCTGCCCCTGGCCGCCCGCCGGGGTCACAGAGGAAGGCGCGTTGTCCAGCACAAAATCCTGCCAATTCCGCCCACTGACGGGCAGAGATTGCAACTCGTGGGCGCTCATCGTAGAGGTTACCGCCGGGGAGACCGGATCGCCCTGCTGAGAGGCCGCCAGAATCGGCTTGGGCGGAGGTGGAGCAGCCGGCGGCTCAGTTAGCATCGCGGCCTGGGCTGTGGTCTCGCCGGGCTGGTTTGAAGCACTTACGCTGGCCCCCTGCGCGGGCTGGCTGGCCGCCAGTTCCGGCAGAGCCAGGCGCGGCTCAGGGATTCTTCCGCTGGCCACCTGGCTGGTTGTCAGCTTTCCTGTCCCATTCGCGCCCGGGCGAGCAGGAACCGAAGTTGCAGCCCCTGCAGTTGAAGCCGCACCCGCCGGCGTGGACGGCGCAACCGCTGAAATCGAAGCCGTAAGAGTTGAGGCTATGGAAGGCGCGGCCGCAGCCGTCCGCGGCGCGGAACCCTGCCCACGCCGCCCAGCCAGGGCTGAAGTCTGCAAGAGTTCGGCTTTCTGCGTGGCGTTCGGCCCGGAAACCGGGGGCGCGGGAATCGGCGGGGTTGGAAGCAGTTCCCGTCCGCTCAGAGCCAGGGTCTCAAGCGGCTCGGCGGCCAGCCTGCTGCTCAGTTCAAGAGCGGTTGGTCCAGGAATCTCCGCCGCCCAAGCCAGCCGACGCCCACTCAGGGCCAAGATTTTCAACGGCTCTATCGCCAATCCCATGCCGCTCACCAGAAGACCCTCCGGCTGTAGATCAGGCCGGCTCAGGTTGAGCTTGCCGGGATTCGGCCTGCCCCGCTCAGGATTGTTCGGGCCGGGCCTGTCCAGGTCAGGCTGACTTAAATCGGAGCTGCTCAGGTCAGGCTTGTTCAGGCCAGAATGGCTCAGATCAGTTGGCTTCAGCGCCGGTTGATTTGCGCCCTCTGACCTCGCCAGAACCGGAGCGGGCGGCAGCGGCTCAAACTCCATCGCCGCCTGCACCCGCGCCTCGTAACCGGCGGACACCACGATCGACTCGGCCCGGCCGCGCCCCAGTTGCGGGCTCTCGGCCTCCAGCGTGTACTCGCCCGGCGCCAGAGATCTGAAGCGGTAAGCCCCATTTTTTGTGGTGATGGTGCGCGCTTCCGCGCCGGTGGCCTGGTTGCGCGCCACCAGCGCAATGCCCTCCAGAGGCTTCGAGTAAAGGTCGGTCAGTTTTCCGGCAAGTGAGCCGCTCTGGGCTCCATCCGATGCGTTTTGGACCAATGCGACTGGGGCCGATTGGGCAAAGCCCGCCCTTCCCGCGCCCATGAGGAGCAAGGTTACTGCCAGCGCCTTCGTCCAACCACGCCCGAACACTGCCATCGAGAGCCCTGCTCGCGGCAGACCCTGGGAATGCGTACACGTGCAATTCAGAGCATTTTCAGGATGACCACGGAGCCGCCAATTGCGCTCTGAATGGGTTTTTCCTAGGGAAAACCCACCGGCCGTTGCGGCTTCGCTCCGTACAACCCTGAAATTGCTCGACTGCCGGCCCGCTCTTGCGGCAGGTCCGGCTGGGGTAGCGGCATCAGGCCATTTCGCGGCGAAAACCTTCCGCCTTAAGCTGTTCTGATTCCCCTAAATGTTACATTACCAACGCTCTTAAGCCACATTGAGTAAACTAGAAAGACAACTGCTTGGATTCAGCCTCAATAGTACGCGGCCAAGCGCTACGTTCAGTCCCCGGTTTCACGTTTTCCAACTTCAGTTTCCTAACCCCTGTTTTCTGGTTGGCTATGTTCATTGATGAAGCAAAAATTCGCGTCAAGGCTGGCGACGGCGGCAATGGCTGCATGGCCTTCCGGCGCGAAAAATTCGTTCCCCGCGGCGGTCCCTCGGGCGGCGACGGCGGCCGTGGCGGCGATGTCCTCATGGTCAGCTCGCAGCGCCACAACACGCTGATCCATTTCCGCTACAACCCCGAGCACAAGGCGCAGCGCGGCGAACACGGCATGGGCTCCAACTGCTCAGGCTCCGACGGCCACTCGATCACCCTGCAAGTCCCTGTCGGCACAAGCCTTTACGACCAGGAGACGGGCGAGCTGGTGCACGATTTCCAGGAGCCCGACGAGCAGGTCGTCATCGCCAAGGGGGGACGCGGCGGGCGCGGCAACCAGCACTTCGCCACCAGTACCCACCAGGCTCCGCGCGAGCACGAACTGGGACGGCCGGGCGAGGAGCGGCTCTATCGTCTGGAGTTGAAGCTGCTGGCCGACGTGGGCCTGGTCGGCTACCCCAACGCCGGCAAATCCACATTGATCTCGCGCATCTCCGCCGCGCGGCCCAAGATCGCCGACTATCCCTTCACCACGCTCGAACCCAACCTGGGCGTGGTCACCGTCGGCGAGGAGCCGGATCTGGAGTCCTTTGTCGTCGCCGATATGCCCGGCCTGATCGAAGGCGCTCACCTGGGCTCCGGCCTGGGCATTCAGTTCCTGCGCCACATCGAGCGCACCCGTCTGCTGCTTCACCTCGTGGACGTCTCCGACGCCAGTGGCCGCCCCGACCCGGTCGAAGACTTCAAGGTCATCAACCAGGAGCTGGCCAACTTTTCCACCACCACCGCCGAGCAGCCCATGGACGACAACCCTGTCGCCCGGGTGGAATACCCTCTGGTCAACAAGAAGATGATCGTCGTCGCCACCAAGATCGACTCGGCCAACCCGGAGAAGCTCAAGAAACTCGCGGCTCATGTAAAGCGCCGCAAACTGGAGTTCCACGCCATCTCCGCCGTGACCGGCGAGGGCATAGAAGAGTTGAAGTGGGCGCTGGCGCGGGGCTTGCGGCCCGCCGGGGATGCGGACGCCGGGGACGCAAAATAGAGCGATTCCGCCCAAGCTGAGCAAAGAGCCCGCAAACGATGCGGGCTCTTTTCCTTCCATCAGCCGTGCATCAAAATGGAACTTGCGCGCGTCAATTTGCGTACGAGGTCTTGTGTCCGGCCATTCTTGGCTGGCGACGCGGGCTTCGGCCCGGATTTTCCGCCAAGCCAGCTCTGCGGCCGAAGATTATACCGGCGGCCCGTCGCCGCCATTTATTCTGTACTAAGCCGGGACCGGCTGAACTCAAGGCCGAAGCTCTTGCGGGACGGCGCTGAACGAAGGCGAGCGCCGCTGGACACTGGACAGAAGATAGGGTGAGGAAAAGCGCTTTGAAACGCATTCTTGGAGTTGGTTGTATTGTTCTGCTCGGTTGGGCGGCCACCGGCTGCCATAAAACGCCGGTGGCGCAGGCCGCGGACGGGGCGCAGGCAATGCCCGTTCAAACGGTGACCGTCGCGCTGGCGCCGGTGCCCCAGTCGAGCGAGTATGTGGCCACCATCAAGTCGCGCCGCTCGGCCACGCTCCAGCCGCAGGTGAGCGGAATCCTCACGCAGATTCGCGTTCACTCCGGCGACCACGTCCGGGCCGGCCAGGCGCTGATGGAGATCGATCCCCGGCAGCAGGCGGCCACTGTTGCCTCGGCGCGCGCCACGGAGCGGCAGAAGAAGGCCCTCTACGACTACAACACGGTGGAGATCGAACGGCAGCGCAAGCTCTTCGAGGCGGGCGTGACCAGCCGCGACGCCTACGATCAGGCGCGCCAGTCCTTTGAGAACACCAAGGCGGATTATCAGTCGGCCGTCGAGTCACGCAAGACACAGGGGGAACAACTGGCCTACTACACCGTCCGCGCACCCTTTGACGGCATTGTGGGCGACATTCCGGTGCACGTGGGCGACTTCGTCACGCCGCTTGCCTCGCCCGCCACGGTGCTGACCACGGTGGACGAAAACAAGAATCTCGAGGCCTACATCTACGTCCCCACGGAGCGCTCCGGGCTGGTGCGCCAAGGATTGGAAGTGGAACTGACCGACAACGCCGGCAAGCTGCTGGAGCGGACGAAGATCGATTTCCTTTCGCCCCAGGTGGACAGCACCTTGCAGGGCATTCTGGTCAAGGCCCCGGTCCACACCGCGCCCGATGTGCTGCGCACCGCGCAGCTGATCAAGGCGCGCGTCATCTGGAGCACATCTCCAGTGGCCGTGGCGCCGGTGCTGGCGGTCACGCGCCAGGGCGGACAGAGCTTCGTTTTCGTCGCCGCGCAGCAGGACGGCCACTTTGTGGCGCGCCAGACGGCGGTCACGCTGGGCGATACCGTGGGCAACAACTACGCTATCTCCTCGGGGCTGAAGGCGGGCGACCGGGTGATCGTCTCCAGCACCCAGTTTCTGGTGAACGGAATGCCGGTTATGCCGATGGGCGGCTGAGAAGCAGATTGCTCCTGATGAATCGGAGCGCGTCAGGGTTCGTGGCTTCCCGTCCTGGCCGCAAAAATTGCGAAACGCAGCTTTCTTTCGTCTTCACTCAGGGCAGATTTTCCGACTTCGCTGCATTTCGTTCAGAATGAGCGCATTTTTGAGGAAGGAAGTTAATCCTTGTTCGTCGATTTCTTTATTCGCCGGCCAGTCTTTGCTACCGTCTGCGCACTGCTGATTATTCTGGCCGGCGCGGTCTGCATTCCCACCCTCCCGATCGCCATGTACCCCACGCTGGCGCCGCCCCAGGTGGAGGTGGATTGCAACTACGTGGGCGCCAACGCCGACACGGTCGAGAAGGCGGTCACCATTCCGCTGGAAGAGTCGATCAACGGCGTCGAGGGAATGCGCTACATCAGTTCGTCGAGCACCAATAGCGGCTCCAGCTCGATAACTACAACCTTCAAGACCGGCTACGACCTGGACATCGCCGCTGTTGACGTGCAGAACCGCGTGGCCAGCGTCGAGGGCAGGCTGCCGGCGGCCGTCAACGCGACCGGCATCAGCATTACCAAATCCAACAGCGACTTCGTCTTCGGCGCCGGCTTTTACACCCTCGACGGCCGCTACTCCCAGGAGTTCATCTCCAACTACCTCGACATCTACGTGAAAGACGCCCTCAAGCGCGTTCCCGGCGTGGGCGATGTGATCATCTTCGGCGAGCGCAAGTACGCCATGCGCGTCTGGCTTGACCCGGTGCGCATGGCCGCCCGCGCGCTCACCGCTACCGACGTGATTGCGGCGCTGTCCGAGCAGAATGTCGAGATTCCCGCCGGCCAGCTCGGCCAGCCGCCCGCCAATCCCCGGCAGATCTTCCAGATTCCGGTGCGCGTCGTAGGCCGGCTCAGCAGTCCCCAGGAATTCGACAACATCATCGTCAAGAACTCCGCCAACGGCCTGGTGCTGCTCAGGGATGTAGGCCATGCGGTGGTCGGCGCCGAGGATTATAGCGCCTCGCTGAAATACTCGGGCCGCGACGCGATGGGCATCGGCGTCGAACAGCTCTCGAACGCCAACGCCCTCGAAGTGGACCGCGCGGCCAAGGCCGCGTTGGCCGATCTGGCGAAGAAATTTCCGCCGGGACTGGAATACGCCATCGCCTTCGACTCGACCACCGTGGTCGGCGACTCGATTCGCGAAGTGCTGATTACGCTGGCCGTGGCAATCGTCATCGTCATCAGCGTCATCTTCCTTTTTCTGCTGGACTGGCGCGCCACCATCATCCCCGCCGTCACCATTCCGGTTTCGCTGATCGGAACCTTCGCTTTCATCAAAGTTTTTGGCTTTTCCATCAATTCGCTCACTCTCTTCGGCATTACGCTGGCCACCGGCCTGGTGGTGGACGACGCCATCGTGGTCATCGAGAACGTCCAGCGCCACATCGCCATGGAGCACTCCGATCCGCACCAGGCCACTTCGCGCGCCATGGGCGAGGTGACCAGCGCCGTCATCGCCACCTCGCTGGTTTTGATTGCGGTTTTTGTGCCGGTTTCCTTCTTCCCGGGCACCACCGGCATTCTCTATCGCCAGTTTTCGCTGACCATCGCCTTCGCCATCGCCATTTCGGCCTTCAATGCGCTGACGCTTTCGCCAGCCTTGGCTGCCCTGTTCCTGCGTGGCGAGGCGGACCGTCCCAATCAGCTCGACTTCCTGCGCAGTCCCAAGGTTTCGCGCGCCTTCGCCGCCTTCATCCACGGGGCCGACGCCGCGATCAGCTGGCTCTCCAGCGCCTACGCACGCTCCATCCACGGAGCGCTGCGGTTGCGCTACCTGCTGCTGGCCGTCTTCTTCGCCGGGCTGTGCGGCACCGCCTGGGTCTACCTGCACGTTCCCACCGGCTTCATTCCCCAAGAGGACCAAGGCTACCTGATCGTCATCGTGCAAGCCCCGCCGGGCTCTTCGCTGGCCTACACCAACGCGCTGGCCAGCCGCGCCGAAGCCATCATCGGCCAGAATCACGACATCATCGGCAGCTTTTCGGTCATGGGCTTCAGCTTTTCCGGCAGCGCAGCCAACGCGGGCATGATGTTCCTCGATGCCAAGCCCAGCGATCAGCGGCGCGGCAAGGGCCACTCGGCCGCCGACATCGTGGCCGACCTCTCACCCAAATTGCAGAGCCTGATGTTCGCGCCCAACGGCGGCCTGGTGGCTATCTTCGAGCCTCCGGCCGTCTCCGGCGTCGGCAGCTACGGCGGCTTCCAGTTCATGCTCCAGGATCAGGGCGGCAACACGCTCACCGATCTGGACCGCGTCGCTCACCAGATTGTGAGCGCCAGCCACCAGGACAAGAACCTGACCGGCCTGATGACCACCTTCTCGGCCAACGACCCGCAGGTATTGGTCACCATCGACCGCGAAAAGGCCAAGTCGATGAGCGTTCCACTCTCGCAGATCACCAATACGCTCGGCGTCTTCATGGGCTCTCAGTACGTCAACGACTTCGATTACAACAACCGCACCTATCGCGTCTATGCGCAGGCCGACCAGCCCTTCCGCATGACGGCCGGCGACCTGCGCGGCTACTACGTTCGCTCCGACTCCGGCCAGATGGCGCCGCTGGACAACCTGGTCACCGTCACCAACAGTTCCGGCCCGCCGGTCATCACCCACTACAACCTCTTCCGCGCGATTGAAATCGACGGATCGCCGGCGCCTGGTTCGAGCTCCGGCCAGGCGTTGGCGGCAATGGAAACGCTGGCGAAAAAGACGATAATGCCCGGCATGGCCTTTCAGTGGACCGGCCTGACGCTGGACGAGATCGAGTCCAGCGGCAAGGCGCTGACGATCTTCGGCCTCGGCATTCTGGTCGTCTACCTGACCCTTTCGGCGCAGTACGAGAGCTTTGCCCTGCCCTTCATCATTCTTCTGGCGGTTCCCATGGCGGTGCTGGGCGCGCTCGGTCTGGTGGCGCTGCGCGGCATGAGCAACGACGTATACTGCCAGATCGGATTGGTAATGCTGATCGGCCTCTCGGCGAAAAACTCGATTCTGATCGTCGAATTTGCCGAGCAGTTGCGCAAAAAGGGCCGCTCCATCGCCGATGCGGCCGCCGAGGCTGGCGAGCTGCGCCTGCGCCCCATTCTGATGACCTCCTTCGCCTTCATCCTGGGTATTCTGCCGTTGGTCTTCGCCACCGGAGCGGGCGCGCTGGGACGCCGCTCGGTGGGCACCACCATCGTCGGCGGAATGCTGCTCTCGACCTTCCTCAACCTGTTTTTTATCCCCGTGCTCTATGTGATTCTGAGTCGTTTGCTCAAGCGCGGCGACGCTCCATCACAGCAGCCGGCCGAGTCATAAAGCCTGGCTCAGCGCGGCTCGCGGTGCGCGATGATGGAATCCTTGACGCGGTCGTAGACCTCACTGGTCACCACGCCATGCTCCACCAGGTCGCGCTTGGTATGGTATGGCCGGAAGCGGACGATGCGCCCGGCCCAACTGCGCGTCATGCCGCGAACCTTCAGCAATTGATCGAGGCTGGCGCGATTGATGTCCACGCGATCGTCAGACGACGAAGACGGAGCGTACGCTTTATAAAATGTTTTATAGGCGACCGAGGGGTCGGGCTCCCGGCTCTGCGACATTGCGGCCAGGCACACGCAGAGAATCGCACCCGCTGCCGCCGCACTTCGCGCTCCTGTTCGCACGCTTCCATTCTCCGCCCCGCCGCTTCCTGTCCGCAAGCCGGCACCGGGAAAGGGAGCTCGGATCGCCATTTTCAAGCGCAAAATGCGATCGACCTGTAACAATTGATGAATGGCAATCCTCCCCGTTGCTCACAATCCCGGCGGCGGCGACCGCAAACTCCACGGCGGCGGCACCCGCCAACGCGTCTTTGGCCCGGCCCGTCTCATTTTTCTTCTCGCCACGGTGGCACTGCTGGTTCTGTGCCTGATCTTCTCCTGGACCACGCGCGACTCGATGGCGCATCTCTCCTTCTTCTCCGGGCGGGGTAATGTCCGCAGCCTTGCCGACAGCCAGAAGACCCTCGTCGATCTGCGTCCCTGGCAAACGGCCGAGGCCTTGGCGCCGCTGGCCGTAACCGCCGAAGAGACCGAGTACGCGCACGACGCCGAACGGCTGGCCGATCACGAAGTGGACCAGGCCTTTGCCTCGGCGCTGCGTCTGGCCAGCGCGCAGGCGCAGCATCGCAACCTCACCGGCGAAGCGCTGGCGCTCTCCCAGAAGGTTGAACAGCTTCAACAACTCATCAAGGAAGACCTGGCGCTCATAAATAGTCTGACCCCGGCATCCGGGGCCCCGGCCAAACCGGCGAAAGATGCCGCACAGCCAACTGCAAGCGCTGACGATCTTGAAGTTGCCAAAGCGCAGTTGGGACTTGATACCGACCAACTGGCCGATGCTCAATTGGAGCTGGATCGCGCATCGGGCGATGACCGCGCTCAGATCCAAAGCGAGCTTGCTGCTCATGAAGCGTTGATGAGCAAGTACGACGGCGATGCGCACAGCCGTGGAGAGATTGCGCTGCTTTCCGCCCGGCGGCATGGCACGCTGACAGGCCGGCTGAAGGGATGGAAGAGCCAACTCGACCGCTATGCATTGATTCAGCAGGCCATGCAGCAGGCCCAGGCCGCTGCGACCACTCTGACTGCCGAGCACCAGGCCCTCGAAGCCAAGGCCAATGCAGGCACAGCCGCGCCGGGCAGCAATACGCCAGGCAGTGATACGACGGACAAGGCATCGAGGCTGGCCAGCATCACGGAACGGGCCGAGCAGCGCCAGCTTCTCACCATCTGTAACGACCGCATTCAAACGCAGCAGCAGCTTGCCGCCGTTTATGGCAAGTGGTCTGCCCAGGTGCTCCTGCAACATCGCACTTTGTCGCATCTGATTCTGCAATCGCTGGAGCTGATCGCCTTCATCCTCATCTGCATCGTGCTTTGCGATGCCCTTGTCCGGTGGCTCACGTCCAATCCAGCGCTTGACCGCAGGCAGATGCAAACCCTGCGCTCCGTTCTGCGGCTGGGGATACAGGTCGTGGGCGGCCTGCTCATTCTGCTTGTCGTCTTCGGCTGGCCGCAGCAGATTTCTACGATTGTGGGTCTGGCTACCGCCGGGCTCACCATCGCCATGCAGGATTTCATTCTGGCGTTTTTCGGCTGGTTCGCCCTCATCGGCAAGTATGGCATTCGCGTCGGCGATTGGGTTGAGATCAACGGCGTGGGCGGCGAAGTTACCGAGGTCGGCCTGATGAGCACCAC
>Ga0224559_1000618_pt1 | contig 22771 bp, 19 predicted proteins | sample 714S33034metaG_FD_180676 | JGI IMG/M metagenome (GOLD analysis project Ga0224559, IMG submission 180676) | Peat soil microbial communities from Stordalen Mire, Sweden - 717 S3 30-34 | ecosystem: Environmental > Terrestrial > Soil > Wetlands > Peat | place: Sweden: Norrbotten County, Stordalen... | reverse complement strand
CCTCTTCGACGTCAGGCGCGCAGCGGCCGTGTTGAACCTGGAGGTCCTCGACCGCCGAATTGTCGCAGCCCTGCCGCAGCAGAGGGCCGCGTGATTATTGCACTTTCAACCCGTTCGGCGCTCTAGGAGGTCATCCATGCCCTGTGTGATTCATCCAACCGCTGCCCGAGCGGCCTTCATCTGTAACCGGCCGTATTGCGCGAGATGCGTTGCCGAGATCCAAGCTGCTGTCGCGCGCCTGGATGCCCATGTGACCCCACGAGACTGCTTTGTCTGGTACACGGGCGGTCGCACTGGCTGGGCTCCCATCGCGGGCACTGGCTGCGCCCACTACGTTGCCCACCAATTGGGCATCGGCACCGGCGGGCCGGGGGCCTGTTGTCTTGCGGGCTGTAGCTACAGGGTTGCCGACGTCATCGTTGGCCGACAAGAGGTGACGGGTGGACTCGTCGTGGTCCAGGTCAACGACATCTGGGTCAGCCCATCGCGCGATCACACGGGGCTCGTCTCGCAGATCGATCCGGCACCCGCTCAGACTCCGGGCGGGCAGCCGGCCTTGCCAGTTGTCTGGATCACGCACGCATCCAGCGCGCAACACCGGTTGGCAACGAACCGTTTCGACGTCTACTTTCACGGCGCTGGCAGCTTCTTCCGTTAGTCGGTAGCGAAGAAGCCGCGGCTGCGGATGACGCTCGGGTGGGCCGCGCGAAACGCGGCGCAGGACTCGGCCTTGACTAATCTGGCCTGTTGATCTAGCCTGTTTTCATGAAGACGGGCCGAGCATCGATGGGCGCCTTCGAGGCCAAGAACAAGTTCTCGGAGCTGATCGAGCGTGTCGGCCACGGCGCCGAGGTCATCATCACCAAACACGATCATCCCGTGGCCAAGCTTGTTTCCGCTTCCTCCTCGGTGGCCGCGGATCGGAAGAGGGCGACTGCCGAACTGCGCGCGCTAGGCAGACGCTACAGTCTGAAGGGCCTTGCGCTGCGTAAGCTGATCGAAGAAGGGCGCCGGTAAGCGTGGAATTCGTACTTGATTGCTCGGCCACCCTGCCGTGGCTCTTCGCCTCGGAGGCAACTGCGGCAACCCATCGTCTGCTCGACCGACTCTCCGAGGGAGCGAAGGCGTGGGTGCCGGCGCTCTGGCACTTGGAGGTGGGCAACGTGCTCCTCGGCGCCCAGCGCAGGGGGCGAATGGACAAGGCAGGGATTGAGAAGTTCTTCGCAAGTCTTGCGGTCTACGACATCGAGGTCGACAACGAAACCATACCCCTCGCCTGGTCGAAGACGTTTGCCCTTGGCGAGGCATTCGGCCTGACCATGTATGATGCCGCTTATCTGGAACTCGCCTTGAGGCGTGGCGTTCCACTGGCAAGTTTGGACAAGACACTCGTCGCGGCGATGAAGCAGGCTGGCGGCCAAGTCCTTCTCTGAACGTCGATTCCGCGTGGACACGGCCGTGCACTTCCTCGTGGCTTCCGGCAAGGGTCACGGCGACGGCAGGGACAGGTGCACCTTGCTCGCTCAAGCTTGTCATGACGACGTGAGAGGGTGAGAATCCGGCGGGTCGATGAACGCGAGCAGAGACCCACTGGCGGACATTCCGATTGTCCCGCCTGTCCCGATTGTCCCGTCTGGGCGGGGGACGCGGGTTCTTCTCGCGGCGACCGTCCTCGCAGGCGCCTTGGCTGCGACTTGGCGGTTGTGGGAACAGGATGTCTTCTGGCAGGTACGGGCCGGCCGCGAACTTCTCGCCACGGGGCACTGGCCGACGGTGGATACGTGGTCGTACAGTGCGCTCGGGGGGACCTGGCGGAACTTTCAATGGCTGTCGACGCTGCCGTTAGCCTTGTTCGATTCCGTCGGCGGGATCGCTGGACTGGTTGTGCTGCGCGATCTGGCCGTGGGCGCGGTTCTCCTGCTGACGCTCGTCACTCTACGCCAGCGGGGTGCGCCGGTCCGGCTTGCACTCCTGCTCCTCGGCTTGGCGTGGCTGGCTTGCGCTCGACGATTCCAAGTGCGCAGCGATCTCTTCGTGACCGTCGTCTTCAGTGCTGTGCTGGTTGTCGAATCGTCGGCCCTGGCCTGGCGTTCGCGCCGCGCGGCCTTGGTTACCCTGGTGGTGCTGGCGGCGAATCTGCATCCCGGCACCGCGCCTTTTGTTCAACTTGCGGCGCTGGTGGCCCTTGCGGCCGACGCGCGTTCGTGGCGGCGCGAGATCCTTCCCGCCCTGGCCATTCTGCTTGGTCTCTTCGTCACACCCTATCACGTTTGGGTCGCGCCCTACCTCTGGCACCACTTCTTCTACGCGGCCTATTCGGCGGTGCCCAATCCGGATCATCGATCATTGCTATGGTCGCATTTTCTGCCCAGCGCGGGCGGGTGCGGACCGATGGCGTGGCTGGCTCTGGTGTTGGCGGCGGTCGTGGTCTTGCTTCGGCGGGTGCGCAGCGACGGGCGCAAGCTGCGCGCGGTCGCCTCTCTCGCATGTCTCGCCCTGCTCGCGGCGATGAGCGTGAACCGCGATAGAGTCATGCCCTACTCGGCCATCTTCGCCGCGACTCGGATTGCCGATTGCTTCACCTCCTGGCCGCTCTCCGCGCGTGTGCAGCGAATCAGCGCACTGGCGGCCATTGCGATTTGGCTGGTGGCCATTCCGTGGTGGCTGTTGCGGCCCGAGGTGCGTTTCGGGTTGGGGCTCGACGAGCGCATGTATCCCGTGGGCGCCGCGCGCTTCGTGACCGCGAACCGGCCGCGGCCCCAGTTACTACACTTCGAGGGCGACGGTAACTACCTTCTGCGCGCGCTGCCCGACTATCCCGTGTTTCTCGACACGCGCGAAAGCATGTACAAGGGTTTGGCCGCTACCTATCGGGACATGGTCAATGATCCGGGGTTGTTCCACGCCGTGATGGATCGCTACGGGGTCAACACGGTTCTGGTGCCCGAGCTATTCCTCCTCACCCCCTGGCGCGACCAAGTTTCGCGGCGAGCGGCCTTCTTGCCCAAGGGCGCATGGGCCCTGGTCTACTTCGACGACACGCACGCGCTGTTCGTGCGGCGCATGCCCGAGCACGCCCAGTTGATCGGGGCGCACGAATACGAGTTGCTTTTGCCCTACCGCGATCCACGTGCGTATTTGGCGACGCAAGATCGCACGGCCGAACGCGACCAGGCCTTCCGGCGCGAGGTCGAGCGCTGCCGCAAGGAGGTGCCGAAGCTGGCCCATTGTCAAGATGCCCAAGCCGCGCTGCCAAGTGTTGTCCCGGGGAAATAGGGACCATCGTTCTTGCCTGCCCACGCCTGCGGTACACTCCGTGCCAGATGAAGTCCTCCGAACCGCCTGACTTGACCCGCCGCTACCTCGAATTTCTCGACTGGCCCGAGGTTTGCGCCGAACTCGCCCAGCGTGCGCACTCGTCGCGCGGCATGCAGGTGTGCCAGGCGTTGCACCTCTGCGATTCCGCCGTCGAGGCGCGCGAGCGCATGGCCGAGGTGTCCGAAGCGGTGTCCATTTTGCGCACGGGCGAATCTCTTCCCGCGCTGAGTTTTCCCGAGATCGAGGTCCACCTGCGTGCTGTGGCGCAAGGCCTGCCGCTCGGCCCCGAAGAACTGCGCCAGGTGGCGGATTTCTGCGAGGTAGTGGCCAATGCCCGCCGCTTCTTCGGCCGCATTCGACCCGAGGGCGCGGTGCAGGTTGCGCGCCTTTCGCACATGGCAGCCGCGCTTGGCTATCACGAGGATCTGGTGCGCCTGGCGCGCGAAACCTTCGATGCCACGGGCGAACTCCGCGACGGTGCCTCGCCGGAACTCGCGCGTCTGCGCTACGAGCGCGACCAGATGGCCGCTAGGGCTCGCGAACAGGCCGAGCGTATCTTGCGCTCGGAAGAGTTCACCCCCTACTTGCAGGATCAATTCGTGACCTTGCGCGAGGATCGCTTCGTTCTGCCCTTGCGCGCCTCCTTCAAGTCCATGGGCCTCGGCATCGTGCACGACACCTCGCGCACCGGCGAAACCGTGTTCGTCGAGCCGACCGCGATGGTGGAGCTCAACAACCGCTTGAAGGTGGCCGAGATCGACATCCGGCGCGAGAGCCGGCGCATCTTGGAGGAGCTGGCGGCGGCGGTGTCCGAGGCCGCGCCGCTTTTGCGCGCGGATCGCGAGATCGTCACCCGCCTGGACGTGATCGGTGCTTGCGCGCGCCTTTCCGAGGCCTACCAGGGCAGCGCGGTCGAAATCGTCGACGCGCCCATGGCTGACCTGACGGGATTGCGCCATCCGTTGCTCGCCTTGCGAGCCGCCGCCGAGAAGCGTTCGGTGACCGCCAACAACCTCGCGCTGGGCGAGGTGGGGTCGGCATGCGCCAAGGCCCTGGTGATCAGTGGGCCCAATGCCGGCGGCAAGACCGTGTTGCTCAAATCGGTCGGACTGGCGGCCTTACTCGCGCGCGCGGGGTTGCACGTGCCCGCGGCCTCGGGCAGCCGCATCGGTTTCTTTCATCAGGTGCTGGCCGACATTGGCGATCAGCAGTCGGTGCTCGGCGATCTGTCGACCTTCTCGGCCCACCTGGCGAACCTCGCCGGCATTCTCAAACGCGCCGAAAACGCGCAAGGCAAGAACTTGCTCGTGCTGTGCGACGAGCTGATGGTGGGCACCCACCCCGAGCAGGGCGCGGCCCTGGCGCGCGCCATGCTGGAGGCGCTGGCCGATGCGCCGGGCCTCATCGTGGTGACCACCCACTTCGACAGTCTGAAGGCCCTGGCGGAAAGCGATGCGCGCTTTCGCAATGCCGGCATGGAATACGACCTGGCCAAGCTGCGGCCCACGTTCAAGCTCAAGGATGGCGTACCGGGACGCTCTTACGCGCTCGACATCGCCGCGCGCATCGGCCTGCCCGACAAGGTGCTCGGCCGCGCGCGTTCGCTGATGAGCGAAGGCAGCTTGGGCCTCGAAGAGACCGTGCGCAACTTGCAAGAGCGCGAGCAGGCTCTCGAACGCGCCAGCCAAGAGTTGGAGGTTGCCCGCCTCGAATTGGAGCAGGCCAAGCAAGAGTTGGAAGCGCGCACCGACGAGGAAAAGGCCGCGGCCGAGGCGCTCACCCGGCGCGAGCGCGACCTGGCCATGCGTTCGCGCGAGGCCATCGACGGGGCCGTGCGTAGCGCGCGCGACGCCATTTCCGAAATCGTGCGCGTGGCGCGGCGCGAGCGCAGCCCCCAGGCCGCCGAGGTCGCGCGGGTTCTGCTGGCCAAGACGGCCAAAGAGGCCACGGCGAAACTGCCCGAGCCGCCGCCGCTTGATTTGGCCAAGCTGCGCGAGGCCCTGGCTGGTCGCGCGCTGGGCACCGGCGGCAAGGGCAGGCCGCGCCCATCACCCGCGCAAGTCGATGCCGCGGAGGCGCCCAGGGAAGAGATGCCGCTGGTGTTCCAATCGCCGGGCAACACGCTCGATCTGCGCGGCCAGCGCGCCGACGAAGCCTTGACCGAGCTCGAAGCCTTTCTCGATCGTACCGCGCTCGAGGGCGCGGACGCGGTCTACGTCATCCATGGCCACGGCACGGGCGCGCTTCGCAAAGCCGTGCGCGAGTACTTGGCCACCTCGCCCTATGTCGAGCGCTTCCGGGCTGGCGGTAAGGGCGAAGGCGGCGACGGAGTCAGCGTGGTGTCGCTCAAGGGCTAGAAGCGGTGGACCGCGGGCGACAGAGAATCATCTTCGGGCTCGTCGTGGCCACCGTGGTCGTCGCGGCGGTGCCCGCGCTGGTCCAGTTGGTCTGGCACGCGCGTCTCTTCGCTGCCCGAGCCACTTTCCCTCTCGACCTCGAATGGATGGAAGGCGGCACGCTCATCCACGCGCAAAGGATCGCCGCGGGCAAGGGGATCTACGTCGCGCCCTCGCTCGACTTCATTCCCTATCTCTACACGCCACTTTACCCCGCGCTCCTGGCGCTGCTGTCTTACCTTCTGCCGCTTGGATACATCCTTGGCCGCGTGGTTTCAATCCTCGCCTTTGCCGGCGCGCTGGCGCTGGTCGTGCTCGCCGCCGCGGGCGAGGCGCGCGGATCCTTGCGCCGAACCCTCGCTGTTGCGATCGGCCTCGGCGGCGCGGGCGCCGTTGCCGCCAGCTTCGCCTTCACCGGCTACTTCTACGATTTGGTGCGCGCGGATTCGCTCGTGCTGGCCTTGCAGGGCCTGGTTCTGTGGCTCGCCCTGCGCGGTCGTGGCTGGCGGAGCGCGGCCCTGGCCGGCGTGCTCATCGCGCTGGCCTTCTTCACCAAGCAGACCGCGACCATCATCGGCATCGGCATCGGTATGGGAATGCTCGTCGCCAATCCGCGACGCGGAATCGTCTTCGGCCTGACCGCGGCGGCGACACTGGCCGCCGGGCTGGGGCTGCTGGTGAAGACCTCGGGAGGGTGGTTTTGGACCTATATTTTCAAACTGCACCAGAGCCACGCCTTTCGCAAGGAAGCGCTGACCGACATCGCGTGGCCCTTCACGCTGCAATTCGCCTGGCCGCTCTTCGTGGCGCTGATTTTCGCCGCCTTCGCGCTGGCCTGGTCGCGCAAGCTGCGGCGGAGCGATGCGGTTCTGCTGGCAACCGCGGTGGCCGGCGAGGTCGCCGCGCTGGTGGGTTTCGCCACGCAGTGGGCGGACAGCAACGCCTTCATTCCCGCCATCTACTTTCCCGCTTTTGCCGCTGCTGTGCTGGGTGCTCGCCTGGTCGATAGCGCGCTCGACGGCAAAGCCTGGGGCGCCATGGCAGTGGCAGTCGCGCTGCTCCTGGGATCGCAGAGCTTGCACACGGCGCCGCCCAAGCGCGGCCACGGAATTGCCTCCATGTTCGCGGGCTGGCCTAGCATCGGCGCCGTGCTCCCCGCGTGCGATAGCGCGGTTCCGAGCGCCACGGATCGGGTCGCGGCCATACGCTTTCTCGACGAGCTACGCGCCTTGCCCGAGCCGCTCTTCATACCCTTTCACACCTACTACGCCGTGCTGGTGGGCAAGCGTCCCTTCGTCCACCGCATGGGTGTGCGCGACGTGGAAGCCGCGCTCGGCCGGCCCGCGGGGCTCGACCAAGCCCTGGAGAGCCAGTACTTCGCCGCCATCGTTCTCGACTGGAAATCCTATCCTGGCGAATGGCCGCATCTCGATCGCCGCTACCACGTGACCCACGAATTCGCCGAATGCGTGGACTCGGTGCGGACATTCGCCGGCGCGCAGACCTCGCCCCGACTTCTTCTCGTGCCCACGACGGCGCCATAGGGGCGCTTTCGTTCCACTCTGCCCTTGCGCGCCCCAAGGTTCCGCTGAACTATTGAAGCCAAGCTCTTTTCGACGCACGTACGGTCATGGAACTCGCCGGGTTGATCCTTCTCATCTTGCTGCCACCTGAGGATGCCGCGGGCAACCTCGCCATGGGCATCAAGACGTCGCTGCAACAGGAATTGGGCGGTGTCGCGATGGCCGTGGCTCCAGATAGCCTCGTCACGCCGGCCATGTGGCAGGGGGAAAAGGCCCCAATGCGAGCCCGCTTCGTGGCCCATGTGTTGTGGGAACAGAAGAATCGCGCGCGCATCGAGCTACTCGCGTTTTCCGGCCGGGCCGCCGGAGCCGAGGGCCCGCGATCGAGGAAGCTCAACTTTGCGTCGCACGACAGCGAGTCCGAACGCGGTCGTGCCCTGGGACTTGTCATCGCCGAGATGATGCGCGAATTCCCTTCTTCAGCATGGATTGACAGTACCGGAACGACGGCGGCTGCCGCGCGAAGCGCGCCCTTGCACATCGGGATTGGCGCCATGTGCACTGCTGAATCGGTCGGGAATGGTGTTTGGGCTGTCGGGCCCGCGGTGGCCTACGGCCATGGACTGAGCGAGGCGATTTGGCTGCAAAGCTCCGCCGCCGCGCTTTTTGCTTCCAGCTACAACTACATCCAGGTGTTTTTCCGTGCCGGTGTCGGCTGGCGGCTCTTGCGCTGGGACGAGGGGCGACACGGGGTCGGCCTGGGTCTGCATGTCGACGCTTTGCGCGAGTCGGTTTCCGTGGCATCCGACAATGGCAGCCACAATTCGGAATGGAACGTGGCCCTTGTGCCGAATCTCAGGGGCCACGCGACCGTTTGGCGTTCTCTGCGGGTCGCCGGACAAGTGGATCTGCGCGCCCTGTCCAGCGGCATGTCCTTCACGTACGGAGAGGATGCCTACCGCAAAACGGTTGGCTTTGACCGCTGGCGTCCCGCGTTCTCGCTTGGGATAGAATCAAGTTTCTAGCCATCCGGCCTGCCCGGCGGGCGGCCGGGGTACAAGGTCTAGGTGACAGATAGCACTCCTAGGCTGCAAATCGTCAAGTCAGGCGAGCCGGGGCCCAATTCGGCCGCGCCGCTCGACGACGCTCGTTTGGTCGCGGCCCTGCGCGCCGGCAACTCGCGCGTGGCGGGAGCCTTCTACGATCGCACCTCTCCCGTGGTTCGGAAGACCGTGCACCGCTTACTTGGAAGCTCGGATGTCGATTTCGACGATCTGGTTCAAGTCGCGATGATCGAAATCCTGCGCTCGCTCGATCGCTACCGCGGCGAGTGTTCGCTCGATACCTGGGCGTCGACCATTTCGGCCAACCTGGTGTACAAGCACATTCGGCGGCGCGGGCTGGAGCGCACCATTTTTTCGCGCGAGCTGGTTCCCGAGGATGCTCCGCGTTCCTTGCGCCAGCGCCCCGTGTTGCGCGCCATGGTCGAGCGGGTGATGCACTACCTGCAACAGATCTCGCACGACCGTGCCTGGGCCTTTCTGCTGCACGACGTGCACGGCTACTCCCTGGACGAGATCGCCGCCATCACGGGCACCACCGTGGCCGCGGCGCAATCGCGCCTGGTGCGCGGTCGTCGAGAATTGCACGCATACATAGCCAAAGATCCTGACCTTGCGGGTGGGCTCGATGCCCTGGAGGAACAGTCATGATGGACAGTGAGGAACGCGCTACGGGCGACGGTGAGGAGCGATATGCGCGTTTGGCGGGGCGCTTGCTTTCGGAAGAGCAGCAAGATTGCGCGCGGGTTGACACCCAGCGGGACGCCATCATCGCGGCCATGGCTCTGGCAATGGCCGCGAAAAAGCGCAGGCGCAGGCTTGCCGCCGGATCCGCCATTCTGGTCGCGGCGGCCGCGACGGCCGCGTTTGTGGTTTGGTCTTCCGCGAAAGACAAGGTGCCGGGTGTCGGTTCGGAGACTGAATCCGCCTTGGAATCTGCCTTGATCGTCGAACGCGAAACCGGGCACGGAAATCGGCTTGTGCGCGGAGGTTCGACGCAGCCGCTGTCCGATCTTGGGGTTCTCGCGGTTGGCGACAGCGTGCGTTCGGACGCGGAGAGCACCGCCACCCTGGCCTTCGGCAACGGTACGCGCATCCTGCTGTCGCCCATGGGACAGCTGCAGGTCGACGAACTCGGCGCCACGCGACGGTTCTCGCTGCTCGGTGGTCGGTTGCAGGCGCGCGTTGCCAAGCTGGGCACGAGCGAGCGCTTCGTCGTGACCACGCCCGACAGCGAGATCGAGGTGCGCGGGACCGAGTTTACCGTCGCGGTCGATGGACCGGCCTCCTCGTGCCGGAACCGGTCCAGCACCTCGACCGTGTTCGTGAGCGAAGGCGCCGTGTGGGTGCGCTCGCGGGCCAAGGAGATCGTGCTCCGTGGCGGGGAAACCTGGACCACACCCTGCGAAGATGCGCGAGCAAGCGATGTCGTGGTCGCACCGGCCGCCAAGACGCCCAGCGCTCGAGCCAGCAAGCCCGCCGGGGAATCCGCGGCGCCCAAGGACTCCAAGGATCCCAAAGACACGTCGCCGGCCCCTGCGCCGGGGCTGGCTCCGCGGCCTCCGGTGGCCTCGTCGAGCCTGGCCGAGCAGAACGATCTCTTTTTCGCCGCCACGATGGCCGAGCGCCGAGGCCAGCACGACCTGGCGCTGCGGAAACTGAACGAGCTACTCAGCCGCTTCGCCGACGGACCGCTCGGAGAAAGCGCGCGCGCCGAACGCGAGCGCATTTTGTCGGACCGACCTTCGCGCTGAGATTCACCAGGAAGGCGCTTTTCCCGCCGATCGCGCGATTGCGGGTGTCTGAAGCGCCTGCGGAATTGCTATAGTGGCGGCGATGGCCGTTATCGGTGTGATTTCCGACACGCATAGCCTACGTCGTTCCGAAGCGCGCAAGGCTTTGGCCGGAGTGGATTTGATCATCCACGCTGGGGACATCGACGACATCCAAACCTGGCATTGGCTGGGCGCGATGGGAAAGACCGTTGGTGTGCGGGGCAACTGCGACCGCGGAACCTGGGCGGCGGACCTGCGCGATCGCGAACTTGTGACTGTGGAAGGACGCGGGATCTACGTCATTCACGACCTCGGGCAAATGACCATCGAGCCCGAGGCGGCGGGTGTGGCCGTGGTGGTGTGCGGACATACCCACGAGCCGCGACGGGAGACACGCGGGTCCGTGCTCTACTTCAATCCCGGCAGCGCCGGACCCCGTCGTGCGGGCAAGCCGGTCACGCTGGGCAAGTTGTACCTCGGCCCCGAGGGAATTGTCGGCGAGATCATTCCGCTCTTCGAGGAGCGAAGTTTCTGACTCTCGCTAGCATGTCGGCACCGGTCGGGATAGATTGAGGATCCGATGACAACCAGCGGTTCGTCGTCCCAGGCGCGCCCCACGCGGCTGCTCACGCAGTCGGAGAAACTGGCGCGTTTGCACGAAGCCGAGGTCTACCCTCTCTTTGGCCAGAAGCTGGCCGACTTGCTGACCACCCGTCCAAGTCTGCCGGCGCATGCGCATGTGCTGCAGATTGGTTGTGGGCTCGGCACCACCACCACGGAGATCCTGGACAAGCTCGATGCCGAGGGCCGTCTCATCGCGGTCGAAACCTCCTCGGCTTTCGTCGAGCAGGCGCGCTTGAACGTCGCGCCCGAGTACCTCGGCCGGCGGGTCTTCTTTCGCGCGCACGATCTCGGCACCAAGCTGCCCTTCGCCGAGAGCGGCTTCGACTGCGTGCTGGCCAACGTGGCGCTCGCCGATCTCGCCGCGCCCGACACCTTCATCCACGAACTCGTGCGCGTGACCAAACCCGGCGGCGAGATTCGCCTGGCCACGCCGCTCGCCGGCACATGGCGCGAGTTTTTGGATGTCTACTCCGACGTTCTGGTGCGCCTGCGCAAGGAAGAGGCGGCCGCGGCCCTCGACAAATACGCCAAGTCCTTTCCCGATCCTGAAACCGTGGCGGTTCGGCTCGAAGCCGCCGGCACCGCCCGGGTCGCGGTCGAAACCACGCACTGGGATTTGGTCTTTCGCACCGGCCGCGAGTTTTTCTACGCCCCGGTCATCGAACATGGCCCCCTGGCGCGCTGGAAGAGCGTGGTCGGCAAGGGTCCGGAAATGCAGGACACCTTTCTCGCCGTGAAGGAGGCCATCGACACCTACTTCACCGGCATCGCCTTCAGCGTCAGCGTGGTGGCCGGCGTTTTCGTCGCCGTGAAGCTGTAGCGTCTCCGCTTGCAAGACAACGCTAGATCCAGGCCTTCTTGAGCAGCCAGGTTTTCACGCTTTGGGTGACCAGGACGTAAAGAGACAGCGTCACCAGCAGGAGCGGCCAATAGAGGGGCGGCATTGCGGTGAAGCCCAAGGCTGATGCAAATGGCGAGAAGGGCAGCCACACGCCGATGGCCATGACGGCGAGGCTGGTGAGTGTGAGCTGCCAGCTGGCGCGACTCTGGATGAACGGCAGTTTGTTGGTGCGGATAACGTGGATGATGAGCGTCTGGGTGAGCAGCGATTCGATGAACCAGCCGGTCTGGAAGAGCGAGGCGTCTGCAGCTGTTGTCGCTTTGAAGATGAACCACATCACGAGATAGGTCGTATAGTCGAAGATCGAGCTGCAAGGCCCGATAAATAGGATGAACTTGGTGATCTCCTTCATGGACCACGGACGGGGCCGCGTGATCTGCTCGGCATCGACCGCGTCGGTGGGAATGGGCACCTGCGAAAAATCATAGAGCAGGTTGTTGGTGAGGATCTGAATCGGGGCCATAGGAACGAAGGGCAAGAACGCGCTGGCGCCAACCACGCTGAACATGTTGCCGAAGCTCGAGCTGGCACCCATGCGGATGTACTTGAGGATGTTGGCGAAGACCTTGCGCCCTTCGAGAATGCCTTCTTCGAGCACAAGCAGGCTCTTTTCCAGCAGAATGAGGTCGGCCGATTCCTTGGCGATGTCGGCCGCCGAGTCCACCGAGATGCCCACGTCGGCCGCGCGCAACGCCGGCGCGTCGTTGATGCCGTCACCCAGGAAGCCGACCACGTGGCCTTTGCGCCGCAAGGCCGCGACCACCCGCTGCTTGTGCGCCGGGGCCAAGCGCGCGAATAGCGTGGCGCCCTCCACGGCCGCCTCAAGCTCCGCGTCGGACATGGCCTCGACGTGCGCGCCAAGAATGACCTGGCCCGGATCGATGCCCACGTCGCGGCACACTTTCTTGCTGACCGCTTCGTTGTCGCCCGTCAGCACCTTGACCGTCACGCCATGCTGACGAAGGGCTTGGATAGCCGGCCGCGTGCTGTCCTTGGGCGGGTCGAAGAAGGCGACGTAGCCACGCAACACGAGGTCGCTCTCGTCCGCCTTCGAGTAGGTTTCCTTGCCCTGGAAATCCCGGTAGGCGATGGCCAGAACCCGGAAGCCATCCGCCGACAGCTTCTCGTACTCGATACGAAGATCCTCGAGGAGGACGTGCTCCATCGGCATCTTCTCACCCTCGTACATGAAGTAGGGGCAGCGCTTGAAGATCTCCTCCGGCGCCCCTTTGCAGATAAGCCGATGCGTTCCGTCGGGCAGCGCGACCACCACGGACATTAGCCGGCGGCTGAAATCGAACGGGATCTCGTCGACCTTGCGGTGGGCCGGCACTTGGAACTGCTCGCGGATTTCCGTGTGCGCGAGGATGGCGCGGTCGAGGACGTTCTTGAGACCGGTCTGGAAGTGGCTGTTGAGGTAGCCCATGCCGAGCACCTCGTCGTCCTCCTCCAGCTGCACGTCGCAATACTTTTCCAACACCACTTGATCCGCGGTCAGCGTGCCGGTCTTGTCCGTGCAAAGCACGTCCATGGCGCCAATGTTCTGGATGGAGTGAAGGCGCTTGACGATGACCTTCTTCTTGGCCATGAGCATCGCCCCCTTGGTCAGGCACACGGTCACAATCATGGGCAGCATTTCCGGGGTCATGCCGACCGCGACCGCGAGCGCAAAGAAGAACGCTTCCCTCCAATTGCCCTTGTTCCACCCGTTGAGCACGAACACCAGCGGCACCATGACCGCGATAAAGCGAATCATGAGCCAGGTGAAGCGCGACACGCCCTTGTCGAACGCAGTCTGCGCCGGCTCGGCCATCACGGCCCGCGCCACCGAGCCGAGGTAGGTCGCCTCGCCGGTGGCGACGACCACCGCCGTTGCGGAGCCGCTCTCGACGCTGGTGCCGAGAAAGCAGGTGTTCTTGACCTCGAGCGCGGAGGCGGTCGTTGGCTCGGCCGCGTCGAATTTCTCGACGGGCATCGATTCGCCGGTAAGGCTGGCCTGGATGATGAACAAGTCTTTGGTGGCAAGCAGGCGCACGTCGGCGGGAATCATGTCCCCGGCGGCCAGGCTGACGACGTCGCCGGGCACCAACTCGGCGAGCGGCACCTCGCGTGGCCTCCCGTCCCGCACAACGGTTGCAGTTACCTTGATCATCGCACGCAGCTGCTTCGCCGCCGAGTCCGCGCGCGCTTCCTGCACGAAGCGCAGCGAGACCCCGAGGACGACCATGAGCACCATGACGATGGCGGCGCGCACATCGCCCGTGAGCGCCGAAACCGTGGCGAGGATCGAAAGCAAGATGACCAGCGGGTTGAGCAGCGCCCGCCTGAGCAGCACAAGCCGCCCATGGCCTTCGTCCCTGGCCAGGGCGTTCTGTCCATGTTGTTCGAGTCGCTGCTCGGCTTCCTCGCTGGTTAGTCCGCCGAGTTGGCTGCGCAGATCGGCGAGGACGGTCGCGGGCTCCTGGCGAGCCGCCTTGAGGAGCTGTTCGGACAGGGCGCTCGTCTGTCCCGGGTGACGCTCCGGGAAGAGGAACTTGGGAAGAATGTTGAAGATGGGTCGCATGGCAGGCTCACGGCTTGGCGTCTTCGGCGTCGATGCGTTGGTAGATCTCCGCAGCGTCGCGCGCCTGCATGACGGCGTCGCGCAGGGCTGGGTCCTTGAACACGCGGCTGAGCCGAGCGAGTGCGTGGAGATGCAGGCCCGGGCCACTGGCCGGCGCGAACAATGCCACGAAGATGTGCGTTGGCTTGTCGTCGGCCGCCTTGAAATCGATGCCCGCGCGCGAGCGACCGAGAGCAGCCCGGAGTGACGGCAGACCGGGCACCCTGCCATGGGGGATCGCGACGCCATCGCCAATACCCGTCGAGCCGAGCTGCTCGCGGGCAAGCAGGGTATCGAGAAGGATCTGGGCGTCGATCAGGCCTGCTTGCGGGCCTGCATGCGCCACGAGGCCGCACAGCTCGACAAGAACCGCCTGCGCCGTCGTGCCGGCCAGGTCCGCGATCACGTCGGAAGGCTTGAGGAAGTCTGAAATCTTCATGTCACGCTCTTGTGTTTGGTTGTTTCCATTGCCCCACTGGCGTCAGCTCGCTAGCACGATAGGGCTCCATGCGCACGAACTTCTTGCGCGCCAGGATGCGTGGGCGATTCGATGGGCGCGGTTGTGGTTCGGGAAGCCCGCCTTGCCTGGACTGCCGCATCCTCCGGCGCGCCCGGATGGCCTGACCGGGCGGTTTTGACCGTCCGATCTGGTTGCTGAAGCGCATGTCCGCACCACGGGGTGGAGTCTACGCCGTGACGGCGGCGGTGAGGAAGTCGTCCGCTGAGCCAGTGTCTTCGGCCCGGTCTTCGCCACTCGCCTCGGCCTCGTCGTGAAGCCGTAGCGTCTCCGTTCACAAAACCACGCGCAGAAGCTTGGCGGTGTCGGCGGGGCGGCGTTTGCGCCAGATCTCCACGGAAATCACGGTTGCGCCGTCGAGGTTGCGGCCCGCCAGTCCCACGGTCTGGCCGGCGCCGACCGGGTCGCCGGACTTCACGGCGATGTCGCGCAGGCCGGTCACGATGCTGGTGTAGCCGCCGGGGTGGGCGGTGACGATGGCGAAGCCTCCCTGGGGCAAGGCTTCCACGCGCTTGACCACGCCCGCGGCGATGGCATGCACGGACTCGTCGAGGCGGGCGAGCAATTCGACGCTGTCATGGCGTAGTTCGATGTTGGTTGGGCGGTCGCGGCGCGATCCGGGGAGCGCGAGGGGGATTCCGAGCACGGGCCGCAGCAAGCGGACCGCTTCGGGTCGGTCCTGGTCGGCCGCGTGGCGGGTGGCTGCCTCCTCGTCCGCCGGCAGGTTGCCAAAGGTTTGCGCGACGAGGGCTGCCTCAAGGTCGGTGCGTTCGGCGCGCACGCGGTCGAGTTCTCGACCGAGGGCCTTGGTTTCGTCCGAGCCTCGGCAAAGCGCCACCAAGGCCAGGTCGAAGGCGCGGGCGTCTTCCAGGCGAGATTCGGGGTTCGCGGCGAAACCGAGATCCCGGCGGCGCAGCAGACGGTAGGCCAGAAGGGCGCGTTGTCGCGTCAGCTGCGTGGAGGCGGTTTTCTGCACATCGAGCACGCGTTCGCGCTCGCCCAGGCGGTCGAAGACCGCGAGTTCGTCGTTGTCCGTCTCGGACTCTGTCTCGAATGGTGCCGCTCGGACTTGGACGGCGACGAGCAGGGGCAGGAGAACGAACGAGCCCTTACGCATGGTCGCTGGCGCGGGGAAGAGGCGCGGCGAAGTAGCCCATGAAAAGCCCGAGGAGCAGGACCAGGGCCAGACCGATTTCTACTTCCCTTGGGTTGAGCAAGGGCGGCGCCAGGGTGCTCACGATGCCGAGGCTTCTTTCCAGGCGGGAAAGCAGCGGCCGCCAAGCGAAGCGGAGCAGGAGCGCGCCAACCCCGCTGCCGAGCAAAGCCGCGGCCGCCATCCACAGGCAGGTGGGCAAGCGAATGCCCGTCGCCGTATCTCCGAGCTGCGCGAGCACCAACGACCGCTGGCGCGCGGTGGTGCGGCTGCGCATGAAGACCGCGACGAGCGCGACAAGCGTGACCAGCGCCAGGGCGACCAGCATGCCCTGACCCAGCCTGCGCCCGAGATCGATCCAAAGCGCCAGGCGGGCAAGGCCGCTGGTCATGGCATCGACCTGCGCGATCCCGGGCACTTCGCGCAACCGGATCGCCAAGAGCGCGGCGCGATCGGCGAGATCCGGCGCTGGCGCCAAACGGATCTCGATGGAGCGCGGGAAATAAGTCGGTTCCAGGTTTTCCAGGGTTTTCGGGGCAACACCGGCGCCAACGGCCGAGGTTTCGAGGCGCGCGAAGGCTTCGGCGGGATCGAGCACGGTTGCTTGTGCGACCGTGGCGGAGCGGCCGAGGATCTGGGCCAGGCCGAGCGCACGCTCCCCGTCCGTGTCGTCGGCCAGGTAGGCGATGACGTGGACGTTCTGACCGGCGAAGGCCCGCCAGCGTGCCGCGGTCTTGGTGCCCAGTTTGGCCCCGCCGGCGGCGACGGCGAGCAAACAGAAGGTGGCGGCCGCGGCGGCGACGAGCGCGCGATGGCTACCGACTTGTTCGCGAACGCTGCGCGCGATCCATACGGCTTTCACCGCGGACCCTTCGTCGCGGGCGGAATGGCAATGGTTTCCTCGCCGTGCTCGATGTGCGGCGGGAGGCCCTTACGCTCGATCTCCCGCTTGCGACCGACCGCGGAGGCCAACGACGGCACCAGTTCCACGGCCGGCGTGCCCACGATGCGCCCTTGCGCGAGGTGAATGCGGCGGCCGCCCGCGCGAACCACCTGGTCGGCCAGCGCGGTGTCGGAGGTACCGCACAATACGGCGGCTCCGAGGCTGCGCGCGGCTAAAAGGGCGGACACCGCGACCGTGCGACCTTCCTCGCCGCCCAAGGCGGCCGGCTCGTCGGCGATCACCACAGGCGGCGGTCCTGCCACCGCGCGCGCCAAGGCTACCAAGCGCTTCTGGCCCGTTGACAGCGACGTCACCTTGCGGTCCGCGAGATCGCTCGCATGCACGAGCGTCAAGGCTTCGCGTGCGGCGCTCTCGGCGGCTTTGGGCGAATCGCCTCGAATCGCCAGGGCCAGCATGATATTGGCAAGCACGCTGCGGTCGACAAGCAAGAGGGGCTCGGCCGCGCAGTAGCCGATGTTGCGGCGAACGAAGGGCAGGGAAGCGCGCTGCAAAGTCGTGGTGTTTCGGCCCGCGAACCAAACCGCGCCGCGGTCGGGTGCGCGCGCGATGGCGGCTACTTCGAGAAGGGTGGATTTTCCCGAGGCCGTGGATCCTTCGATGACGATGAGTTCGCCATTCGCGACCCCCAGGGTCGCGGAGTCAAGAACCGCGCTGCCGTTGCGCTGGCAGCTAACACCGTCGAGCCAAAGCACGGGTCGATCATAAGCGAGAAGCTGCAACCTCGATACTTTGTGGTCATCCATGATCGGGGACAACATTCGTAGACGTATTGCAGTGTATCGTCAGTCCGCCTGTCCACAGGGCTTCTTGCTGTCGAAATGGGCGTGAGAGAAGGCCTTTGTGGAGGCTGTCCACAGATTAGGAACACACAATATGTAGTGTAGTCACATGTCGTAGTACACTACATATTGTGCTTTTTGTTGACATACGAGCCTCTTGGAGTGACATATTCTCGCGAGCCCGCGCATCGAAAAGGAACTGCTCGTGCAGGTGCACAAGCGCTTCTCGTGCGCGACGAATCAAATGACTTGTTGGAGGAGGAGATCTGATGCTTGAGAAACATGAAAACCGACGTCAACGTGGCACAAGGCCGAACGGACTCGAATTCCAGATAAGTGACCAAGGTGCGAACCAGAGCGCCGGCAGCAATGGCAAGAACGGCATGACCGGGGATTCCCGCTCGGGACGCGGTCGCGTGCGCAAAACGTCGCCGGGCATGAAGATCGAACGCTTTTTCACGCGGCCGGGGGACGACGGCTTTCGCGGCGTGGAATGGGATTTACGCATCGCGGCCATTACGGGCGAGGGCGGCAAACTGATCTTCGAACAGCGCGATGTCGAGGTGCCGCGCACTTGGAGCCAAACCGCCACCAACGTGGTGGTGCAAAAGTATTTCCGCGGTCAGAACGGCACAGACGAACGCGAGCGCTCCGTGCGCCAGCTCATTTCTCGCGTGGCCGACACCATCACCGCCTGGGGCATGAAGGACGGCTACTTCGCGGATCAAGAATCGGCCGAGAACTACCGCGCCGAATTGCGCCACCTGCTCGTGGCGCAGAAAATGTCGTTCAACTCGCCGGTGTGGTTCAACGTCGGCATCGAAGCCGAACCGCAGTGCTCGGCGTGCTTCATCAACCAGGTCGAAGACACCATGGAATCCATCCTCGGGCTGGCCAAGACCGAAGGCATGCTCTTCAAGTACGGCTCGGGCACCGGCACCAACCTGTCGCCTTTGCGCTCGTCGAAAGAGCTGCTGGTCGGCGGCGGCACGGCCTCGGGCCCGGTCAGCTTCATGAAGGGCTTCGACGCCTTCGCCGGCGTCATCAAGTCGGGCGGCAAGACCCGTCGCGCGGCCAAGATGGTCATCTTGAACATCGACCATCCCGACATTGAGGACTTCATTTGGTGCAAGGCCAAGGAAGAAAAGAAGGCTTGGGCGCTCATCGATGCCGGCTACGACGGTTCGTTCGACGGCGAGGCGTACAAGTCGGTCTTCTTCCAGAACTCGAACAATTCGATTCGCGTCACCGACGAGTTCATGGAGGCCGTGCAGAAGGATCGCGAGTGGACCACGCGCGCCGTGCGCGATGGCCGGACGATCGGTACGTTCAAGGCGCGCGAGCTGTGGCGGGCCATCTCGCAGGCTGCTTGGGAATGCGGCGATCCCGGCATGCAGTACGACACCACCATCAACAGCTGGCACACCTGCTCGGGCACGGATCGCATCAACGCCTCGAATCCTTGTTCGGAATACATGTTCCTCGACAATTCGGCGTGCAACCTGGCGTCGCTGAACCTGCGCAAGTTCGCCGGCAAGGATGCCTCGTTCGATACCGAGTCGTTCAAGCGCGCGGTCGAAGTGACCATCCTGGCGCAGGAGATCATCGTCGGCAACGCCAAGTACCCGACCAAGGGTATCGAGGAGAACTCGTTGCGCTTCCGGCCGCTCGGCTTGGGCTACGCCAATCTGGGTTCGCTCCTGATGTCGCAGGGCTTGCCCTACGATTCGGCAGGGGCACGCGCCTGGTGCGGGGCCATCACCGCGCTCATGACCGGCTGGGCCTACCGGACCTCGGCGGCCATCGCGCGCGACGTGACCGGTCCGTTCGCGGCCTATACCGACAACGAGCAGCCCTTCCTGGGCGTGATGAAGAAGCATCGCTATTACACCGAGCGCATCGAGGCGAATTACATTCCCGAAGATTTGATGTCCGCGGCGCGGTCGGCGTGGGACGAGGCCATCAACCTCGGCAGCGAGCACGGCTTCAGGAACGCGCAGGCCAGCGTGCTGGCGCCCACGGGTACCATCGGCTTCATGATGGATTGCGATACCACCGGCATCGAGCCGGACATTGCGCTCATCAAGTACAAGCGTTTGGTCGGCGGCGGGACGATCAAAATCGTGAATAACACCACTGAAGAAGCCCTTGAGCGCCTGGGCTACGACGAGGATCAGCGCAAGGCCATCGTCGAATACATCGACCGCGAGGAAACCATCGAGGGCGCTCCCGGCCTGCTCGCCGATCACCTGCCGGTGTTCGACTGCGCCTTCCGCGCCGCCAACGGCACGCGTTCGATCCACTACATGGGCCACATCCGCATGATGTCCGCGGCGCAGCCCTTCATTTCCGGTGCCATCTCCAAAACCGTCAACCAACCGGCCGACGCCACCGTCGAGGACGTCGAGAACGCGTACATGGAGGCGTGGAAGGCGGGGCTCAAGGCCATCGCTGTCTACCGTGAGGGCGGCAAACGCACGCAGCCGGTGAGCACCAGCAAGACCGATCCGGGCCTGGCGCGCGTTCAGGCGGCGGCCGCGGCGCGCACTCTCGTGCGGCGCAAGCTGCCCGACGAGCGCAAGTCGCTGACTCACAAGTTCTCGGTGGGCGGCCACGAGGGCTACATCCACGTCGGGCTTTACGACGAGGGCGAACCGGGCGAAATCTTCATCCGCATGGCCAAGGAAGGCTCGACCATTTCGGGCCTCATGGACAGCTTCGCCACCGCGGTGTCGCTGGCCTTGCAGCACGGGGTGCCGCTGCGATTGTTGGTCGACAAGTTCTCGCGCATGCGCTTCGAGCCGTCGGGCTTCACCGGCAATCCCGAGATCCCGCGCGCCACCTCCGTCATGGACTACCTCTTCCGCTGGCTGGGAGCGAAGTTCTTGCGTCCGGAAACCGAAGCCGAGGGCATGGAAGAGGCGAAGCCGGCCGAGGCGACCGCGGCAGCGCCGGGTGGTGCCAGCCCGGTCGTGGTCATTGATCAGACAGTTCAAACCGGGCAAACCGCGAGCAAGCCGTCCATGTACGGCTTCCTGGTGCGCACGGATGCGCCGACTTGTCCCGAGTGCGGATCGATCATGGTGCCCAACGGCAGCTGCCACAAGTGCACGAACTGCGGTACGACTTCAGGCTGTTCGTAGTCGAGGAAAAGCGGTCGAGGTCCGTGAGCGCGCTATGCTCTCGTCCGACATGGCGTTCATGAAGCTGCGCACGCTCACGGTGGGGCCGGTGGCCTGCAATTGCAATATCGTGGCTTGTCCCGAAACGGGCGAGGCCGCGATTATCGATCCAGGTGGCCACGCCGAGCGCATCCTGGCCGCGGTCAAGGAATTGGGCGTGACGGTCAAGTACATTCTGCACACGCACGCTCACTTCGACCACATTCTCGCCACCGGCGCGGTGGCCGCGGCGACCGGCGCCGAAATCCTTCTGCATCGAAGCGACCGGGCTTTGTACGACGGTCTGCCGAGCCAAGGACGCATGTTCGGTTTCGAGGCACCGCGACCGCCGGCACCGACGCAGATGCTCGCAGGTGGAGAGCGCATCGCCATCGGCAAGCTCGTCGCGCAGGTGTTGCACACGCCAGGGCACACGCCGGGCTCCGTGGGCTACTACTTCGGTCCCGAAGAGGCGATTCTGTTTTCGGGCGACACCTTGTTCGCCGAATCCGTGGGCCGCACCGATTTCCCAGGCGGTTCTCCCGACGACCTCGTGGCGTCGATTCGCGGCAAGCTCTACGTCCTGCCCGAGGAAACGCGCGTGATTCCCGGCCACGGCGACGAGACCACCATCGCCCACGAACGCGTTCACAATCCTTTCGTGCGTGCCTAGCTGCCGCTTGCGGAGCTAGAAAAAGCCATTTGATAGCCGATCTGCAGAAGTATGCTCGAGAAGTCCAGGGTGTTGATCGGGGGGGCACCGGAAGGCAAATATCCCGGCTTGCTTGACACAGGCAGTTTTACTCGCTGCAGGACCAGCGAAATGGATATCCCTTTAGCTCGCCGCTCCCCGAACGAAAGCTCGGAGCCGAATGCGATCTCGTATCCAAGCCCATCTGCGTTCCAGGTTGCCATTGCGAGTTTGGGCCCGGTCTGAGGTACATCGACACCTACGCTCGCGAAGTGATAGGCGAAGCCTGGACTCAGAAAATAGCGAGCCGTTCTTCCCCTATCGACGGCGAGGTCAACGGAAAGCCCTAGCGAGCGAGAGGACATGGAGTGAGTTGGGGTGCTTCCACCACCTCCGAAGGGCGCTGCGATGACATCATCCAACGGAACAAGGATAGCGATATGTGGCCTTAAACCAACATACCGTCGTGGATAGTATGCGCCGGAGATCTCTATGTTAGCCATCTGCAGATTGCCCCGAGAGAGAGTCGTGTCGCCGTTCCCTGTATTTTGACTTGCTACGAAGTTCTCAACGTCAGTCGGGTGGGACATACCTACGCCAAGCTCAAGTCTCAGTCTGAAAGGGCGATGACGAGCTTCGCCGGGTGCCGTTTGCGTTGGGTCGCTTTCGGTCCCGTAGCGCGCATCACCCTGTGTTAAGTCGCGCGGCGGTTGCGGCGTAGCCGGCTGCGGTGGTAAGCCATCGTTCGGCGGCGAGGCTGGCGGTGACGTGGGTACAGATACGGCGGGCGGCAAAACAGGCAGGATCGTGGCAGAGTCCCGTACCTGGTCTGTCTCGCCCAAGGCCCACGCGCTCGGCACAACATCAAGTCCTCCGAGAACGACCTTGCAGATCAAGGTCGACACGCAAACGCCCCTCCTTACCAAGATGGTTCTCTTCGTGGACGGATGCATTGTCTATCCTCCCAAGGAGTTGGCTCTCCTCTACCGTTCCTATTCTTAGCCAAGAGAGAGCCTTTGGGAATGGTTAATTGCAATGTTGCGCCGCTCCCGCTGACGTGTTAGCCATAGTACATGGTTAACTTACGGATTTTGAGCGGAGCAGCAGTCACGTTTCTCTTATTGAGTTGTTCGTCAGGCGGCGGCAGCGCGGCTCCGAAGCCGGACGGAAGCGTCAGTATGGATCCCTCCGAACAGTGCCAGACGCAGCTTGATCATTGTCCTCCGGCGGCGAGTGAGCGGGACGCTGACTTCAATCAATGCTTGGAAGGCTTCCGTCAGTATGAGGCAATTGGGTGCGACAGCCA
>Ga0224559_1000617_pt1 | contig 22783 bp, 26 predicted proteins | sample 714S33034metaG_FD_180676 | JGI IMG/M metagenome (GOLD analysis project Ga0224559, IMG submission 180676) | Peat soil microbial communities from Stordalen Mire, Sweden - 717 S3 30-34 | ecosystem: Environmental > Terrestrial > Soil > Wetlands > Peat | place: Sweden: Norrbotten County, Stordalen... | reverse complement strand
CACCAGCGTTTTTTATGATCCTTCCAACTGGAGCAATTGGTAATTCGGCCATAATTTCACCTCCTATTTAACCTAGGGATAATTAATATTTAAATTTATCGGTTATACTCTTATTTTTAGCCATCACTTATACAATAATGAACCAAATGATGAGCTCATTATATAACCCAAAATTATAAGCGTATTAAGTAGAATATGAAATTCCATGTTAGAGCAGTTAAACATTGACACACATATAGAAGATATTTTAGGGAAATCTTTAGAAAAAAGAATATCACTCAGAGATGGACTCACACTTATGGAAACAACTGGAAGGGAATTACAAGCCCTTTTAATAACTGCTGATATTCAACGTGAAAATATTGTTGGTGACAAAGTAACTTACATAAAGAACTGGAATATTAATTTTACCAATATATGCACCGGTACATGTGGATTCTGTGCATTTAAAAGGGATGAAGATAACAGTGAATCCTATTTTTTGAGTACCGAAGAAATAGTCAGAAGGGCTAAAACAGCATGGAATAATGGTTCAAAGGAAGTTTGTATACAGGGAGGGCTTCATCCGGATATCGATGCCTATTACTATGAGGATCTTCTTCTAAAGTTGAGATCAGAACTTCCGGATATTTATATCCATGCTTTTTCTCCAATGGAGATATTGTACGGGGCTGAAAAATCGGATATATCATTAGCTGAAGAACTTAAGATGCTTAAAGATGCAGGATTAGATTCCATACCTGGAAATGCTGCAGAAATTTTAAATGATGATATTAGAAGGATTCTATGTCCCAGTAAGATGAACACAGATAAATGGATCGAAATAGTTGAAACAGCACATAAAACAGGAATACCAACAACGTGCACGATGATGTATGGACATATAGAAGAATTAAAACATAGAGTTGAGCATATTGGTATTTTAAGAAGTATACAAGAAAAAACAGGCGGATTTACAGAGTTTGTGCCGTTGACATTTATGCATCAAAATACACCCATCTATTGTGAAGGATTAGCAAGTCCTGGTTCAACAGGTATTGAAGATCTTAAGGTATATGCAGTTTCTAGATTAATGTTTGGGGATTTATTACCCAACATCCAAGTTTCATGGGTTAAACTCGGTTTTAAATTTGCCCAAATATGTTTAACAGCAGGTGCCAATGATCTTGGTGGCACACTTGGAGAAGAGAATATATCAAAATCTGCAGGAGCTCAACATGGTGTACAAACCGATCCACAAAATATTCAGAGAGTAATAAGGAATATGGGAAGAATTCCTGCTGAAAGGGATACATTATACAAGAATATACGTCTAGTATAGGGATTTAGTTATACTTGTTTCGTTTGATCTTTCAACTATATTCTAATTAGAATTGGATGTAGTACCATTACAGTTAATATCTTTAAATTTGAGTAAAAAAAAATTTAATTATAAGTTTTTCCTGATTTGTAAACTAATGCTATGGATCTACTTAGATAAATGTAGAATATTGGTGTTAGAAGGAATGCTACAACTATTCCTAGTATATAATTTATGTGACTTGATATTATAATTCCTGTTACACTAATAATTATATAAAGTATTCCAGTTATTAAATACCATATTATTAGATTTATCCATCCAATACTCTTTATTTTTTCGATTATTTCGAAGAATCTGAAGGCAAAACCAAATTTACCATCATTATTTGCCATGTGTGTTATTGCAATAACAAATACTGGTGCGATAATGAACGGATATAACAGTGATAGTGCAACAAGATATGTCACAGGATATGCACTTCCTAAAAACAAAAACAAAAACACTGGAATTGAATAAATTATGAATACTACTAAAACTTTGATACCATCTATAAATATTTTAATCAACTTATTAGATTCTGGAAGTTTTGTTACACTATCTAATGAAGATTTAATATTCCAAAAAATGTAACCCGCTAAAAACAAGAATCCTATAATGGAAATGAGATTTATTATCAAGATATTACTATGCGCAATCGTAGGAATACTACGTAGATTAATAATCAGTACAAGGATTCCAAATATTAAAAATTTTTTCAAATCAGAAAAAGGATATTTCAAAGAATCTTTTATTATTCCACCCATATTCATAATCATAAACCCCCATTTCAAATTACGTATTGTTTGATTATGAATTTGGAGGTATAAATATATAAATTAGATGTTTAAAAAATCTTAAATAAATCTTTATATACCCTCAAGTATTCTTCTATGTTTATGAATCTAATTGTGGATGATAGTAGATAATAATTATTAGAAAAGTGTAATTTCTTCACTTTTTATGTAAAAACTCCTTCTCGTTTCGTGTTAATAAATGTGAATTTTTATAAAAAATGAATTTAATATTTTATTAAAATTCCTGTTGGATATTAGTAAATTTCCTTATAACTATTTTATCGTCATTTTCTGCTTCATGGAACAATTCAAGGTCACCTTCTACACGTCCTATGTTGTTAACATCTGAAGCTGGTTGTGAATTTCCATAAAATATACAGAATGCTGATCCAGGCGGCCAGTACGATAGATCTCCTCTTTTAGTTGTTGAGGAAGGATTTTCATATTCTAATTTTAATGGTACATCGAAGTAGATCTCATCGAGCCATATGTTGGCCTCACCTTCAATGGGTAGGTTATCGTAGATCATCTTTGCTGTTTCTGAATTTCTATCATCGAGAATGGCTTTTACTTTTCCTTTTCCAATAATTTCTATCTCTATATCCATAAAATTTCCATCCCTAGTTAATTTGAATATCACAAAAATTTATTTGGAATTATTTTTTTAGGAGTTCATCCATTATTGCAGGGCCCGTTGAAGTTCCTATCCTAGATGCTCCTGCATCTATCATTTCCAGTGCAGTTTTAAGATTTCTTATACCTCCAGATGCTTTAACGCCCATATCTTGTCCAATTGTTTCTCTTATGAGTGCCACATCATGTATATTTGCACCTGAATATCCTATTCCAGTTGAGGTTTTAACATAATCTGCTCCAGCTTTTTGAGACAGTATACTTGCAATTATCTTTTCGTTATCAGTTAATATAGCTGTTTCTATTATTACCTTAACAACCATAGCATCTGCAGATTCAACAACACCTTCAATATCTCTTTGAACAAGTGCATTTGCTGATGATTTAATAGCACCAATATTCATAACCATATCAAGTTCCTCTGCACCATCTTCTACTGCAACAAGTGCTTCAAATGCTTTTATTTCAGATTTATTTGTTCCAAATGGGAATCCAATAACTGAACAAACTTTAACATCAGCATCTCCTAAAAATTCGCATGCTAACGCCACATTTGTCGGTGTTACACACGCAGATGAAAAATTATATTCTATACATTCATTACAAAGTTTTTTTATATCATACTTGGATGCATTCGGCTTTATATTTGTATGGTCTATCATTCCTGCAAGTTCTTCAGGGGATATCAAACAAATCAACTCCTATATCTTTTGGTACATGATTTTATGAAAAACTATCTGAATATTATTATTTAAGGATTTTAGACATATAAGGACCTTCTCTTTCATAACCAAATTTTCTATAATAATTACGTGCTCCAACACCACTAATTATGAGTAATTTATTTTTATCATAGGTTTCCAATGCTATATTCTCAGCCTCAGCCAATAAATCTTCTCCAAAGCCCATATGTTGCCATATTTCATCCTTTTTCTGGCCTAATTCTGCCATTTGTCCATATACATGAAGTTCTCGGACGATTGCTGTTTTTTCATTTACTTCTTTTCTATGTGCTAGATTGGATGGTATTCTAAGTCTTAAAAATCCGATTAAAATATCATTTAACGGATCTTCATACGATAAAAATATTTCACGTCCCATGCCAGCATTGTATTCTTCCGTCATTAATTTAATATCTCCAAAAATTGGGTTTACACCAACCCCTTGATGACCCACTTCCCTGCATCTGATGCACTGGCATTTAACATTTTCTTTGGCAAGTTTATTGTAGACAAGTTCTCCTAAATTTGATTTTTTAACTCCTGCTTCTATAAGTTGTGATGGTATATCACGTTGTATACGCATGGTTCTAACCCATTTAGGGAGCATTTTTTTAATATTTACTATTAAATCTACTGCTTCTTCTGTTGTGTAGGGTGTATATTCTCCTTTTTTCCATAGATCATAGAATTCTGATCCCTTTGTGACTAGGCAAGGATATATTTTAAGCATATCTGGTTTGAAATTATCATCTTCAAAGATACGATGGAATATTCTCATATCCCTTTCAGGATCTGAAAACAGGCCAGGCATTAGATGCATAGCCACCTTCAATCCTGAATCTCGGAGTATCCTTGTAGATTCAACAACATCTGAAACCCTGTGACCTCTTTCTATACGTTTATAAATAAAATTGTATATGGTTTGCACACCTAATTCAACCCTTGTAACTCCTAATTGTAGCATTCGATCTACATCGGGTATTTTGGCGTAGTCTGGTCGTGTTTCAAAGGTCATGCCCACACATCTAACTGATGACATTTCATTCGCTGTTTGAACATCCTCAATGTAGTTGAACTTATGGGGAATGGTTAAAATACCACCATTACGAATAGAAATTTTCGTGTCTTCATTTGTTAAACCGTAGTTATTCATTGCCTCGATACATCTTGTTACAAACCATTCCTGGTAACATGTGAAGTAAGATGGAAATGTACCTCCCATTACAATAAGTTCGACCTTATCAATTGGATGTCCTATGCTTTCAAGCTGTAATAATCTGTTGTATGTCTGTTTATATGGATCGAAATCAAACATACGTGCTCTCAATGCGGCAGGTTCTTCCCCTGTATAACTTGGTGGTGCTATATCACTTTCTGGACAGTAATTACATCTTCCATGTGGACATTTATGGGGTTTGCACATAACAGCAACAACTGCAACTCCTGAAATTGTCCTTGTCGGTTTTTTACGTATTAATGGAGATATTTTTGCCCTTTCTGAGGGTGTTGCATTTTCAAGAAGTAGTGAATTGCTCATAAACTCCATGAGTTTGAAGTCTCTGCATGCCTTTAACTTAAGTTTTTCAAGGTCTTTTTTTGATTTGACATTTCCCTCCATTATTTCGTTGATTATGAATCTGCATGCATTTTCCATGAATAAAATCTCCTATAAAGTTTAATCTGATCTGATACATCTACCCTAAATATGGATATTTTGATTTGTTATAATAAACTTTGTTTTATATGTTCAATTTATTTTCTAACTATCTATTCCCATCCATATAATCCATTTAAAAATAAAATAAATATATTTATATTAAAAAATTATCATTAATCTAATTTAAGTTCTTTTTTCTGGAGTGTGTTGGTAATATCTGTCTTTGACACGATTCCAACCAATTTACCATCTTTTAAAACCGGAAGCCTCCCAATTCTGTTCTTATTAAGTTTTTCAATGGTCTGTACTAGACCCTCTTTAGGATCTGATGTGATCAATTCGGTGCTCATAACATCTCCTATAGGTTTTTCTCGATTATCCTCCGGAACCTTTGAAATATCTTCAAATGTCACAATCCCAACTAACGTCCCATTATCCATAACAGGATATCCCATATGTTTCTCATTGAACATGGTACGAAGTGTATCTTGGATGGTGTTTTCGGGTGATAATGTATGCACATCTGTTGTCATAATATCTTTGACCATATCATCCCCTAACAAGGTGGATACAACAACAGATTTATATTCTGAGTCGGCTCCAACATAGACAAATATGGCTATTAAAATCAAAAAAAAGTTAAAGAAAACACCAACAATAGCCATTATAATTGCAAATTGCTTACCAATAGTTGCAGCCTGTTTAGTTGCCTTAATAAAACTCATTCTCTCGGCTAAAAATGCCCTCAATATTCTTCCACCATCCATTGGAAATGCTGGTAGAAGGTTAAATAAACCTAAAAGCACATTTACTACTATGAAGTAGTAGAGTGCACCAAGCAGTACAGTAGAAAGATAGGGTCTGAGTACTATTAAAACAACAAAACTGACTGCAGCAATAACAAGGTTCGCAACCGGACCTGCTAATGAAATTCTTAACTCCTGTGCCGGGTCCTTTGGCAGTTCTTCCATTTCAGATACTCCACCAATAGGTAGGAGTACTATCCTTTCAATTTTAATACCATAACGTCTTGCAAAATATGAATGACTTAACTCGTGTAAAACAACTGTTGCAAATAATAGAGTTATTAAAACAGCAGTTAAAAGATTTATCGAGGGAATAAAATTAAACCAGGCTATTATATAAATTAACACTATAAGAGCTAAGAATGAAATATGGAGTTCTATAGGTATTCCAAATACACTAAAGATTTTAAAGGAGTATTTCATTTTTTTGTACACCTATTTGTTTTTTTTATATATATATCTGTTAATATTGAATCAACTGACCATAACAATGAATGATCTGGAAATTATTAATTATTTTTAAAAGGATATACTATTATTATTGGTTTCTAAATTATTTAATTGTAATTATATCATGTTTGGACCCATGGATAAGATTTAATCATTGATTTCAGAGTACAACTCAGATGATATTTAAAGGGGTTTATCGGGTTTATTAGATTAAAATTTATGATTTTAAAGATGTTTTTATTCCCCAGATGTTCCTGAATATGTGTTGGTCTAATAATTAATAGACAAACATCTCCATTCCCATTAAGAAAGGAGTTTATAATAAAAAAAATATTATATTTAGAATAATTCTAATACAAAATTTGATGTGTCTTGCCCTTAAATTTCTGTGTCCAACATGCACTTAAAATAACTAAAAAAAATTGGGTTATATGTAATCATGTTCCAGGAGTCCACTGAAATATTACATATAAATAACTGTTTAAATTCTTATTTTCTTGAGTAAACTAATTTTCCACCACACTCACATTGGCTGAAATCCTCTGGGGATTCCCCATCCAACAATTCATAGGATCCTTTACAGTCTTCACATTCCAGATAACCAGGATCTCCTGTCACATAATCTCCAGACATGTAAAATAATGCTACAGATCTGTAAAGGAAAAGTGCCATATATGAGCCTATTATTAATGGATATAGGACTCCTCCAATAATTTTAAGATGGATCAAATTAAAGAAGCCAATTATAATTAAACCTATTACCAGCAAGATCAGATAAATTATTCCAGTAACAACATACCACACTATAAAATTGCCCCATCCAATATTAGAAATTTTATTGAAGATATCACCAAATTTAAAGGCAGCTTCAATTTCACTTTTATTGTAAACCATATTTGTCAAAGACATCAAAATAAATGGATAGATCAAAAGAACAATTAAAAATACAAGAATGATAAAAAGCCCCATGAGTACTGCAGAAACTCCACTAGTTAGTGAAAAGTTCGTAAAGCCCCCTATTGCAGTGAATAATACTAAAAATAAAATACTTAAAATAATTGACAGTGGAATTGTATAAACTATGCCTACAACAACGACTTTAAGACCGTCAACAAACATATCCATTGGATCATCAAATTCTGGAAGTTCACTAAGGCCGACCAATGAAGCTCTTAAGATTCGAATTTCGTAACCAAATATAAATATGAAAGCTAGCAGTGCTATTAAAATTAAAATTAGTACCAATGGTAAATTAGCGACACCTGTAGTCATGAAATTCGAATAAAGCGTTGCAAATATAAAAATAATTCCAAATATAAATAACTTTTTAGGGTCTGACAGCGGATATTGTACTGCATCTCCTATAATTTCTCCTATGTTCATATATATACCCCCCCCATTTTATTAAATACAACTAACTAGTTATTTGGAATTATTTTATATAAAATAACGGTATATGATTCAACGTAGATATGGATTAAACCTGATCTACTTACTTTTAATTTTTAATATAAATTATCAAACCGTTTAAATCATTTTAGTATGGATGATAAACATGAAATTTGATATCAATAATCTATATATATATATATATATATATTTTACAGATTTTTATGTGGAATTAGTTATTAAAATATAATGATAGATAACGTTAAAATAACTTAAATTAAAGAATAACTAACTATTAATATTAGTAAAATCATCAATTAATCCATTAATTAATTGTCTGAAAAATTTAATAATACAAGAAAAACATATTTAATATAAAGGTGTTTCAATGAAGGTTAGTGAATTTCTAGGAACGAGAGTATTGGATAAAAACGCATTTGAAATAGGCAAAGTCTCTGACATGTTTATAGACCCGGTGGAAGGTATAATTAATGTTATAACCATATCTACTAATGAATTTGGAATTAGAAGGAAGGATATTGAGATTAAACCAGATCAGATAGATGTGTTAGGCGAATATTTGGTACTCAACATTGACAAGGAAGATATTTTGGCTGATTAATTTTATAAAATAATAATAAATTTCATATTAATTTTTTTTAGTAGAAGTGGGGTGATTTCAGATGGAAGTTGAGGATGTACGTGGAAAACCAATTCAAAAAGGAGTCCATGTAAGATACACGGGCACTGGCAGTGCTGGGGAAGCTGTGGATTTTAGACCTACTGATCAAGGAACGTGGGTACTTTTAGATACAACGGATTTATGGTATAAAACTAACTCTCTTGAGGTTATTGGTGAAACAGAGTACAATAAAATGAAGAATCATACCATTTTTAAATCAGAGAAAACACAAAAAGACGCTAATTCAGAGCAGAGTGTTAAGGATAAAATCAATAAAGCTAAAAGCAAATTTGAAGATGTTGATATGAGCAATGAACTCTGTGATGGCGGTGGATGATTAATTCATGAGTACATTTTACTCATAATTTTTTTTTATTTTTAAATATTTAATTAATTTTATTATCTTAATCATTTTTTTTATAAATAACATATTGAGAGACAGGACAACGAACAATAATTTCAATAATAGCTTAGGATGTGGATTTTATTGGAAGGCATTTAAAAATAAGGTCTTGTCCTCAAATTTTCAATGGTTGAATGTTCTATTTGAGATGATTATTACTCTTTTAGTTAATTAAGTCCATTAATTATTATCCTTTCTTTGTGGAGTTCGTAACTATCCAGGACCTGTTGTTGAAAAGTGATATTCGAAACTTTGTTGTTGATATTTTCATTAAATTTACTTTTAGATCGTGGTTGTTTTTGTTTTAACCATAAACATTTTTTCCTCGATAGAAAATATTCTTATTAAAGGATAAGTTTTGTTAGTATCTTTGTGTTTTGGTTCGTTTAATTCATGCATCATATATTAAAATATGACTTCAGTGTACAAATTGACTATAAAAAAGTAAATTTTTAATTGAAATAATCGTATGTATTGACTAACTGTGAAAGATCATTATCTTGATTATCGATAACTCCACCACACACAAAACATGGAGTTATAGCGGAATAATATGATTTTTCAATATCGTTAGTTGATGCTTCAATATGAAGTTTTTCCAATTTAATATTTCCTTTACCACATTTACATGGGTATACTTCAATACTTCTTCTTGTCACATTATTCCCTCCCTTATTATTCTTAAAAATTTGTTTCATGCTCTCAAATTAATTGATTATTTCATCAAGTTTAATGAATATAATAAATGAACTTACCTTGAATATGTAGTTTTCTATTATTAATCATGATAAATTAAAAATATATAATACTATATTAAAAACAATTCCAATATAGAATATTATGATATGTTCATAATGAACACATCATAAGAATATGTATAATTTGACTGTAATAAACGCACTATTTTTGTATAATCCTTTCTCAATAAACATTAAAAATATTTCCATAGAATTCGATTAAACATAAGATTATTTCCAATCATATTACATGATACATTACAAATTGATGATTATTAAAAAAGAGTATTTTAAAATATTTATTTGATAATTAAAATTCATATAACAAATAGAGTGGGTTTTAAATGTATGATCAGTACTACCCGTTACTTGAATAAAATTATGATCAAATATTATATTTAAGAAATCGATAAAGAAAATATACTAACTTAAAAGGAAATTTTATGACAGAAGCTGCTGCTAAAACAGGTGCAGATCCAATATTTATTGTTGCTGTCGAACAATTTTTTCTAAGGAATAAGCGCATTATTGAAGATGATTTAGCCCCTAAAATACTGCCATTAAGTATACTGGTAATGACAATTTTAATGAGATATGGATTTATTAGAAATTGGGTGATAAAATACAGCGAAAAAACAAATCCCGGTATTTGGGGAGGAATACTCTGCAGAAAAAGATATAAGGGATAAATTAAATGAGCAGCCAAATAGATGGAGTGGTTAATTTAGGTACAGGATTAGATACACTAGTCTATACTCTTGATTCAATAACTAATTTACCTATTTGGGAACTTGACCAAAACGTGATCATTAAATCCAAACAAATACTTTTAAAAGAGATAGTTAATTCAATTCCAGATAATATAAAAAGTATTGGTATTGATTTTGATCATGAAGATATTGGTGAAGCACTCAAAAAAAATGGATACTCCAGTGATAAACAGATCTTCTTTATATGGGAAGCGGTAAATCAGTATTTAGAAGAAAAAAGTATAAAACAAACATTTGATTTTCTTTCTCATACCCATAAAGGTGGTAAAATTGCTTTTACTTATGTAAGGAAGGATTTTCTTGATGGCAGTAAGTTGTATGGTATGGAAGATGCCTACAAAAGATTTGTGGAGGAAAAGATTTGGATTTTTGGCATGAATCCCGAGGAATGGCCGCAATTTCTAGAGGAATATGATTATAAAATTATTGAAGACGTCGAAGTCAAGGATTTAACAGATAAATATATGAATCCAACAGGCAGAAAGTTATCATCAACCCCTATTGAGAGGATCATTTTTGCAGAAAAAGTATAAAACCCCTTTAATTCTTTAAAATAGAATCTTTTATTTAACAAAACCTGTACATCCCCTGTTATAATTGTCTAAAAATTTAATCAACCAAGATATTAAACGGTGCAATAAAAACGATTAAATATTTTACCAATTATAACAGATTAATATCATTAAATTAAGGTGTATAAAATCATATTAAGGAATTTAAAGATACTCATGGCTACTTTCAATATTTAAATGTTATTGATGTTGAAATAATAATCTAATAACAGTTATATCATTGGTTAAGTTGTAAAAAAAGGGATTAAAAATATAATTAAAGTTAGATTTATATATGAAAAATATAACAAAGTACTTTCTGGAAATTCCAGAATAATTCATTGAAGATTAGTAAAATTAAACTTCATAGGTATTAATGGTTTAAATTAATCTTAAACCATAGCTTTTATAGACCATCATCTTAAGATTCATCATTTTACGTTCAAGATCATGTTTTTTCGCCCTTTCCTTAGTGTATAATTCCACGTAGCGAGCATGCTCTTTATCTGCTTTTTGATGTTCTTTTTTCATGGTTGAATGAAGTATCATCAAACTCTTTTTAACCAGTTCATCCCGTTCTAATTGAATCTCATCTTTCGCACCATTCTTTTCGGTGATCTGATCATCTAGGAGTGCTATATTGTCTAAAAGTTCTTTAAGTTCTGCATCGCACTTTTCTATTTTAAGTTCAACTCCATTGGAACTAGGTAAACTTTCTTTTAATTCCATTAGTGTATTCTCTGCTTTAGAAACTCGAAGCTGAGAATCGGTTCTTTCAGATTCTAGAGTACTCAATTCGTTTTCATAATTGATTATTTTTTCGTCAAAATTACCTATCTCTTTAATTTTGCCCGATGCCTCTAAAAAATCGTTTAAATCGCTTATACTATCCTCTCCAATATATATATATTCATTAATAAAATGGAATAAGTTCCATCAAGAAATAGAAATTTTATAATATGAAAATTGATATCAATATTTTCTATGAATATTCTCTAAAATTTTACTTCAAGTTCCTATTGATCTTACTATGGTATATAGTTTGGTAATAATAAAAAAAACCAAACTTTAAAAAGGTGTAGATAACCTCTTGAATTGTAATCAGAGAACATTAAGCCCTATAAACATTATTCTTACCATAACTATCTAAAATCATAATTTATGAAATCATTTTTTTATTTTGTAGGATAAAAAATACTCAGAATCAATATAAAAAATATTTAGAAAAATTTATGAATATATACTTTCTTTATCAATTTAAATTCTACTCCGCTTTTAAACTGGTTAATCAATTTAGTGCAAAAATTATTTGCAAAAAAAATAATTATCCAAAAAAACATAATATAATATTATGTTCAAGATCAAAAGATCCTATCAAGATCAAGATAGTGCGGATGGATTTAGAATACTGGTAGATAAGTTGTGGCCTTGAGGTTTATCCAAAAAAAAATGCTAAATTGGATCTCTTGATGAAAGAAATAGCATCAAGCAACGAACTTAGAAAAATGTCCGGGCACGATCCTAAAAATTATGACACATTTAAAGAACAATACCTAAAGGAACTTAAAGATAAAAAAGAGTTAATTAAACACTTGAAAATATTTAGAAAAATTAAGAATACAATTACACAAGTTTACTCGGCTAAAGATGAGAAACATAACAATGCAGTTGTATTATTAGAATTACTTAAACAACCAACGAAACGGGTTGTAATGGATATTTCAAGAATACACAGATGAATAATTCATTAAATTTTTGGATTAAGATAATTTTATTTAATGGTAATATTACATGAATAAAATCAAAAAAGCTAACCAAATCCATGATAAGGAGAAGGGTGCTAAAATTATAGAAGATAAATTATGTCTTACGCGGGAAAATATTAACCATTCAAAACTTGATCAATGGATTCATGAAATTGAAGATGGTGAAATTGAAGATTGGACACTGCAAGATATTGAAAAATGGAAAGAGTTTAAGGATAGGTACAGTGATGAATTTGAAGATAAGATTGAACTTTTAGATAGGATAATGGATAAGAAAAAGAAAAAGGTTAAAGTTACATGGATTTCAATTTTTAAGGAAAAATAGAATGGAATAATTTTATATATTACATATTTTCATCTTGAACAGATACACAGAACTTGCACAATGCACTGGGATTATTCTCTTGATTTTTTTTCACGGGACAATAATAAATACCATTCTCAAAATGGAGAATAAAACCTCCTGGAAATCTGGTTCCAACGGGGTGGATAGGGTTTTCAAGTACAAAGGTTGTGTAAGTGGAGATTATCCTTGCAATTTTAACAAAACATCTTTCATTTTTCCCTTTAGCATCATCATGCTGTTTCTTAATCACTTTAAGGAAATCTTTAATTTCTTTGGTGTCTATATTCCCGGTATAATTGTTTCTATCTTCCTTAACATCTTTTATTTTTTTAAAAAATATCATGGAAAATCTTTCTATATATTCCTGCCTATAGGATGCAGGCATGTATTTGGCATCTTCCCTTAAAAATGATGATGCAAGCATAATGTCATCCATATGAATATTTTTTGCTTCTGCTTTGAGCATGTCTCTAAGATGATTCTTAGCTATTATAGAGTTACCACCGAGATCATCGAGATTTTCAATCATATTAAATACTCCTAAAAACTTAATTAAAAAATTAGGAAAAATGGAACAATAGAAACTCCAATTAAAATTTTTTTAAGCCTTTTTACTGTAATTCGGGGTCCTGTTCAGCTATACAAAAACCACACACAGCATTTGGATTGTTTTCTTGCTTTTCTTTTACAGGACACAGATATTTTCCATCTTCAAATTTAACCTTGAAACCACCGGGAAATTCTGATCCAACCACGTGGATTGGTTCATATAGCACAAAACTTGTATAAATAGAAATTATCTGGTAGATTACCGGAAAATATGGATCGGTGGGATAAAGCTCACTCATCATAATTTCCTGTTCTTTAAGTTGTTTTAAAGATTTTTTAAGCTCATTCATATCTACAGATTCAGGATATACATTTTTATCTTCTTTAATTTCCTTAACCCTTAAAATAAAACTCTGAACATAGGCATCATAAAATTTTCGACGATAATTGGTCTGCACATACTTTCCTTCACTTATCAAGTGATTACAAGCCTTCATTATATGCGTTATATGGATTTTAGTTGCCTCAGTTTTTAATAGATCTAATAAATCCTGCTTGGATAGATCTGTACCATCAAATTCTATTTCCATGATCATATTTTTTCCCATAAATATTATTTTCAAGTTAAATTAAATTCTATGTTTAATTATTTCTGACTGTACTTTTCAAGTATTGCTTCAGCTGTTTTAGGGCCAATTCCATCTATTTTCACGAGTTGATCACGCGTTACATATCTCAAATCTTCCCCAAATGTTTTAACAAGCGATCTGGCCCGTTTTCTTCCCAATCTCTTAATGCTCACAACCATTGGAACAATGTCTGGTTTCACACCGTAGTACAGCCTTGCAGATAACATGTCAAGCATATCTAATCCAGAATAGAAATTCATAATATTACAAATATTTTTAAAGAACTTTATTAAAAGAGAGGCTTCATAGGCCGATCTTCTAGTTGATGCAGCGTATACATTGAAGGCATTTTCAATTTCATATTCGTTTCTCTCATCCATCCATTCCATTAGCGTGGCTGCTGTGCCTTCGTTGTTTCCTATATCAACTACAAAAACTCCTGCTTTATTTAATTTATCCCTTACTGGTTCTTTACTTTTACGTCCTTTGAAACTTATCCTGGGCATATCAGGGGTTTTGCATATTTCATAAATAAGTTGGCTTGTATCAATTTCTGTTGATCTGCTTAAAAATTCCCGAAGTCTGACAGCTGTTTCTACAGCATAGTTACTTTTAGCAATGAGCATCCCAAATGATGTTGTTTTAAGTCCGTCTGGTGTGGGTTGAATTATACCATTTTGTACCAGGAATTCTAGTGAGTTGTTAATTTCATATTCCATGGAGTCAATACCCAGGGATCCTGAATATTCGTTGTGCTCCATTTGGAATCCATAAAAAGTTTTACCGAAAAATTCAAGAAGATCTGCCGGTTTTTTGGCTAATGTAGATGCAATTTGTGTTATAATCTGTCTGTATACAGCATCTCTGTTTTCTATTAGTTTGGAATTGGTTGTTTCTATTTCCCCATATACATAGTGATCTTTTAGGTCGTAGGCTTCATCAACACTTTTTGCTATTAGATATGAATAACCTTCTGTATCATATCCGGGTCGTCCTGCACGACCAGACATCTGTTCATAATCAAATACTGGGATTGGTTGCGGCCCTTGACTGGTCCATCGGGTATAATCCCTTATAACCACGTTCTTTGAGGGAAGGTTTACACCGTACATCAAACTTGGGGTGGCTGTTATCATTAAAAGATTACCTGCACGGAATTCATCTTCTATTATTTCCTTTTGTTTGTCGAATAATCCTGCATGGTGGAATGCAACACCGTTTTCAACACATTCAGCAAGTTTTAGACAAACTTCGGTTGGTAATGACCCTCTTTTTCTGGGAACGTCTAATATTTTCTGGCTCACATCTCTAAACACGGCTTTTTGTTTACTGGATATTTTTCTTTTGATCTTTCCTGATGTGTATTTTGCAAGGGATTCAGTAAATCTTCTCGTTGATACGAAAACCAGTGCCTGTGATGATTCTTCAATGGATTTGTTAAGAATCTTTACAATAACATCGTTTTTATTTTTTGTTTCCATCTCTTCGGTATTCAACACATCTTTGTATAGTGGTACTGGACGGTAATCATGTTGAACAACATGAGCATCTAACCATGAGGAAAGTTCATTCATATTTTGAAGAGTTGCTGAAAGTGCAATGATTCTCATACTTTGATTCAATATTCTTGAACGTGTTATTGCGCACTCCATTGTTGGTCCCCTTGAGTACTCACCAATCATGTGAAATTCATCAACAACCAGAAGGTCGATATCTCTGAGGGTGTTCCATGAAAATCTTGTGATTGCATCGAAGGATTCAAAGACCATAACTGCAAGATCAGACGAGGAGGGATGTTTTCCAACTTTGATGCCGAATTTTTCAAACTTCTTAAACTCCTTTACCTTCTCGTTCTGTATTGAGATTAGAGGAACAGCATAAACTGCTTTACCACCATTCAAAACGGCTTTTAATGCAGGCATTATTCCAAGAACTGTCTTTCCGCTGGCAGTTGGTATGGCTATAATATAATTGGTTTGATCTTCCAAAAATCCTGAATCTAGCACCGCATTTTGGGCGGGGTTAAATTCCTTGATATTTGGATAGCTTTCCTTTATAATTTCCTTAATTTTGGTGTCTGTAGAATCCATATATATCAGTTTTACCGGTTTAAACACAATAAATTAAATTATAATAACTTATTCTTTTCTTTTCTCTGAAACAATAATATCCGAAATGCTTGTTGAGGGGTATTGTCCATTTTTGTCCTTTTCAACGCTTTTTACCATGTCCCAAATGGTTAAAAGAGATACACTTGCACCTGTCAATGCTTCCATCTCAACGCCTGTTTTTCCATCGCACCTGACCGTTACTTCTGTTTCAATATAACTGTCTTGAACATCAAAATCAACATCAACTCCAGTTATTTTAAGGGGATGGCATAATGGGATCAGATGGTGGGTCGATTTTATAGCACCTATAGCAGCTATTTGAGCTGTTGTAAATACATTTCCCTTCTTTATCTCTTCATTTTTTATCCTGCTAATGGTACTATTCTGTAGATTTATCTTACCCTTAGCCGTTGCTGATCTTCTGACTATATCTTTGTCACCAACTTCAACCATTTTAACACCATTCTCTTTGAGGTGGGTGAACTCTTTTTTAACCATATAATCTACTCCGAATTAAATTTCTTTTATTTTTTGTTACAATGAAATTTCTTTTATACAAGTTTGTTAACATTTATGCTACTCAAGTTAATTAATATTTTTTTTAAGCTAAAAAAAATGATTCTAAAAAATCATATCCCAAATGATATAAAATAATAATGAATAATTAATGTTTATCAAAAATAGATGGGAAATAATGGATAATTAGAAAAAAAACTAACATTTAGTATTTAGTTTCGTAATTTTTGATCATGTAATAACTGATTTGTAATTACCGTTTAAAATCTGTCCTTCCATATTAACTATGATCACATCAAAGTCAATATTGAACATGTCTGTGCAGATATCTTTTATAGTTGCTGCTATGCTGTTGAAAACATTATTTACAATGGCATGCTTTTTAAGAATATTTATCATCTCTTCTGTTGTATTGGATTCAAATATTTCTTTTACAACACCTTTATCTGCCCCTACAAGTGCAGAATGAACCGCTATTATTTCACGTCTTCCATCTGCAACCGAATGTTTGGTGTTGAAAATACCTGCTGAGATTTTTATGAGTTTACCCGCATGTCCGAGTAGTGTTATTTTTTTCACATTCTCCTTTTCTGCTTCGTATAACATGTATCCAACAAAATTACCCATTTGAATTAGTTGATCATCATCCACATTGAGTATTTTCCTAGCTATTGCCTCTCCAATATTACCCGGCACAAAAACAAGGTCGCTGTATCCTTCAGCTACAGCAACATCAATCTGACATCTGTAGGATGTTTTATAACTTTTTAAGTTCATTGAACGTGCAAAACCAGTTGTTCCAAGTATTGATATGCCCTCCACAATACCTAAACGCGAATTAAGAGTTTTTTTTGCCAGTTCTTTGCCCATAGGTACGCTTATAATAACATCTGCACCCATACCTTTGGCTAAATTTTTTGAGAGGTTTGATATTATCATCTCCCTCGGAGTTGGATTTATTGCAGCATCTCCTACAGGGACCTGTAAACCCGGTTTTGTTACAATACCTACCCCTATACCGCCTTTAATATTTACTCCGGGAGTGGTGGTTAAAATAAGTTCAGCAAATATTTCCACGTTTTTAGTAACATCTGGATCATTATATGGATATTTTATTACAGATGCCCTTCCAGAATAAGTATCTAATTTTTCTGAAACATTAACACTTAGACAAATTTCTCCAAGGGGTGTTTCAATCTCAACATCTTCCACTTTACCTTTTATAGAGAGCAAGGCTGCAAGTGCAGCAGCTGTTGCTGCACTTCCAGTTGTTATTCCATATTCTGACTCTTTTAAGTGGTATTTGTCGGGAATGGCCTTGTTTTCCATGTTAATTCAGATTTGATATAATATTTTTTTATTTAAGCTGTTTTTCCTGCTATTTCTTCTTTGATAGCTTCTAAAAGCTCTTCTTTACCTGGTGAGCCAACAAATTTGACTACTCCATTTAATGCAATGGCGGGAACAGCCATGAGACCGTATTCTCTTGCCTTTTCCTGGGAAACCATTATATCTATTTTCTCAACTTCTACGTCGTCTACCATATCTTTCTGAACATCTTCCACCATTTGAACAGCCATAGGACAGTAGGGGCAAGATGGGGATGTAAATACTTCTATTTTAACTACCATATTTTTCACCTCTAATAAATAAAATATTTTTTGACTTCTTTTGTTTAAATAATCATTTAATAAATTGAAGGAAGTTTAATGTTATTAGTTGTTACAGGAACTTTAAGGTTATTGTTTGTGCTGTTTTCCAGATTTTTTCCTATACCCATTCCAACTGAATATGCTATCATTGATGAGAAGTTATTTATGACATTTAAAAGGTTCGATGTCGGTGATATTGTGATCACATTGTAACTACCTTTTATTCCACCAAGTTTTGCTGCTTCATCTAGTGCAACTGTTTTTCCACCAGTTTCATCCACCAGCTTTAACTTCTTAGCTTGTGTTCCTGTATATATTTTACCCTGCGCAATATTTTCTGTGTAATTTTTGGACAGATGTCTGTTCGTCGAAACAATATCTATAAAATGATCATAATCTTGGTTAACCATCCCCTGAAGCATATTTCTTTCTGTTGTTGTTAAGGGTTGGTAATCTGCACCCATATCTTTATATTGACCTGCTTTAATCGATGATATGTTGATTCCATTTTCCTGATAATATTTTGAAAGGTCTGTAATTTGCATTATCACACCGATACTACCTACCATGGATGATGGACTTGCAATGATTTTATCCGCAGATGAAGATGCAAGATAGGCTCCAGAAGCACCTACATCACTTATCCAAACGACAACAGGTTTTTTGCTGCTTTTTATGGAGTTCATTATTTCTTCGCTAGCAACAGGAGATCCTCCCGGACTGTTTACATCAATAACAATTGAACTCACTGAACTATCAGATTCTGCTTGTGAAATAGAATTCTGTATCATCTCTGGGGTCACAATACTTTCACTCGAGTTCGATGAATCATATCCAATTTCTCCCTGTAATGGTATGACTGCCACTGTATCTCCATTAGGGGCCGAACTCAAGGTACTTACGCCACCCATTACTGTGGAGAGCACTAATAAGAGTAGTGATATGACAATTACTCCTCCAACTATTATTGATAAAACTATTTTACTGTCTTTTTTCATTTGAATCGTACTTTAATCCTGATAGTTATCTTTGATATTAAATTTTAAGTTTTATTACAGACTATTAGATTTTTTTTATAGTGATGAATTCACATTTTTATTGGGACATTAACATTATATTTTGTCTTTAAACTAATATAAATCTACTATTTTAATTCATTAAATTCTTTTAACATCTGATTTTAGGTATATATCTATAATATAATTATTAAAAATTATAAAAAGAACTAGTATAACATATGGGCAAATCTGAACTGTGGTGATTGTTGTTATCTAGGATATGTAATAACTCCTTAAAACTTTAAAAAATTGGTTAAATATACTCTTTTGTAATCTGAAATCATTTATATAATATACAAATCTATAGTAATATATAGGCTGATTGTTCTTAAAAATAACAAGTTATTATAATAAGAATTAATTAATATAAGAATTCTTTAATCTGTTTAGTTTAACCAAATTATGTATTATCGGATCAGAAACCATAAGTAATCTGATCAGGGTGATTAAATTGAAAACAATTGTACAATCTCCAGGCTCTGCAACTATAATAAATGCAATATCTACAGGATGCGGTTCTGCATTTGGTATTAAACTTTATGTGACAGCAGAAGCAGAAATAAATGCATCAAATTCGTCTTACATAACCTGTGCTGCCGATGGTGATATTGATACAACACTGATGAAAATATGTGTTCGTAGGGTTGTTGACAGGTTTAAAGAACATTACGGTGTAGATGAAATTGAGAAGGGAATTTCTATAAAAACAAGTTCCACACTCCCTGTTGCATCCGGCCTATCAAGCAGCAGCGCAACATCAAATGCTGTTGTAACTGCAACCGCATGTGCTTTGATGAATGAATATCAGGTAAAACCTGATGATGTAGTTTTTAACAAACTTGATCTATTAAATATTGGTATAGATGCATCTTTAGAAGCGGGTGTAACCATTACCGGTGCTTTCGATGATGCAAGTGCATCATATTTTGGTGGACTCACAATCACCAATAATATTGAGAGAAAGATCATCAAGATGAGGGATATGAATCAACAAATTATATTAGTATATATGCCTAATAGATGTTCACCCACTGCACAATCTGATGTAAGGCGTATGAAACTCATTGCCCCACAGGTTAAGCTGGCCTTTAAAGAAGCTCTAAATGGAGATATATGCAATGCAATGACTCTAAATGGACTTTTGTACTGTGCATCACTGGGATTTAATCCTATGATGGCATTGGATGCTCTAGAGGCCGGTGCAAATGCGTCCGGACTTTCTGGAACGGGTCCATCATTTGTTGCAATCACATCCCAAAAGAATGTTGAAGATGTTGTAGATGCATGGAGCTCTCAGCCCGGACGAATTATACATACAGAGGTTGAAAATGAAGGTACCAGGGTGATTTACAGTGGATAGGGAAGAAGCTTCAAAACTGCTTCGGGATTCAAGAATTAAAATAGATGAAATGGATGAGAAGTTAATAGATCTCATTGAGAAGAGAACATCACTTGCCCGTGATATTGTCAGTGCCAAATTAGTTCTGGGTATAGAAATTGAAGACAAAAAACGGGAAGAATATATCCAAGCGAAGATTAAAGAAATAGCAAGGAAAAAAAATATTGATGAAGTAAAGCTTACCCGTATAATAAATATATTAACTGATATGAGTAAAGAAGAACAAAAAAAGATTTTAGGGAGGTAAAATTATGGGAAATATTAGAACATCATTTGTTAAGCGAACATCTAGGGAATTAATTGAAACTTATGAAGGTACATTCACAAAAGACTTTGATGAAAACAAACTATTAGTTGAAAAGTTCACTACAGTCAGTACCAAACATTTAAGGAACAAAATAGCTGGATACGTAACAAGATTAGTAAGAAACGAATCTTAAGTAGGGTCTTAAGCAACCTTAAGCAAAACTTTTATTTTTTTTTGCTCAGATGTTTAATTTCTAAGCTTAGGTTGATAAATAAAGGTGTGAATATTAATGGAAATAATAGTGGCCAAATTTGGTGGAACATCAATAGGTAATGGAGAAAGGATAAGAAAAGCTGCAGAATCTGTTGTTAAAGAATATATGAAGGGTAAAAAAGTTGTTGTGGTTGTATCAGCAATGAATAAAACAACCGATGAAATTCTAAAGACCGTGGATGATGCTATAGGCGAATCCATTACAGAAAAACAACTTGCAGACATAGTTGCAATGGGTGAAATTACCAGTGTAAGAATGTTCGCATCTACAATAGAATCTCTAGGTGTTAAATCCGAATATCTTGATCCAAATATGGATATCTGGCCCATTATTACCGACAGTAATTATTTAAATGCTAAAGTAAACTTCGAATTGACAAAGGCCAAGATCAGCGAACTCATAAAGGTTCTTGATCAGGGTATCATACCAGTACTATGTGGTTTCCTTGGAAAGGATGAAGATGGTACCTTAACAACTCTTGGTCGAGGTGGAAGTGACATAACAGCATTTCTATTGGGACACTGTCTCAAAGCAGAACAAGTAATCATTGTAACAGATGTTGGCGGTGTAATGTCAACGGATCCTAACAGGCTCCAGTCTGCAAAGAAACTGGACAAAATATCGGTCGAGGAAATGAGAGACCTTGCAACACACGGTGCAAAGGTATTACATCCACATGCACTCAGGTACAAGGATCCCCTCATAAATGCTAAGATCATCGGATTTGAGCACGGTGATCTCTCTGCAATTGGAACCGAAATTATTGGACCTGCAGGTAATCACATGTTAAAAACAACAGCGTTAAATGTGGATCCCATATCTGTTATAGCAGTTGTAGGTGAAGAGATTTTAACGAAAACTGGAGTACTTTCAGAACTCACTGATGCACTAGCAAAGAACAAGATCAATATTTACGGTATATCAACTGGCCAGAATTCAGTAACACTATTCATTGACAAGTCACTTGTGGACAATGCCCATGAAATACTACACGAAGTAGTGGTCAAAAATGATGATCTGAGTTCACTTTCAGTTGGATCAGATATAGCAATGATAACAGTTGCGAGTCAAGATTTTATAGATACTCCGGGAATAATTACAAGGGTAACAGAGCCTCTACGTAAACAAAAGATCAACATAGTTGAGATCTCTTCAAGTCAAACTTCTGTAGTTATTTTCGTAGAATGGATTGATGGTAAAAGAGCTTATGAACTTGTAAGGAGCGTCTTAGAATGAATTTGAAAGGTACAACAGTTGCCATGGTGACCCCATTTACTAAAGATGATGGGGTTGACGAAGC
>Ga0224559_1000616_pt1 | contig 22785 bp, 22 predicted proteins | sample 714S33034metaG_FD_180676 | JGI IMG/M metagenome (GOLD analysis project Ga0224559, IMG submission 180676) | Peat soil microbial communities from Stordalen Mire, Sweden - 717 S3 30-34 | ecosystem: Environmental > Terrestrial > Soil > Wetlands > Peat | place: Sweden: Norrbotten County, Stordalen... | reverse complement strand
ATTTTTAGCTCATATGGGTTTTGAATCCTAAAGGAGTAGATCCCTCAAATTCTAAGAACTGTACTTAAGAATAATATTATAATTTATTTACCTTACCATTTAAAAAGCTTTGCTATCTTTTAAATCCCACTTGTTTATGATCCAAGATGATCAGTTACATAGTTATATGGTGGGAGAGTAAAATTTTTTTTATGTTGTACAATAGAATTTACTGAATTATTTTAGAACAGCTCATCTAAAAAGTTAATTTTACCCGGTGGTAATTGTTTTTTACCATTTAATATTTGAATTATAATTTCTGCAACTTCATCCACATCCAGATCACTGGTATCCACTTCATGTACTTTATCACCATGTATTTCCACAGCTTCAAATGTACATAGATCAAGAGCTTCAGCTTCTACATTTTCTTGTATCTTAGAATCAGACCATTCCCGTTTATTCAAACGTTTTCGTAAAACACTTGGCCTTGCTCTGAGTACAATAACAGATTGAACTTGTTCATCAACTCCAAAGTCATGGGCGAGGTGACCCTCAATAATTAATTGTTTATCTATACTATTAAGTATCAAGTTGATTTCCCCAGAAAGAGACTCCATATCAACTATTTTATAACCCTTTTTATCATCATGACCATTGTAAAGATGTTTTTCTATTATTAGTTCGTTAAGAGCTATCAAAGGAGCGTTAAGAATCTTTGCAACAATCTTTGATATTGTTGTCTTTCCTGTACCTGGAGTTCCTGTTATTATTACTGCAGCCATGTAAATCTGATTGTTTATTGTAATAAAAAAAATTGAATTAAAAATAAATTTACTTCAATTTTTCAATTAATATCTTGGCAACTCGTTCACCTGAAAGTAGCATTCCACCAAATATTGGACCCATCCTAGGTGATCCGTGAACTGCATTTGCTGCCATCCCTGTAACATAAAGTCCTGGATACACCTCTGTTGTGTTATCCACTACTTGGCTTTCTGCCTTGTCTGCCCACATAGATTTTTCACCCATGATCTTACCTGTTTCAGTTGCAAGTTCTACTTCCATCTTGTTCTCAAGTATCTTTACGACTTCACAAGGATGTCCAGTGGCATCCACTACTGCTTTTGAACGTACAGTCAATGGATCTACATGTAGTCCACCCATTTCAACTGCTGTCCAGTTGAGGACAACTCCTTCAACTCCCTTATCCATCATCATAACATCTTCAATGGCCATAAGGTTAAATATTTTTAATCCTGCTTTACAAGCTTCTGAACAAATAGTTGAAACACATTCTATGGAATCTGCTACATAGTAACCTTCTTCATAGGTTGTGGTACCAACACCAAATTCATCTAGGATGCGTTTGCTTTCTTCTTGGACAACGATCTTGTTAAACATCATACCACCACCCCACATTCCACCACCCATAGAGAGTTTTTTCTCAAAAAGTGCTACTTTAAACCCTGCTTTTGCAAGATAGTATCCTGCAGTAAGTCCTGCCGGACCTCCTCCACCTATTGCAACATCCATTTCAGTATAATCCAGAAAATCCTGCATGAATCCTTCAATTATAGCCTTTGAAACAGTTATATCATCTAATTTCATTTTTTCACCACTTTCATATAGTTTTTCATCATATAAAAATTCTTCTAGTTGGTTGAGTTAACTCTTAAATGTTGGATATTATTAAAAATAATAATTCCAATGATGTTTTATTTCCTTATAATTAGTCTTAAAACATCTTTATCATTTAAAACATGATCCAGTCCTATTTTTTGGCCAGGAAATTTTACAGATGTTCCCCAAACATTGGCATGTCGGAAATTTTTAACAAAATCCCTGTGCAGTTTAGCAGCAACATCACCAACAGTAGACCCCTTCCTTATGATCATTGGTTCTTCCAAATCTGCTTTTCTACCCTGTGGTTTTAAATAGAGACGTATAAGATTAAGCCTCTCAAAGATTTCATCCTTGAGTTCGTCCGTATTTATACCCTTATCTGCTGCTATAAATATTGCTTCGGGCATTTCTGATCTAGTCTTTTCTAAGTATTCTTTACCTGCAAGATCTATTTTATTTAAAACTACCAGCATAGGTACATAAATACAACTTGGATCCATTGAATCGATAAATCGATCAACTGTTACATCTTCTCTAATAAGCACATCAGCACTATGTATACCGTACTCATTGAGAATTGATCGGATGGTCTTCTCATTTATCTTTGTTAGTGGAACTGTTGCTAAAAGGTGTATTCCACCCATTTTGGTTCGTTTAACTGTAACATCAGGAGGGTTTTCATTTGCTCTTATTCCAATATTTCTGAGCTCTTCAATGATTACTTTCATGTGTTGAGGATTAAAAACATCAAGAACCATGAGTATAAAATCTGCATTTCTAGCAACAGACAATATCTCTCTTCCTCTTCCTTTGCCTCTGGAAGCTCCTGTAATAATTCCTGGAATATCCAATATTTGTATTTTAGCGCCTCTGTACTCCATTACACCTGGAACTATATCCAAGGTTGTAAACTCATATGCCCCTATTTTGGAATCTGCGTTCGTGAGTTGGTTTAAAATTGTTGATTTTCCAACTGATGGGAAACCTAAAAGTACTACAGTAGAGTCACCACTTTTTTTAACGTGGAATCCCCTTCCTTTACCTCCTGAACTGCTCCTAGTAAGTGCATCCTCCTTGAGCTTGGAGAGTTTGGCTTTTAATTTCCCTATATGATGGGAAGTAGCCTTGTTGTAGGAAGTTTTCTTAATCTCCTCTTCGATATCTCTGATTCTGTCTTCAATAGCCATAAAACTCACATAAAATAGTTTAAGATGAATATTTTTAGTATAAATAAAAGCATATAATAATTCAGTTTTTTTATATGATTTATCCAATTAATTATCCGATCAAATCTCTTATTTCTTCTTAATTTGATCATTTACATGATAATTTGATTTGTTTGATTTAATCTAAATTCATGTAATTTATCTGAATATAATTGATCAACAAATAGTAGTTTATTCCTTCCACTTAAAAAAAGTATTTAATTTATATTTAAAAAAAATGAATAAAAAAAAGAATTGAAGGTGTGTTTAATATGTCACACCCCATACCATAACACCTGGCTGACCGTATAACGACTTGAAATGGGTTAAACCGGCACCGCCCTCAAAGAAGAGCTTGGTGAACATGGAATTTTCTAATTGTTGATTCATTGCTACTCCAATGTATGTACCATTTTCATTTATCAGGAGTATTGAATACTCGCTTGAATTGGATACAAGTGTTTGTGTTACTGTGTTGTTGTTTACTATTGTTAGTGTGTGTGGTTGTATCACAAGTGAACCATTTCCTGTTTCTAGTTCATTGGATATCTCGTTTAAAGTTGTTGTTGTGTCGTTACTTGTTATTGCATTGGTATCTACTATTCCAGCTGATGTTCCATTGGTTCCATTTGCTTGAGCAACAACTGCGTTACTTCCAATGAGAAGTGTTTTATTGTTTACTGTCGTGGAGTTCATCTCTGAAGCTAGATACTGGTAATTGGTTCCATTGTTGCTTGTGAAATTCCAGCTACCAAAGTAAGACCACCATCCGGCCTTTTGAACCATGTCAGAACTGGTTATTAACACGTCAGGAGTTGGGTTATCAGGATGGGTATACTGTACAATTGTTTGTGCTTGTGTTTGTGTTAAATTATACTGGGTTGTCATGATGGTTATTGCCTGTGTTTTATTCACTCCTAGAATGTTAGTAAGTATTTCAGCACTCAATCCAGTATTATTTGTATAATTGTCCATAGTTAAAGGAGCTTGATCTCCACTTGATGCCAACATCCTAAGTATTCCTACTGAAAGTGTTTCATTACTCGTTAAAAGTGCTTTTCCAACCCAATAGGCCCTTGGGCTGTTCTGGGATGAACCATCAAATGTAACGGGTCTGTTAGCTTCGTAGGTGAATAGGTGTCCGAAATCCCACCATGAAGTAATTACTGTATTGTTTGCTGTGTTATTTCCTATCCATTGAAGTGACGTAACCATTGAATCATCGGTCCCTGGTACAACTGTGCTCGATACTCCATACGCTAATGTAATAGGGGAAAATACTACGGCAATTACAATTATAGCCATGATTACCTTTTGATATGATATATTTGGTACGCGACCCTTTACAAAGCCGAATAGAAGGCCTACAAATATACCTGCGGTTAATGTGATTGGTAGTGAAAAATCCTCAACAAATCTTACACCCTTGGTCATTGCATATGCCGTTACTAAAAGCCATAAAGAAAACAACACACAGTAAAAGACATAATTTGTTTTTTGTGGTATTGGATCTGGTTTAATAACCTTAATTTCGGTTTCAACTTCTTTTTCTTCGGCTTTTCTTCTACTACTTCTACCTCTTCTCCTAGGTTTTCTAGGTTTCTTAGGTTTTTCTTCCTTAACTTCCCTGGTTTTTAAATTCCAGAAGAGTGCAATCATTCCAAAGATTCCGAAGAAGAATGGTATGTATCCTCCAACTCCATTTATTACCTCACTTAAGGAAGGTATCTGCAGTTCAGAAACAGAAACATATACATTTGGATATGCTGTTGACTGAACAGCTGATTGGATCTGAGTTGCGCCTATCGGCGATAGTATACCTGTAACAAGCCCACTTACCCCAATAGAAAGAGTCATTAATAATAGACTGACTATTACGAATACTATTAACGTTAAAAGATCGGGTTTATCATTAAACCATCCTAATTTTCCCTTGAAGTAATCGGTTGGTCTGGCTGTTTTATTATTTAATAAGAGTCGGGATATGATTAAATATATTACAGCGGTAGCTAAGACCAGATAGTATATGTAATACCATCCAGACCATGCCAATGTAAATACTAACATTGCAAATCCTGCTAAAGCCGCATAAATCGTTCGAGATTTCATAGTATTGGCCAGCATACTATAAATAAAAAACATAACGACCAAAAGAGGTACTATCATGTTAAACTGGTCAGTATCAAAGAAACCCGCAAATGTATGTGCAAAATATGCTGGTGCAAGTCCCACCAGTAATCCTGCTGTTATTCCACCATAATCATTGGTAATTCTACGTACCAATAGATAAGCCGGTATAACTGCTAGAGATGCAATAAATGGTGCAATCCAGATAGCAACCGCATTTAGTGGCACATGTGTAAACAAATTAACAAATTTGTACGTGAAAGCAGTGCAATAAACGATCAATGGCGTATATTCTGCACTCTGACCTGATGGGAAAGATGAATGAAGATCCCATTCTGTTCCATTTATTATCGTATCCCCAAGATAACCATGATCAAGGTAATCTTGTGTCATTCTCAGATTGTAGTAGGAGTCCATTTCACTAAAATAGGGCAATCCGTTTTGATCTTGATAAAAAGATTTTGCTTGGTCAGGGACACCGCCTATATTAACGGCCTCGGCCCTAATTGAAAACACTACTAGAAACAGTAAAATTATGATTATTAATTTTCTATACTTAAACAGTAGTTCTTTTACACTCATATTAACCTCCCATTATTCCATGATTTTTAATTATCGGTATGATCCAATGATTTGTATACTATATCCTATTATATTTATTGATTTTTAGAAGTTTATTGTGATCACTAGTATGAATCTTATTTAAGAAATTAATCTTTAAGTTGTTATATTAAACTTTAAGTATGATAATAATTTAAATGTTGAAAGTTATGAGGTTTATTTGTTTAAAAAAAAATGAATAATTAAGTCGTTTGGGACTTCTTAACTACAGATCGTCTAGTGGTTGTCTTCTTTGAAGGTATTTTATTAGCTGATTTTTTAGTGACACGTTTAGCTTTAGCTTTTTTAGTAGTTGCTTTTGTCTTTTTAACAGCGGTCTTACCTGTAGTCTTCTTGGCAGCAGCTTTCTTAGCAGGTTTTTTAGTAGTTTTTGTTTGGGTTTTATTTTCACTCTCATTTTCTTCAAGAGATTTGGTAAACCTACACTTTGGGAATCCACTGCAACCTATAAACTCACCATATCGGCCTGATCTTTTGATAAGGTCACTTTCACATTCCGGACAAGTGCCTACAATTTCATTTGTAGGTTCGATACCATCTTTGCCACATTTCGGATCCAAACATGCCCTCTGCCTTGGTTTTCCAAATGATATTAAAGGAAGTCCACATTCTTCACATGTAGTTTTAAGAACAGTGGCTCCCATAGGCATGGAATAAGTGGATTTACATTCAGGATATCCTGAACATCCCACAAATGTACTTCCACGGGGTCTATCAATTAAAATAAGGTTTTGACCACACTTACATTTTCCAACTACTCTACTTTCACGATATGATTTATAAAGCTCTTCACCTACTTTAAGCTTGTTATTTTCAATATCATCAAGAATGGAAGTTAATTCAACTTTGGCCCTTTCAATAATCAATTCTTTATCTTCATTACCTTCTAATATTTCCCGGAGTTCTGTTTCAAATTCCCTTGTAAGCTCTTCACTGGTAATCTTGTTTGAATATTTTTTCAAAGTATCGATAAGGTGTTCACCAAGCTCATTTACTTTTATCTTTTTACCTTCAACAAATTTTCGGGTATAGAGTATGGATATAATATTAGCCCTAGTTGATTTCGTTCCTAATCCTCGTTTCTCAAGTTCTCTGATGAGTGATGCTTGGTTATATCTTGCTGGAGGTTTGGTTTCCTTTTCTTCGCTTCTAACATCTTTAACAGCTAGTGTTTCTCCTTCTTTTATTGATGGAAATACATCGATATCGGGTTTTCTAAATGGGGTCAGATCCATCCAGCCCATTTTTGCCATTCTCTTTCTGGAAAAATTAAAATCTTGATTTCCAATTTTCAAGTTGGTTTTCATGGATTCTAAAATTCCATTTTCACCAAAGACTGAGATAAACCTGTATGTTATTAATTCGTATAGTTTACGATAGTCTGTTGATAATTCCTTAGGAAGAACTCCTGTAGGATGTATTGCAGGGTGAGCTTCATCTGTCTTTTTCCCCTCGTTAGGTTTATAAGGTTTTTTAAGCTTTGCAACTTGATATTTAAACGAAGCATTATAACTAAGTTTTTTAAGTATTTTATCGACACCTATACTCTTTGGAAGTTTCTGGGATGAAGTACGTGGATAAGATGTGAAACCTTCTGTATAAAGGTTTTGTGCTATCTGTTGTGTTTTTTTAGGGCTGAATCCAAATACTCCATATGCCTCAGATTGTAAAGAACCAAGATCGAATGGTACTGGCGGAGTTTTAACAGTTTCTTTTATATCAATACTGTCAATCAATGCATCTTTACCTTCACAGTCTGCAAATATGTCATCAGCAACAGTTTTATCAAATATTTTACCTGCTTTATGATCTGCAGTGATACCTTCCTCAATGCCTGGTACTTCAAGATCTGCCTTTATCATCCAGTAAGGTTCGGGTATGAATTTTTGAATTTCCTTCTCCCTTTCAACAAGTATTGCTAGAGTTGGTGTTTGCACACGACCAGCTGAAAGTTGTATGTAACGTTTAGTTGCCTGCATCACAGAATCGGTTAGGGACTTTGATATGTTTACACCGAATAAAAAATCAAGAACATGCCTTGCAATACCACTATCAACTTGGTTGAAATCTATATTCAATGGAGATTCATACGCTGCAGTTATATCTTCATCTGTCAGAGTGGAAAATTTCATCCTTACAGCATTATCAAAGCTGTTATCACCACAGGCGTACTTCATTGCATTGTACCCTATCAGAGTACCTTCTATATCGTAATCACAAGCATGTACAAATCTATCTGCTTTTTTAGAGAACTTTTTTATTGCATCAACATAATCTTTAACATATTTCTTCTGTTTGTCCTTCTCATATAGTGGAACCCATTCAACATCAAACAACCTGCCCTGTTTTTTATTTTTAGGTGCAAGTGAATATAAATGACCTACCGCAGAAAGAACAGTAGTTTTATTACCATTCTCCTCAAACTCATAGTATGAAACTTTTTTATATTTCTTTTTAACTGAATTTTTCGAAAGAGCCGAAGCTATCTTTTCAGATGCCTTTGGTTTCTCGCATATTATGACTTCATGCATTTATATCACTCGTACAGCTGTTAAAAAAATTTATGAAATATTTTAAATTAATGACCCCATTATCATACTAAATATTTTATTTAAACATTTACCATCTTTATAATGTAGACTTTTATATTTAAAAGCATGGACATATATATAATATTCTTGGTTAACTTAGTTTGAATTATATCAATCTGGTTTGATAAATAATTTTTTACCAATCCAAACATAACTTATTATAGAATTTTTAAAGAAACAGTTACTTTAAATTTTAAAGATATTATGATCCCCCCTAAAAAATCTTGTTAACTGCTTTTGAATTTATAGAATAGGATTCTATTGTTGATAAACAACCCAACAAACTAACATCCATGAGTTATTTTAAAGTTATATTAGAAATATAATAATTGTTGTATAACTAAAAAATATAGAATTATTTAATAATTTAAATTAAAATTTGATTAGATCGATAAGATAAACATTAAGGAGATTTTATATGTTAATAGGTGTAATATCAGATACCCATATACCTGAGAGAGCGTTGAAAATTCCTGAACCAGTTTTTAAAGCTTTTGAAGATGTTGAAGTGATTTTCCACGCAGGTGATCTGGTTTCAATAGATATACTTCACGAACTTGAAAATTTAGCACCAACACTATGCGTTCAAGGCAATGTGGACAGAATGTGTGGTTTAAAACTTCCAAAACAGGAAACTGTTACTATTGAAGGAATCAAAATAGGTATTGACCATGGTGAAGTTTACCCTCGAGGAGATACTCTACAACTTAAATATATTGGAATGGAAATGGGCGTAGATGTTCTTATAACAGGACATACTCATGCTTCATTTATAAAAGAAGTAGGTAATATTTTACTTTTGAATCCCGGAAGTCCGACAGTCCCAAGAATGTCTGATCCATCAGTTATGGTCCTGGAAATTAAGGATAAGAAGTTGGATGCAAGGATAATCAAGATAGAAGAATCAAAGTGTAAATCACTAAATTTTAAGGGACGTGAATAGAATGGGAAAAAATTACAATGCTGAAAGAAAGAATGAACATTATTACAAGATGGCCAAAAAAGAACAGTACAGATCTAGGGCATCTTACAAACTTTTACAGATTAACAAACGTTTTAAGGTAATTAAACCCCATGATAAAGTAGTAGATTTAGGAGCTGCCCCTGGAGGATGGTCTCAAGTAGCCATTGCAGCTGTTGGAGAGGAAGGTCTGGTTATTGGTGTGGATCTTGAGTGGATAAGACCTTTTGATGAAGATAATTATTTAACAGTCCGTGGAGACTTCACAGATGAAGAAATACTAACAAAAACAAAATCATTTCTTAATGGAATGGCTCAAGTAGTTGTATGCGACGCATCTCCAAAGCTATCGGGAATTAAAGATATAGACAATTTCAGATCTGCAGATCTTGCAGATAATGCCCTAAAAGTATGCGACCATCTTTTAATGCATAGCGGGAACTTTGTTATGAAGGCATTTCAGGGAGCAGAATTTGATAATATTGTAAAAAATATTAAAAAACGATTTAAAATAGTCAAAACAACCAAACCGCCTTCGTCAAAGAAGGGAAGTGTTGAGATGTATGTAGTTGGTAAGGGATTTAAAAGAATGTTTTGATCCATCGATAATATAGTTGGATTATAATTTTTAAAAAAAAATTTTTAATTATAATATCGATTTGATTAAAAGAAATTAAAAAATGTTAAATCAGTGAAGTAACATTGTTTAGACTTTTTTGTGTAATAAGTAACTGTGCTTGAGCTGCATTTATTCTAGCTGTAACTTCACTCTGTGATTGACCAGTTGATAATGCGCTGCCCACATTAGCTAATGTAGTATTGGTATTTTCAAGTTGAAGTTGAGCATTTGAATATGCTGATTTTAAATTGGTATTTTTAGAGGTATATACACTTGTTCCAATATCTTGATATTGGTTTTCTAATGCGTCATATTCAGTTGTTAAAGTATTATACTGATCATAGCTGGCTCCGCTTCCAACATCAGTTGAAACACTTTGTGTAACTGCAGCTATACTTATATAGGCAATTACCAGAATAGCTATAATAATAAAGAGGATACCCAGTACAGATATACTCATAGAGGTTAATTTAAATAAGTTTAATCTTGATTTTTTCATTTTATCACCATTTTAATTCAAATTCAATGTAATCACAAGTTTTTAATGATGACATAAAATTTAATTATATTATTCATTTATTATCTGGGCAACCATATAGTAATTTGGATATATTGATAATTTAATATTGTAATTTTTATTATGTATATTAATATATATGATGAAGAATTAACTCATATTTCCAAGAAATTAACTTTCGTATTATAAGTAGGAGTAAAGTTCAAAAATGCAATCTTCAACATCATCTACAGAAAAAGCAAAACCTTCGGTTGCAAAATTTGAAGAGTTTTTCAGTTCTAAATATAAAGATACAGTCTTTGAGGCCCTTGAAAAATATCCTGACGAGAGATCTGTGGTAGTAAATTATTCTGAACTTGAAATGTTTGATCCAGACCTTGCAGATCTTTTAATTGAAAAACCTGAAGAAGTTATAAAAGCTTCACAGATGGCTATAAAGAATATAGATCCACTGGGAAAAAATGCTGAATTGAACATAAGATTTGAAAATATTAGAAATAATATTCAGTTAAGATATTTAAGAAGTAAATATATTGGAAAGTTCGTTGCAGTTGATGGAATTGTCCGTAAAACTGATGAAATCCGTCCACGTATAATTAATGCTTTATTTGAATGTAGAAGTTGTATGCGACTTCAGGAAGTTCCGCAAACAAGTAACATGATAAGTGAACCTGCACTTTGCCAAGAATGTGGAGGTAGATCATTCAAATTACTTCAAGAAGAATCAGAGTTCATGGACACCCAAACAACAAAGCTTCAGGAGCCCCTTGAAAATCTTTCAGGTGGTGAAGAACCCAAACAGATAATGGTTGTGATGGAAGATGACCTTGTTGACACTTTAACTCCAGGAGATATAGTTAAAATTACTGGAGTCATGAAAACGGTGCGGGATGAAAAAACCAAACGTTTTAAAAATTATATTTACGGCAATTTCATAGAACCTCTTGAACATGAATTTGAAGAGCTTAAAATAAGTGAAGAAGATGAAGAAGAAATTAAAAAGCTTGCTTCAGATCCAGATGTCTATAATAAGATTATAAACTCGACAGCACCTTCCATACAGGGTTATAGAGAAGTGAAAGAAGCAATTGCACTCCAGCTTTTCGGTGGTTCACCAAAGGAACTGGAAGATAAAACCAGAATAAGGGGAGATATACACATACTGATTGTGGGAGATCCAGGTATTGGTAAATCCCAGATGCTTAAATATGTATCTAAACTTGCCCCACGTGGAATTTACACCAGTGGTAAAGGTACCAGTGGAGTGGGACTTACTGCGGCAGCGGTACGTGACGAATTTGGGGGATGGTCATTGGAAGCAGGTGCCCTTGTGTTGGGGGACAGAGGTAATGTATGTATTGATGAACTGGATAAAATGCGATCAGAGGACAGATCGGCTATTCACGAAGCTCTTGAACAACAGACAATATCCATTGCAAAGGCCGGTATAATGGCAACATTAAACTCACGTTGCTCTGTTCTTGCTGCAGCAAATCCAAAGTTTGGCCGATTTGACCAGTATAAATCTATTGGTGAACAAATAGATCTTCCATCACCAATTTTATCACGTTTTGATCTTATTTTTGTTGTGGAAGATAAACCCAATGTTGAAAAGGATAGTAAACTCGCAGCACATATATTAAGAATACATAAGGAAACATCCATACCCTTCGAGATTGAACCCGAACTACTCAGGAAATATATAGCATATGCAAGACGAGAGGTCAGTCCAAAACTTACAGATGAAGCAATTGCTGTTCTTCAGGAATTTTATGTTGGAATGAGGGGTGGAGCTGCTGAAGATGATTCACCAGTACCCATAACTGCCCGTCAGTTAGAAGCACTTATCAGGCTTTCAGAGGCAAGTTCAAGGATCAGGCTTGGAACTGAAGTAACCGAAATAGATGCTCAGCGTGCAATTACAATACAGATGAAGTGTATGAAACAGGTAGGATACGATCCAGAAACAGGCAAACTTGATATAGACAAAGTTGAAGGTCGTCCAGCTAAATCTGACCGTGATAAAATCCGTATAGTTACCGAAGTCCTAGGTGAGCTAGGAGAAGAGTATGGTGGAAGAACACCAAAAAACATACTTATAACTGAAATGTCAGAGAGATATAATATGAGTGAAGAAAAGGCGGAAGAAATATTAAGAATACTCAAGAGGAAGGGAATAATTTTCGAACCTCAACAGGGCTACTTAAAAATAGTTTAGGAACAATAAACTGGACGTTCCTAACTTTCTAACTTTAATTTCAATCTTTAAACTCATAATCTATCAGTTATGAATAAAATTTAAACTCATAAAAAAAAATCGATTATATAAATTTCTTATTCAGGAGGTATAAAATGACTGATTATAACGAATTACTTGACAGAGCAATTGAGCAGCTCCCAAAAAAGGTAGAAGAAACCACCAGGTTTAATGTACCCAACGCATATTCTATGATCCAAGGGAACAGGACGATGATACAGAACTTCACCGAGGTTACTGATGCACTTAACAGAGATCCCCAGCATGTTTTAAAATTCCTTTTAAGAGAACTCGGAACAGCAGGAAACCTGGAAGGAACACGTGCCATACTCCAAGGAAAGTTCACTCACTACTTAATAAACGAAAAGATAGAGGATTATGTGAACCGTTTCATTATGTGCCATGAGTGTAACAGACCAGATACCAAAATAATTAGGGAAGACAGGATATTCATACTTAAATGTGAAGCATGCGGTGCTAAAGCACCTTTAAAAACACTTTAAATGATTTAAATTTCTTCTTTTTTTATTTTAATGGCATATAATAGATTAAAATTTCTTAAAAAATGTTTATTTAATATTAATGTGAAATCATGTTTTGTCCAAGATGCGGTAGCGAAGATCAAGAGTTATACGAAGGCATATGTACATCATGCTTTGTAAAGGAAGCCAAAATCATAACCATTCCCCAAGATTTAGAAGTAACTATCTGCGCACACTGCAGTTCACTTTTAAAGGGTATTAAATGGGAAGATTCTGAACTTTCAGAAGAAGAACTTGTTACATTAGCTGTGATGGAAAATTATGAAACACCATCCTATGTTCAAGATCTTGAAGTATCAGTTGAGATATTAACAATCCGAGGTTCCATCTATGAATGCATTATCCATGCTGAAGGAAATGTTATGGGAACAATGATCATTGAAGAACATACAACAAATGTTAAAATAAAGAAGGATGCATGTCCAGATTGCAGTAAATATGCTTCAGGCTATTTTGAATCTGTTATTCAGATACGTGCAGACAAAAGATTCCCATCAACCAAAGAACTTCAAACCGTAGATCAAATAATACGGGCCAAGATCGGTTCATTATCAGTGCAAAATAGGATGGCCTATGTATCTGACGTTTCTGTGATTAAAGAAGGTGTGGATTATTATATTGGATCTTATAAAGCAGCCAGAAAATTAACAACTGCAGTTAAAGATGTAATGGGTGGGGTTGTTCAAGAATCACCTCGTTTAGTTGGAAGGGACAAGTCCAGAGGAAAGGATTTGTACAGAATATGGATATCTATAAGACTGCCAGATTTTCAAAAAGATGATTTCATAGAATATGAAAACCGTAAAGGACAAGTTAAAGGTTTTGATGGTAAAAAAATATTATTAAACGACCTTGAATCACAAGATGTTTGGTCGGTATTGTGGAGAGAATACAACAAGATTAAAGTTGTTGCAAGAAGCTCAGATATTAAAACTACAAGTGTAACATCAAAAACGCCACGAACCATCCAAATATTACACCCTGACACATACCAACCAGTTGATATAAATCTCAACGCTGAAACATCTGACCTGGAAATTGGTGATGAAGTTAAGGTAGTTGAAATTGAAGAAATACTTTATATTCTTAACACTAGAAACATCTAATAAATAATAGCAAAATAATATACTTCTATAGTTTAAATTAGATAATAAGTGTACTATTTCTAAATATTTATATTTTAAAGATTTAATTTGATTATCTGTACGGTGATAATATGGACCTTAACTCTAAGATGGAAAGCATTAAAAGAGGCACCCTCGAAGTGGTGACAGAAGAAGAACTCATAGACAAAATCAAAAAAGACAAGCCAATTGCATATATTGGATACGAACCATCAGGAAGCGTCCATTTAGGACATGCTATTACTGTTAAAAAGATGATAGATCTTCAAAATGCAGGATTCGAGGTAAAAATTCTGCTTGCAGATTTTCATGCATATTTAAATGGTAAGGGAAGTCTTGAAGAAATAGAAAAAATATCAAACTATAATAAAAAGTGTTTCAGAGCATTAGGGCTTTCTGAGGATACTGAATTCATTTTAGGTTCAAGCTATCAAACATTTGAAGATTATACATACAAAATATATGAACTAGCCCTTTCAACAACTTTAACACGTGCAAAACGGAGTATGGCACAGATAACAAGGGACAGTAAAGATCATAAAGTAGCAGAAGTAATTTATCCACTTATGCAAGTGCTGGATATGATATTTCTTGATGTTGATGTGGCACTGGGTGGTATGGAACAACGAAAGATTCATATGCTTGCAAGGGAAAGTTTACCGAGAATGGGATATGAAGCTCCTGTTTGCCTACATACACCACTTTTGCATGGTACAGATGGATCTGATAAAATGTCTTCCAGTAAAGCGAATTACATTGCAATAGATGATGAACCAGATGTTATAAAGAAGAAATTGCAGAAGAGTTTCTGTCCACAAGGACTGGTTGAAGGTAATCCAGTTATTGAAATTGCAGAACACTTCATATTCACCGAAGATAAGACACTATTAATAGAACGACCCGAGAAATTTGGTGGAAATCTTAAACTCAGTTACCAAGATCTGTTGGAGATCTATGCAAAAAATGAATTACACCCCCTTGACCTTAAAAATTCTGTTATAAAACGGTTAATAGAAATTTTGGAACCTGTCAGGGAGTTTCTTAAATCAAATGAAAATTTATATATTTGAATCTTTGGAGGGATATAAATTGGTAGAAGAAAAAGTTGAAAAATTCGAAATGATAATTCCACCTGGAGTTACTGGAATGATAATTGCTCATGTAATGGAGAATTACAATCTTGAGGTTAAACAGACAGATGCAGGACCAATGTTTCAGGGTGAGATAAAAAACCTTGAAGATGCAAAGGATTACATTGTTAAAGCATTAAATGAAAGAATAGATGTGCTTGAAAAGAAAAATAGAGAAGAAACTAAACCTCCAGAATGAATATTTCTTTATCAAAATCACATTTTAAATGCACATGCCCAATTTACGGGCCACAACCCTTTTTATATCATCGTGAACTTTGTTTAAACCATTTTTTGCATTTACGACCATAAAATCTTGTTTATCTGCAATTTCAAGATATCTTTCTCGAATTTTTATTAAAAAGTCAATATCTTCAAAGCTATCATTACCCTCACATCGTGAAATTGCTATTTCAGGGTCTATGTCCAGTAGTAAAACTAAATCCGGTCTTTTAGCAAATTTATTAATTGTACTTATCCAATCTCCATCATTTTGATAAACCATGCTGGAGTAGAAACATCTATCACTTATCACAACTTTACCCTCTTTCTCTGCAGCTTCTATTTTGTCCATTAAAATAATTCGATCAGCTGCAAAAAGCAGTGCAAGTGTATTTTGAAAGTTATTTTTAGTTGCATTTGGATTTTGTAACATTTCCCTAATAAGTTTACCTGCAGGAGATTCTGTAGGTTCAAATACCATCAATACGTCAATTCCACAGTCATCAAGCCACTTTACGAGTAATTCTATCTGTGTTGATTTGCCTGATCCATCAATTCCTTCCAAACATATGTACATAACCAATTATCTCCTTCAAAATACTATGTGATAAAAATTTTTATTTTATAATGCCTGTTAAATGTTCTAATTCATTTATCATATAATTAGTTAAAGTTCTGACATTTCTATTTGATTAAATATTCTTCATTAAGATATAATAGATTACTCATAAAATATTAATTCTAAACTATTTTAGACCAATACAATACAAATTCTCTTATATGTAAAAGAACTTCATAAATGACATGATATATAGCGATATTGTAGGACTGATATTGGTCTATGGATATATTGTCATTTTACTCATTATATCTGAAAAAGTGTTGAAGCAATATCCCACTTTTAGTCGAAAGTTTCTCCATATCATGGTTGGAAATATTCTTTTCATATTACCACTTTTTACTAGTCGATTTATTATAACCTTCCTTGTTGCTGCCCCGTTCATATTACTAACTTTTTTAATGAGTCCCTACTCTCCTATTAAATTAGGGGATAGAATATCTGCATCTGGTCATGGTCTTGGTCTTGTTTATTATGCTATATCATGGACTGTTCTTGCTTTCTTTTTCTTTAATCAACCTTGGATAATTGCCGTGGGAATAGCAGCAATGTCCTATGGTGATGGAATGGCAGCTTTAATTGGAAAAAGGTATGGTAAACATAAATATCAAATATTGGGTGATGAAAAAAGTTTTGAAGGTTCAATTGGAATGTTCCTTATACTGATTTTAAGTTTAACAATTGTGTTATATTATTATCATATACCCACTTCCAATTTCATAATTATACCCATAGTAGCGCTTGTTGCAACAATATTTGAGGGAATAACACCTAGAGGGCTTGACAATATAACTGCCTGTTTCTCTGCAGTGGGCACATATCTTTTATTAATAATGTTATGGGTCTGAAATATTTTACAATTTAAAATAAATTTATAATAATTAATTAAAAAAATTTAAAAGGAGTAATAAATGCGTTACATAATAATAGATGGATTGGATGGATCCGGGAAGGACACCCAGGCAAATCTAATTCGGGAAAAATATCTTATAAAGGGAGAACATGTAATTGTACGTACCCATCCCTCTGATGACAATAAATACGGGATAAAAACTAAAAAAGCATTATTAGGAATGGGAAAAATTAATCATATCACAGCATCGATGTATTACGCCCTCGATGTAATTAGATCTGTACGATTATGCCGTAAAAAAGGTGGAACTATCATAATGGTTCGTTACCTCATGGGAGTTGCCTATCTTCCATTACCCGTTGCAAAATTGTTATATGCTTTTTTTTCATTTGTACTGCCAACATCAAATTATATGTTTTTTTTAGATGTTGAACCAGATGAACTGTTAAAAAGGCTGCTAAAACGTAAAGAACATGAAATGTTTGAAAACTTAAATGATCTTGTAAAAGTCAGGGGTAAAGCATTGGAATTAGCAAAGGATTGGCATATCATCAATACTGGTAATTCAATTGAACAAACACAGTGTGATATTAACAAAATTTTAGATGAACTCGATCTAAAAAATTCATGACTAAATTGGTGTTATAGTAGCTTTTTTAAATAAAAAAAATTATTCAATTTTAAGTAAAAAAAATGGTGGTATAAACTATATTTTGGGGAGTTTAATCCTTAAAATGTTTTATATTAACTATTTCCATTAATTAATGATTATTCTCCCAAATTTTTAAGTTTTATATTTCCAATTGAAATTCCAATTTAATCTCCCAAATCAACCTCCTAAATAACTTTGGTTCAAATTTCCACCATTAGTATAACCTCTGCTCTCCCAGTAGCCAGTGTAATTGGTGTCGTTGGATACTTCTATTTTTGTAACCCATTTTATCCATTTATAACCCCATTTACTTTCAGCAACTAGTTGGAATGGAAAACCATACTCTGGAGGTATTGTTACATTGTTCATTTTATATGCAAGTAGTATGTTGTTGTTATAAAGATATTCGATTGGAAATGAAGTAGTGTAATTATCTGCTGCCGTGAATATGACCACCGTGCCAGTAGGTAGTGGTTTAGCTTCATTCAATAGGTCGGATACTAAAACTCCCTGCCACAATACAGTTGCACTCCAACCTTCAACACAGTTTAATGTTACTACCTTTTGATATGCTGTGTGATTTAAAACTTCAGCATAGGTGTAGTTTCGAGGATGCTGTACCAAACCAGTGACTTCAAGGGTATAATTACTCTCATTAATATATTGGGTACCTTTTATGGAGGTTTTCGGCATGTTATTAATTGGAGTCAGTTTCTTTCCCTGATAATCATTAACTTGAACGCCCTGAAGTTTAACAGGCTGATTTTGCTGGTACTCCAAGGCTGCAAAAACAATAGTTACTGAAATAAGCAGTACAAAAACCATCTTAATTTTTCTATCCATAATTTAACTCCCTTTAAATTAAAATCTATGAAACTGTTTAAAATAAAATTAGAGTTTAAAAAAAAAATCACCCATTTAAATTATTTCCAATATCCTGGTTTTAGTATAAGATAACCTCCAGCAAGACCATCAACAACGATTCATGTCTTTTTCGATTTTCTTCTACAACTATGAATCTGACAACTATAATTATCATTAATTTATGTAAAAACCAGTATAAATTTTTTGTAAAAAGGATAATCGATTAAACTATAAAAAAAATGAATAATATCAAAAATAAAAGGTTCAATAAAACACTTCATCAATTTAGAGGAAATGAGTTCATCTTTGAAGTGCTTCTTTAACCTTTGCATCCATGTTGTCTGCAAAATGTAATGCTAAAGCCTCAGGTGTTTTTGGATCTACAGAAGACCCCCATCCACTGCTCATATATCCATGATGGCTCAGTATCATATGAAGTATTTGATTTGATATTTCTTCTGGTGTTTCCAGATTTATCATTCTTTCTTTTACCATTTCACAGGAGATATATGTATGATCGAGCAGATCACCCTCTTCTGAAAATCCAATAGGTCCTGTTCCATAGGTGTAAGTTTTAATTTTACCTATGTCGTGTAATAAAACTCCACAGTAAAGAAGATCTTTATTTAGATCTGGGAAAATTTTACACATGGTTCTACATATCTCCAATATCTCAACAGAATGATCAATAAGTCCTCCCATATAATTATGATGATGCACTATTGCTGCAGGTGCTATGTAAAATTCCTTTGTAAAATCATCATCACAGAAAAATGCCTCTAAAAGGCTTTTAATATGAACATCCTGCACATCATTTATTGCTCGCCTGATCTCTTTTATCTGATCATTAACATTGTTTTGAGATATCATCACAAAGTCTTCTAATAGGTACTCACCTTCATCTAACTCATCTATCAGATTTATAACCATATTGTACTTTCCAGAATCTGGTGGAAATTCACTTATTCTCCCAATTACTTCATATACTCTGCCTAACTTTATTGACTCATAAATAATATCCACATCGGGTGTAAACATTCTTCCATCCATCTGACCAGTTTTATCTGCCAAAGTAAAGTCTAGATATTTACGCCCTTTAGCAGATGTTCTCATAATCTTCTCAGACACAGCAAACTTTGAGGATATATCCCTTGTTACATTTAAATTTTCTATAAAATCTTCCACTTTCTTAGACATTTTGAACTTCCTTTAGTTTAAAAAAACCTATTATATATTAATTTTTAATCCCCAGATTTATTTGTTTGCTATTTAAGTTGAAATAATAAATTATTAGAAAAAATTTATTTGAACATAAAATCCAATAATATTATTAATTTGTTGAATAGTCATCTGTCCAATAAGTTTTATAATTTCTTTAAAATTCATATAAATCTAAATTTCATATGATAATATACATTAAATTTTATTATTGTATCTGGATGTGAATGGGTGGGGCAAGAAATAGAGATCCAAAATGGCTGGTTAACACTTATAATTGTAACTCTATCAATTTTTACCATTGTAATTGATAAAACCTTCTTAAATGTTGCTATATCCTCCCTTATAAGAGATTTACATACTAATATTGCAACTATACAGATAATTATTGCCACTTATGCTCTTACAATGGCAAGTTTGATGCTTATTGGTGGAAGATTACAAAATATCCTTGGTAGGAAAAGAACTTTTCTAACAGGGGCCAGTATTTATGGTGTTGGAACTGTTGTTGCTGCACTCAGCATTAACAGTACCATGTTGTTAATAGGATGGTCCATACTCGAAGGTATTGGAGCAGCTTTAATGATGCCCGCTTCAACATCAATAATATCAGGAAGCTACAAAGGAGAAAGAAGAGCTTTTGCTCTGGGAATAACCAGTTCTATGGCTTCTGGTGCAGGCACTTTAGGACCTATAATAGGTGGTTTTTTAACAACCTACTACAGTTGGAGATATGCATTTGGTTTAGAATTAGCTATTATAATGGTGATAGTCCTTTTTTCAAGGGAAATCTCAAGTTTCCCACCAACAATGAAGTGGACCGATCTAAATGTTCTCGGAGCAATTAATTCAGCATCAGGCATATTCCTCTTTGTAATAGGTATTCTACTTTTAAACAATCCTAACAACTGGAATATGGCCCCATACCCAATTATTATTGGGTTGATCCTTTTGATTATTTTCTACTTCTATCAAAAAAATCGTATAAATAATGATAAACAGCCATTAGTCGATGTTTCCCTCTTTAATAACCGTAGTTTCACCCTGGCAAATATAGTCAGGTTATTAATGAACTTTACCATAGGAGGAGTGCTCTTTATAATTCCAGTATATGTTCAAGGTGTTCTAGGTGCAGATCCATTGACAACAGGTTTAACACTGATCCCCATGAGTGTTGCAATTTTCATAATGTCCTCTGCAGCAGGCAAACTATCAACAAGAATTCAACCACGTTATATTCTTACATTGGGTTCTTTAGCTTCAATGGCAGGAAGTATCTATTTAAGTTTGATTTTCACCCCGTCTACAACCATATTGGATATGGTTCCGGGGATATTCCTTCTTGGTATTGGTATGGGAATTGTCTTTCCCCACTCAGCCAACGTTATATTTTCAGTCGCGAGATCAGATCAACAACCAGATGCATCGGGTATAATGAATACTGGTATAAATCTTGGTTCATCCCTTGGAACCGCTGTTTTAGGCGTAATATTAATTATAGGTAGTTTCAGTGGTATGAGTATAGTTTTCAACAATCAAACTACAAGTTCTTCAGAAGAACAAATAATAGGCATACATCAATTCTTTGAAAAAATTGAACCTAATAATCCGGAAAATATTAATGAAAAACAGATAATGGCATCTCCCCAGAAAGTCCAAACCATGAAATTTGCTTTTAACATTATTACAATCATATTAATAATTGGTTTCCTGAGTTCAATGTTAATACCTCCCCAAAAAAGAAAACACAAACCAACTTTAGTGGGTGTCACTTCACACATTTAAATAAATTGAAAATAATCATTTTTATATTCCACTATAGATAGGGTAAACAAAGATACACATGGATTAGAACAATTTATGTAGCTTCTTCAGTAGCTATAGGAACAAGGGAAACCGATGATGTATTAGAAGAAAAAGGGATTATAATCCAAATGATTGAAACTTTAGATAAAGATAAACGCCGTAACTCTGCAAAAATCCATAAAGATCAATACTTCCAAACAATACAACAAAAATGTATGGCAACCTCTCTAATGTACCAAGATCAAATCATTAAAGCTTATGGAAGTATTGGAGATATTGAAGGACTTGAAGGAAGAGACTATAACAAGTTTTTACCCATTTTAGCATTATCTAAAGTGATTAATAAAGATAATAAAATGAAATATGAGTTATATGATCTTATGGTTTCCATACTTACAGGATAATGATAATCTAGAAATCTTCCAACTACTAAGAATAAAAATAGTAGAGTAACTAACTGTTTTTAGATCTACAAATAATAAGCCCTTATTTAAATGAAATTTGCATCAATTATATGGATACCAAAACCAAACTATTAGTTAATTGATAAGCATTACAAATAGCTACTAAATAAATATACCTTCTTTTAATATCTGATCTATTTGTTAGAGTCATTGAAGCATTAGCAATAATTCCAAATTTTTTTAAATTAGTTCTCACTTCTCTTGTATTTATTAAATTTTTATTTTTTAATTTATTTAAAAATTCGATAATAATGGGTTTATATCGATTTATACGGTTTGTAACATGTTTATTTTGTTGTTTAAACACTTCCAAATTAAACATAATTATCACCATTGGTACTTATTTTTTCAAGTACTGCATTTATGAAATCTGAATCTTGTTGACTCTTTTATTGTAAGAGTATGCTAAATCGGATCTTCCTATTGTGATTCCATTAATAGCAGAATTCATGGTATTTAATATCTTATCAAGATTCTCAACGGCAGTTTTGGTTTCTATGTTAAGTATAACATCAAATTTTTCAGTATTTTCGCCAAATATGTCCCTAATCATGTTTTGACTTTTTACAAGTGCAAATTCTGATTCAACCATCAATATAATGATACCATCTGCAGCAAGGTCTATGCACATTTTTAGATCTGTAAAGCTTCAACTCCACCTAGTTTTACATAAAGTTTCATACCTGCCTTTGCGGTTAAATACCTCAGAAATATCAAATCTGCAAAAACAGATGCTTCATTCTCAAATTCGGATTTAATACCTTCACATCCAAATTTATCCCTTAATA
>Ga0224559_1000615_pt1 | contig 22857 bp, 15 predicted proteins | sample 714S33034metaG_FD_180676 | JGI IMG/M metagenome (GOLD analysis project Ga0224559, IMG submission 180676) | Peat soil microbial communities from Stordalen Mire, Sweden - 717 S3 30-34 | ecosystem: Environmental > Terrestrial > Soil > Wetlands > Peat | place: Sweden: Norrbotten County, Stordalen... | reverse complement strand
CGGCCAATAGCTCACTTCGTGAGCATCCTATGCAAGGTGGGTAGGCGGACTGATACCTCTACCAGGTATCAGCCACGATCCCTCTTGCAAGTATGGGTCTGATGTCTGCAACACGTGCTTACAGTCTTTGATGATGTGCGCGTGTTGGACCTGATCCAAACCAGCCATGGCTCAATCCTTGATGCCTGTTCGAGCTCGTATGCTATGTAATCAGCGAAGGCCTCTTCCAGCGTTCCGGTTGGTGCCTCGATCTTCTTGGGTTCGTTATACGCAACCGGGACGAACTCCTTGACCATCTGCACCGGGGTCTTCACCCGTGGTGAAATGGATTCCTTGTACATGTCCCTGGCCACGTAGATGTGCATCAGGAGATAGTCTAACCGGGGCTGAGATGGCGCTTGGCCGGTACCTACCAATGCCCTGACTCTGTTTACAAACGTGGCCCAATTCCAGACCGCGTACATCATGACGCTTGCCGTCAATACGGGGTCGCCTAGCTCACGCTTGATATGTGCAATCTGACCCATCTCCTTGCCACCGAGATTTCTGGCCTTCTTCCCCGACTTCGCGGCCACCAGGGCCTTCCACCAAGCAGGTAGGTTCTTGGACCAGACCTCAATCGCCTTGGTGTCCTTCTTGTTCTTCTGTTCTTCTAGCTTCTGTGCTAGGGTTGGCAATTGTCCCTCCTCCGTTTCCCCTAAAGCGGCCTCACCGTAAGGTGAGCCGGGGGTAATCTCTTCCGTAATCTCTTCCGTAGTCTTTGTATAAGGGAGTGACGAAATGTCATGTTGGAAACTGACGTTTTGACAGGTTGGGGACTGACATTTTGTCATGATGGAAACTGACGTTTTGTCATGATGGGAAACGGACTCAAGGGCCTTTGATCTAAGCTCGAAATACCGCTCGTGGACTAAGCGAACATGCAACTGTCTAATGTTCGCAAACTTCCAGACTCGGCACTCTACCAAACCCATTGACTGAAGTTGGGCTAACGCAGAGCGAAACTCCCATTCAGTCAATCTGGTCTCTGTCATCCAAGCAGCTTTCGTCTTGGCAATCCAATAGACCCCATCCTTGCATACTCCCATGCGAAGCTGCCCATCATCTGTCAGCTTGTGCCAATAGATGATCTGGCTTAGAAGACTAGCGGTCACAAGGTCGCCCGTTAAGTCAACATGCTCACGCCGAATACCCATTGGGGTCAATAGGCTTTCGATCTTCGCAAGTTGTTTCGAGCTCAGTGTGTTTGTGCTCATAGCCTCACCCTCGAAAAGGTACGCCGCCTTTTCGTTGCGAACGGCTGTTGCTCTTGAGAGCTCAACCACTCGCGCACAGATTGGATTTTGTAGAGGATTGTTCGTCCGACACAAACCCTCGGTGGCCCTTTACGCTGGGCCTCCCAGCGGTCGATGGTCCTGGGGCTCAGACCGAGTTGTTCCGCTAACGCTTCGCGGCGTAAAAAGCCTTCGAGGACTAGCGGGGCAAGGGTTTTGTCTTGTTGATCAGAAAGCGGTGCGCAGGGTTCCTGCGATGGGTCATGCGATGAATCAGGCATAGCTTCTCCGTGTTATGGAAATTGCCTTGAGCTTCCACATCCATTGGAAAAGGCTATGGCGTTTCCAGGAACTCCGCAGAGAGAAGGAGATTCTCACGTCGATGCAGCCAGCATGGAACATCAACTACGCACGTGGCCGGTGACTTCACGCATTCCTGATAATGCTACCTTAAGTATACAGCAAGGGCGTTCAATGTCAAGAACAATCGTAACTCAGTCACTTACTCGGTTCATAACATCTGAAACGCTGGTTTCTTGATAGTGTTAATTGGTCAATTATGCTTTCTTGGCCTCGGAATAGATGTCGCCAAAGCGATTGGTCGCGGCCCTCAGTGCCTCGTCCTGCAAGTGGGCATACCTCATCGTTGTTTGTGCCATCGTGTGCCCGAGCAGTTTCCCGACTATTTGAAGCGTGACGCCATTAGATGCCAGATGGGAAGCAAAATTGTGCCGCAAATCATGGATACGGATCGTGGGGCGGAATTTCGTAATTGTGTGCCGCTTGCCCTTGACGGCGATTTTTTCCACCAGGCCAGCCTTTTTGCACGCTTGCACCCATGGCCGTCGTAATGTGGTCCGCGCTCCGCCTGTCGCTCCGGGGAATAGCGGCCCGATTGGATTCACTGGCATCATGCTCTCAAGCAACTTGAGAGCGGGTGCGCTTAGTGGAATATGTTCTAGCTTTTTCTGTTTTGTGTGGTGACTCGGCTTTGTCCACACCCCGCGCGCCAGGTCAAATTCTTCCCATTCGGCCTTGAGCACTTCGCCTTCCCTACTGCCGGTGAGCATCAGCAGCCGCAAAGCATTGGCCGCATTCTGGTCCGCATAGGAGTCGAGTGCCTCTCGAAAGCGCTGTAAATCTTCCACGGTTAACCAGCATTCGCGCTTGGCTTCGGGGAACGCCTCAACGCCGCGAGCGGGATTGTCTGCGCCAATTTTTTCCTTAATCGCGTAGTTGAACATCGTTGATAGCAGCTCAAGTACACGATTGGCCTGATACGGCGTCGCCTTCAACGAAGAATGCAGTTTTTCAATATCTTGTCTCCCAATGGCCTTGAGGCGGAGTTTGCCAAGGCGGGGGACAATGATGCTGTTGAGCATCTGGAGGTCATTACGGCGGGTGCTAGGCTGCTTCTTGCTCTCCACCACGCTCTGCATGTACTCGGTTGCCAAATCCCCAAGGGTAGGCTCAGAGCGGTCCTTGCGCTTTTCCTCAAGAGGATCGATAGGGTCGATACCTTCATCCTTATTCCCCCGAATCTTCTTCTTGAGTATCAGCGCCTCATCCCGTGCCGCCGAGGCCGTCCATTCGGGATACTGGCCGATAGTGAAGCGCCGATGACGACCAGAAATCCGGTAATCGAGAATGAAGCTCTTGACACCAGTCGCAGTGATCCTCACACCAAATCCGTGAATCTCGGAATCCCATTCAATCCGATTCCCCTTCTCCGGAGCGTCCATTTTCTTGATGGACTTTTCAACAATCCGCTTCCCCATACGCCCTCCCAAGCCTGCTGCGACTATTTACCAAGGCGTCTAAGATTGACAAACTCTTCTGGCCGTGTCAACACTGTGTCAACAAGTAATTCGCATTTATGTCTCTCAACGTCTCTCATTGTCAGTTGAGCGGTATAGAATGTCAAGGAAATAAAAGACTTAACTCATAACTGCTGTATTCTGTGTCAACACAATTACATAGCTATGCTGGTTCGGGACCAGGGGGTCGGAGGTTCAAATCCTCTCTCCCCGACCATATTTCACACATAGAATGAACGAGTTAAGCCGCTTCGGCGGCTTCTTCATTTTCCTCCATTTTCGGTACATTCGGTACAACTGAGGGCAGTTTGAAGCCGAAACCGCACCGCTCAGCCCACTCTTTGCGGAACGTTTCGTCCTCTTTGATCTTGTCGTAACGGTCGGACATGTTCTCATCCGCATGCCCCAACCAGAACTTCCGAAGACCTTCGGGACATTCGGTGCGATTCCGGAGATGCGTGTTCCGGAAACGCCGGAAAGCGTGATATCCCGCCTTGCTGTTACCGGTGAACGGATTGATGAATCCCAACTGCTTCAGTGCCGGTGGCACTGTCAGTTCCTTGAGGCGGATTTGAAGGCACCCCTGCCCAGGAAACTGCACTTCGCTTCGCCTGGCAAGGTGATCGAACTGGTGGAACGGGGTGGCGGGTTGTCCGACCTCGCGAGCCGGCAAGCGTTGGATCAGGCTGTCGAGACTGGACGGGGTGGGGTGTTCCTGAATCGGACGGCTGAGCAGCACGCCAAACTGGAGGCACCGTGATTAGACATAGGGACCGAGGCGATGATCACTCGAAACATCCAGTGGTGTCCGCCGCTGGCTTTCTGGTTCTCCTTCGACAGGATTACAGCTCAACGCAGACCCGCCAGATAATTCGCACACTGACGGGGGAAACTACACACTCGATTGGGTCTTTCGCCGGAATCTTCTACCTGAAGACCGTCCAAACTAATGACGAGTGCATTTGAGCGTGTGAGCAATCTTGGGCAGAGCAAGCCCCGAGAATCCATTATTCTTGACGATTGGCGCTCTCGATATTCGGAGTCGATTACCACAAACCAATCGCCGATCCTGTGAGCGCTCCTGCTCCTAAGCCGGCAGCGCGGTTGTTGCTCGACAGGATCCTGTCCCTTATGCGCGTCTGTTTCCGCGAACACCAAGAAAGGCTATTAACCGGTGTCCACGTCCTCGCGAAGACTGAGGATTATCGACCTGCTTCGCCCCCACTGGATGGCGCTGACTGTCGCGCTGGTAGCGGTGCTGGGCGAGGCGCTCGCGGATGTTCTCGAGCCGTGGCCAATCAAAATAGTCGTCGATAACATACACTCGTCGAATAAACTTCCAGGGTGGCTGGGCGAGATTATTACTGAGCTGTTCGGCAAAAAACACTATGCAGTTCTGAACTTTGCCGTAGCCGCGGTCGCGCTCATTGCGATTATTGGCGCTACCAGCTCCTACTTCGAGAAATACCTGACCACGAGCGTCAGTCAATGGGTGGGGCACGACCTGCGCCGAACCCTGTACCACCACATTCACCGGCTGTCGCTGGCAGAACACGATGAATCGCGAACTGGAGACCTGATCACGCGGGTCACCAGCGACATCGGAGGCGTTCAAGACTTTATTACCTCGGCACTCCTCGGCATTCTAGTTAGCGTAATGACGCTAGTCGGCATGATCGGGGTCATGTTTTATCTCAACTGGCGCTTTACTCTTATTGCCCTCTCTGTTTTGCCAGTGCTATTCCTAGTGGTCTATTACTACACGCGGCACATCAAGCAGGCCTCGCGCGAGGTCCGAAAAAAGGAAAGCGAACTGCTCTCACTGGTAGAGGAGGTGCTGACCTCCATTCGCGTGGTCAAGGCATTTGCCCGGGAAGACTACGAACAGGAACGATTCGAATCTGAAAGTCTGGAGAACGTGGAGGCAGGACTCCAGGCGCGAAGCGTCAAAGCCAAACTCGCACCGGTGGTGGAGGTCATCGTGGCCATCGGGACGTGCCTGGTCTTGTGGTACGGGGCGCGGCTTGCCCTGACCGACCAGCTCACAACCGGCACGCTCATCGTATTCCTGATGTATTTGGGGATGATGTACAAACCGATGCGCGATCTGTCGAAAATGACCGACACTGTCTCCAAGGCGATGGTTGGTTATGAGCGCATTCAGGAGGTCCTGGAGATTGAAAGCCGCGTTAAAGACGAACCGCTAGCACGCACGGCGCCCAAGTTTAAGGGTCAAATCGAATTCGCTCATGTCTGCTTCAACTATGGAAACGATAAGGAGAAGCAGATACTCGAAGACATTAGCTTCAAAATCGAAGTGGGACAGATCGCGGCGTTTGTAGGTCCATCGGGTACCGGGAAGACCACCCTCGTGAGCCTGATCCCACGCTTCTACGATCCCGTATCCGGAGATATCTCAATTGATGGCACGGACATTCGCCGCTATCGGCTGAAGTCGCTGCGCGATCAGATCAGTTTCGTCCTGCAAGATACGCTCCTCTTCCGCACCACGATTTGGGAAAATATAGCTTACGGTAAACCTGGCGCCTCAACCAAAGAAATCAGGCGCGCAGCCGAACTTGCCAATGCGCAGCAATTCATCGAGGAAATGCCCGATGGCTACGACACGATGGTCGGTGAACGCGGAGTCACACTCTCTGGCGGCCAGCGCCAACGAATTGCCATCGCTCGGGCGGTCATTCGAGATACTCCGCTCCTGATTCTCGACGAACCGACTGTGGGTCTGGATGCCTCTTCCGAACAATCCGTCATCGAAGCTTTGGACAAGCTGATGAAGGGTAGAACCTCGGTCGTTATCGCGCATCATTTAGCCACCATCTGCCGCGCGGACGTGATCTTTGTGCTCAAAGATTCCGAACTGGCCGAGCAAGGAACCCACGAGTCTCTTTTGGCCAGTAACGGCGTGTATGCAGAATTGCACAGACTCCAGACCCCCGAGGTTGCTCAACTGATTGGTAGTTAACAGCTGTTTTCAAACAAGAAGAGGAGAAAAAACAATGCTACGACTGAAAGCCAGGCAGTATTTTACGGTGATGCTTGTGTTCTTGTTTCTTTCAGCATCGTTAATTGCGCAGAAAAAAGATAAAAACAAAGTGAAGGAAGATACCTCTAACCTGCCGGAAACGATCTGGAGCGATTCGGGCGATCTCTCATCCTTGGATCTTTTCACTGGCGCTGGAGGGAAAGAGCATGCGCCGGATGCGAATGGCAAATTCACCTTCGTCAAGGAAGATGCCGCGGGAACCAGCCCAAAGTTCATAATCACAGACGATCAGGGTGTCATCTGGAAGGTGAAACTTGGCCAGGAACCCCAGTCAGAAACTGCTGCGACGCGTCTGTTGTGGGCCGCAGGCTATTTCGTCGATGAGGACTATTATCTGTCTGAATTCAAAGTGATGAACATGCCGAAGTTGAAACGCGGCGGGCAGTTTGTTTCTGCGGACGGCACGGTCCACAAAGCGCGCTTGGAACGCAAGTCGAAGGAGATAAAGAAACTCGGTACCTGGAGCTGGTTCGACAATCCATTTCAGGGCAAACAGGAACTGAACGGCTTGCGCGTGATGATGTCGCTGATCAATAACTGGGACTTATCGCCCAGCAACAACTCGATCTACAAAATAAACGATGAGCGCAGGTATGTGGTCAGCGACCTGGGCGCCAGTTTTGGAAGTACGGGTAATAACTTCGCGCGATCCAAAAGTTCACCGAAGGACTTTGCAAACTCGACATTTATCGAGAAGTCCGATCCCGAGTTCGTTGATTTCGCCATGCACAGCCGCCCTTTCGTTCTCTCGGCAGTCAACGTTCCTAACTACAAAGCACGCACTCGAATGGAAGATGTCACCAAACATATCCCGCGGGCCGATGCTAAATGGTTAGGGCAGCGGCTTTCTCAGCTTACTGAAGAACAAATCAACGACTGCTTTCGTGCCGCAGGCTATACACCCGATGAAATCGCGATCTACACGCAGGTTGTGCGGAAGCGGATCGCAGAGCTGAACGCCCTGTGAACGTGTGAGGGAGAAATGGGGCCTGCAAAATCTCCTTTCACAACGGAGGGATGCGACCCCAAGCCGGGAAGCTCCTGACATAGTCAGAGCTGGAGAGGCTAAATCGTGAAACTGATCATTGAGCCCACCGACAGCGTGGCGCCGTTATTATCCGCCATCAAGAGCGCGAAGAAGAGCATAGAAATTGCCATCTTCCGATTCGATCGCAGAGACGTGGAGATGGCGCTCAAAGCGGCCGCGGACAGGGGCGTTAAGGTTAATGTTTTGATTGCTTGTTCCAACCGCGGCGGCGAAGAAGGTCTGCGCAAGCTGGAACTGCGCTGTCTCACTGCGGGAATCATTGTTGCTCGAACTGCCGATGACCTGATCCGTTATCACGCCAAGTACATCTTGATCGATCGCCGCGTGTTGTACATGCTGTCCTTCAATTTCACGCATCTGGATATCGATCACAGCCGCGCCTTCGGCATCGTGACCACACATGCCAATTGGGTAACCGAAGCGGAAAAACTGTTTCGAGCCGACTGCACACGGTCCGATTACGTGCCGGCGACAGAGACATTTGTCGTCAGTCCGGCCAATTCCCGAAAGGTGCTTGGATCCTTTCTGAAACGAGCGAAGAAAGAGTTACTGATCTACGACCCCAAAATATCAGACAAAGAGATGCTCAATATTTTGCAGGAGCAGGCGAAGGCTGGCGTCGAGATCAAGGTCATCGGCTCGGTGGATGGGCACGCACCCTTCAATGTGCAAAAACTGGGCGGCGCGCGGCTGCACACACGCACGATTATCCGCGACCGTCACCAGGCCTTCCTGGGAAGCCAGAGCCTGCGCACGGCAGAACTGGACGCGCGCCGCGAAGTCGGACTCATTATTGACGATGCAAAGTCGGTGGCAAAACTGGTCGGTATCTTCGAAACCGATTGGGCCTCCGCATGCGAGAAGAATGCAATTGCCTTACCCAAAGATCCGGATACACGGAAAGACTATTCAGTAACAGCCTCGGCAAAGGAGACAGAGAAGACGAATCAAGCCCTGGCCAAAAAACTAGACCCGCTCGCAGCCACTGTAAAGAAGGCTGTAAAAACTGCGGTAGCCAAGGCCGGCGACGATATGCTCCACGACAGTGAAGTCAAGGACACAATGAAGAGAGTGGTCAAGCAGGCGGTGAAGGAAGCCGTCAAGGAAGCGGTCCAGGACGCCCAAGACACCCAGGACGTCAAAGAAGCCAGGAAAGCGAAGAGCGAAACCTAGTTATGAGCGGTGAAACCGCCGCAGAGGAGAACTGAATGCGAATAAAGAGAAGGGTTCCGTATCGGAGGTTTGCCCTGCTGGCAGTACTCTCCCTTGCCGCCGCCGGCACGCTCGCGGGCCAAGGCGCTGCTCGAAATAGAGAACAGACAGATGACGCGGCGGCCTTCAAGATATTCACGGTGCGCGTGGATGAGTACGTCAAATTCAGAAACACGATCGAAAAGCAGCTTCCAGCATTGAAGAACAAGGAAGAACTGCCGGAGATGATTGCCGCACACCAACAGGCGCTGGCAAGAAAGGTGCGTGAGGGGCGGCCAAACGCCAAAACCGGCGACATCTTCTCGAGCGATGTCCGCGAAGCGTTTCGGCATGTGATTCGCAGCACCTATCAGAATCCTCAATCCGCCGCCGCGCGCGCCACCCTTCAACAGCAAAAAACAGTCAAGGAAGTCCCCCTGCAAGTGAACGGAATGTACCCGGATGCTGTTGCAGAAACGACCTTTCCGTCCAGTCTGTTACAGAAGCTGCCCACGCTGCCTGACGAGCTGGCATACCGCATCATGGGCCGCGATTTAGTCCTGGTCGACAGCAAAGCGAATCTAGTGATTGATCTGTTTCACGAAGCACTTCCGTAGATTTTCAAAAAGATTGGAATGAATCATGCAACGTCGCATCTTTCTCTTGCTCGGTATCTTCACCGTTCTCGCGGCTGGCCTGCGAGCGGACGAGTTCAAGTTTCCTCTCAAGGCCGATTCGGTTCGCTTTGCAGCTATTGGAGACATGGGTACTGGCGAACAGCCCCAGTACGAGACAGCTCAACAAATGCTCAAGGCGCGCCTGACCTACCCGTTCGATTTTGTGATCATGCTGGGGGACAATATTTACGGTGGCAGCAAACCGGCCGATTTCGATAAAAAGTTTGCGGTGCCCTACAAGCCGTTCATGGATGCCGGCGTAAAGTTTTACGCTGCGCTGGGGAACCACGACGATACCAATGAACGCTTCTACAAACCCTTCAACATGAACGGGGAAAGCTATTACACATACAAGAAAGGCAACGTGCGCTTCTTTGTATTGAACAGCAATTACATGGACCCGAAACAATTGGCTTGGCTGGAGGAGCAGCTACAAAATTCCGGCAAGGGCGACTGGAAGATTTGCTACTTCCATCATCCTCTCTATACTTCAGCGAAATTTCATGGTCCGTCTCTCGATTTGCGGAAATCGTTGGAGCCGCTGTTCATCAAGTACGGCGTAGACGTCGTGTTCTCAGGACACGAGCACGTGTATGAGCGGGTCCATCCCCAGAATGGAATCTACTACTTTACGGAAGGAGCCTCCGGATCGTTGCGTCCCGGCAACCTCGCGCGTTCTACGATTACAGACAAGGGATTCGATACAGACCGCACATTCATGCTGATCGAAATTACTGGGGATGAAATGTATTTTCAGACGATCTCGCGGACCGGCGACACGGTTGACAACGGAGTGATTCGCCGCAACATTCGGCGATAGGTACATGAGCGACGCCGGAAACGTGATCAATTCAACCCGGCGTAGTGTCCGAAATGCCTGGCCAATCCCGATGTCTTTTTACCGATACGAGTCTGGCATGAGCTTTCGGTTTGAAAAGCGCCCCGATGGCGAGGGCGGACTCCAGTCCCATATTGATTCTAAATAAGTCATTGATTTTTAAGGGCGTACAGAACTGTCAAAACGCAGAATAGAACCGAGTTGAGTACGCTACAAGTACACGGAATTTGAGACGAATCAGCTTTGCATTCACACGTTTTGATTCATAACGCGAGTTTAAGCTGGGCCAATATGCATTCGTTAAAACCACCAATGAACAGAAGGCTGAACTTCTTAAAGATATACTTGCGTTCGCCAATCCTGGCGCCAGACAGACGCGCATATTCTCATCAGCGTTGAGGAGGTCCGAGGCGGCTGTAATCCGTTGCGCGCAACTCATCCAGTTGTGCGGTTTTCAGGTAGCCGGGGTAGCGGCTGACGAACCGCATAGGCGGATTCCATCTGCACCTACTCGTTGGCGGCGTTGCTTGTCATAGGCAACATACTTATGCGATCCGCTCGGGAGCTCGAGGCATGAAGTTGCATCGCAGCCGTAGAAGTTCGATCCCTGCGACTACCAGCCCATGAAGGTTATGAAATTTCGGAATACAGCCGAGATTCGCCCATAATCTACTTCGGGCCGGGGCAAGTGTCTTTGAGCGATTTTCCCAGGTCTTCCTGCTGGATTTCCAGCGCCGCTAGCGGAGCGCCATCCGGTCCTGATCGTGTGATGTGGAAGACGTAGATTGTTTCATAATCGCTATCAGGCCAATCGGGCAACTCCGCAGGACTGGTTCCGTAGGACTGGAGCATCTGCTTGGCGAATTCATACAACTTAATGTGCTCCCAGGCTACAAATATCAACGAGTGGGCATAGGCTGGCTGGAGCAACGCCTGCTGTAGTTTTGCGATCTGGTTGTATCCGATCTGAGTATTCACGGGCATTCCAAGACGGATTGCGGTCGGCTCAATGGTTGCCAGCGGCCGCAGATAGGAGAAACTCTGCAGAATATTACCATCTCTAACTTGCACGGCAGGGTTCGGTGCATAGATAAAGTCGGGAATGCCATAGCGTCCAATTAGCAGGGATGGCAGGGCCAGCGACCGGTTCAGCCCTTTGCAGGTCAACTGGCCCAGTCCATCTGGCGGTTTCTCGCCATGTCGCACGAGCACGATTGTCTCTCCGGTGGCTTGGGGCGTTTGCGAAGCAGAGGACGGCAGATTACCCAACAAACAGGCGAGCACAAGACTCATTTTGAGTGTGAATTGCAGAAAGGTTGATCGGTTCACTGGGTTTCTCCTCGCGGCGGCTTCGTCAATCAGTTTAAGACAGCAGTGGGTTAGTTTCCAGTTGTTCAGCAATACGTAGAATGAGGGATCGGCAAGATCAAGGGTAATCACCAATTCCATTGCTCCTTCAATGCCCCTGCGAGAACATCGGGGGACCACACCAGCCCCCTTGCAGTCACAGCCATCGCCGGCATCTCCGCCGACCGACACCGTTACCCTCAGTCCCGCCGCTCAGAAGGCATCGCAAGCGGGCGATGCCGATCATGACGGCGACTCGCACTAGAAATCTGAATTGAAGGGCCATACTTCCATGAATTTGTGGAAGTGTGGCCATCTATTCGTAAGCGCCGTTGTTTGACCGATCGGACCTCTGCCTTTGGGATTCCTTTGGCTTCGTGTGCTGACAAGCCCGGGACGAAGGGAATCGACCCGGACACGGTGATGGTGCGGGCGCGGGTCAGGAAGCACCTGACAAACCTGCAACACCGGTTCCCGTCGCTTGCCGAGATCAAGATTCTGGCTCTTCCGGGTCAGGATTATGGTTTTCGGCTGATTATGCCGAAGGTCGTTTGGGCCGAGGTCCTGAAGAAAATGGCCGAGGAACAGACGTGGAGCAACTTCAAGAATGAGGCGGCGGCTCGGAAAGCTGACGCCGGCACCGCATACGTCAACAAACTGCACGCCGTGTGGTGGGAAATGCTCCAGTTGCAGGAGCCCGAAACGCACAGACATTCGTCCTAGGAGCGATGGTGGGGGTTGCCGCTCTATGCGGGCTCAGTTCATGAGAACCGGATATATCAACATTTGACACCAGGCATTTACGCTACATAATTGATGCAGAACAGCTTAGCGACCAAAAATCGACCCTATTCATTCCCGGATCCGGCATCAGGTTCTTTGCCAGCGAAACGGGTCGCGGAAAATACACTGCAGCCGCACAACAGCCGATGTCGTCAGAAGCGTCCGGCCGCAATCATAGTGGCCATTCTGCCCCCGTTAGTTCCCACTTCAGGAAAGACTTCTCCACCGGGCGAAATAATCGTAGCCACTTGCTAGTCAAATACTTAAGCCAGATTACGTCCGACTTTCAGAGGGATGCACGATGAATTAGTGCGCCTTGGCAAATAGAATGAATATCCAACTCGTTCCCGCGCGCAGAAGTCCACTCGAATGCCAACACTTGATGCGCAGATTCGCTGGAATGAAGCGTCTAGATGCTGAGATGGTTTCGAGCTGTCAGCGGAAGGCTCAATCAGACACGCCAAAGAGTGCAAGATGGGGATATTGTCACAATCCGACAAAGTCGCAACCTCGGCTGAGCTGGCGCCACATGCAGTGGTCATTCGTGAGCAACTGAGACGCCTCGTTGCGCACCCACTGTTCACGAATAGCAAGCGATACCCGGTGTTGCTTTCATATATCGTCGAGCAAACGCTGCTTGGTAATGCGAGCGAATTGAAGGAGCGGACAATTGGGGTCGAGGCTTTCGGGCGTGAACCCGACTACGATGTGAATCTCGATCCGGTGGTTCGTACTGTAGCAGCTGAGGTGCGCAAAAGGATCAGTCAGTACTATTACAACCCTGATCACGTTGGAGAATTGGTGATCGAGTTGCCGATTGGCTCCTATGTCCCAACTTTTCGAGAACCTGCCATTCAAATGGCCCTCGCGGCTGAGACTCAACCCGTATCGAAAGTAGAGACGGTTTCGACCGACAACATTGGTTCCCCGCGCGCGCCGGCGAAGGTCGAAAATGAGCATTCGAAGATCGCTGACCGCCGCTGGATCCTGGTTGCCGTCGCATTGCTGGTCGCCGCGGGGATTGGATTTAGCTTCGGTCGTGCAAAGGTTCCGGGTCCGGCGGCCAGCGTTAATGTGCCCTCAAGCACGGCGCGTTTCTGGGAGCCAATCACCGCAACTTCAAGCCGGGTTACGTATTGTCTCGGCGTGCCGACAGACGCTGTCGATCTCCAAAGCAGGACCGTCCCCCGGCTTCCCGCAGGAGAGACCGGCAGTCTGAATGTCTATGACGTTGTTACACTTGCGCGTTCCATAGCGCCTCTCGTACCGAAGAATGGGGAATTTCGCGTATTGGCCGCCTCGGATACCGGTTTCGCTCAATTGCGAGAAGGCCCATTCGTTCTGATTGGCGCTTTCGACAATCCCTGGACGATGCGCATCACGCAGGATTTGCCGATTGGATTCGAATACGACAATCATATTCGCAAGGTGGTAGATCGGACGTCCTCGCCCAAAAGGCTCTGGACGCTTCAATGGCAGGTTCCGGGCGAGAGCCTCGCACGCGACTATGCCGTAGTCGCGAGACTTCACGACAAGGTCACCGGAGAGCCTGTCATCATCCTGGCCGGCATTTTGGGGGAAGGAACCGAAGCCGCAAGCGAGGTCGTCTCCAATCAGGCGTACCTGGATGCAGTGCTGCAAAAAGCTCCGAAGAACTGGGACAAACTAAACCTTGAAGCCGTAATTGAAGCGAACGTCATTGAAGGTCATCCCGGCCCACCCACTGTTGTCGATGTACAGACTTGGTGATCCTCTTTTTTGGGGCTGAAACTCTGTATGATACATCCCCTTGAACGGCCTCCTTCATAGAGACTATCTAGCTGTAAATAAATAGCTTTCGCCATTTTCCCCTGTCTGATGCACGATGAGCCTTTCAAATAAGGTCCAGACGCGCCTAGCCTGCATTCATGCGGGGAATCCAACACAATCCCGACGCTCAAGAAGGAGCCCACCCATGAGGTACATGCGCGGGCTTGCCCTGTTGGCGATGCTCTCTTCGGGCACTCTGATGGCGGCGAAGGACACTCAGACGATTTATCTGGCCACCCCTGTCCGAGCCGGAAACGCAGAACTGCCTCGCGGAATATGCGAAGTGTCGTGGAACACAGCAGCGGGATCGCGGGTGCGGTTGACCATCAAGACGGAAGACGACAAAACCTTAACAGTCTCCGCGCGCATGGTCGAAGGGAAACAGGAAACAACTGGCGTGGTCACTTCGGTCATCAACGGAGTCACCTACCTGCAAGAGCTTCATACCAAGAACGTTAGGTTTGTCATTCAAAACAGAACGGAAGGCTCCAAATGACTCTCGTCACTCTCCTGAATACCTCTCGGAAGCCCAGGTTCAGCCGAGACTTCAGTTTTCGCCACTTTTTCTTCTTCGCCGCGACCCTTGGGACCCTGTCAGCGGCATCCGTTGCGATTGCTCAAAGTGCTGACCGGCCCTGGATGAATCCCGGCCTCGCCCCGGAGGAACGCGCGGAGCTCGTCCTAAAACAGTTGACACTCGATGAAAAACTGGCGCTCTTGCACGGAAATGGAATGACACATGCCGCTCAATGGCAAATGCCGCTCACGCATCTGGCAAACGGCGGAGCGGGGTACGTTGAGGGAGTACCGCGCCTTGGATTACCGCCTTTGGTGATTTCGGATGCGGGCTATGGGGTCAGAGACAGCGGAGCGAACGGGAGATATTCCACAGCCATGCCGTCGAGCTTGGGAGCGACATCGAGCTGGGACGCTGACTCGGCCTGCGAATTCGGCACATTGATCGGCCAGGAACTCCGGGCGCAGGGGTTCAACATGACGCTGGGGGGTGGAGTCGATCTGGCTCGCGAGCCCCGAAACGGCCGCACCTTTGAGTATGCGGGTGAAGATCCGCTTCTTGCGGGTACAGCGGTCGGCAATCTCATGAAGTGCGAACAGGCTCAGCATGTCATCGGCGACATCAAGCACTATGCGATGAATGACCAGGAGACGGGGCGTCTATTTGTCAACGCCATCATCGGCAAACGGGCTATGCAAGAGTCCGACTTGCTTGCCTTCCACATCGCAATCTCCCTTGCCAATCCGGGCGCGGTGATGTGCTCCTACAACCGGATCAATAGGGTCTTCGGCTGTGAGAACTCGTATACTCTGCGCGAAGTACTCGAAAAACAGTGGGGCTTTAGAGGATTTGTTATTTCCGACTGGGGTGCGACCCACAGTACAGAGGAAGCGTCTGCTGCCGGTCTCGATCAAGAACAGCCGATGGCTCACTTCTTCGGTCCGAAGTTGAAAGCAGCGGTGGAAGCCGGAAGAGTGCCGCTCAAGGAAATTGACGATCACGCACGGCGAATTCTCTATGCGGAGTTCCTTTCGGGGGTCGTCGACGACCCGCCGCAAAAGAGTGTCGTGGATGTCGAGCAGGGTTTTGAAGCCGCGCAACGAGTTGAAGAGAAAAGCATCGTACTCCTTAAGAACAGCCCCACGGTGCTCCCGATCAATCCGTCCAAGGTACACAGCATTGCGATCATCGGTGGGCACGCGGACGTTGGCATGATTTCCGGAGGAGGCTCGGCGCAAGTGGATCCTCCCGGCGGCAATGCCATCATGCCTCACGGTACGGGCGAAACGATTTGGCAAAAGCAAGTTTGGTTCCCAACCTCCCCTTTGAAGGCGCTCCAGGCGAAGCTGCCGAACACGAAGATTGACTTCGATCCGGGAACGGACCCGAAATCGGCTGCAAACCTCGCCAAGGGTGCTGACTTAGCGATTGTCTTCGCTTCGCAGTGGCTGTCGGAAGACATGGACGTGCCGAGCCTCTCGCTCCCCGATAACCAGGACGCTTTGATCGAGCAGATAGCAGCGGCAAATCCGCACACGATCGTCGTGCTTGAGACCGGCACTGCTGTCACCATGCCATGGATCGACAAGGTATCGGGCATCATCGAGGCTTGGTACGCGGGCAGTTCTGGACACAAAGCATTGGCCAATATACTCGTCGGCGAAGTCAACCCAGCAGGAAAACTTCCGCTCACCTTCCCGAGAAGCGAAGCGGATCTTCCGCATCCGGATCGTCCGCTGATCCCAGCGGAGAGTCAAGCACATGCTGCCGATGCAGCGGACAACGGTGCACCAACATCGAATGCTTCCGTGCATAGCGGCTACGCCGTTCACTACGAGGAAGGTTCCGAAGTTGGCTATAAGTGGTACGAAGCGCAGCACAGGCAGCCTTTGTTTGCCTTCGGCTTTGGTTTGTCCTACACGACCTACGCATACTCCGGTCTAAGCGTCGATTCAGCTACGAAAACTGTGCGCTTCAGCGTTAAGAACACCGGAAAGCGGGCGGGCACTGAGATTGCCGAGGTGTACGCCAGCCTTCCCAAGGGTGCAGACGAGCCCTACAAACGGCTTGCCGGGTGGAAACGCGTAACGCTTGCCCCCGGCGAATCGCAGTCGATCGCCATTGCGATCGATGACCGTGTTCTTCAGACCTTCGACGAAGAAAAGAATGTCTGGAATATGACGAAGGGCGAATATCAGGTGATGGTCGGCGGCTCCTCGGACGATACGCCTTTACTGGCGAGTCTTGTGGTTCCCTGAAGTCTCTGAGGCTTGAGACAACCTCTCCATGCCGAAAGCCGACAGCCTGAACTTGGCGTTGCAAAACGCGCGAAAGCGCTGTGCAAACCGAAGGTCCTGGAGCAACTGAGTGATGAATGTCCCCGCAGTTTTCGACCGCACGACGCGGATACTTGAGAGACTCGTACGTTATGCAACGCAAGCCCTGGTACTTGGATTGGTGTTTGCCATACCACTGCCCGCACAGGCGCCCACAACAGGCGTATGGCACGGATATTTGCGGAACTCCGCGAGCGCACCCGTCATGAACGCCAAGGTGCGCCTGACCGGCGCCGCCACCGCCGAAGCCAGCACGGCTCCTGACGGTGCTTTCACACTCCCCGCGTTGCCACCGGGGAAATACAAGCTGACCGTGGAGGCCGAGGGGCGGAAGGTTGCCTATGCACAGACGATCGACCTGACGCCTGCCCAGCCCGTCGAATTGATAACGCTGTCGAACCGCGGTGAGCTGGAGGTTGCGCAACAGGAGCAGACAGGTGCGACCGGCGGTGTGGCCCTTTCGAGCCAGGCGGTGAGCGAACTGCCGCTCAACAAGCGCGATTTCAGCTCCCTCCTGCTTCTTGCCGCCGGCACCATGACCGACGCCAACGGCGCCACCAACTTCACCGCGCAGTTCGCCATCAACGGCCAGCGCGGAGTCGAAGCCACCTTCGCCATGGACGGTGCCGACATCAGCGATCCCGAGATGGGCGGCAGCACCTTCTCCAACTTCAACGTGGACGCGGTTGAAGGAATCGACTCCAGCTCCGGCTGGATGCCCGCCGAGATCGGCCGTGGCGCTGCCGGCTTTACCAACATCCACACCCGCTCGGGCGCCATCGGCTTCCACGGGTCTTTCTTCGAGTTTGTTCGCAACTCCGCCTTCGACGCGCGCAACTACTTTGACCATCCCACGCTCGCCTACCCCGGCCGCATTCCGCCCTTCCGCCGCAACGAGTTCGGCTTCACCAACGGCGGCCCCATGTACATCCCCCGAGTTTACGACGGCCGCAAGCGCACCTTCTACTTCGCCCAGTACCAGGGCTTCCGCCAGGTCCTTGGAACCACGCAGGTCATGCCCGTTCCCACGGCCCTTCAGCGCACTGGCATCGACAACGTCACCTACGCCGACGGCTCAACCGACACGCTCAACGTCCCAGTCAACCCGGGAGTTGCGGCGATTCTGGCCCGCTATCCGCTACCTAATTACCCCACCGGCTCGTTCGGCGCAAACACCTATGCCACCGCTTCCAAGGTGGCTACCGACGCCAACCAGTTCTCTCTGCGCATCGATCACAAGATCTCGGCCAAGGATCAGTTCTTCGCCCGCTTCAATCTCGACAACCTCACCGGCCCCACCACCAACCCCGACCAGACAGCCATCGATCACGCCTTCGCCGTCGAGTACTTCGATCGCCAGCGCAACGTCGTCGGAACCTGGACGCGCACTGTCAATCCGCACCTGATCTTCGAGTCCTCCGTTAGCATTACCCGCTCCACCCCCGGCTTTCCCACCGCGGACTACACCGACCCTGCGGTCAAGTTCAACGACGGTCTCTTTGAAGCATTCAACTCCGCTGCCGGCTCGGTTATGCAGGCTTATGGAAACCTCTTCCAGGCCCGCCAGAATGTCTCCTTCACCACCAGCCGCCATGCCTTCAAGGCGGGCTTCGAAGCCCGCGTCAATCGCGACACCACCTACTTTGGCATCAGCCCCAACGGCGAGTACGACTTCGGCGGCGGCACTGCATACGCCACTGAAGCCATCCCGTCACAGAGCGGCAAACACAACCTGAATCCCGGCGACCCGTTCCCCGACACACTCTCCAGCCTCCTCTCTGGCAGCCCCTTCGCCTACACCGTCGCCATCGCGCCGCCTTACTTCTCAAACGGCGAACACATCGGGCCGGCCGCCATCAGCCGCAACAACTTCAACGCTTACTTTGAAGACAGCTTTAAAGTGACGCCCACATTCACCCTCGATTACGGCCTGCGCTGGGAGCACTACGGGCCCATCACGGAGCGTGCTCACCGCACCTCCAGCTTCCGTGACATCGGCGGCGTCCAGCAGTTCGTCATCAACCCCCAGCCCGGATACAAGACAAACTACAAAGGCTTCGGACCCCGCATCCAGGCCACCTGGCAGGCCACAAAGAACTTCTCCGCGCATGCCGGCGGTGGCGTTACCCTCATTCAGCCCAATATCTGGCAGGACAACTTCCTTACCGGCTCAACGCCCTTCGCCGTCTATCCGCGTCTGCTCTCGTCTTCGGCAAATCCCATCCACTATGGCTTCCAGCTCTCGCCCTCCCAGCTTCCAAAGACCTACACTCCGCAAGGCACTGATGTCTTCGCCTCCGGAAACCCCAAGGACGTCGCCCCCAATACGATCATGGACGTGGACCGTTACGAGAAAGACGTAGCCGCTCTTACCCCCGGCGGCGTGGTCAGCGCCCTCAACCTCAGCGGAATCGACGCTTCCTTTGGCGACGGCACGCTCTACACCTGGACCGCCGGCGTCGAGCGCAAGTTCGGCAACCTCACCGCTGATGTGGCGTACGTCGGCACCGCCGGCGTGCACCTTCCCCGCTACAGCTTTCCCAACGCCTATCCCGGCGCCAGCCCTGCCTTTGCGCCCCATACCCAGTTCGACAGCGCCGGCAACGTCATCGGTGGCTTCGGCGTGGAAAACGTCATCGTGGCCGACGCCCACTCCACTTACCACGCCCTCCAGACTTCGCTCTCCGGCACCGTCGGCCGCCTTGGGCCCGGCGTCCAGGCCAGTTTCACCTGGGGTAAATCCATCGACAACACCAGCATGGTCATCGGTGGCACAGGTTCCACCGGCGCCGTCGCTTCCGGCTTCTCGCAGAACCCCTACGACACGCGTCCCGAAAAGGGCCCATCCTCCTTCGACGTCACCGACGGCTTTGGCCTCAGCATCGCCCAGGATCTCCATGGCGACAGAATCGGCTTCCTGAACCCGGTCGGCAAGAAGGTCACCGCCGGATGGGAGCTGCTCTCCATCTCCAGCATCAGCTCCGGCTCGCCCTTCACCGTTTTCAGCGGCATTCAGCAAACCGGCGCCGGCTCAAACGGCGTCGACCGCCCCAATCAGATCGCCGTCCCTCATCTCTCCGCCGCACGCAAGGTCCGCGAAGACTACTTCGGCCACGGCGCTTCGAACGCCACTGATTTCTTCGCCATCCCCATCCACGTTGCCGGCGGCACTGGTCCCAATCAGGGCGTCTTCGGAACCCTCGGCCGCAATACCTTCCGCGGTCCCGCCTTCTACAACTTCGACTTCGCCCTCATCAAGGACACGCCCTTCGGCCGCCGCAAGAGCGGTGCCGAGCGCATGGATCTGCAGTTCCGCTCCGAGTTCTTCAACCTCTTCAACATCGTCACCATGGGCCTGCCCGCCAACATTCTCAACGGCTCCGGCTTCGGCGAGATCAGCAAAACCGCCGGCAACTCGCGGCAGATTCAGTTCTCGCTCAAGGTCATCTACTGAGGGAATCCTTGAGATGCCAATCGCCTGCTATCGACCGGACATTGAGATTAACTCAATTCCAAAAAGATTTACTTTCAACTGTGAGGACATAGGCTATGAGATTGACAAAGTTGTACGCGTTGAGCCTTCTATTGGCATCAATGGCGGCAGTTACCATCCCTTCGGTTGGTGCTCAAGATCGTTTGTTCAGCAACGAGGCAAAACAAAAGGCCGAAGCTCTCTTAAAACAAATGACACTCGACGAGAAGGTTGGCCAGCTCAATGAATCTTCAGGGATAGTGATGCCCGGGCTCGGGAGCGGTAAACCGGACGATCTGATTGCCAACGGTGGCGTCGGTTCGATTCTCTGGCAGATGGATGTCAAGGAGATTAACCGGCTCCAGCACATTGCAATGGAGAAATCCCGTCTGCATATTCCCATCATCTTCGGGTTCGACGTGATCCATGGATACCGCACGGTCTTCCCCGTTCCGCTGGCTATGGCGTCTTCGTGGGACCCATCGGTCGAGGAACAGGCGCAGCATCTCGCTGCGGAGGATGCTCGTGCGGCGGGAATCCAGTGGACCTTCACTCCCATGGTCGATATTGCACGCGACGCTCGCTGGGGCCGAATCGTGGAGGGTGCCGGAGAAGATCCCTTCCTCGGTTCAGCCATGGCGCGCGCTCAGGTTCGCGGATTCCAGGGCGCGAAGCTCGGCCCAAACAGTGTCCTGGTCTGCGTGAAGCATTTTGCAGGCTACGGCGCTGCCGAGGGCGGCCGCGACTACGATTCGGTCTACGTGCCTGAAGAGTTGATGGAGAACGTCTACCTCGTTCCCTTTCATGCGGCAGAAGAAGCAGGTGCAGGTAGCTTCATGAGCGCATACATGGATTTGAATGAAGTGCCCGCAACCGGGAACCACTGGCTGCTCACAGATGTGCTGAGGAAGGAATGGGGTTTCCAGGGCTTCGTCCTCTCGGATGCATTTGCTGTCGGCAGCCTGGTGACGCACGGCTATGCGCGCGACGGCGAGGATGCAGCCTACAAGGCGATCACAGCCGGCCTGAACATGGATATGGCAAGCCTTACCTATTCGCACAATCTTGCCAAGCTTGTTAAGGACGGAAAGGTGAGCGAGAAGTATCTTGACGAGATGGTTCTACCGATCCTGGAGACTAAGTACGATCTGGGTCTCTTCGAGCATCCCTACGCCGACGAATCAAAGGTAGATGCAATTCTGAGCCGGCCCGAGGGCCTCGTCCTGGAGCGCAAACTCGCCAGCCGTTCGATGGTTCTGCTGCGCAATGACAATCGCGCGCTGCCCCTGTCGAAGAGCTTGAAGAAAATCGCCGTCATCGGCCCCTTGGGTGACTCAAAGCAGGAAATCGAAGGCGGATGGACCGTAGAGGGTCTTTTTTCACCGGGCGGCGGGAAGAGCCATCCCGTCACTATCCTCGCCGGAATCAAGAACAAGCTCGGCCCGGATGCGCAGGTCACGCTTGTTGCAGGGCCCATGCCTGCCCGCTTGTACCCGGGATTCATGGACGCTTTCTCAGGCAGAAAGCCCGCTCCTCCTCCCAGTCCCGAAGAGATTGCGGACTGGATCGCCAAGGCGAAGGCTGCGGCTGCGGACGCCGATGTTGTCGTAGCGGTAATGGGAGAAACGGCCAGCATGAGTGGGGAAGCGGCGTCACGATCCAGTCTCGACCTTCCCGGAATCCAGGAGCAGATGTTGGAAGCGGTTACATCAGCGGGTAAGCCGGTGATCCTGGTTCTGGAGAACGGCCGACCACTCGATATTCGCTGGGCTGCCGAGCATGTGCCCGCGATTCTCGAGGCATGGTATCCGGGAACCGAGGGTGGAGATGCTGTGGCGGATGTGCTCTTTGGAGATGTGAACCCTGGTGGAAAACTGCCCGTGAGCTGGCCTCGCACAGCGGGCTCGGAGCCGCTTTACTACAACCACACCCTCACGCACGAGCCCGAAGATGCGCCTCGATTCACGTCGCGCTACTGGGATATCAACTCCAAGCCGCTTTTCCCCTTTGGCTATGGACTGAGCTACTCAGCCTTCAAGTTCGCCAACTTGCAATTGAGCAAAGCCAGCATTGGTGTTGGCGGCACGACAGAGGTCTCCGTCGACGTGACCAACACGGGTTCCGTTGCTGGCGATGCCGTCGCGCAGCTTTATATCCATCAGCGCTACGGCTCGGCTTCGCGGCCAGTCCGGCAACTGAAGGGATTCGAGCGCATCGCTCTCCAGCCAGGGGAGACAAAGACCCTCAAGTTCCCGCTTGGAAAGGACGAACTCCAGTATTGGAATCCGCAGACAAAGCAATGGATCGTGGAACCGTCCGACTTTGACGTCTGGGCCGGCGAAGACTCAACGGCAAGCCTGCACGCCGAACTCAAAGTCACTCAATAGTGCGGAAGTTACGCCGCCCGCCCGCGTCATCGCCGACTCGGGCTGGCGGCTCAACCCGAGGGGTAAAGTCATATTTGCCCCTCGACGACAGGAGATTGAACCCGGACTCTGGATTTCAGGCGGGAACGGGAAGCACGAGCGCGCGGTTCTAGGCCAACTGTTGAAAACTGGGAATAGCACTAGTTGAGAGCAAATCTTCGCACTTGGGAGCGATCCGATGAGAGCCTGCCCTCGAAACGTGCTTTGGCGCTAGCCCAGAACATGCCTGACTAGCTCATCCCACGAGATTGATCTAAG